>Ga0308161_1000867_pt1 | contig 41418 bp, 36 predicted proteins | sample PhyFR2_FD_201034 | JGI IMG/M metagenome (GOLD analysis project Ga0308161, IMG submission 201034) | Phyllosphere microbial communities from UC Gill Tract Community Farm, Albany, California, United States - DLSLF.R2 | ecosystem: Host-associated > Plants > Phyllosphere > Unclassified | place: USA...
AGGGCAGGGCGTCGCTGATCGGTGCGGTCGTCCCGGGTGCGGTCGTGCCACCGGTGACGGGCGACGTTCCGTCGGCTGCGACGACATCCGCGTACTGCTTGACCGCGTCTGCGGCACGGGTGTCGAGGTTGGTCAGCGTGTCGAGGCGGTCCTTGACCGCCTCGACCTTGGTCGCGTCGCCGTCGTAGCAGTCGTCCAGACCCGAGGCGGCCATCGACGGAGCGGTGTCCGTGATCTTGGTGGACTCGGAGGTGCGGTAGAACGTCTTGCCGGACTGGGAGGTCGTCTTGAGCACGAACGCCGAGTCACAGGCGACGGCGACGTTGAACACGTCACCCGATGTGGTGTACCGGACGAGGGCCTTGCCGGTCTCCGGGGACTTGTAGTCCGCCAGCGACTTCGCCTCGCCGCGGTTGAGGTTCTGGTAGTAGTGCCCGGTGTCGGCCAGGGCCGCCTCCTGGGCGTACGACAGGTTGGCGAGGTCAGTCTTGGCGTTGACGTCCCGCGCGTTGTTGATGAGCGACGGCGCGGTGATCAACCCCGCGGCGATGAGGATTGCCGACACGGCAATCGAGATCGTCTGCATGATCGAGTTCTCTGCCTCGTCATGCTGGTAGAGGTGGTGCATTGATGTCCTTCTGTGAGGCGCGCACTAGGGCTGCGCGGCGGCGCGGTGAATCGGGTTGCGACCGGACGGATGGACCAGGGTCCGTCAACCGGAGCTGTCGGAGTCCATCACGGGCACGCTGCTACTGTAGCGCGAAGAGGCGTCGGTCGAGGGGCTGCTCAGAGCGAACCTGTGACCAATGGAGAGCGCCCCACCTGTCATAGCGGCAGGTGGGGCGCTCTCCGTTTAGTGTGTCCTAGTAGGAGGGGGTGAAGTCCAGGTAGTTGGTCTGCCCGTTCGCGGTGAACTGGATCGTGAGCTGGTTGTCCCATCCGGTCTGATGACCGAGGAGAGGGTTGGTCGCGCCGGTGTACTTGATGTTGAGGCCGACCCAGGAGTCGCGGCCGTACTCGTCGGACACACCGGTGTCGTGCGGCTCGGTCGCGGTCCATCCGGACTGGGGAACCGCAACTTCCTGACCGTCGATCCACACGTGGACGTTGCTCATCGCGTGAGATGCCCCGGTACCCGCGAGCAGGATCGGTCCGTACTGCTGGGCGCGCTGGATGTCCGATGCGCCCCAGCTCCCACTGACCTGGCCGTTGTACCAGCGCGGGTCCCAGAAGGTCCAGTTGATCCCGCTCTGACTGGTCACGTCCGCGGTACGCACCTGGTTCCAGAACAGGCCCGTGGTGTGCTCGGGGAATGCGGCCGGAGTTGCGGGGGTCTCGACCGGGGCGGAGCTGCCACCCGTCACCGGTGACGTGCCGTTGTCGGCCACCGCGTCGGTGTACTTGACCAGGTCGGCCTGCACCGCGGTGGCCGGACGGCTTGCCGTGACCGCGAGGTCGAGGCCCTTGAGGGCGTCGTACCGGCCCTCCAGCCCCGCGACCTTGGTCGCGTCGCCGTCGTAGCAGTCGGCCAGACCGGCCTCCGTCAGGGACGGCGCGGACGTCGTGATCTTGGTGGACTCGGAGGTCCGGTAGAACGTCTTGCCCGACCGCGACGTGGTCTTGAGCACGAAGGCGCTGTCGCAGGCGACGGCGACGTTGAACACGTCACCGGACGTGGTGTACTTGACCAGCGCCTTCCCGGTCTCCGGGGACTTGTACTCGGCCAGCGACTTGACCTCGCCGCGGTTGAGGTTCTGGTAGTAGTGACCCGTGTCCGCGAGTGCCGCCTCCTGGGCATAGGACAGGTTGGCGAGGTCCGTCTTGGCGTTGACGTCGCGGGCGTTGTTGATGAGGGACGGTGCCGTGATCAGACCGGCGGCGATCAGGATTGCGCTGACGGCAATCGAGATCGTCTGCATGATGCTGTTCTCGGCCTCGTCGCTCGCCAGGATGCGAGGGGTGCTGAGGTTCATCGAGTTCCTTGCTCGTGAGTGCGACACGGCGGGTCCGCGTCGAGTGGGTACGTGGATCACTGTAGCGCGCTCGGAGTCTGATTCCGACAGCGAGACGGCCCGGACTCAACCTGGAGTCCGGGCCGTCCCTGAAGCCGACGACTACGCGAAGTGCGGCAGGTACTGCGTGTGCTGCAGGATCATCAGGCGCGACCCTCCGGCGAACCCGTCGTGCACGCTGGCGTTGGCCACGTTCCACCCGCTGATGTCCTGGTCGAACTGCGATGCGCTCAGGAACGTCTGGGACATGTTGCCCACAGACGCGGTGTTCCAGCGGTTGAGCGGCTGGTTGAACGTCCACGCGTTGTAGAACGTGGAGGCGAGGCTGGTGACGCGAGCCACGTTCCAGTCGTTGAGGGGCTGGTTGAAGTAGTTGGCCCCGTAGAACGTCGTGGTCAGGTCGGTGACCTTCGCCGTGTTCCAGGTGCCGACCGGCTGGTTGAAGTTGGTCGCCTCCCGGAACGTGTTGCGCAGCGTCGTCACGTTGGCGGTGTTCCAGGTGCTCACGGCGCCGTTGAACTTGGGCGCGGCGTTGAACGTACCCTCCAGCGTGGTGACCTTGGCGGTGTTCCACCGGTTCAGGTCGGCGTTGAACACCTTCGCGCCGTAGAACATGTTGCTCATGTCCGTGACGTGCGAGGTGTCCCACTGACCGATGTTCGACCCGACGAAGGTGTCGGTCTGCTCGAACATGTGGGACATGTTGGTGATCGTGCTGGGGATGCTGGCGGGCACCGTGAGCAGCTTGTCCGCGTTGCTGAAGGCGTACGCCGCGCTGGTGGTGCCGGTGTTCTCCCACTTGGTCACGCCGGTCAGGCAGGTCGGCGTGCCGACCGGGCCCGCGCCGTAGGTGCTGAACTTGCCCTTGATCGTGATGACCGTGTTGGCGCTGGGTGCCGAGTACGAGTGCGTGGCGAGCGGCTTCAGCGCCGTGGTGACGCCGTCACCCCAGTTGACCGTGCCATCCACGACCGGCCCACCGACCGGCAGGACCGGCGAGCCGCAGAAGCGCGTGTCCCAGGTCAGGATCATGGTGCCGTCTGCGTTGGGGTCGTCCTCGTGGACCGGGTTGGTGTTGGGGTCCGTGCCGGTGTCCGAGCCGTCACCGGAGCCGTTGCCCGGCTGAGAGCCGGTGTCGCTGCCGTCGCCGTCGCCCGGGGTGTCGCTGCCGTCGCCGTCGTCACCGGGGATGGGCGCTCCACCGTTGTGCGGCTGCGCCTCGATGAGCGGCTCGGTGACCTCGTCGGTCAGGCAGGTGGCGACGCCGTTCACCAGGTGCGGGTCGTTGGGGTCCTCACTGATGAACGTGGACTCCGAGGACCGGTAGAAGGACTTGCCGGAGAGGGAGATCGCCTTGGAGAGGTACTGCCAGGTGCCGTCCTCCAGCTGACACACCACCGCGTGGCTGTACACGCCCGAGGCCGTGGTGTAGCGGACGCTGCCAGCGGGCCGGTCTGCGGCGGCACTGACGCCGGAACCCCGCACCGCCTCCCAGAGCGAGTTGTCCTCGCCCTTCAGCAGGTTGCTGTAGTAGTAGCCGTCGTTGGCGATGGCGTACTCCTGAGCGAGGGCGATGTTGGCCAGGTCCTGCTTGGCGTTGACGTCGCGGGCGTTGTTGATGAGGCTCGGCGCGGTGATCAGCCCTGCGGCGATGAGGATTGCGGATACCGCAATGCTGATCGTCTGCATGATGCTGTTCTCGGCCGCGTCGTCCTCTCTGATGCCGGGAATGATGCTCATGGGTGTCCTAACGTGGTCGCGGTGTGACGTAGCGACTGTAGCGCTCAGGTCCCGCGAGCGTAGAGACGCTCAGAACGTTCGTGCCCCGGAAGGGGGTATGAAGAGCGGCACCACTCGTATCGGGTGTCGGAGTGGTGCCGCTCTTGGATAGTCTAGCCCGCGTAGGTAGCGCTACGGGAGCGAAACGGAACATTTCTCAGATGAGTTGCTCACCCGCGCGACCCCCGATCGGGGAAGAGGCGCCGGGCGAGGACCGCGATGCCAGCCGCTCCGCAGGCAAAGCCGAGCACGATGAGCTGCGCGTGCGGCCAGGGTGCCGGGTGCGCGGAGCCAGTCATGATCGTGGCGATGCCGGAGGCGACGAGGGCGGAACCCACGGCCGGGGACATCTCGCGCACCCGCCGATTCCAGCGGAGCAGCGTGAACACGGGCACCGTCACGGCGGCGGCCGCTAGGATGAGCCACGGCCACCACGGGATCGTGTAGTCGGGCCACCCCTCCCAGGTGTGCATGTACCGCCCCTTGGAGAACCGGTACTCGGAGGGGACGTGCACGTCCTCCGTTCCGCCACGGATCATCGCGTGGACGTTGACCGCGGCCAGCATCAGGAAGCCACCCAGGCCGATGGCCCAGGCCGCAGGCCAGGTCCAGTCCTGCCGCTTCCGGGCTCCTGCTCTCATACTCACGCTTCCTCCTAGTCGCTGAACGCCGTGGTGTCCATCGTGCCCCCGCCGCCGTTGGCTCCGTCCGGTGCCGAGATGAAGCTGCCGTACGTGGCCGCGCTCCAGATGCACTCCGGCAGTTCGAGGTCGTTCGCGTTGGAGCTGACCCGCGTGGACTCGGAGGACCGGAACAGCATCATGCCCGACGCAGACACCGCGCGCAGCAGGTAGGCGTCCTGCCCATCACGGGCAGAGGTGCAGGTGAACGCCTCGTGGTAGGTGACTCCGTCGCTCAGCGTGTAGGCGACCTGACCGTCCGGAGCGCTCCGCACCCGCTCCCACAGCGAGGTATCGCTGCCGTCGTTGACGACGTCCTCGTAGTACCTGCCGTCGTTGGCCATCGCGTACTCCTCGGCGTAGGCGAGGTTGGCGAGGTCCGTCTTGGCGTTGACGTCCCGCGCGTTGTTGATGAGGGACGGAGCGGTGATCAGTCCAGCGGCGATCAGGATGGCAGACACGGCGATGCTGATTGTCTGCATGATCGAGTTCTCGGCGGAGTCGTCGGTGAGGCGTGCGGTGGGGCGTGAGGGCATGGTGCTTCCCTGAGGTAGGCGTTGTCATGTCACCCCGTTTGGGGGACACTTGCACTGTAGCGTCGTCAGTGCAGTTCAACCTGACTCATTTGAGCACGGCTACCACGACCACCAGGAGCGCACGATCACGCTGTCGATGGTGAAGGAACGCTTGGTCACCGGGGACTCCTACAGGAAGATGCCGAAGGTCAGCGGGAACAGGATGAAGATGAACGCCAGGATCGAGGCAGCACGGACCCGGCGCTCACCGGTCAGCGCGAGTCGATGACGGCGCGCATGCCAGACCGCGATGAGCGTGACCGATGCCGCGAGCGTGGGCAGCGACGTCAGTCCACCCCACGTTCGGAACCAGTGGAACAGGACCACCTGGGAGTGCGTGTTGCCGAACTGCGACGGCCCGCCCTGACCCAGCCAGCCGAACATCAGGTTGAGGAGCGCCAGCGCCAGCCAGGCGACGATGCCGACGACGAACCAGCCCCACGTGGTGATGACCAGCGCGAGGGCGATACCGGCGACGGGGTCCGACCGCTGAGCGGGCACCTGGGAGGCCGGAGGACCCGGCGGTGGAGTGAGGCTCCAGGTCATCGCCGCTACCCGCGCTTCTCACGGATCGGCCGGAGGTGCGTCACCACGCCGTCCGCGATGAGCGCCTCGTACCGCTCCCGGTTGTGGTGGGTGCCGTAGTTCCCGTCCGACTCGTAGGAGTGCATCACGTCGGCGATCTGCGTTCCGACGCGGTCGCCCGAGCGGATGCCGGTGATGGCGCACCGGTGCAGCGTCCGGGGGCGGGACACGAAGCGGACGGTGATGGTCACCGCGCCGGTCTCGGAGACCTCGATGCTCTCGTTCCCAGGGCTGTACGCGCCCAGCCACGTCATCGTCTGGAAGTTGACCCCCAGACTGGTGCGGACCAGCGCGTCAGTCAGCTGACTGATCGAGACCGTGTTCAGGACCGGGAGGAGCTGCTCCGACGCCGCGAACTGAACGTGACCGTAGTCCCGCACCTCGGTGACGCGCTGCTCGGTGACGTTCATGCCTGGACCTCCTCGGGCACGGTCATCTTCCGCGCCAACTTGATGTACTTGATCAGCTCGTCCTGGTTGACCGGGCGCTGCCAGGCGTCCCAGCCCACGTGCACCATCGGTGTCCCCAGTGCCGAGAGGTGGGCGCGCTGCGTGGCGTCGTGCGTGTGGCCGTGCACCAGCGTGGTGCCGAGGTCACGGAGGCGCCACTCCGGGTTCCGGTCCGGCTGGTCAGCGTGAGCGCGGCGCGGGTTGTCTCCGTCGTACGGGAAGTGTGACAGGTAGAACTCCAGCTCCGCACCGCGGTGGACCCGGCGGCCGAACGGCTGGATCGAGTCGAACGTGGAGGTCCACCGCTCCTGGCGCAGCGCGCCCGCCGACGTTGAGTGCATCGGGTGGACGGGGTCGTGGTTGCCCGAAACCAGGTGCTTGATGCCGGGGATCGTCCGCAGCTGCTCCAGCGCACGGTCGAAGCCGCCGGTGGCGATGTCGCCCAGCACGTAGAGGGTGTCCTGCTTGCGGACGCACCCGCGCAGCGATCCGATCACCTCGGCGTCGTGCGCCTCGATGTCGGCGGAGCCGTCCTTGCGGGCGAAGCCCCGGCTGAGTGCGGCACGCTCGTGGCCGAGGTGCACGTCCGAGGTGTACCAGACGGTGCTCACAGCTTGTCACCGAACTGGGGGTACTCCGCGCGGGCGCGCGCCTTCATGCGGGCCTCCACGACCGGAGCCGCGGCGGAGACGACACGGGTCATCCTGTCGAGGTCGTCCATCATCTTGTCGACCTCCTGCTTGGCGCGCTGGTGGTCCAGGAACGAGCCGCGGAAGGCGCCCTCACGTCGTGCGCCCTTGCGTGCCTTGCCCATGATGAACTCCTCGGTTCGGTAGCTGACTACTACTAGTCTAGCGTACGGAGAAGCGCCCCGCGACCGAGATGATCGCGGGGCGCTTCCGTGGGGGTGAAGGCTACTTGATCGTGCCCACGTACACCGTGGCGTCACCGTCAGCGTTGCTGCCGACCGCGACCGTCTTGGTGCCCGCCGCGTTGATCGCCACGTCCGTGATCGGGATGTTGACGTTCGGCTGGTTGCTGGTCCAGGTCACGCCGGAGTCCGTGGAGACCATGTACTTCCCGTCCGTGCTCGCTGCTGCGAGCGTGACTCCATCGTAGGTGACCACGTGCTTCCAGCGGACGTTGTCACCGGCAGGCTTGATCTGGGACCACGTGGCACCGGCGTCCTGCGTCTGCCAGATGCTACCGTCCTCTGTGGCGGCATACGCCCACTTCGGAGAGACGTATGTGCTACCGACCCAGGCCCCGCCGTTGTTGCTCACGGAGATCGAGACCACCTTGGAGCCGTTGAAGTCCGGCGTGTACGTCGGGGTGAAGGAACCGCCGATGTACACGTTCAGCCCACCCTTGCCGCTGCCGGTGAGGACGACGCCCCCGTTGCTCAGCGTCGCGATTGCCGTCATGCCGGTTGCGTCGTACGACTGCTGCTGACCCTCCATCTGCGTGTTGCCCCACCCGCTGGGGATGGTGTACTTGTAGGCCCGATTCTTCGTGTCGGTCGCGTAGAGGTACCCGTCAACACCGTAGTGGATGCTGTTCCAGGTCGACTGCTTGACCGCCGTGCTGCCCGTCGTGTTCAGCGAGGCGGTGCTGGTACCGGTCACGCTGCCGTACGACCAGTTGGAGACGTTGATCGGGAACATGCCCGAGGCGCTGGAGCAGGTGTAGGCGAACGAGTTGTTGCTGGCGGCCACCATGATGTTGCCGGTGTAGTAGGTACCGCATGCCGCGTTGTCCCCGATGGTGCCCGGATTCCAGGTCGTGCCACCGTCGAACGTCGCCGCGGTGAAGCCGTCCGCGTCGGAACCGAGCACGATCGTGTTGCCATCCGGGGACACCGCAACGTCGGACCACGGGTGCTTGGTCGGCGGCTGAACCGCGGCTGCGCCCCAGTTCGCCACGTCGGAGTCGCTCACCTTCATGGTGAAGTCCTGCTCTGCCGGAGCAGACTTGACGTTGGCTGCGAGGAGCCGGAACGTGAAGGTCCCCACCTTGGTCGGCTTGCCGGTGATCTCGCCGTCGTCCTCAACGGCCAGCCCGTTGGGCACGGTGCCGCTCTTGACCGAGATCGTGGCGGGGTCGGATGCGGGTGCGTTCTCGACCGCGATCGTCTTGGCATACCGTGCCGCCAGCAGGGTCGTCCCCAGGTTGCCATCGGTTCCGAATGCGAGGGGGTCGTTCTGGCCCGCCTCGAAGCCATCCAGCCCGTCCTGAGCGGTGATGCAGTCGGCAACGGTGAGGTCGCTCACCTTGGTGCTCGATCGGGTGCTGTCGGAGGAGCGCATCCAGACCTTACCGGAGCCGCTCACGGCACGCATCAGGTAGTGCCAGTCACCATCGGCGTCCTTGCAGGTGAGCGCCTTCTGACCGGTGGTGGTGCCGGAGAGGGTGTACGCCACCGAGCCAGCAGGGCGGTCGGCCGCTGCCGAGACCCCGGAGCCGCGCGCCTTGTACCAGAGCGAGTCGTCGCCGTCGCCCTTGAGCACCTTGGCGTAGTACTGACCGTCGTTCGCGAGGGCGTACTCCTGAGCCATTGCCAGGTTCGCGAGGTCAGAGCGGGCGTTGACGTCGCGGGCGTTGTTGATGAGTGATGGAGCGGTGATCAGCCCTGCCGCGATCAGGATTGCGGAGACCGCAATCGAGATCGTCTGCATGATGCTGTTCTCACCGGCATCCGCCTGGAGGCGGTCCCGGAAATACATGACGTGTCCCCTGTCGTGGTTGTACGGTGATCAGTCGGAGAATCGTTGCGCGACCCTCCCCGTGCTTTACTGTAGCGCGAGTTGTACTCCAAAATGGGGACAACTCAGAGCAAAAGCGCCTCGTGCGGAGCCCCTAGCTGCCCCGCTGCGGAGCAGAAGTGTCGCTGCGAAGCGCGCTACGCCGACGTGCTGTACGGCGCCTGAGGGGCCGCCAGGTCCCCGTCCGGCGCCTGCTTGTCGTGGTGCGCGAGCGAGAGCCGGGACACGACGATCACCATGATGATGAACATGACGGTAGCCATGAGCACGAAGTAGTTGCCCAGCTTGCGGGCACCCTCCATTCGCCCGCGCATGCGCTGCGCGTAGGCGAACTCCTCCTCATCGATCTCCGCGTCGTCGTCCTGGTGGAGCCGCCTGTTGAACAGCTCGTTGAAGATGTTGAAGCCGTGGAACCCGACGGCGACGAACACCAGCGCCATGCCCAGCCCGAGCAGCGCGTACACGAGCGTATCGATGTCGCCCGCCCCGCTCACGCCGACCTCGCGATGTTCCGGGTGCCACCCTGCGGCTTCTTGCGCAGCGGGAACCAGGTCGGGTTGCCGTCACGGTCCCTGCCGCGCGGAGACGGCATGTCGTCGCCACTCTTGCGGGTGTCGGGGTTGGCCCACTCCATGAAGTCGAGGTAGGCGTCCATGTCGCCGGTGACGGACCACTCTCCGGGGAGCAGCTTGGTCAGCTTGGAGCTGTACCGCGCCGACACGAACCGGTGGTCGAGGACGACGATGCCGCCGTGGTCGCTCACCGAGCGGATGAGGCGTCCCGTGCCCTGTGCCAGCATGACCGCGGCGAAGTCCACGTCCACCTCCATGAACGGTGCGGACTTGTCCCCCGGCTTGCGCCGCGACACGAACTCGCGGCGGGCCTGAAAGAGGGCGTCGTCCTGCGGGGGGAACATCATCTTGTCGATGATCACCTGGATGAGCGGGTCGCCGGGCACGTCCACGCCCTCCCAGAACGTGCGCGTGCCGATGAGCACGGCGCGCTTGGTGGTCTTGAAGGCGTCGATCAACTCCAGCTTGGACATGTCGCCCTGCTTGAAGATGGTGAAGCCCTTCTTGCCCAGCTCCTTGACGGCCCGCTCGTGGAACTCGTTCATGTTGCGGACGGACGTGGTGAGGAACATGGTGCGGCCGTCGGCCACCTCGATGCACTCGGCCGCGATCTCCCAGGCCTCGGGGAGCCAGTTGCCCGCGTTGACCGAGGGCAGGTCGCGGGGCACCAGGACGCGGACCTTCTTGGGGTCGAAGGGCGACTCCACATCGAGGTAGTGCGGGTCACGCATCCCGACGACGACCGGCGTGTTCTTGGTGATCGTGCCCGAGGACAGGGTCACCACGGACCGGTTGTTCTCGGGGTCGTCCTTGACGGCGTAGGGCTGGTCCTGCCGCATCGACTGGGTCAGCTCCTCGCGGAAGAAGGACACGTCGATCGGCACGGTCTGGAGGATCAGGTCGTCCTCGCCCTTGACGGTGAGGCTGTTGTAGTGCTCCACCTTCTTGCGGCCCTCTTCGCGCTTGCCCTGGTTCACCTTGGCCGCGGTGCTGACCACGGTGTCCATCAGCTCGCCCAGCTGGTACAGCATACCGGCGACCACCTTGGGGATGCCGGACTGGGTCAGCTTCTGATCCGAGGGGTGCTCCCGCTCGTGCTTGGCCGCGGTGATGGTGACGCGGTTGACGAAGTGGGACACCTGGATGGCGAGCCGGTTCAGCTCCTCGTTCAGCTGCTGGCGGTACTCCGTGTTGGTGAGGTCCTTGTCATCGATGATCGCGTCGCAGCGCTCCTCGGCGTGCTCGATGAGTCGCTCGATCTCCTCGAAGGTCTCCTTCTTGGCGTCGGTGGAGTAGCGCTTGGTGAGCCGCTTGTTGATGTCGGCGGCTTCCTTCTTGATCACGCCGAAGTCCAGCTCCACCGAGTAGGCGTCACTGATGATCTGGAAGAGGTGGTGCGCCTCGTCCACGATCACCATGCCGACGCCCTTGAGGATCGACGGCTTCATCGCGCCGCCCATCGGGCTGTTCGCCCGCATGATCTCGTACACCAGGAGAGTGGTGTTCATCACCACGATCTGAGACGCCATGTTGTGGGCGTACGCCGCGCGGTAGATGCACTCCGAGGTGGCTGCCACCTGGCAGGGCACGTCCGGGTACTCGCCGTCACCCAGTTCGACCTCGTCGCCGAACGCGCCGTCCTCGGCACCCTCCGGCTTCTCCATCCACGGCAGCGACTTGCCCGCGCACCGCTTCGAGCCGCGGATCGCGTTGCGGGTGTCGGGGCTGAGGCTGCCCAGGAGGTGCTCGGCGTCGAACTCCAGCGAGTTGCCGGTCGCCTTGGCGTCCTCGGCCCGCGCCCTGATCTGCTTGAGGATCGCGGTGTCCGAGTCGTCCGGAACCACGTCGAAGTCCGCGAACAGGTTGTTGTCCTCGTCCTTGGTGGTGCCGTTCAGGATGGCGTTGACCGAGGAGAGGCAGGGGTAGTTGGACTTGCCCTTGAGCATGCCGAAGGTCAGCTTGAACCCGTACAGCGCCATGAGGTCGTCTGCCAGCTTGGGCAGCTCCTCCTGCATGATCTGGTCCTGGAGGCCCTTGGTCGAGGTCGAGATGACCACGCGCATCCGGTGCGCGATGCAGGCGATCAGGTAGGCGAGGGTCTTGCCGGTGCCGACGGGCGCGTTGACAGCGATGTCGATGGTGTCCCAGGGGTTGACCGACTCCAGGATCGCTCCGTTGATGATCTCCACCATCTGGAACTGGCCTAGGCGCTTCATCCAGCCGCGGTGCTCCAGCACCTCGGTCATCAGGCGCTCGGCGTCGCGGGGGAGGCGCGAGGTGTCCGGCGGAACGTAGGAGTACGCCTCGCCGGAGTCGAGGTTGGCGACGGTCTCCTTCATCGCGCTGGCGACCTTGGCCCGGGCCGCGGCGTCGATCTCCGCGTCCGAGGCGTCCACGCCGCTGGCGAGCGCATCGAGCATCCGCTGCTGGGCGGGGTCGATGTCGCCCTGCTCACGAAGGATCGCGGCGAATGAGCCACCCGGGTCAGAGGTGAACTTGGTGCCGGCGACGCTGAACTCGGTCTCGTCGGTGGGGGTCGCGTCAACCGTCTCGGTGTTGCCGCTCTTGGAGGCCTTCTTGGCCTTCTTGTCCTTCGCCATTGCGCTCCATTACCATGTGACTGGCCGCCCATCGGGCGATTCGGATGATCTGATTCTGCGTTACGCTGACTAGTCTATCCGAGCCGGAGAGCATGTCAACGTAGTTGTGGCCGCGCGAGCGATACCGCTCCACGGCCGTGATGACGACCCAGTGGCTGCCGGGTACGGAGAGGTCGGGGACGTACGAGATGAGGTCGCCCTCGCGCACGCTACCCGCGTGGACGGTGAGCAACTTCATGCCCTCGGGCAGTGCGCCGCGCCGCGTGCGGATCGAGGTGACGGTGCGGGGTCCGACGTCCGTGGTGAGCAGCGAGCGTGCGCCCTCACCCAGGGCTCCGGTCAGGACCGCAACGTGGTGCTCGCTGAGCGTCACGTCACCCTGATCGAAGAGGTCGAGGAGGTGGTAGTCCACACCCGACCGGAAGGCGAGCTGTTGAAGGTCGGTAACGGAGCCGTGCTCCGCCACGTGATCCCTGAGTGCGCCCACCGGCCCTACGCGGCCAGCCCGATCTTGGCGGCCTTGCGCGTGGCGACCTCGGCGATGATCCGGTCCTGGACCGAGGACTCGAAGCCGATGATGGTAGCGGGGTGCATGCCCTTGTACTCGGAGGTCGGCATGGGGTGGCCCTCGTCGCTGAGTACCAGCTTGCCGTTGCGGTCCTTGACCAGGAGGCCCTCTTCCATGGACTTGCGTCCGCGCTCGTAGGAGCGACGGAGGTTCTGGAACTGGCCGTCGATCTTGCCGCGGGCGCCGGGACCCCATCCGCCCCAGACGGCGTCCGAGTAGTCCTTGGTGTCGAGGGCCTTGGTGAGGCACTGCACGCGGAACGGGCACTTGGCGCATTCGCGCTTGGCCATCATCATGTTGATGTCCGCGAGGATGAAGTCCCGCTTGTACGCCATGCTGTCCTCGCCGCCGGGGTACTCGTCCTCGTCGGGGAACTCGGGCCAGAAGATGTCGATGTTCTCGACGGTGCCGTCGGAGCAGCGCGTCTGCGTCTGGCTGTCCTCGGGGATGTACTGGGAGGAGTTCGTCATCCTGGCGAAGAGCCAGGTCATGAACACCAGTTCGCCCTCCTGGGCGGCGATCCGGTTGTTCACCTCGGTGTCGTACTGCTTGAGTTCGGCTGGGACCTCGGGGAGCGCGTCATCGATGACGCCTCCGAAGAGGTCGAAGTCGCCCCCGGCACCCTCGGTGACCTCGACGGCGTTGGTCTCGGCGTTGCGGATGCCCAGGCTGACTGCGACAGAAGACATGTGGTTACTCGACCCTCGATCTAAGGCGCGGCTCTCGACCTGCCGCGCGACTAGTACGAGTCTAGTAGACTGCTGCTACTGCTGTCTAGCGCGAAACGCTACGGACTGATCACGCGGGCAATTGCGCGTCTGATCTCGCCTTTCTTGGAACGAGAATGACCCCGTACGGTCGTCCGTAGTGGGGACCGTACGGGGTACAAATCGACAGGTGTCAGCACCGTCAGGCGCTGAGTGGCCCCCGTATTGGGCGCATCGGGCGACCCGCCGTGATGCGGGTGATGCGCCCGATACCGCCCCAGACGTGCCACTGAGCCCACGCTGCAGCGAATGCGGGCACGAGGGCTCCGCTGAGGGCCGACGCGACGCGGTAGTCGATCCCCGTGGGGTTGAGCAGGGTCAGCATGAGGGCCTGCGGCACCACTGCCACGATGATCGCCTGGATCATGGGCGCGATGAGCAGGTGGGGCTTGCGGCTGAGCCGGTAGCGGATGCGCCCCTTGAAGGAGCGGTCCCGCTTGGACTTGTCCGTGGCGTCCGGGTCGATGAACTCGGCGTACTGCGCGGTGTACAGGTAGGAGAGGCCCCGCGACACGGCGACGACCAGCACCAGGAAGGCGTAGGTCCACCAGAACGTGCGGCTGTCGGTGCCGTAGCCGGTCATCTGAACCAGGAGGATCAGGCCGACACCCACCAGCGTGGTCGAGGCGAGGCGGGTGAGGGTCCGGTCCCGGAACACCCAGCGCAGGGACTCCGTGAACGTGGACCCCGCGAGGAGGGCGCGCGCCGAGCCGAGGATGACGGTGTACCCGAACACGAGCATCGCGATCATGCCCAGCAGGAACCCGGTGAAGGTGACGTCATCCGACACCAGCCCACCCAGCGCGAGGGTGGAGCCCGCGTTGAGTGCGGCGCTGACACCCAGCCAGGGGAGCCAGCCCCAGCGGTGGGCACCCGGCACGGCGGAGGGCTTCCGACGTGGGCGGGCGGAGCGGCCCGATGACCGCTCCGCCTCGCGCTCCGCGTCCAGGAGAGCCTGGCGCGCCGGGTTGCCGGACCGGCTCACTCGCCCGGCCAGGTTGCCACGAGGCCCCCGACCCAGTCCGTGAAGCGACGGGCGTCGACCTTGGCACCCTCGTCCAGGGTGATCAGCGCGGTGCCCAGCGGCATGACGATGTCGCCCGCGGCGGCGTTCCGCTTGACGTCGAGCTGCTTGTCGTCGGGAAGGACGGCGTTGGCGAAGGTGATCGCGGACTGCACCGCGGCGGGGTCGGCGTCACCGAAGATGCCGACGAGCGCGATGCCCCGGACGAAGTCCAGCTTACCGTCCCAGGCGTCGTAGGCGAGCTGCGTGAACAGGCGGAACCCGGCGACGTCCGTGGGGAACGTGGACAGCGCGGTCGCGGCCCGGAGACCGTCCACGTCGCGGTCCGGGAAGCCCAGCGCGGTGATGTACCGCTCGCGGTCGTGCTCCTCGGCCTCCTCGAAGGAGTTGGTGAACTCGATGATCTTGGCCACGTCGGCGACGGAGTACATCGGCTCGGCGGAGCGCTGGATCGACGGGCGGGGGCGACGACGCTTGGCCTTGGGCGCGGGGGCCGAGGTCGGTTCCGGCTCCTGGTTGTCGCCCTGCTGGCCCTGGTCGCCGAACAGCTCGCCGTTGATGTTGGCGTCCTCGACGGGCGGGGTGAAGGTGTCGCTCACGTGTGCTCTCCTGGTTCTTCGTTGCGTAGTTCTAGTGTACTAGTCGGTTCGCTGTCTAGCTGACCTTTTCGGCGTACTCGTCCGCGTCCTGCGGAAGGACGCCAAGGGTCTCCAGGATGCGGGCGAACCCGGCCAGCTTGCTGTAGGCGTACCAGCGCCCCGGATCGGCCCAGCCGGAACCGTCCGGGTTGTTGACCTCGCGGCGGGGCGAGATGACGATGGGGATGACGCGGTCCTCGAAGGAGTAGTGCTCCAGCCACGCCCGCTCCCGGAACGCCTTGATCCTGCCGACGCTGTTGGTGAAGATGAGACGGACGGTCCAGTTGATGCGGGGCCGCTTCATCCCGGGCGCGATCAGCGCGGGGGTGAAGTCCATCACCGTCTCGGCGTGGCACAGACTGGGCACGTCCGCGAGGGTGAACGCGGCTCCGTACGCCTCGATGAGGTGCTCGGCCGTCACCAGTCCGTGCCACTGCCCGATGCTGCTCCAGCCCTTGCCGTCTGCCTTGTAGCAGAGGAGCCAGTAGGGCTTGCCAGCGTTGGCGGCCTTCCACTCGGCGTTGGTGAGCAGCTCAGACACGGGCGGGTTGGCGTAGTTCTTGACCTCGATCGCGGTGAACGGCCCGTGCACGTCGCCCTCGTCGTTGGCACCCTTGGAGGGCTGCCGCGCGAAGGGGAGGCCCTGGATGTCCCAGTCGTTCCGACCCGAGTTCGGATCGATGCGCACCGTGTTCTCCCGGTACAGGAAGGGCAGGACGGCATCCTCGACCTCGTCCACCACGTCCCAGTCGGGGTGGTGGTCGTACTGGTCCGGGGTCAGCACCTGGGGGTACCGATCGGATGCCGCGTCCGGGTACCTCAGCTCGTAGCCGGTGGTCTCCACGATGACGGCGGTGTGATCCACCGACACGGCCTTGAACCACACGTTCATGTACTCCGCGACCGCGGTCTCCGCGAAGGTGCCCTTCGCCCTGGCCTTGCTCATTCACTACTCCAGCTTGTGGAAGGTGAAGCCCTGCCCGGTCTCGTCGGTCGCCTTGTCCAGGCCCAGCGCCTGGGCCGTGTTCGCCTGCTGAGCGCGGACCTCGCCGCGACCGCGACGCCGACTGAGCACCTGTGACCGCGACGCGATCTTGGTCCGCTCCTTCGGCTTCCCGGTGAGGATCACCTCGGGGACGATCTCTTCGGCCCCTTGGATGAATTGTAGCCCGCTCCACTCGGAGAGCAGCAGTTTCGCACGCTCGATAGCCGTCTTGCTGGCGGAGGCGCGGGGCTCAACCCACTCGTTGCGGTTGTCCTCCATCTTGTCCGCGACGGAAGCGACCGGCAGCACCTCGATGCCCTCGGTCGAGACCAGCACGCCGCGTGCCAGGAGGGGTGCCGACATGACGGCGTACGTGGCCTGACCCCGGTACCAGACGACCCAGTCCCAGTTGTCCTCGTCCACCTTGGCGTCCTCGAGGGCGTCCAGGACGAGGTCGGTCGCGGCAGCACCGCGCTCCCGCACCCGGACGGCGAACAGGGCGCGCGGCTGGGGAGTGGGTTCAAGCGGCTCTGCGACCGCTGCCGCGGCTGCCTCGAGGGCCTCGGCGCGTGCCGTGCCCAGCTGAGACCGGGCCATCAGGCGCGCTCGCTGATCGCGTCGAGGAAGACGGACTGAAGGCGGTCGGCCTCGGCCGGGGCGATGCCCTGGCGCTCGGCGTACACCTTGAACGCGGTGACGGGGTCCACGTCCAGCGCGAGTGCAGCGTCCCGGCGCCCGCCCTCGATGCGCTCCTTGGGCTGGCGAATGATCGAGGGCGTGACGCCCTTCTTGGCCAGCTCCTTCAGCGCCTTGCCGAAGCCCTTGGGCTCCTCGTCGTGGTCGATGATGAAGCGGACGAGGTCGCCGGGGCGTGCCTCCTCCGCGATGACCTTGGCGCTGAGACCGGAGTCCCCGGTCAGGTCGGCCTGGATCATCTCGCGGACGTCCAGGCGGTGGAACGTCAGGTCGGCGCGGCCCTTGGCGTCGAACCGGATCACGTCCACGCCCTTGGCGTCGTTGCGCTCACCGAAGGAGACCTTGTAGGGGGAGCCGACGTAGCCGGTCTTGTCCGAGAGCTGCTGGCGCTTGTGGATGTGCCCCAGGCGAGCGATGGCCCACGGCCCGGCGTCGATCAGGCTGGTGGGCACCGACGCCTCGAGGGTCGTCGTCACCATCGTCAGCTCCGAGGAGCGACGCCCGGAGTCGAAGGTGGCCTCGTCCACGACGATGTGCGAGGCGAACATGGACGGGCCGGAGCCCGTGATCTGCTCGCCCAGGCGCTCGATGGTGTTGCCCAGGTTCATCGAGGTCTCGTTCAGCTTGGCGACGCCAGCGACCCGCGACCAGGGCACGAGGGCGAACTGCACGCCCTCGTGCTCGAACACCTCCGGCTCGGAGGCGACGTGCAGGACGTTGCGGTGCTCGGACAGGTACGCCTCGACGGGCGTCCGGTGCGTGGAGAACACGGCCTGCTGCTCGTGGTTCCCGGGGACGATGACCGCCTTGGCCGTCTCCAGCCGGTCGAGCGCCTCGGTTGTCAGCTTGACGGCCTCGGCCTTGGGTCGCCCCGTGTGGTAGGTGTCGCCCGCGATGACCACGTAGTCGGCGGAGGTCTCGTTGGCGAGGTCAACGATCGCGTTCAGCTGGCGGAAGGACTCCGTCCAGTTGCTGTGGCGGTTGTTCTCCGCGTCCCACCCGCCCACGGCTTCCGCGTCGACGTGGAGGTCCGCGGCCGCGATGATTACCGGCTCTGATGCCATGTGAATGCTCGACCCTTCTTTGCTCTCTACGGCTAGTCTAGTCGCTGGATGAGCGCGTCGAGGGCTCCACAATCAGGAGCGGTCGGCCTGCACGATCCGCGCACGCACCAGACCGCCCAGGATGGCGTCCGTCCTGTTGAGCCAGACGCGCACCTCGTGCTCGGCCTCGGGGGTGGTGCAGTACTGCTGCGCCCCCTCCGGGAAGATGGAGCGCAGGATGGCGTGACCCAGGCCCGAGGTGGCACCGTCAGCGAACGCCGCGACTGCAGCGTCCAGGTCGCCCTGAACCGGCTGACCCTGACGGGGTGCGGAGGGGGTGCGCCGGACCGGGACCGCCTTGACCGTGCCCCGCTTCAGCCGGGTCGTGCTGATGTAGGCGAGGCCGTGACCCTCGATCAGCGCGATCTCCGAGTTGACGCGCAGCTCGCTGATCGCGGCGCCGACCTCCTTGGCGCTCAGGTGGAGGGCGGCCATGATCTCGAACCGCGTCCTGATCTGGAAGGGGGTCGTGTTGAGGAAGTCGAGGACGCGCTGAGCCGTGGCTCCGGTCGCCCAGTTCTGACGGTGCTTGCGCCGCTTGGGCTGGTCCACCATGTCCTTGGGGAGCGGAGCGGGGTGCCCGCCGAAGAGGTCGTCCTCCGGGCCGAGACCCAGCGCCTTGCGCACGATCTCCAGCTCCTTGTTGTTCGCGCCCCGCGCCTCGGACCGCTGCTGAAGCAGGATGGCGTGCCGCCCGTTGGGGCTGAGGAAGAGGAGACCGGGCGTGCCCATGTGGGTCCGCTCGATGGTGTTCATCCCGAAGCCGCGCTCCACGAGGTAGTCGATCAGGTCGGCCTGGGTGTGCGTGGACGAGGACAGCGTCTTGTCGTTCTTGGTCCGGCGCGCGGAGGTCGTCGCGGACATCGGCCCGAACACGTACTGCTTGGGCCGGATGCGGTGGATCACCTCCAGGAGGTGCAGGTTGGAGAGGACGCCGCCCAGCTGCTTGCGACGCGAGGGGAGCAGGTCCAGGGTGCGGGCCAGTTCCTCCTCACCCCACACGGTGCCGCCCTCGGCGCGGTGCATCACGGAGTAGGCGTCCCGGGCGAGGTCGGACGCCTCGTAGTCGGGGTCGTCGCGGTGGTCGGGCGTGGAACCGTTCACGGTGTGTTCCTCTCGGGGGTCCGCGGACGCGGCAGTGAGTGATGTGACCGTCCAGAACTGGCTGGGGGTCAGGCCGATGATCCGGGCCGCCGAGGCGACCGCGATCTCGTTGGCGGGTTCGTCGTTCCGCTGTCGGGTGAACGCCAGCACCGGCGTCTTGCCGGGGAACTCCCAGGTCTCCACGATCCGGCGTCCGTCCTGGTGCCGGTCGATGTACTGGTAGCCCAGCTCCTTGATGCGCCGCGTGAAGGCGGAGTACGTGTACCCGCCGTTCAGCTCCTCGATGTCGAACAGGGACCCCTGTGCCAGCTGTTCAGCCGTACCCGTCTGCATGCTCTCGACCCTCCGATGAATGACGCGAAGGCGGGCGCTGACGCGCGCTCCTCTTCGCTTATCTGAGAGTCTATCGCCAGGCTACGACATTGACGGCGCGCCCGGTACCGTGCTCCTCAGGCGCTCCGCGCTGACCCCTCAGGGACCCGCTCACGCGTCAGGAGAGCGCCGACATGGCGTTCTACGTCCTGACCACGAGGCGCCGCAGCGGGGCGTCTGTCACCGGCCGAGTGCGGCGTCCAGCGTCGCGGGCCACGCCCCGCACGATGCATCGAACTGAGTGCCGAAGTTGGTGATCGCCTTGCCGTCGCCGTCCTGCGCCGTCGGGCTTGCGGGCCAGCCGTCCTTGAGCGGAACTCCGACCACGGTCTCACCGGAGATGTCCTTGGACTGCGCGTACCAGAGGGTGTCGGCTCCGTCCGAGGGCTGCAGGAACGCCTGGAAGCACCACCCGTTCATCAGGTCGCCGCCCGTGACGAGGTGGATGCCCCGGCAGGCGTTGATGTAGTCGGTGTCGCTGGCGCCGTTCCGCGGACCGCAGGAGCCGAGGTCGATGTTCTTGCCGTTCGCGCCCGTCTTGATGAGGTCGCTGAGGCTGTCGGTGTACGCGCCCCGCTTGGCGATGTAGGACTGCTCCGAGGTCACGATGGCCTGCACCGTGCTCGCCCCCGACGCGTTGCGTGCGGCGTTGATCATCGACGGCGCGCCGATGCTGCCTGCCGCGATCAGCAGCGCAGAGACCGCGATGGAGATCGTCTGCATGATGCTGTTCTCGGCAGCGTCATGCGTGACGAGGGCGCGGATCGGGCTCATCGGGGCTTCCTTCTGTACGGGGTCTACGGAGAGTGTACTACGCGGCACTGCCAGCACCCACACTCTGCTTCGCCTCGGCGTCCACCTTGTCCCGCGTGGGTCGCCGGTCATCGATGGCCTGAGCCAGCCCCGCACCGATCCGGGAGTCCCACGCGTTGAACACCGCGGTGGAGGGGTCCGGGATGAACAGCTCGGGGTGCGACACGCCGCCCGAGCCGACGACCACGTTGCCCTTGGTGGGGAGCGCCCTGATCGTGTCCAGGATGTCGTTGGGCTCGTTGTTGTCGGGGTCGCCGTCCTTGACCCAGAAGCCGCGGAAGCTGCGGAACGTGCCGTTCTGCTTGATCATCCCCACGCCCTTGGTCTTGATCTGCTCCAGCCCGTTCTCCCCGATCACGATGCGCGAGGCGAGGTCGTTCTGGCACTTCAGTCCGATCCGGTTCATCTGGTTGCGGATGACCGAGGGGATGGAGGCGTTCGTGGGGTACTGGGTCAGGCAGACCAGGTAGATGCCCGCGGATCGTGACTTACGGGCGATCTCGGCGGTCGCCGCCAGGAGGCGTCCCTGCTCCATGCGCTCCTCCTTGCCCGCGGCGTCCGCGAACAGCGTCGCGCACTCCTCCAGGATGATGAAGAGGTAGGGCATGTAGAGGGGGTGGTCCTCGAGGGGCGTGCCGTTCTGAGCGGACTCGCTCTTGGCGATCTCCCGCGACTTGGCCAGCTTCTTGGGCTGCTTCGGGTGGCTGGTGAACACCTTGTTGCGCCGTTCCATCTCGGCGACGGCGTCCTCCATCAGGTTGGCGGCGTTCGTCATGAACTGGTCGTCCGGCGTCCACGAGTCCACGAAGCGCCGCACCACGTCCACGTCGCGGTACACCTGCATCTCGTTCTTGGGTTCGATCATCCACATGATCGCCTCGCTGGGCGCGTTGTTGTACGCCAGCTGGAGGATCATGGAGGACGAGACCACGGAGTTGTGGGTGGCGACGAGGCCCTTGCCCGCGCGGTAGGTGTGCGTGGGGCTGTCCACGGAGATGCACCGCACGCGGACCGGCACCCGCTCGTTGTCCTCACCGAAGACCTCACGGACCGAGGTGATGTACCGGTGAGCCATGTGCGAGTCGTGGTCCCGGAACTCGGTGTCCGAGGCTGCCAGCCCCGAGGTACCGCCGATGCCGCGGAACGGAATCGCGTAGAGGAACGGATCGGCCTCGAACTCCTCCTCGTCCTCGAACAGGTCCTCGTAGGAGACGAACGACCGCGCGATCTCGGCGCTGGTGAGGACGGTCAGCTCCGGGGACACCGACTCGATGTCCTGCTCCCGCTCGGCGTGCGCGTTGGCGAGGTGCCGGATGACGCCCTCGACCCGGTACAGGGGCACGGGCTCCGACACCCGGAGCGTGATACCCTCGACCTCGTCCAGGCCCAGCTGCGGGAACCGCCACTGGCTGGTGTTGACGAGGCGGGCGTCCGCGATCACCGCGGAGATGACCTCGGGCTTGTACCCGCTCATGCGGGCGATCTCACCCACGGTGGCGACCCGGATGCCCATCGCGTCGTAGCGGGGACGGCTCAGCGCCTCACGCTCGATGGCGGCGAGCTGCTCCAGGACGGCGTCGTCCTCCTTCAGCTTGGCAGGCGCGTCCAGCACCGAGGTCTTGACGGTGCGGTCGAGGGCCAGCTTGCGGGAGTGGGAGACCTCCTCGGCCTTGCGAATCCACGCCTCGGCCGAGGACGAGGTTCCGTCGGCGTCGATGAAGTACGCCTCCTTGTTCCCCCAGCCCAGCAGGTCACGGGTCTCCGCGGCGTCGCCGGAGCTGAGGTCATTGCTCAGCGTGCGGAGACGCGCGATGGTGAGGGCGAGCTGCGGGTGCGTGAGGGCGTCCAGGCGGGCGTGCTTGCGGAGCGCTGCCACGGTGCTCACGTAGCGGTTCTCGGACATCACGACGGACCACAGGTGGTTGCCCGACGCGCGGATCACCTCGCCGTCATCGAACTCCACGTCGTAGGCGAACTCGGTGTCGTACTCATCGAAGGCCTCCACGACGCGGGTCGCCTTGCCGTTGAGGTCGAACACGATGTCCCCGACCTTGACGTCACCCATGCGGCGCCAGCCGTTGGCCGTGTAGATGGGGGTGTTGACTTCGAGGGCCTTGCCCGAGCCGGACGACCCCGCGATGAGCAGGTGCGGCTCCTCCGAGTCCCAGCTGTACTTGGCGAGGGAGTCGTCGGCGAGGACGCCGCCGTACCAGTCGATCCGTTCCTGACCCGGCGTGCGGCCCGGCATGATCTTGTCCTTGTAGTCGCCGAAGTTGAACACCCGCTTGAGCGGGTCGCTCTTGGAGGCGATCAGCGTGAACCGGGCCTCCTGGCGTGCCTCGTTCTCGATCTTCTCCTGCTCGCTCATACGCCTCGTGTCATCCTCGTCGCCCTGCTCGATCTCCATGAAGAGGTACCCCGACGTGGACATGAGCGGGGACTTCTTGTTGCCGATTGCCTCGAACGGCATGCCGTCGGGCAGCTTGAACACCAGCTTGTCCACGATCTCCGTCGCGGGGCGGCGCTCGACCAGCTTGGGCACCCCGTTGATGCCCCGCAGGTTCTGCGCGTTGAAGTAGTACAGCCAGTCCATCTCATCGATCTGCTTCCGGACCAGCGTCTGCGGGTTGATGAACCGGGTACGCTTGAAGTCGGGGAAGTCACCGATGAAGAGGCTGATCGTGTTCGCGCCGCCGTCGCCCTTGCCCAGCTTGCCGACGCGGACCCACTGCACGTCCAGCGATGTCCGGATGGCCTCCAGGCTGTTGAGGAACGTCTCCAGGTTGGTGTCCTGGGGCGGGTTGACCTTGACCTCGATGATGCGGCGCTCCGACTCGGGCCGGGTGATCATCCCCGTGCTGAGCAGGGTGGGCCACCCCATGCCGCGGATCGTGGCGAGTGCCGGAATGATGCGGGAGCGCACCAGGAACTCGCGCATCCAGTCGTCCACGCCCGCGTCGAGGAAGTGCGGCGGCTCCAGCTCCGTGTGCCAGACGCGGAAGCCCGCCGAGCCGATGGTGCCGGGGACCTCGGCCTCTCCGACGACCTGGCCGATCGGACTGATCGCGCACAGCTCCACGCCGAGGACACCGTTGATGCGGTTCTCCTGACCGCGGTAGTCCGCGAAGGTGGAGTTCGGCGGGAACTGGAAGATGGCCACCTTGACCTGCGGCTCGTACATGCGGGGCTCCTCCAGCACCGGCTCCTCACCGGTCTGGCGCGCCCGGTTGCGTGCGGCACGGTTGGCGCGGGCGACGCGCTGCTCCTCGGTCGCCTGGAACTGCTCCGGCGTGGGCAGCTCCACCTCGTCCATCAGGATGGGCGTCTTGTCCCGGAGGAAGCTGAACACCGAGACCCAGTACTCGCGGCGGGCGTTGCGCTCGGCCCAGCCCTCGTTGTACTTGGCGGTCATCATGCGGGAGGCCGTGATGAGCAGGCCGAAGGCGAGCACCACTACCGCGATGGACGCGGTGATCCAGAGCGCGAGGTGGGTGACGATGCCGATGAGGATGACCAGCATGGCGAGGGAGCCGCCGATGACCGCTGAGCGGGGGATCAGCTCGCGGAGGGGAAGTTCGGCGCGGCTCTTGTGGATCATCACCGCGGGACGCGGCTCCGTCGCGGAGATCGAGTCGGCGTCGCCCTGGATGCGGCGGACGGCGTTGATCAGCTGGAAGAACCCGAAGAACCCGAGCACCGAGAAGGGGTAGATGATCCACCCGCTGATGTGGAGGCCCTGCACGATGGGGTAGTGCGCCTTAGTCAGCAGCGGGTCGAGCAGCCCCAGCGCGAGCGCGCCCAGGAGGGACCAGTACGAGGAGAGCCGTGTCGGAGGCAGCCAGCCCGGCTCCAGGTCGTGGTCACGGTCCAGGCTGGGCGGGCCGAAGCCGAACAGCACCTGGAGGCCCTTGACCTCGTTGAACCGCATCCGGAGCGCCGTGAAGAAGGCGGCCATGCGGTAGGGGAAGGTGTTCGGCGTGTACGTCCCCAGGCGGGGGTCACCGAACTGCCCGATCTGCTTCCACACCCACGACGCCGCGACGAGCAGCCCCAGGGCGACGAAGCCGACGGGGAGGTACAGGATCACGAACAGGAACGCGAGGACCGCGAACGACAGGCCGAGGCCGATCTTGCGCCAAATCTCCCACGGGCCCATGATTCCACTGCCGCGCATTAGGTCTCCTTCTCCGACGCGCGCTGACTCGCGCTCGGGCTTAGTGTACTAGCGAGGGCGCCGCGTTCAGGCAAAGCTGACGGCGACGCTCGCGCCGGTGGGCTGAGGCTCAGACGTCCTCGGTGAGGGCGAGGCCACGGAACTCCGCAACCAGGACGGGCGCGCCCTCGTTGCGGGACCAGCCCAGCAGTTCGTGGGTGGTCAGCAGCAGGTCCGATGCGTCGCGGCGCCCCATGTCGAGTCCGCGCCACCCGGAGCCCGCGTCGTGCTTGCCGAAGCCGCCAACGAAGGCCTCGGTGCCGGGCAGACCCAGCGTGACGATGGTGCCGTCCTGGAGCGCGTTCAGCGCGGCGAGCAGGCGCTCGTGGTCACTGGGGCGACGCTCGGACGTGGCGGTGCGGGTCATCGGGCTTCCTTGCTGGTGGCGAGTGGTGTCCAGGCGGCGACGACGACGTGCAGCGCGCTGCGGTCGCACATCGTGGCGACGTCCAGGCCGGAGTAGGACACGCCGGTGATGACCTCGAGGGCCTTCGGGTGCTCCACCACTCCGCGGTTGTCGACGCCCTGCGTGTTCTGAGCGATCCAGGAGTCCGACAGGTGGGTGCGGAAGTCGCGGGTGAACACCGCCGCGATGGTGCCGTCGCCCGTCTGCAGTGCCACCACCGCGTACGGGCTCAGCGCCCTGAGCGCGTCCCACGTCGCGCGGACGGTTCGCTTGACTGCCATGTCAGTCCTCCTGACCCTCGGGGAGTGCCGCCCAGTGGGGCACCTCGATGCTGGCACCCTGCTCACTCAGCGCGTACAGGAGGTCGTCCGTGTGGCGGCGGTAGGGCTTCATCAGGGTCTCCTTGGTCAGCCCCAGCCAGACGATGGTGCCCTGGTAGTGCTCCCGGATGAAGAGGTTCCGCACGCCCGAGGGCCCGATCTTGGAGATCAGGGTGCCCACCGGTGCGGCGTTCAGCTGCTGACGAATCCGCTCGATGCGGACGCGCTCCGTCTCCGTGGCGCTCATCGGGCGATGGTCAGCTTGGCGTCACCGATGTCGAGGTCCTCAACGTGCATCAGGGCGCCCTCGCGCTCCATCAGCGTAACGATCTCAGCAGACCCAGAGGCCACGAAGGAGCCGGAGCCAATGGACTGCTGCCATTCCCCGTCAAGCTTGATGAACGTCCAGCTCTGCTGTTGTCCATCCAGGGTCACCCTTGAGCCGTGATTCACGCGAACCAGTAGCTGGATGAGTTCCTGCCTGTTCATGTCGTCGTCCTTCCGTGTAGGCGCTTGCTGGGGACCGGCTCCAGGCCGGAGGCTACCGCGCTCGCGTGCGCGATCATCGCTTCGGTGATTGTACGCGGCTCGCGCGCCGGGGCGATGATCCGTGCCGCAGCGGTCGCCATGTCCTCGCGGGACGTGGGCTCCGTGAACGTGACGCACTCCGCGCCGGTGACCGGCTCCAGCGGGTAGGGTCGGACGCGGACGACACGGTAGCCGTGCTCCGTGACCCAGGTGTTCTTGCGGGCGTCCTTCGCCGGTCCGCCGGGGAGCGAGTGCCAGTACACGCCGTCGTACTCCACCGCCGTGCCACCGGCCACGTCCACGAAGCCATCCACCTTGTGGCGCCGGTCCTCGATGTAGGCGTCCCGCTCGACCTCCATGTCCAGGATCATCCCGATCAGGACCATGACGTAGGTCTCGGTCCACGAGGTGTCGTTGGGTCGGAAGCACTGCGGGCAGCGAGCGTTGTCGTGGATGCGTGCGCGGATCGTGGAAGCCCACGCGTGACCCTTGGGGCAGAGCCAGGTGGCATCCTGGAACGACCCTGGCAGGTACGCTTCGAGGTCCAGGTCGCAGTCAGGGTGCAGCTCGGCGGCGACCTCTGGATGGAGCGCGAGCAGTGACTCAGTGGGCCACACCTTCTGGCGGGCGCAGTACGGGCATCGGTGACCGCGACTCAGTGTGGTCACTGTCGCCCACCAGTCATGACCCTCGGCACAGAGCCAGTGAAGGTCTGCAGCCGAACCCTGCTTCAACTTGAGCAGGTCGGCATCGCTGTCAGGGTGCAGCAGCGACACGATCTCTGGGTGCAGCTCTGCCGCAGACTGGCCCGGCTTCGGCAGACGCCTTCGCTCGTCACCGCACTCCTTGCAGGCGGGCCCCATGGTCCTGCGGCTGTTGATGATCGCCCGCGAGTCGGCGTGTCTACCCTCGGGGCACTTGAACCATGCGTACCTGTTGGAGCCAGCCAGGACCTCGTCGGGTCCGAACTCGTTGGCGTCACCCCAGAGTGCAGCAAGCGCTGGATGAGTCGTCGCGAGGCAGTTCTCCGGGGTAACCCTGCCAGGATGACGTCTGCGCCCAAGCGTGACGCTGTGCGGTCCACTCATCGGGCGATGGTCAGCTTGGCATCACCGATGTCGAGGTCCGCGAGGAACTCCGCGATGTCCTCGGTCTCGATGTTCTTGATGTCCTCGTCGGTGCCCTCTGCGTCTACAACGGCATCGAAGCTGATCTTCTTGCGCTTGAGCCGCTTGATGCTGCGGGCGTCCTCGGTGTGCTCGATGATGGAGTAGTGCACCATCGCCTCGTGCGGCTCGAACTGCTCCGAGAGGCGGGCCCAGCAGCGACCGGCCATCTGCACCACCCACGCGGGTACGAAGGGCAGCTCCATCAGGTAGACGTCCTTCGCGGCGGTGAGCGTGTGCCCCTCGCGGGCGGCCATGGAGCAGATGATGAGGCGGGTGTCGTCGTCCTCCTGGAAGAGGCGCTTCGCCTCCTGGATCGAGTCGCCGTCCTGCTCGGAGCCGGAGAGGATCGTCACGGTGCCGTACTGCGCCAGCGCCGGGTGCTCGACCAGCGCGCGGCGGGGCTCCTGGTGGTGCACGAACACGATCAGCTTGCGGCGGGTGGGGTCGTCCGAGACGGGGCCGATGTGCCCGTCGAAGTGCTTGATCTCCAGGGTGCCGTCCATGAACCCGCTGATCCACTCGATCGTGCCGGGAATCTTGCCGAAGGCGAGCGTCTTGCGGAGTTCGGTCAGGCGCATCATGCCCTCGCCGTTCTCCAGCTTTGCGGCGATGATCCGGCGCGCCTCGTTGACGCTGATCTCCTGCTCCATCGCCACAATGGAGGCCTGCTCCATCGCCCAGGTGCGGAACTCCTCCTCCTTCTCGGCGTACTCGTCCAGGAAGTCCTGGCCGGGGTCGATCTTGGCGAGGTGCTCCTGCAGCTCCGGCATCGGGCTCATCACGTCCGACTTGCGACGGCGGATCATCCCGTTCGCGATGAGCATCTTGTTCAGCTCGGTCACGTGGGTGGAGCCCTCGGCGTGCCACTTCTTGTACTTGTCGTAGTGGCCGCCGCAGAAGTAAATCTCGAAGGCCCGCTTGTCCGACAGCTTCGTGGTGATCTTGCGACCCCGCACCCACATCTGCACCTGGTCGGTGCCCAGCTTCCGCTTGGCGTACTCGCCGAAGCGCTGCTCCAGGCCCTGGATGATGAGCAGGGGCCACAGCTCGATGGGGCCGTTGGTGAACGGCGTGCCGGACGCCATGACGATGTAGGGGTGGTCGGTGTTCGCCCGAACCGCGTTGGCGACCTCGATGGCCGCCTTGGTGCGGACCGCCCCCTCGTTCTTGAAGGCGTGGCACTCGTCGGCGACGAACGACCGCGGCTCGGCCTCCAGGATGTCCTCGAGGCGCTTGCCCAGGATGTCGTGGTTGAAGATGAACACGTCCGCGTCCTCGGTGAGGAGCGGGTCCCGCTTCGTGCCGGAGACGATCTGGATGCGGACCTTGGGGTCCCACTTGTGAATCTCCGCGGCGATCTCATCCTTCATGGACTTGGTCACCGAGAAGATGGCGGGGTAGACCTGACCCGGCTTGCCGGTCAGCTTCGTGAGGTAGTCGTCCAGCGAGAGCATCCCGCCAGTGAAGGAGCCGCCCTTGCCGAGGCCCACCTGGTCGGCCAGCTGAGTGGAGCCCTGGTACGCCATCGCGGGGACGGACTCCTTCTGCCACCAGCGGTAGGAGCGGCCGGAGGGGAAGTCCTCGCGGGGGACGATGCCCTTCTCCGCAGCCTCGGCGACGGTCTCGGTCAGCGTGGAGCGCCACGAGCCGCGTCCGTCGAGGTACGCCTTGAGGTCGGACGACGGCGCGATGTCGTAGTCGCCCAGGACCTCCTGGATGTACTCGATGTCGTTGTCCGCGATCTTGACGATCCACCCCTTGATGAGGTGGCTGAAGTAGTACGCGGAGTCCATCTCACCGATGGAGTCGGTCAGCGTCAGCGAGTACGGAGCCTGGATCGCCATGCGGTCCTTGCCGAACAGCCAGGCGACGCGCTCGCCCTTCCACGCCTTACCGGCGGCCCACTTCGCCTCGTTGACCGAGGTGTCCAGCCAGTTCGGCAGCTCGCCGTCCCAGGACTTCAGCTTCTTGATCAGCTTGGGGAGGGAGGTGACCGCGAAGGTCCACTTGTCGATCCGCTTCGACGGTTCGATCAGGAGGTCATCACCCTTGAGGTGCTTGACCAGCCCCTTGTCGCGGACGATGATCTGGTCGGGGTTCCGCCCCGAGACCTGGAGACTTGCTGCCACGTGAATGCCTGCCTGTATGAAGTGGACGCTACTGAGTTCTGGGTCTAGTCTACTAACGGAGGACGCCCCCGCTTGCGATGAGCTGCGCGAAGCGAGGGCGTCCTGATGATGAGGCGCTACGACCGCGGGGTCAGCGCATCAGTGGAGTGTAGGGTGCGGGCGCGCCCTCGTTGATCATCAGGTTTCGCCAGGTCACGGTGTCTGCGGCGTTGGGCGAGCCGTCGTACCAGCGCACGAACACGGAGTTGGTGTCGTCGGGCAGGGCCACCGTCATGCTGACGTGGTGATCTCCGACGGTGTTGGGTACCAGGGGCGCCTCGCGCCGGGCCTCGACCAGGCTGCCGTCTGCCGTGCCGTAGAACACGGCGATGCTGCGGGCGCGCCACCAGTCGGCGTCCGCGTAGGTGGAGGGTGTGTCCACGTGCACGTCGCCCGAGAAGGTGTAGGTGCGCCCGGCCTTCATACCCTGACCCATGCCCTCACCCTGGTCCGTGTACCCGACGAAGGAGTCGAATGAGCCGCCGTCGGGCGTGATGCGAAGCCCGCCGTCCACGACCTTAGAGGTGCCCCAGATCGTCTTGATGGACCCCTTACCCGCGCTGAAGTTCCCGCCGCCGGGCACCATGTTGTAGGGGATCGGCGGAGCCGCGTCCGCGGCGTCGTCGGGCCAGGTCAGACCGACCGGGTACGCGGCGGGAGCGGACTCGGGCCACGGTGTCGGCACCAGGTGTGTCGATGTACCGTCGGAGCCGCGCCAGAACGTGCGCCCGGAGTCGGAGGTGCCGAACAGGGCGAACGCATCGTCGCTCGCCTCGATGCCGATGCGGTCGGTGCTCAGGGTGGCCTTGACGCCCTTCTGAACCAGCAGCGCCGTGACCGCATCGGTGTAGGCGCCAGCGTCCGAGGACCGGTACTCCTCGGCCATCGCCAAGTTGGCGAGGTCGCCCTTGACGTTGACGTCACGAGCGTTGTTGATGAGGGACGGCGCGGTGATGAGCCCTGCCGCGATCAGGATTGCACTGACTGCAATCGAGATCGTCTGCATGATGCTGTTCTCCGCTGCATCATCTCGCGGTGCGCTGAGCTGCATGGGTGCCTTCGGGTTGGCGCGAGGTGGGTGGCCTCGCAGAGAGTGGGGTGACGCGACTAGTCGGGATTGTACTCAGCCGCTGCTTCCGCCTGCGCTCACTTCAGAGCGAAAGCCCCGCCCTCCCGTACGCGCGCGCGTAGTAGAGAGGAGTGGCGATTCTAACCCCTCCAGAGTCGCCCTCCGTGTCGCGGAGGCAGGTCATCCCGCGACTACGATCAGAGAGTCTTACGAACCGAAAGAGGCTACATTGGCAGAGGAATCCCGCGTCCTACCGAGGGCGACCGAGCAGGAGGCCGACGTGCTCGGCACCTGCCTCGCTGAGGGGTCCAGCTGGTTCAACCGCGTCGAGCACCTGGTCGAGGGTGCCACCGAGGTAGCAGAGCTGTTCTTCGATCCCAACCACTACCTCGTGGCGACCGCCATGCAGACGGTGGTCAAGAACCGGGGCGCGCTCAGCGTCGCGTCGGTGACGGACCAGATTCTCAGCGACCCCACCGGCAGCTCCGACCGGCTAGTGCCGGACGTGCAGACCTACCTGGTCAACATGCAGTCCCGTGCATCGATCCGTGGTCTGGAGGAGCTGAGCGAAGCGGTCAACACGCTGAACAACAAGCTGCAGCTCCGCAATCAGATTCGCGGTGCCGAGAGCCTGATCAGCCGCATCTTCGATGAGCAGCCCCACCCCAACGAGGTCGCCGGGGAGATGCGGGAGCTGTCGATGAACGCGGCAGTCTCCGATGACACCCCGTCGTTCGGTGAGGTCATCACCGAGATGGAGGCCCGTGACGGGATGGGTGTGACGCACCGCATCAGCACGGGCATCCACGAACTGGACGGCTACTTCCGAGGCGGCCTGGAGCCGCAGCGTATGTACGTGATCGGCGCCCGCCCCAAGGTGGGCAAGACCACGCTCATGCTCAACATGATCCTCGAGGCGCTCGCCCAGGACAGCGTGGTCATCTTCGCCTCGCTGGAGATCGGTGAGCGCGAGCTGTGGTCGAAGTTGGTCTCGGCTCAGTCGATGGTCGAGCAGCGCCGCATCCAGGACATGCTGGACGCCAAGATCGGCATGGACGACTTCGACCCGGAGGAGCGCGAGTCGATCCGAGAAGCGATGGCCGGGCTGAAGTCCTGCGACCTCTACACGATGTTCGCGGGCAACCTGATGCACGGCGTGGACTCAGTGATCAGCCGGACGATGCGCCTCATGCAGAAGCACAAGGGTCGCCCCATCGTCATCTTCATCGACTACCTGCAGCTGCTCTCGTCGGACACCTTCAACAAGGCCGCCGAGATCGGAAGCATCGGCCGCAAGCTGAAGCTGTTCTCCATCGAGATGAACTGCACCGTGGTCGCCGCCTCGCAGATCAACCGCGCCGGTGCCGAAGAGGGCATGCCCTCGCCGCACAACCTCCGCGACTCCGGCTCCATCGAGCAGGACGCCGACGTGGTGGCGCTGCTCAACCGGCCCGCGCTCCAGGATGAGACCCAGCCCGAGCACATCATGGACTGCTGGGTCGCGCTCAACCGCTACGGCCCGTCCGGCTACGCCAAGATGGCGTACATGCCTCAAATCCAGACCATCCAGAATCTGGACTCCGACGAGGACGACTACGACGAGCGGCGCTCCGAGCGCGGCGGTGGGCGCTCCTCGTTCGATGACGACGACGATGATGAGGGCTTCGACCGCGTGCCCTCGCGTCGCAGTCGGGACGACGATGACGAGGACGAGGCACCGCGCGGTAAGAAGGACAAGAAGCGGAAGCGGCGCCGTGCCTCGGACGCGGCCTCCGACGACTACGACGAGCCGGGCGGGCGGCGCTCCCGTGCCTACGACGACGTGGACGACGACGACCGCTAGCCGATCCAGCAACGCCCCGGACCTCACCAGGAGGTCCGGGGCGTTTTCCGTTTCCGAGGCCGTGATCGGTGATCCTCAGTGCCCCGCTCACGTCCGCTCAGTAGCGGTCGAACGACGACGCGAGCGACCCCTCACGGAGCCGGAGAGGGTCCGTGAGGGGTCGCTGATGTGCGCTCAGGCGGGGGTTACGCCCACTTCACCTTGATACCGAGGGCGTCCGCGATCTTCTCGGCCCGCTTCTCGTTGATGTCGTACCGGACGTCCGACTCACCCCGGGAGTCGTCCAGGCGGATGACCACCGCGGTGTCGCCCTGGCCGTACTTGTTCAGGCGCGCGATGAGGTCGTTGACCTGTGCCTGCGACTTCAGCTTGAACGTGACCGTCCGGGTCGCGACGGCGGTGGAGGACTTGACCAGCCCCGTGTCGCGCCCGGTGTCGGAGTCCTCGCGGCGACGGCGACGCTCACGGTCGGCACCGGCACGAACACCGGCACGGCGCGCGTAGCGCTGTCCGCCCTCCTCGTCGTCTCCCCCGCGACCGGCACGGTTGGTCTCCGCGACGACGCGGTCCAGCGAGTACTTGCGGGCGTCCTGGACGCGGACCTCGATGACGTCCTCTCCGTCGCGGCCCGCGTAGGAGCCCACCCGGCCGGAGACGACCACCATCATACCGTCGACCAGCTGGAAGTCATCGTAACCGAACGAGGTGCACCGCACCATGTCGCCCTGATCGTTCTCCAGGTCCCAGGTGACGCGGGGCTTGGCGTTGCCCTTCGCCTCGCGGGTCTCGACACCGGCCGCGGTGCCGTAGATGAGGACCTGCTCGCCCTCGACCAGTTCGAGGTCCGAGCTGATGGGGCGTTCGCCCTTCTTGATGAGCCCGCCGATGCCCGCGGCCTCCAGGTACTTCTTGACGTAGTTGAACGGGTGGTCGGAGGTCGGGAAGCCGATCGCGCCGATCTCCAGGCGGAGCCGCTCCTGGACGCCGTACTCCTCCGCGTCCAGGTCGAAGCCGTCCATCGCACCCTTGACCTCGGAGTCCGCCATGAGGTCGGCGAAGAGGCTGTCCTCGATGGCGTCCGCGACCGGAGCGTTGGACATCTTCTTGGCCCGGCCCAGCATGGAGTCCAGGTTGTCGTGCATCGCCTTGCGGCTCCGGTGCATGTGGTCGAAGCACCCGGCCGAGATCAGGTTGTAGGTCGCCTTCTTGTTGAGCGAGGACGCCCGCACCAGGAAGTCGCCCAGGTTCTTGAAGTCGCCGTTGCCGTCGTTGCGAGCCGCGAACAGCTTGTCGAGCGCGGCGGGTCCGCAGTTGGCGATGCCCGCCAACCCCAGCCAGACGCGGTCACGGGTGGTCGTCGCACGGCGGTTCGACCGGTTGATGTTCGGGGGCGAGACCTGCACGCCCGTCCGGCGGGCGGCGTCCACCTGGGCGTACACCTTGTCGGCGGGCAGGAAGTCGATGCAGGCGGCGGCGTACTGCGCAGGGAAGTTGACCTTGAGCCACGCCGTCTGGTACGACACGAAGCCGTACGCGACCGAGTGCGCCTTGTTGAAGGCGTAGGCAGCGAAGGGCGGGATCATCTCCCACAGCTTGTCGGCCACCTTCTGACCGTAGCCGTTGTCGACCACGCCCTTCTTGAAGCCGACCTCCTCCTTGGCGAGGGCCGCGGCGTCCTTCTTGCCGACCGCCTTGCGGAACGCGTCGGCCTGCGCGGCGTCGTAGCCCGCGTAGTGCTGAGCGATCTGGATGAGCTGTTCCTGGTAGACCAGCGCGGAGTAGGTCTCCCGGAACATCTCGTGCATGTCCTTGTGCGGCACCTCGATCTTGGTGCGACCGTTCTTGGCGTCGGCGTACAGGACGTGCAGGTTGGAACCCATGGGCCCCGGACGGAACAGCGCGATGACGGCGGAGATGTCCTCGATGCTCGTCGGAGCGACGCGTCGGAGCAGGTCGCGCATGCCGGAGGACTCCAGCTGGAACACGCCGTCCGACTCGCCCTTGCCCAGCATGGAGTAGACGCGCTGGTCGTCCAGCGGGATGTTGTCGATGTCCACCTTCTGACCGAGGTCGTCCTCGATCAGCTGGATCGCGCGTCCGATCACCGAGAGGTTGACCAGACCGAGGAGGTCCATCTTCAGCCCGCCGATGGCCTCGGAGTCGTTCTTGTCGTAGGCGCACACCGGGATGCGCTCGACCTCGTAGTCCTTGTTCTGGTGCACGGGCACGTGCTCCGAGAGCGGGCCGGGGGTGATCAGCAGGCCAGCGGCGTGGATGCCCTTCTGGTTCTTGATCCCCTCCATCTGGCTGGCGAGGTCGATGGCCTCCTTGAAGTCCGGCTGCGCGTACAGCTTCCGGAACCCCGAGCCGACCGCGTGGTGGTCCTTCCACTTCTCCTCGGTGGGCTCCGGCGCGATGATGTCCGCGATGGACGCCTCTGCCTGGTTGAGCACGCCCGGCCAGGCACCGGAGAGCCGGTTACCGTTGGCGACCGGCTGGTTGAGGACGCGGGCCGCACCCTTGAGCGCGGACTTCGGCTTCAGCACGCCGTAGGTCGCGATGTAGGCGACGCGACCCTGGTACTTCTGGGCGACGTAGCGCTGGACCTCGATGCGACGGTCACGCTCGAAGTCGATGTCGATGTCGGGCATGGACTTGCGACCCGGGTTGAGGAAGCGCTCGAAGTACAGCTTGTACTTGAGCGGGTCCACGCCGGTGATGCGCGTGCAGTAGGCGACCACCGAACCGGCGGCCGAGCCACGACCCGGACCCACCCGGATGCCCTGGCGCTTGGCCCACTGGATGATGTCCGAGACGATGAGGAAGTAGTTGTCGAACCCCATGTCGCGGATGACCGACATCTCGTAGTCGAACTGCTTCTGCACGTCGTCGGGGATGGAGCCGTCCGGCTCGGCGTACAGCTCGTTGAGACCCTTGTTGGCCAGGTCGAGCAGCGCGGCGTGCGCGTCACCCTCGTACCGGTCATCGATCTCGAACTTCGGGATGAGGTACTTCTCCTTCTTGGAGTCCTCGTGCCCGATGTCCATGCCCTGGGCCATCTCTTCGATGAGCAGCGTGTTGGAGCACGCACCCGGGTACTCGCGCTCCGGGAACAGCTCCCACATCTCCTCGGCGGTGCGGAAGTAGTTGGCTCCGTCACCGTCGAAGCGGAAGCGCTCCTCGTCCCTCAGCTTCGCGCCCGTCTGGAGGCAGAGGAGCGCGTCGTGCATGTGCGCCTCGTCCTTGCTGACGTAGTGGGAGTCGTTGGTGGCGAGGAGCGGCGCGCCGATCCGCTTGGCGATCTCCAGGTGGTGCGGCTCGACCCGCTCCTGGTCCCGGATGCCGTGCTTCTGCAGCTCGATGAAGTAGCGGTCCTTGCCGAAGATGTCCTGGTGCCGCTCCGCGATCCGGGTCGCACCCTTGATGTTGTCGGAGAGGAGCGCCTGGTTGAACATGGAGCCGAGGCAGCCGGAGGTGGCGATGACGCCCTCGCTGTAGCGTGCCAGCATCTCGTCGTCCACGTTCATGCCGTTCATGCCGTAGTTGTGCTCCAGGTGCCCCTCGTTGGTGAGGGCGAGCAGGTTCCGGTAGCCGACCTCGTTGTAGGCCAGCAGGATCATGTGGAAGCGGTGCTTGCCGTTGCGACTCCGTGCGGCGGCCTTCATGGCGGCGACGTCCGCGTCGGGAACGTGGTAGACCTCGACGGCGGGGATGGGCGTGATGCCAGCGGCGTGAGCGGCGTTGAACAGCTGGATCGTTCCGCCCATGCTGCCGTGGTCGCTGACCGCGATGCCGGGCTGGCCGTCGGCCGCTGCGAGCTGCACCATGCGGGGGATGGACGCTGCTCCGTCGAGCAACGAGAAGTCGGAGTGCACGTGTGTGTGCACGAACTGGCGGGATGATTTCTTGCCCACGTCAACCTTTCTGGTTCCGAAACCTGGACTACTCTGATTCTAGCCGCGGCGGAGCCACCCTCATCGTTCACGGAGGGCGCGCGCGATGCGCTAGCGCGACGAACTACCGAACGATGCTGACGGCGACGGGGCCCGAGAACCCGGTGGCCTGACCGGACTCCGCCTCCGCGGAGACCCGGAACTGATCGTTCCAGCGGTACCGGTAGGTCTCCGCGGGCGGGAAGATGGTGAAGTCCGGCTCCTTCAGGTTGATGAGGTCTGCGTAGTCACCCGAGCCGCCCTTGCTGACCTGGTACTGGTAGGAGACCCACGGGGAGGAGCTGACCTTGGTGTGGGTCAGGCGCAGCGACGGACCCGCGAAGTTGTACGCCGCCAGGTTCATGGTGGGCGTGGGCAGGGCCTGCTTGAACTCCACGTCCTTCGTGGACGGGCCCAGGCCCGCCAGTTCGCTGCACTGAGCCCGAACGCTGAAGTTGTACGCGGCGCCGTTCCAGACGCTGGGCACGACGATCTCGTCCTTGTCGGTGGAGTAGGTCGCAACCTTCTGACGCCAACCGTCGACGTTGCTGACGGAGACCTGGTAGGTGGGCTTCTGCACCGCGGGGCACTGGTCGACCTTGGTCCAGCTGACCTTGACCGCCTCGTGGAGCGCTCCACCCTTGGCGTCGTCCGAGTGCGCCACCGTCAGGTCGGTCACCTCGTCCGGTACGACCGGTTCGGCGTCGAGACCCTCACGCTGAATGCAGTCCGGCATGGAGACCGCGCCCAGGCCGCCGATGGTCGCGTTGACCGAGGACATGTAGCGCTTGGTGCCTCCCACGTCCGAGGAGAGCACGAAGCCGTCCGAGCAGGTCGCCACGACGTTGACTCCGCTGGGCCAGGGGTCGATTGCCTTGGTGCCCAGGAATGTCTGCGCCTGGTCGTTGTTCAGGTAGGCACCCTTGGCCGTGTGCAGCGCGTTCTGGATGTTGTTCGCGGTGCGCAGCGAGTTGCTCACGTTGGCGGATGCCAGCATGGAGCGGAGCGACGGGCCGGGGCTGAACGCGGCCCAGATGCCTGCCACGACAACGAGCGCCACGAGCACCAGCAGCACCGTGGGTGAGCCGGAGTACTTGTGGCCGCTCCGACCTGGCGGGGGTCCGGGGGTGTACGACACGGGTGATGAACTCCTAGGCGGCGGTCTTGACCGAGTTGAGCGCCGACGCGAGTGCGTTGGCGTGAGTGGTGCGCTCCCACGGGAACGTGTGGCGCCCGAAGTGCCCACCGCTCGCGGTCTGGGTGTAGTCGATGTCCGTGAGGCGGAGCGCGTCGATGATGGCGAGCGGACGGAGGTCGAACTCCGCCTTGATGATCTCCGCGATCTCCTCGTCCGGGAGTGCCCCCGTGCCGAAGGAGTCCACGTACAGCCCGACCGGACGGGCGCGGCCGATCGCGTAGGCGACCTGCACCTCGAGGCGCTCGGCCAGGCCCGCGGCGACCGCGTTCTTGGCGACCCAGCGGAGGGCGTACGCGGCGGAGCGGTCCACCTTGGACGGGTCCTTGCCGGAGAACGCGCCACCGCCGTGCTTGGCGGCACCGCCGTAGGTGTCCACGATGATCTTGCGTCCGGTCAGGCCAGCGTCGCCCTTCGGCCCACCGACGACGAACGACCCGGCGGGGTTGATGATGTAGTTGCCCTCGTCCACGAGCGGAGTGACAGCCTCGCGGGCGTTGAACTCCTCGATGACCGGCTTGATGACGTCCTGGATCACCAGGTTGCGCAGCCAGGCGAGGTCCACACCGGCACGGTGCTGAGTCGAGATGAGCACGGTGTCGATGGCGACGGGGACGCCGTCCTCGTACCGGATGGTGACCTGGCTCTTGGCGTCCGGGAGGAGCGGGCTGTACTCCGCGATGTCGAAGTGCTGCTCGTCGCCGTGGATCAGCGCGGAGCTGAGCGAGTCACGGCGACGCTCGGTGAGGCGCTGCGTCAGCATGTGCGCCAGCGTGATCGGCACCGGCATGAGCGAGTGGGTCTCGGAGGTGGCGTACCCGAACATGATGCCCTGGTCGCCCGCGCCCTGCGCGTCGAACGGGTCCTCATCCGCGTCGAGCAGGAGGCCCTCGCGCACCTCCTGGGAGGCGTCCACCCCGGCAGCGATCTCCGGCGACTGGGGCGCGATCAGGTTGAGCACCGCGACGGAGTCGGCGTCCAGGGACGTGTCGGCTCCGTCGTAGCCGATGGCCCGGACGGTGTCGCGGACGATCTCCTGCACGTTGATGTTCGCGGTGGAGCGGACCTCGCCGAACACGATGATCACTCCGTTCGCTGCGGAGGTCTCCACGGCGACGCGGGCGTTCTTGTCCCGCTTCAGGTACGCGGTGAGGATCGCGTCGGAAACCTGGTCGCAGAGCTTGTCGGGATGACCCGCGGTGACGGACTCGGAGCTGATCAGACGTGTGGACATAGAGTGCTCTCTCGGTGGTCTTGTGTACTAGCTGACTAGTCTAAGTCTAGTTCAAGCTGAGGGGAATCGCTGCGCGAAGCGGAGGGCGCGGGCAGGAAGATGAGGGCGTCGCGGTGCACGACCGTGCGGGCGTCGTTGGTGTCGACCACCTCGAAGTGGTCCCGGCGCGGGTAGCCGACCACGCGCACGCGGCGGCCGTGCAGCAGTGCCGCGCGGGGCATGGTGTCGCGGTGGGGGTAGCCCTCCGGCGCTGCGCCGTGGTCGGCCGCGTCATCGTCGGCGCGGGACTCGGGCGTGGGCTCCTCGGACGCCAGGTGCAGGATCACCGATGCCAGCCGCCGCTCCTGACCGGGGCGCGTCAGATCGGCCATCGTCCCGGTGTCGCCACGATGCTGGTGGCACCGCCCGCTCCAGGTGGGGCGGTTGCACCCTCCGGGCCAGGAGCAGGGCGGTGCCTGACGCACCATCAGAGGGAGCGCTTGCCGTTCTGACGGAACCCGTCACGGGCGAGGACGATCGCTGCATCGTGCGGAGTGTCGGCGGAGACGAGGGCGTTCTCCAGCGCGCGGCGGTTGCCGTGCTGGTCGTCCCACTCCACCTCGGGGTGACGCCACCCGTTCAGGCTGAGCCGGTTGGCCACCACCAGGCGGTCGCCGGTCTCCCAGGCTCCGTTGAGGACTGCCTCGATCACCGCGAGCTGCTCGTCCTCGTCCAGGCCGTCCAGCTGAACCGGACCCGCCTCGATCGGGTACAGCCCGCTCAGCTGGAGGAGTTCGTCGTCGGTGAGGTCGGCGTAGGTGGGCGCGCCGCCCGGGAAGGTGGCGGGGTCGATCTCCAGCTGAGCGACGGTCTCGGCAGAGAGGCGCTCGTGCGGATCGACGTGGTACACCTCCCGGAGCATGTCCTGCTCCGCGGTGACGACACCGGCGACGGGCTTCGCGGTGAGGAGGAAGTCGTTGGCGCGGAGCGTCCTGTTGAACGCGGCGCGGTCGGTGCGGTAGCGGTCGTAGGTGTGCTCCAGCGCGCGGACGTTGTCCTCGTCGGACAGCGACGGGTGCCGGTACCCGAGATCGTGCAGCTGCTGACCGGGGTTGCGCCCGTTCAGCTCCGGCCACGTGAGGGCGTCCAGGTCTGAGACCAGGCGCTCGTGCACCTCGGTCGCCTCGACCTCGACCTCCGCTCCGTGGGTCTCGGCGAGGCTGAGGGCTCCGCCCGCGGCGAGCGAGGCGCTCTGCTCCAGCGGAAGGTAGGCGTCGTACTCGGCTCCGTAGGGGTCGATGATGCGGCGCTTGACCAGGCGTGTCATGGTGAGCCTTCCTGCTCAGTTCTGGTACTTGGTACCGGGATCGGGTGCCTGCTGGTCCGAGGCGATGCGGACCATGGTCGGCTTGTTGGTGGTCTTGATCAGTCCCGCGGTGAACGGGTTCTGCTTGCACTTGGCCACGCCCGCCTTGGTGGTGCTGCTGCCGGGGTCCTGCGGCTGGTTCGGCGCGGCGACTCCGTACGTGGTGGTGCCCTTCCAGATGGTGTCGCAGCGCGAGTCCAGGTAGAAGTAGGTGCCGGAGAAACCGGGGCTGATGACCTTGTTGTCCTTGATGCGGACGAGTGCCGACTTGGACTTGGTCTGGCCCACCGCGATGTACCCGCCGCCCGAGGCGACCGGCACGTTGATGATGCCCAGCGACACGCCGTTGGAGGGCATCACCTTCGTGGTGGGCAGCTGACCCTTGACCAGCTTTGGGATGTCCGCGGAGGTGAGGTACCGGCCCGAGTCCGAGTACATCCATGACTGCGCGGTCCTGATGTTCTTGAGGTCCACCTGGATCGCGCGCACGTTGTTGGAGTACACGATGTTGGGGATGGTCACCAGCCCAGCCAGCGAGGTGATCGCGATGACAGCGATCGTGATGGTCTGCATCACCGAGTTCTCTGCCCGGTCATCAGCCAGCACTGATTCGCGCGCCCGACGCCACAGGTCGGTCAGCTTCATCGTGGTCTCCCGTCTACCGATAGCGGTATTGTAGCGAACGCGGCTCCGCTACCGTCCGATACGTCCGCGCGCGCCGACGGCGTCCCGGTTGTGCAGGTTGGCGTTGGACGCGGACTTGCGCCCCGCCTCACGGCCGGCCCGGTTGTTGCCGCCACGGCCGGGGGTGTAGCCCCACCCGCGCGGACGCTGGTACGCGCTCCAGGTCTCCTGGCGCTTGTCCGAGATGACCAGGGCCGCCTCGCTGCCGTACTCGTCGTTGGCCTGGCGCTCCGCGTCGAGGCGGGCGTCGATGAGGCGGTCCTTGATGTGCTGGCAGAACCCGGCGACGAAGGAGGCGCGGGCGGTGTCGCGGTCCGCGATCTTCTCCTGCCAGGTGTCCCCGTTCAGGTACGCCGTGAGGTCGGCCACCATGTGGGTCAGCAGGACGGCGTACAGCTTCTCCAGCTGCTCCACCTCGAACTTCGGGCCGATGACCTTGACGTAGAACCCCTGGTTGCTGACCAGCCAGGGGAGGACGTTGGCCTCCGCCATCGCGATCATCAGGTCGGCGTACTGACGGCGGTAGGCGTACTTCTCACCCTTGCGGCCGGTGTCCACCTGGACCGTGACGATCTGGTTCTCGACGGACTCCTGCTTGCCCTTGGTGTGGCGCCGCGCGACCTCGAGGTCGATGGCGTACTTGGAGGACATCATCTGCGCGGCCTGCATGAACGTGTCACGCTCGGCCTCGTTGTCGGTGTTCTCCGCCTTGTTGAGGATCGCGGCGATCTTCTCGATGACCTTGTCGTTGTTGCTTGCCATGTCGCTCTCCTTTGCGTCAGGTCTGATCGGTGCTCATGTGGATGCGGAAGTACATGCCGAACATCTCGCCCATCTGGTTGCCCACCAGCCAGGCGTACTCGTCCAGCCACTTGTCTCCGTGCGTTCCGGCTCCGCCGTGGTGCGCCAACTCGTGGAGCACCCACAGCTCGCGGAAGAACGGTGACCGCTGGGACTGAGAGCTGATCGGCAGCTCCATCACCGAGCGGTGCATCGTCGCTCGGTGAGCGTATACCCCCTCGGACTCCCGTCCTGAGAGGGCCGCCTTGACGGTGACGCGGGGCATGCCCTCGGGGTGACGCGCCCGGTACGCCGCCGAGCCGAGGAGCACATCGCAGTACAGCTGAATCTCCTGGAGCGTGTTGAACTGACGCTCACGGGGCAGCTGCCACACGGTGCCGAACTCCTCGATGGTGTCCGCCTTCATGCGGGCGAGCATGTCCATCTT
>Ga0308161_1000871_pt1 | contig 41300 bp, 52 predicted proteins | sample PhyFR2_FD_201034 | JGI IMG/M metagenome (GOLD analysis project Ga0308161, IMG submission 201034) | Phyllosphere microbial communities from UC Gill Tract Community Farm, Albany, California, United States - DLSLF.R2 | ecosystem: Host-associated > Plants > Phyllosphere > Unclassified | place: USA...
GACGTATCGCTGAAGTTTCTATTATTGGCTTCGTTTTAATGATGCTTGCCATTGTTTATGGTGGGCATGTTGCAGCAGATCCTTACTGGGGTGAATTTTTCACCTTAACAGGAACACAGCTCACATGGTGCTTAATCATTTATGGATTTATTGCCTCAGTATTACCAGTCTGGTTATTGTTAGCACCACGTGATTATCTATCAACATTCCTTAAAATTGGTGTCATTCTAGGTTTAGCAGTCGGTATTATCATTGCATTACCTGAATTGAAAATGCCAGCAGTGACTCATTTTATTGACGGTACTGGCCCTGTTTTCTCAGGTAGTTTATTTCCATTCCTATTTATTACTATTGCCTGTGGCGCCATTTCTGGTTTCCATGCGCTTGTATCAAGTGGCACTACACCAAAACTCATTAATAACGAAGCTGACATTCGTGTGATTGGGTATGGCGGCATGCTCATGGAATCTTTCGTCGGTATTATGGCGATGATCTGTGCAACTGTCTTAGACCCAGGCGTGTACTTTGCAATTAATGCACCTGCGGCTGTACTTGGTACAACTGTAGAAACTGCGGCAGAAGCTGTTCGTAATCTAGGATTTGTCGTTACTCCTGAAATGTTAACGCTGTTGGCACAGGAAGTCGGAGAAACTTCGATTTTATCGCGTACAGGTGGTGCACCTACGTTTGCGATTGGTATGGCACATATCATTTCGGAAATTTTCAATAGCCGTTCAATGATGGCATTTTGGTATCACTTTGCTATTTTGTTTGAAGCACTTTTCATCTTAACTGCTGTAGATGCCGGAACTCGTGCTTGTCGTTTTATGGTGCAAGACACAGTGGGTATTGTGATTCCTGCGGTTAAATCTTCTGGTTCATTCTTGGGTAATTTAGTTGGAACAGCCGTAGCAGTAGGTGGATGGGGATTCTTCGTCTATCAAGGTGTGATTGATCCATTAGGTGGTGTTAACTCTTTATGGCCTCTGTTTGGTGTTGGTAACCAGATGCTGGCTTCAATGGCACTCATTTTGGGTACAGTCATTTTATTTAAAATGAAAAAAGAAAAATATGTATGGGTGACAATCATCCCAACAATTTTCTTATTCGTGACTTGTATGACTGCGGGTTGGCAAAAGATTTTCCACGAAAATCCAAAGATTGGTTTCTTAGCGCAAGCAAATAGATTTTCAGATGCAATCGCTCGTGGTGAAATTCTTAAACCAGCCAAAACTATTGCTGAAATGCAAAACATTGTGATGTCTAATCAGATTAATGCTGCACTTTGTGGCTTCTTTATGATTGTATCGATTGTCATGATTATTGCTTCAATTGGTATTGTACGCCGTGCTTTAGCAAGTCCGACACCGACTGTAAATGAATCCCCAGCTGTATATGCTGATCCAGAAGTGGTCACCACGCGAGGAGAGTAATGATGAATTTTAAATTTGCAAAAAATGGAACTGTCATTATTGCGAAAATCATCAAAATGACGGTGCTCTCACAAAAAGAGCTATTGCTCTCTCCAAAGAACTGGTCGCGTATTGCAATACTGTGGCAGCGTTTGCAGCAAAGCTTTCGACTTATGGTCGGCGTGCCAGATTATCAAACTTATCTGGAGCATATGAAGCTTCATCATTCTGATTTAACACCAATGGATGCTAAGACTTTCTATCGTTATTGTGTAGATGCGCGTTATCCATCGGCTGGCGGTACTTTAAAGAAATGCCCTTGTTAAGTTGAGAGTTAAATTCAGCTAATCAAAACGGTATGTGGTTAAACCATGTACCGTTTTTCTTTTTTAGAAATGAAAAAAGTTTGCTTAAAGTCTGCTCATTTGTATTTTTTTCAATTGAAAATCACTTGTTTTGCTTTTAAAAAATGAATATTATGCTTTCCATCTCAGGTGTATAGCTCAGTTGGTTAGAGCGCTACGTTGACATCGTAGAGGTCTCCAGTTCGAGTCTGGATATACCTACCAAGATATATCAAGGACTTATAAGCAATTCAGTAGCTTATAAGTCTTTTTTTATGCCTGTTTGTCGCATTCAGTACTTGGCAGAGTTGGAAATTTTGGCAAAAAATGGCAATATTCCCACGCCATTTGCGACAAATCTGCGACAACATGAAGCTACCTGTACCGCGTAAAAGAGGTGAGACTTATACAATTACCGTTTCTCACCAAGGGAAGCGTTATTACTGTACACGTGATACTGCAAAAGAATGTGAACAATGGGCAGCTTTAAAACTGCTTGAATTAAAAGCTCAGAAAAAAATTGAGTCTGGTGAAGAAAGACCAAAATTTCTATTCCGTGATTTGAATAATAAATACTATCAGGAAGTAGGAATATTAAATCCTTCTAAATCATCAAGAGATTGGATTAAAGGTCAATATCAGAATTTTGAAATGAAATTTGGGGCGTTGGCTCAAAAATCCATTTATGACATTACACCAAAAGACCTAACTAACTGGCGTAATAAACGAATGACGGAAGTGGGGGCAAATACTGTTTTAAAAGAAATATCTCATTACAGCGCTATGTTTACCTATGCCCATAAGGAGCTTTTTCTAATTAATGAAAATCCATGGATGCAAATTACAAAACCAAAAAAACCAAAGGCTCGTGATAGACGTATTCATCCATCTGAGATTGATTTGATTTTAAAGATACTTGAGTATGAGCGGGGTACAACACCTGTTTTGTCAGAGCATTATGTTGCTTGGGGGTTCTTGTTTGCGATAGAAACGGCAATGCGTAAAAGTGAACTACTTTCAATGCAAAAGAATGAAATATATGACGGTCATGTCCACATTCCAAAATCAAAAAATGGTGAAGCAAGAAATGTTCCGTTATCCGAGGAGGCTAAAGCCTTACTTGAATTGATAAAACATGATGGTAGAAAAGTTATTCCGCAGACACTAAATGCATTTCGACTAATGTGGGAAAAAAGGAAAAAGCTTGTAGGTATAAATGACCTTCACTTTCATGACACTCGTCATGAAGCGATTACTCGTATGGTGCGAATTAGAAAAATGCCTGTTGAAGTTTTAGCGAAAATCACGGGTCATAAGAAAATTGAAGTTTTAGTTAATACCTACTATAACCCTGATGCAAATGATTTGATTGAAGCATTTAACGGATAAAACTAAGCCCGCATATAGCGGGCATATAATTAATTTTTTCTTTTAGGCCCACGTCGGACTTTTTGATTTTTTAGTATTGCATCGGCTGCGTCTGGATCGTACATATGTTTGCCGTTGGTGCCTTGGTTAATCGTAATGCATTTATTGCGAATGGTTTCATCTGAGAGGCCATATTTAGCAACCAGCTCAGCAACAGATACAAGTTTGCGTTTTTCAAGCTTCAGGGCGGTAACAGTACCGCCAAGAAGCATTTGACCGAGAACGATTTGAGGTGCCGAATCTGCTTCAATCGTTACGATAAATTCAGGCATTATTCCCTCCGTCTTTTTCTGCCAATTCATCCAATGCTAGTGCCAACAGTCTCATACCTTCACGTAAATGCCGAGCGTACTTTTCTGGCGCTGGATCGGCATATATAAAACGTCCACCATGCAAAACGGGTGTAGGTGGATTAAAGCCTGCATTTCGATACACGCTCATGATGTGCCCACCTAGCAACGACTCCAGCTTTTGAACGGTTGTAGGGTCCTGTAATTTTTCGAGATATGTAGCCATTACCAGTCGCCTCCGCTTAATCTTCCGTTAAGTGCGTCGTTATTAGCTGCAACCAATTCTTGTTGGGGCGGTTGTCCATCATCAACAGCATGTGAACTGCCAAGTAATAAAACCATCCCATCATTTGGCGTGTAATAATTTGCATCGGGGAAATACTCGCGTACTTCATCAATTAGCTTTGCAAGAGCTGTATTTAAACGTTTAAAACGTTTCTCAAAGTTTGGGTTAGCTGTGTAAAGCAAGTCGCTTGCATCTAATTCACCTTCAGCAAGTACTGCTAACACTTCAGCTTCGGTTAAAGGTTTATAGGTCATGCCTTTTCTCCTTCAACTGGATAAAAAGACATCTTGCCGTTTTCATCGAAATGAACTGCAATGCTGAAATCCGCATTGTCGATAGACGCAAAGTCAATTTCCGTAAGTATGGTTCTCAAATGTCTAGTTGCATCGATCCAGTATCTTGCTTGGTTGATCGCATCATCTAATGCATTGTGAGCTGTGCCTGTTTTTTCAAATTCAATCTGAGGCATAAATTCACGGAAAGTTCTAAAGCACATTTCATGAAAAAATTTCCATGGTTTTTTCATTTGCAGTTTTTCTAGAATATTATTAGTCCATCGAATATCTGCGAGTGATCCAGCGCTCCAAATCTCAGTGCATTCATGCTTCATGAAAAGTCCAACAAGCATTCCCATGGCGTAGCCGATATTTGTTGTTCCACCAAAAGCAGCTTTATGTGCTTCTTCTGATTGTTCTTCCCACCACGCAAGAGTGCTTTCAGAGATTGTGCAACCAAGGTCTAAGCATGATTGCTGATCAATCTTTTCGCTGATGCAGTCAACAATACCTGTCTCATTAAATACAACAGCGCCCATGCTTAAAATGACAGGGCATTCACCAACATCAAGCGTTTCAAAATCAAGCATTAATCTATTCATTGTTATTTTCCTTAAAACGGTAGTTCAATGGCCCAGCTGATGAATGCATTGCCATCCGCATATAGCAAATCACCTGTATTTGAGCAGTTCGGGCATTTAACTTTGCCTGACCATAAGTAGCCTTCGTTTTGGGGTTCTACTTGTATTTCCATATATTCCGAAAACTCGCAAAGCGAACACGTCGTTGGAAATTTAATATTGAGGGTTTTTAAGTTCTCATTTACTGGATGGCATTTAATGCACATATCTTCTAAACGGTGGATATGACCGCAATGACATTTGGTAATTGCTGCTGAGTGAGCATAGTAGGGTTTAAAAATTGCATACGTTCCGTGATTTTCATCACCGCCTTGTAATTCAAAATTAAAGCCATTTGCGTTTGCTAAAATCTCAAATTCTTTGATGTTTAACCCTTCAATATTGAGAGTTTTATTAACAAAGTCTTCAATAGCTAATTCAACGTTATTCATTGTTTTTCATCCTGTTCAATAGCCAACATTGCTTCCTTGATCTTTTTATAATTCTCGGCAGAACAAGGGCGGGTGAAGTTTTTGATTTGTGAAATAAACGATGGGGCACAATCTAACTTTTGAGTTAATAGAATGCCACGTCCTGTGCTTTGGCCTAGCCAACGAATCAATTCATTTACTTCAGCTTTTGTCGCACGCTTACTACTTTTCTTTTCGGCCTTCTTAGCTTTATGGTTTTTGATGGATTTGGTCATCATTTCACGCAATTTTGATTGCGGGCTGATTGCCTGATTGTTGAAAGACCAGTCATGACCACTTTCACCATGAGCAAGCTTTTTGATTTCATTGCCTTGAGCTAACCAAGCGTCAACTTGATCATTTATACTTTTCTTCAAAAACGAATTAAGGGGACAAATAAGCATTTAAAGGCCCTCCAAGCGACTGACAATGAAATAAGCAGCTAGTAACACTGCAAGTATTGTGAATCCTGATAAAAATTCTTTCATACAGCCTCCAAATTCTTCGCTTCAGCAATTTGTAATTTCTTGAGTTCGCGTAATTTTTTTTGACTAGCAATCAAATCATCAAGGATTTTTTGCCAAAATGCTGGAGAGAGCGAGTCATAATAAAAAGGTTGTGTATAACAATCCAAAATTACCGTTTGGTTTGAATAATCTTTATTAGTTCCACCCAGAAAGACATCAAGCTTTATCACGTGGACATAACCATGTAGCTCAAAACAAATTTGAAAATCATCCGAATTTAAGACATACGCATCTTTTGCAATTTTGAGAATTTGAGCCTGAATTTTCTTTTTCAGGTCTTCAATTTGTTTGTAAGCTTCTGGAGATAGAAAAATCATAGCGTTGCCTCCTTAGCCTTTGCTAACTCGGCTTTGAGAGCATCAATTTCTTTATTTTTTAATCTGGCGCATTCAGCCCAAGACATGAGGCAAGAGGTAACATGTTCAGCATGTGCCATGATTTCTTCATCATCTTCAGGCTCATTGTGATGACCAAACGCATCCCAGTCGGTTTCGTATGAACCATTGCCGTCCGTGCATTCATCCCATTTTAAAAAGCGAAGATCACCACCGTTTTCAATAAAGTTTTCTTCAAAAAGCGGGCGTTCAATGCTTAAGAATGTGTTGTATTGTTTTGCCCATAAGGCAACGACATCACCATTACTATTTTCAAAAATCGAAACTAAAAACCAATCACGGTCATGATCTGGTTTAGATGGGTTCCATTCGATAATTGCTGATTGGTCATCATTATCGAAATATCGTTTAGATAGCTCTTCAGAAGCATCTGATTCAAAATAAACACGATCCGTTGTTATATTGAAATGAACATGCAGATGGGTCATGTCTTCTACAGAAAGGTATTCTTTCTGATTAAAGTTGGTTTCAAGATAGATATCCCATTCAGGATGATTCCAGAAGCCATATTTATTACGTACTACTTCAGCAGCTTTTAATTGTTGAATTTTCATTATTTATCTCCCGAATTCTTATTTTGGAATAGTGCTTGGTAAGCCATAGACTCGCTTACAGGGTTTAAAGTTGTTGTGCCGTATTTCAGCCCGAGAAAAGTGCAAGCTGAGAAGGCCGCAAATAGGGCAATATTGAAAACAGCAACTTGAGATACTTTCATCGTGCTGCCCCTATGTATTGGATACGGTAGGCAGTACGAACTTTTTTAAGAAGTTGGTGTTTTTGGTTTAAATTGATGTCTTCACTTTCATAAGCTGCATCAATAAATGCCGTTGCAGTGTTGCGAGCTTCTTCAAGCTGTTTGCTTGTGCGAGCTTCTTTGACCAATTTAATTGCTTCTGTAATTTGAGCAACCGAATCGGTATTATTTTGATTGATTTTTGACATAAAGAAACCTCGTAGGTGTTTGGATACCTGCGAGGTTACTTTTTAACTGGTCAGGTTGTCAATACCTGACAGGTTGCTTTTTTAGAAATTAATAGCTGCCCTTAATCTTTTGGCTAGGTGCAATATAAACTTTTATAGGTGAAATTTTAGTAATTTCATCAATATTTATACTTTCTCGCTCTCCAAAAATATCTTCAATTTCAACAAAACCGTCTTTATTAAATAATACTTCGCCGACGTATACTTTTTTGTCTTTTGTAAAGAATAAGCAATCTTCACCCTCAATAGGATCTGCATTCTGTTCACAAATTAAAACCCATCCATTTTTAAAAGGTTTTCTTTGACCGTTGCCTATGACTAAAAAAGCCAATGGGTTTTTTAAATTTTCAGGATAATGAACAGAGTATGTTTCGGTTAATTTCGACGTGATTTCCAGATTCTCCCCCTTTTTTACTAATAGTCCGATAGATACTTTAATTATTCTATACTCATCTTTAAGAATATTTACAGGGGCTAAACCATTGTTTTGAGTATCTTCTTCGCTCGATGCGACATTTAATGACGCTAACTCGCCAGATTCATTAAATAAATAATTAATTACATTGTCATCTTGTAAATGATCTAGCCAACCTTCGGGGAGGTTTAATGCCGTAGTAATTCTATTGGTTGTTTCCTGACCAAAGTTTTTAGGCTTATTTTCACGAAGGTATTGATTCAAAAGCCCGCGTTCCATGCCGATTAAGGAAGCTAAATTTTTTCGTGAAATTCTTTTAGTAATTCTTAAGACATTTGAGCGTCTAATCTCAAAGATATTCAACATTTTTAAATCCTTGGCAATTTATATAAATATTTTCAACTAAAAAAACTTCAACTCAAACAACCTCGTAAGTTGTTTTTTTTGATCAATTAGAACCTTTGGCAACCTCATGGGTGTTTACAAAAGGCAACCTCACAGGTATCTTTTAGCAATGTTTAGAACCTGAGAAATTTAAAATGGCAAAAAATGAAACTGATTTTAGAAGTTTTGTTGACTCAATGAGTTCTGATGAGTTGCGGAAATATGCCGAGAAAGTAGGCACAACAGATAAATACATCATTAAAAAGCTCCGATTCCGTTACTCAATGCCAACGGTCAAATTAATTGAATCACTGGCGTTGGCTAGCGAAGGAAAACTAAAAAAAGAAAATCTCTTGCTTTGGTTTGCGGGGTACACATTACCCACATCGCTTGTTCAAAAACATGATTGAAATGGAGAATTTTAAACATGTATCTAACTCTAAGTGAACGTCGTGAACGAGCTGTGTTAACACTTGAGCAGGCTTTAAAAGCTTCTGTTTCAAATAGCAATGAATGTTTGATGGCTCAAATTGCAGAAAATAACGGATTTAATATCAATACGTTCCGTAACTCTATTAATCCGACAACCACAACCCATAAGGCAAATATTCACCACTTCGAAGCCATTCTTTCTGAAACGAAAGATGAGCGAATCATGGATAGTGTTTGCGCAATTCACGGGAATGCCGCTTGGTTTGAGCTTCCCGAAACTACATTGCTGGTCGATGCGAGTTTCATGACATCAATCGGAATGCTTGCTCGTGAGCAAGGTGATCTTTCTCAGTCTGTCGCTCAAGCAGTTGCAGACAAAATTATTACGGCTGATGAAGCAGCCATTATCCAAAAAGACGTCTTAAATCTAATTCGAGTTGCAGTGAATCTGTACGCAATGGTTGAAGCCTTTCGGGAGAATAAAGATGAGTAAAGTATGTTTTGTACCGAAAGAGTTTCGTCGTAATTCATTAGAATTAATCAATTTTATGAATGACTTAATTGGTTCGTATCAGCGCCAAGGATACGTTTTGACTGTACGTCAGTTGTATTATCAGTTGGTGGCACGTGATGTCATTACAAATGATTTGAACTCTTACAAACGTGTAGCCGCAATGATTAATGATGCAAAACTTGCAGGGTTAATTGATTGGGATGCTATTGAAGATAGAACACGTGATTTTATCGTTCGCTCAAGTTGGCGTTCTGTCTCAAGCATTCTTGATACATGTGTAAGTAGTTTTCATATGAATATGTGGCAAGACCAAGCTAATCAAGTTTATGTGATTGTCGAGAAGGAGGCTTTGGTGGGTGTGCTGGAGCGGACTTGTAAAGAATATGATGTCCCTTTGTTGGCGGCACGTGGTTATCCGTCTAGTTCGGTTTTGTACGACTTTGCCAAGAATCATATTACCCGCAAGCCTCATTGGAAAAGTCACACCATCATTCATTTAGGCGACCATGACCCATCGGGCTTGGATATGACGCGTGATTTATCTGAGCGTATTAATTTGCTTGCTGGTGGTTCACACCATATTGCAATTGAAAGAATAGCTTTAAATTTTGATCAAATTGAAGAACTAAAGCCACCTAAAAACCCTGCAAAAGATTCTGACTCTCGCTTTGATGCGTATAGGAAAAGATTTGGAACCTCAAGTTGGGAGCTTGATGCTTTAAGCCCTGAATTTCTAAATAATTTGGTTTCTTCAAAGATTGAAGAGTTCATTGATTACGATGAGTGGGAAGTGCGAAAAGAGGAGATATCCACGCGCAAATCTCAGCTACAAGAAATCTCAGACGGTTTTAGAGGGGAATAATCATGGCTCTAAGTTTTGATCAGGTGCGTGATGCAGCTCTTGGCCGCTGGAAAGATTTGATTTTTCCAGCCTTCGCCATGGTTGTGCCGGCAAAGAAAAATCAACATGGACCTTGTCCGATTTGTGGCGGTACAGATCGTTTTCGTTGTGATGATAAGCAAGGGAAAGGTACATGGCTCTGCAATCAGTGTGGTGCTGGAGATGGTTTTGAGCTGATTGTAAAGGCAAGAGGAATAGACCGATCTGAAGTATTAAGAGAAGTTGGGGCAGTCCTTGGTCTTTCTTCAGAAACTAAAGTTACTGATGAAGATCGTAAAAGATGGCGTGAAAAAGCTGAGCAGCAACGCATTCAAGCTGAAATAGATGAGCGTAAAGCTCAAGAAGCAGCGGCAAAGCGTGCAAAACGCATGTGGTCGACTAAATCTGTAGACCGAGATTGCCCATATTTGGATAGAAAACAGGTTAACAATCACGGTTGTAAGATCAATGGGAAGGGCAACCTATATGTGCCTTTATTTGATATAGATGGGAAAATTTGGAATATGCAGGAAATTCATGCAGATGGATATAAGCCGTATTTGTCTGGTGGACGTGTAAGCGATTGTTTTTATGTAATTGGTCAGATTGTTGAGCCTTATCAAATTGTTTGTGTAGCTGAAGGGTATGCCACTGCTGCAAGCATTTATGAAGCAACAGGTTACACAACCATTGTGGCCTTTCAGTCTAGTAATATCGATAAAGTAGGTATTGCAATTCGTAGTAAATATCCAGAGTTACAACTTGTTTATTGTGCTGATGACGATAGCCATTCAACACCACCAGATGCGGGTCTTAAAGCTGCGACAAAAGCTGTGGCTGCTACAGGCGGGATTGTGATTTTGCCCGACTTTAGTCAAGTGGTGAACGTATGAGCCTAGAGAATATTCCAGAGCAGCCGCATGCATCATCTAAACCACCATCGGACTTTAATGATCTTCATGTAATTGCGGGTTTAGGTGAGGTAGGACGGCAAATTCAGGAAGCCGTGTCAACAATCCCTCCGCTTGTTGTTGATTCCCCCGACCCCTTTGAACATGCCGACCAGTACTTGGGTCAAGTGGTCGAAAATGGTGCAGATAATTGGCCTTCATCACCACAAGAAATGATGCAAGGAAATGATTTTGAATTAGATTATGCTCCACCAATGAATGAAAAACCTTCTTCTGGTTTGCAAAAACAGGGGGATGTAAAAAGTAGTGACGACAAGTTAAGAGAGGCATTAGAGCGCTATGCTTTAATCAATTGCACGACTAATGTTTTTGATTATAAGACAAGTCACAAATTTAAAATTACTGCATTAAAGCATTCACTTGGTAATGCAAATTTTAATAATTGGACAAATCACCATTTACGTAAAACGATTGAAATTGATGAAGTTGAGAAAATTTTGATTGATCAGGCGGGTTCATCTACACCAAATATGATGAAAAACTGCATTCTTTTAAAGGGTGAAAGCTTTGTTTACGACAAGTCTTTAAATCGTGTAGTGACTTGGAGTGCTGTGCAATTGCTTTATCCACTGGAGTATAAAAAGTGGATTGAAAGTCCTACACGTAGTGAAATTGATTATGAAAACTTAATATTTGATCCGACTCGTAAGATTGATTCGGACCCGAATTATATCAATACATTCGAAGGTTATGGTGTTGAGCCTATACGTGATCAAGACTTTATAATTATTAATAAAATTGAAGCAAGTACACACTGCACAGCAATTTTAGAGATGATTAACAGCTTGTGTAATGATGATCCTGAAATTGTTGATTGGTTACTGAAATGGCTTGCTTATCCTTTGCAAAATGAGGGGCGGAAAGCCCATAGCGCTGTATTAATGGCGAGTCATATTCAGGGGTCGGGTAAAACCACGTTATTTGAAAAAATCATGGGCGGAATTTATGGAAAATATCACCGAATGATTACCTCCCAAGAGCTTGAGAGTCCTCAATATAACGGATGGCTCAATAATACTGCATTTATTTTTGGTGAAGAAATTGCCACAAATGCCACTAAGTACAATGTTACACCTTATCTAAATGCATTAATTACTGCTAAAAGCGTCACAATTAATGAGAAGCATAGGCCACAAAAACAGGTCCCTGCTTACTTCAATATGGCTTTTGCTTCTAATGAAAATATTCCATTTCCTTTGACTGGAGAGGCAAGACGTTGGTTTGTAATTGCACCAAAACAGAAGTTGGAGGAAAGCATTGCGAATAGGGTTCATGAGGAAATGCGAGAAGATGGTATTGCAGCATTTTATTCATACTTACTAAATCTGGACTTGACCGAATTTAAGCATGATAAACCACCTTTAACAGATGCCAAAAAGTCACTCATGAACGCAAGTAAGCGTTCAATTGAGGTTTTTATTGATGAATGGTTTGCTGGTGAAACTAAGTACCCTTGTGTGAGTTGCCAAGCAAAACAGTTGTATGAAGCATATAAGGAATGGGCTTCATCAACTCTGGAGCATAAATATTCATATAGGCGTTTTACGGATGACATCAAAAAAATTGAAGGTATCCGTTTATTGGAAAAACAACATTGGAGATATCAGAGAAAGCAGGGCCAGTCATTAATTGTTGCGGTGGGTGCTAGTCCCCAAGATAAAAATGCAATTGATTGGTATGGCGAAGGTGTAGATCGGTTCGATGAGGCTCAAAACGGAGGTTTTCCAAATGTTCTTGACAAGTAGTTTGCTAAACCCTAGATTTAGCACAAGAAATGTGGCAGTTCATGTGAACGATGGGAACGAGATTTCTAATGATTCACACGTTCGTTCACACAGTAAGGCATTGAATAATAAATATAATTTATTGCCATGTGAACGAAAGAACGATATTTCTTGCGCGCATACACGAGAGATTTTTCTCACCCCATCTTTTTTATCTACTTTCTACACTCTTATAAGAGTGAATTTCCTTACGCGCGAGTATTTCTTTATTCACTCATTCACATTTATAAATAATAAAATAAAAAACAAATACTTACTGTGTGAACGACTTGATTTTCTCATTCACACGTCGTTCACACGTTCACATGAACGCTATCCAAAATAAGAATAAGAGGATAGATAAATGGAAAACTTAATACGGTTGTTGAACCCTAAAACTGTTAATTATGAAGCTATTAGAGTTGATAACACTAAGCCGTTATACACAGCTCAAGATGTGATTCTAGCAATTAGTTATGCTCAACTGACACGTTTACAGGAGAATTTAATCAGATTGAAATGTTTGGGGGCAAACACGCCAGAAAATGTTTTGTTGTTTTCAGAGTTGCTAGCAGCAAAGTTTGATCAAGAATTTTGTGAGAAGGGTTTACGGTCTGAATATCGTATTGCCGTAGTTAAGACGGCTTTGATTGAATTTTGTATGGTATCTGGGGATTATCTACCATCCACACGAAACCGTGCAGTCTTCTCTGGGTTTTCTCATATGACGGTGAAAAACATAATGAGTAAGCATATTAATGAAAAGAAGGAGTTTTTTGATAATCAATATGAGATTGCAGAAGATAAAATAATGCACCAACTAAAAAAAGAAACCTGATAGATTGCTTTTTTATTAAAAAGAACTTGACAGGTTTTACAGTTTTCATCTACATTTCACCATAATGAAGAATTGTAAGTTTTAAAGTTAATTCCTTGGAGGCCTCGGCCTCATTTCAAAGGGCTGTATGTTTCGAAAAGCATACAGCCCTCTTTTTTTGAGGATTATTTATGGGCCGAAAAGAACGAGAGGAACACTGGAGACAGCAAGAGGCTATGGCAGCTAAAGCTGAAAAGGTTCTGGATCGTGCCAGTAAGAAGGGCAGTAAAGAAAAGACTTGGCGTGGTGCTACTTCTGAATTTATCTCAATGAATGAATATTGTAGTGATTGTGCCCGTCGCGGCTTTGTATCCGTAGCCGACAAGGTAGCCCACATAACAGACCCGAAAACAGATCGGGTTTTATTTTGGGATCAAAGAAATTGGCAGGCTTTATGTCTGTGTTGTTATTTACGAAAGATGGCTGATTGTTCCTTGGTTGTGCTGGAACCTATTTCGACCAAAGCTGATTTGTTTTTAGTTGAGGACTGAAATGTCTGAGGAAGTGATATTGCTGGGTGATCCGGTTGTATACCGCGATGACTTCAAAGGATTCGATGATGTTGGTGTTGTTGTTCAAACAGGGTCATGTTTCAAGGTGCTGTGGAACGGTGAACACCATCCACGCGTTCAAGTCTACGGTCAACTCCGTTTAGCTGATCTGGATGAAGTCGAAGCAGGGCAACGGTTTATCAAAGATAAAGAACATACATAACGTCCTATGGTAGCGAATAGGTAGTGTGTTGACAGCTCGGAAAGACGGCAAATGCAAGTCCTTGAAGGTGAGATGTTGGGGATTAGCAGATGGGGAATTTATCAATTACCTGAACCATTTTAAATCCGCAGGAAATTGATGACAGCTCGGAAAGACGGCACAAAGCAATACCCAATAATACTGACTGAGCCAAACGATACTCTTTAGGGGTATCCCTTTCAGGATGCGGAGCAGTGGCTTTGTTTACGCGTGAGCACAGCGGTGCGTTCAGGTGCTGAACTGAAAACACTGACAGCACGGAAAGACGGCACTCATATTTTTTATACCAAGGTGAATGTATGCGATTACCTAAACTTGGTTCATCAAATCTGCCAACCCTTAAAAGCAACCATGCAACCTTACCAAAACCTGAAAAGAATTATGGCAAGGGCCGTGGTGGTCGTTCATGGCGCAAACTCAAACAACAAGTGCATGAACGTGATGAGTGGACCTGCTGCGATTGTGGTTGCATAACCATGGAGCTTGAATGCGACCACATCGTAAACACGGCTCAAGGTGGTACTGATGATCTAGACAACCTTCAGTCATTGTGCAAGCCATGCCATGACAAGAAATCATTAGCTGAAAGCAAGGCAGGTATGCGATGACTGATAAAGATCGATTAGAGTTTGAGTTTAACTTTCCAATACCTGCACTGCTAAACCATGTTTCATATGATGCTAAGACTAATCTTTACTATGCAAAGAATGATTATGTACAGGCTCAAGAGTCAGTGAATCTAGGTTGGCAGCTGTGGCTGATTCAACAAAAGAAAATTGAATCAAAGGACAAGTTACTCATCCAACAAGGCCAAGCATACAACGAGCAAAGCCAGAAAGTTAAAGACTTGGAATACCAATTAGGTTTGGATTTTAAATTGGTCAATCCTGATGCGGTACTTGTGTTGGCAAGAGTTAACTTCTGTAAGTTCCATAGTGCTGAGCAAATGCGTAAAGAAATGGATCATTTGCATAAAGCGTTCAAGAAAGCGGGCAAGCAAGTCATTGTCTTTGATTCTGGTTATTCATTGGAAGTCATGACTGATGAGCAGCTGAGTGATGTTGGTTTAAAAAGAATAAATAGAACTAATGCACCAAAGGCAACAAGGGTTAAGTCTTCAACTATAACTGTTACGCTATCAGATATTGATAAAACCGATTCAACCTCATCTGAGGGTGATGAACTAAGACAACGGATTAATAAAGCAATAGTTCGTGGAACATCAAAACTAGTTGTAAAATAATGCACCTTTGTGGTGCATTTTTTAGGTGACGGGGGGTATCCAAAAATTATTTTTTGGGTCTCCGCGGACACCGCCCCCCTTTCTCATTTGCAGAAAATTTTCCTATTTTCAAAGAAGTAAATAAACTTTTTTAGAAAATAGATAAATTTCGATAAATCTTGCCAGAATTTTGCACTAAGGAGGTAAAAATGGCTTTAACCCAAAAAAAGAAAGCTTATGCCCAAGCAAGATTGCAGGGGAAGAGAACAAAAGAAGCTGCTGTGTTGGCTGGCTATTCTGAACGCTCGGCAGCTGCAAAAGGGAGCCAATTAGAAAGCGATCCCGATGTAGTTGCATATCTGGCGAGCTTGAATTCTCAGGGGGGCGGGGGGCTGGATGCCACACCATTAGGTGAAGCAGCTATTCAAGCTGAGTTTTTAGCGATGGAGAATGTATCAAATTCCTTAGAGTTTTTGAAAACAATTTACAAAAATCCACGTGTTGACAGAAAGATGAGGATTGAGGCAGCAAAAGCTGCTTTGCCTTATGAGTTCGGAAAAGTGGGTGAAGATGGCGTTAAAAAAGGCCGTGATAATGAAGCTGAAGAAGTAGCTAAAAAAAGTAAATTTGCTACAGCAGATGAGCAGCGCAAACAACAGCAAAGAGTAAGTTAGGCTTTAAATTTTTAGAGAGGCAAAAATGTTACATCCTGATAAGTTTTCAATAAATTTTTATTTAGTTGGTGAAACTAACGGATTTGCGAAAAGGATTTTAACTCAAGTACCTGAAATTGGTAGTCGATGCGTATTTAAAGATGAGCGCTATGAGGTAGTTCAAGTTGAGTATTGTCTTGATGAAGATGCTACCAATTACACGTATCAAGCGAGAATAAATATTGATTTAAAACCACTCTAGAGACCGCCAATTGGCGGTTTTTTTATAGGTAAAGTTATGTCTTCAATGTCCCCTATCTGGAGTACAGCTTGCCCAGATTGGGAAAAGAAGATTTTAGCAAAAGAATCTTTAATTGCCTGTAAGCCGTTATTTCCAGATGAAGCCGAAATGGCTTTGCGTGTATTTAAAGAATTAATCGTTGTCGATGTTTCGGGCAAGCCAACAATTGGCGAAATTACAGCTCAATGGGTTTTTGATTTCGTAGGAACTATCTTTGGTGCATATGATTATGAAAATAACCAGAGATTAATTAATGAGTTTTTCTTGCTCATTAGTAAGAAAAATACGAAATCAACAATGGCTGCGGGAATTATGCTCACAGCTATTATTTTGAATAGCCGTGAAGCAGCAGAATTCATCATTATTGCACCTACCAAAAAGGTAGCTGATAACTCATTTACTCCGATGAAAAACATGATTCGGGCAGATCCTGAATTAAATGCTTTATTTCATGTGGCAGAACATACACGAACAATTACCCATCGGACGACTAAAGCTGTCTTGACGGTAGTTGCTGCTGAAACAGGTTCGAGTGCTGGTGCTAAAGGTGCCTTTATTTTGGTTGATGAGCTTTGGGTATTTGGTGAACGTGCAAATGCTGAATCAATGCTTGAAGAGGCCACGGGCGGTATGGCTTCATTCCCAGAAGGTTTTTTAATTTGGTTATCAACCCAATCTGATAAGCCGCCAGCAGGGATATTTAAAAAGAAATTAGATTATGCCCGCAAGGTGCGAGATGGGGAGATTGATAACCCATCATTCATGCCATTGTTGTATGAATTCCCACAAAAAATGATTGATGATGAAAGTTATCTCAATCCAGATTTTTTCTATGTAACGAATCCAAATTTAGGACGTTCAACACATATTCGTTTTTTATTAAACAAATATGAACAAGCAAAAGAAAATGGTGATGAGTCAATTCAAATATTTTTAGCTAAATATTTGAATGTCGAAATTGGCATGAATAAACGTGCTGATCGATGGGCTGGAGCTGATTTCTGGATGCTGTCAGCCTATAAAGATAAGTTGTTTGTTGAGTCCATACTTGATTTAAGTGAGATCTGTACTGTTGGTTTTGATGGTGGTGGATTAGATGACTTGTTTGGAATGGGGGTCATTGGACGGGATAAAAATGATCGTTCAATTTGGTACTGCTGGAACCGAGCTTGGGCACATCCAATTGCGCTTGAACGTCGAAAAGACATTGCTCCAACGTTAAGAGATTTTCAGCAAGATGGTGATTTAGTCATTGTTAATGAAGTTGGTGATGATGTTCGTCAAGCGGGCATGATTGTTAAGCGTATTTATGATGCTGGCAAGCTTCCAGAAAGAGCGGCTATTGGTTTAGATAAATTGGGTATGCCTTCTTTGCAAGATGGTTTGCTTGAGGTGGGGTTACCCTTTGAGCTTCTGATTGCTGTACCTCAAGGATTTCAATTGTCTGGCTATGTTCAAACGACTGAACGAAAAGTTGCTGAAGGTAAATTTCTGCATGCTGGGCAACGAATGATGAATTGGTGTGTTGGCAATGCAAAGGGGGTCTATCAAGGTAATGCTATGACGATCCGAAAGCAAGAATCTGGTAAGGGAAAAATTGACCCATTAATAGCAACTTTTAACGGGGTTGCTTTGATGTCTATGAATCCCGAGCTTCCATCATCAAAAGTTAGTGTGTTTTTTATATAAGTTTTCTAATTTTCAAGCGACCTTTTTAGGTCGCTTTTTTTTGGAGTCAAAAAAGATGAAGCAAGCCTATAGTTTGCTCGAAATCAAAGCAGTTGATGAAGAGCAATGGGTGCTTGAAGGGATAGCGACAACACCAACGCCTGACCGTGTTGATGATGTTGTGGAGCCTAAAGGTGCTCAATTCACCTTACCCGTTCCATTTCTTTGGCAGCACGATAAGCGTCAACCGATTGGACAGGTTACTGAAGCAAACGTTACCGATGCTGGTATTCAGGTCAAAATTCAATTGACTAAACCTGATCAGGTTGAATCAGAAACTTTAAAAGTCCGTCTTCAAGAAGCTTGGGACAGTATAAAAACTGGTCTTGTTCGGGGGCTGTCGATTGGATTTCGTGGCCTTGAAGTAGCTGATATTCAAGGTACATGGGGCTACAAATTTATTAAATGGGATTGGTACGAGTTGTCAGCTGTAACTATTCCAGCAAATCAGGAAGCAACAATTACTGAGATTAAATCCTTATGTAATGAACCTCCAGCAAAAACACCAACTGAGCCACAACAAAAAACATTGCCTTGTGTGACACCTCAACCTGTTCATCCAACGTCAAAGCATGTCGTTGTGAAATTGTTTAATGAAGAATCTCAAGGAGTAAAGCTATGACGCTTGCAGAACAAATCGCGGCAATCAAAAAGTCCATTAGTGACAAAATGGACGAAATTGTAAAATTATCTGGTGCATCTATTGAAAAAGGTGTGACACCTGATGAAGAAACAGAAAGCAAAATCAAGGGTATTCAAGGTCAAGTAGATGTTTTAAAAACAAATTTACAGCGTCTTGAAGACATTGAAAAATCTCAAGCAGAATGGGGTAAATCTACTCCAGCAAAGGGACAGACAGCAAAACAAGGTAAAGATTCGGCTGGTGGAGTAATTGAGATAGTGGAAAATTTACCTAAAGGTATCGGTCTTGCAATGTTGGTGCGTGCAAAAGTAGCTTCTCAACAATTAGCTAAAAATCATAGTGAATATGTAAGTGCAAGTGATTTGCTGAAATCTTGGGATGCTCCAGAGCGCGTATTAAGTGTTGCTAAAGCAGTGGTCGGTACTACAACTAGTTCTGATTATTCGGCATTGGTTAATTCACGTGTTTTGGCTACTGAATTTATAGATCTTTTACGTCCACGAACAATCATTGGTCAAATGAAGGGTTTCCGAAAAGTACCTTTTAATATCACAATCCCGACTAAAACCAGTTCAAGTATTGTGAATTGGGTTGGTGAGGGACAAAAAAAACCAGTCACTAATCTATCTTTTGGTAAAACAAATCTTACATTCGCAAAAATTGCAGGGATTGTACCTTTTACGGATGAATTGGGACGTTTTTCTGATCCTAATGTTGATGAAATGGTATTGCGTGATTTGCAGGATACGATTCTTGAATTCATGGATGATCAATTTCTTAATCCAACCAAAGCAGAAACAACTGACAGCCCTGCTTCAGTATTGAATGGAGTGGATAAAATCACCGCTTCAGGTGTAACAGCAGATGCTATTCGTACTGATTTGCGCAAACTTCGAGCCAAGTTAATCTCTGCAAACATCTCGTTGACAGGGGTTTATTACGTGATGAGTGAAACCATGGCAAGTTTCTTATCAGACTTGGTTGATGCTTTGGGTAATCCAATCTTTAAAGGTATGGATGCGCCAGTTGGGGAGAAAACTTTAAAAGGTTTGCCTGTTGTTGAATCTGAGAAAGCTGGAAAGTGGATCGCATTAGTTAAGCCTTCTGAAATTTTATTAGCCGATGACGGTGGTATTGATCTCTCTGTATCAACTGAGGCAACTCTTGAGTTTAATGATGGTACAAATGACGTATCCGTCAATTTATGGCAAGAAAACATGGTTGGGGTACGAGCTGAGCGTTATGTGCGTTGGAAAAAACGCCATGCTAATGCAGCTGGCTACATCGATTATTCAGCTCAAACAATTGAATAAATATTTAGATTTAAAAAAGCAGCTCTATAGCTGCTTTTTTTATTCCTGTTTGTAAGAGGTTTCTATGTTAGTTGAATATCTCAAAGATGCGCCATTAGGTAAAAAGGGTCAGATTGCAACGGTGCAGGAATATGAGGGTAACGTTCTTACACTTTTGGGTTTTGCAAAGAAAATTAATCTGCTTTTAAACTCGAATGGCACGCCTGTTGTTGATGATTTTGGGTCATTTGTCGTTCTTGACAATGAAGAAAAACAGAGCAAAAAAGGTAAGAAGGGTAAATAAATGGGATTTTTAGGCAATATTTTCCGCAAAAAGTCCATTTCGCCCGTTACTGGCTCTAGTGTTTGGACTTCAATAAGTGAACCATTTACGGGTGCTTGGCAACGAAATATGGAATTAAAGCGTGAAGATTTGCTCTCATTTCATGCTGTATTTGCCTGTGTTTCGTTAATTTCAAAAGATATTGGAAAGCTACCCCTTGAATTGCGCAAGCAAGAGGGGGTTGTTTGGATTCCTACAAAAGCCAAGCGTTTTAAATTTCTTGAAAAACCAAATCGTTTTCAGACCATGCAGCAATTTTTGGAATATTGGATTATTTCAAAAATTACCCGTGGTAATACATACGTTTTAAAATTTCGTGATGCTTTTGGTGAAATCATTGGCCTTATTGTTTTAAATCCTGATTTAGTTAAGCCATTGGTTTCTGATTCTGGTGAAGTTTTTTATCAAATCAGTATTGATAAATTGGCCCAAGTGGGTGAGTCCATAATTTTACCTGCTTCAGAAATCATTCATGATCGGTGGAATTGTTTCTACCATCCTCTTGTTGGTTTAAGTCCTATTGTTGCTTGTTCATTGGCTGCATCCCAAGGTATTGCCATTCAAAAATATGGATCTAGCTTTTTTGCAAATATGAGCAGACCAAGCGGGATTTTGACAAGTGCTGGCAAAATATCTGAAGAAGATGCAAAAAATATTCGTGAAGCTTGGAACCAAAATTACTCATCAGGAAATGTAGGTAAGACTGCAATTCTTGGTGGTGATATGAAATATGTCCCAATGGCGATTCCTGCATCTGATGCCCAAATGATTGAGCAACATAAAATGAGTGCTGAGGTTGTTTGCTCAGTATTCAATGTTCCTGCCTTTAAAATCGGAGTTGGTGGCATACCCCAAGGCCAGAAAGTTGAGGATATGAACCTTATTTATTATGGGGATTGTCTGCAAAGTCTGATTGAAGCTATTGAGAATATGCTTGATGAAGGGCTTGAGCTTAAAAAGTCTGGATTTGAAGCATTTCTGAACCTTGAAGCATTATTGAGAATGGATTCAACGTCTCAAATGAACTTTTATGCACTTGGTGTTCAGCGTGGGATATTTTCACCTGATGAGGCGCGAGCCAAGTTTAATTATAAGCCCGTTGCTGGTGGGCATACTCCATATATGCAACAGCAAAACTTCTCTCTTGAAGCTCTTGCCAAGCGTGATTCTAAAGATGACCCGTTTGCTAACAGCAAAGGAGGTAAAAATGCCGCTGACAGTGAATGACGTTGTGCGTCACCTTAAATTTGATGCAGACAGCGCCGATCTTGAAGACTTACAAGATTTGCTTAATGCAGCAGAGCAGGCGGTTAAAGACCATGTGTTAAGCAAATTTGATGCTGAAAACTATAGTCAACGACGAGCAATTTTATTGCTTTGTGGTTATTACGATAAATATCGGAATTTAGAGGGTAAAATGCCCACTAATGGTTCTTTTCTGCCTCAACCAGTATTAGCTTTACTTAGTCCTTATTACACTCCTTTGGCAATGTAGATATGGATGAATTTATTGAGTGGGTAAAACAAACGCCACATTATAAAAACCTCATTTTTATGCATGGAGATTGTCTCTTCATTCGTGAAAATGGGGTTTTTAAGATTTTGGCAATTCAATTGGCTTATGAATGCTGGACAAAAAAATGACATGTTCAGGATGTGAGGCGAGACGTGAGTGGATTAAACAAAACCTCCAGCGAGCAGAACGAAAGCGGAAATTGTTGCTGCAATGGCTCGCTGGTCAGCGAAATGATTCTACTGATTCGGGATTTAATGCAGGGCATCAAAGCCCAGAACGAGGTGATGTCACAAATCATGGACCAGAACAGTGAGTTAATCTCAATGTTGCAATCAGATGATGAAGATGATGACGATAAACCTGAATATTTGAGTGAATAGTTATGTCGGGTGTAAGTGCTGGCGAGCTTTGCCATCGAGTCACAATACAACGTGATGAAGGCTCAAAAAGAAATGAAGATGGTTATCCAGATCCTGCTAATTGGCAGGATTTTTTACATTTATGGGCCAAATTTACCCCTTTATCTGCACGTGACTTAATTGCGGCCCAAGGGAATCAATCACAAGTCATTGCACGCTTAAAAATACGACATCGAACAGATATTGATAGTTCAATGCGCGTCATTTTTCGTGGTGTTAAGTATGCGATTGATGGTCCTGCTTTAGATGATCCTGAAACTGGAAATATTTACAGTACTTTTTTGCTTTCAAGTGGGGTGGAAAAGTTCAAGGAGGATTAATTGGACTCCTTTGCAATCTGGAGTGGTGAAGAGGATGTATCACGTAAATTAAAACACTTAGCTGAACCGAAAATAGCAAGACGTATAGCAAGAAAGGCCGCGCGAAAAGGATTTAATAAGGTGCGTGATGCTGCTCGGCAAAACGCTAAATTAATTGATGACCCTGAAACTAGTGCAAATATTGCAAAAAATATCAAAGTTGCAGCAGGAAAGGTTGGTAATAGGGACTTAATTAAAATGCGTGTTGGCATTGATGGCGGTGCTTCATTTACCAAGTCAGTAGCTAAACCAACAAGTGGTGGTGATACACGTCACTGGCGTTTTGTTGAGTTCGGTACAGCATTTGTTCCTGCTATTCCTTTTATGCGTGTAGCCTTTTTTAGCACAATTGATGACGTGATCGAAACCTTCGCCCAAGTCTTTAGTGATGAATTAAATAAGGAGTTGGCGCTATTATGAGTTACCTGCCAATTTATAGAACTTTAAAAGAATCTCCTGCTGTTGTTGCATATTTAGGTGCTGAGCCAAGAGTTTATGTAGATATAGCACCAGAAGGGGCAACAGTTCCCTATGTTGTTTGGCAAGAGTTGGGGGGTAAGTCCTTAAACTATGTCGATAACATGCCAGCCGATAATGATGACGTGATGTATCAATTAAAGGTGTATGACACTAAAGCGGATCGTGCATCTCAAGTACGTACCACAGTTCGTAAAGCATTAGAGCTTTACTGCTACATATTAAACCCGCGTATTAGCGGTGTAGACCCTCAAACTAAACAATATTTCCGCGGCTTTGATGCCAGTTGGATTTATGAAACCTAATTTAATTATTTAAACATTAGCACCTTTAAGGTGCTTTTTTATTGCCTATAAGGAGCAAATCTCATGGCTAAAAAAGGTATTGTCGGTAAAGGTACAGAATTTTGGGCATTGCATGGCACTATTCCTACATTGACCAAATTACTTTGTATTAAAACCTTCGATTGGGGGGATGAAAACTACGATGAATATGACAGTGGTTGTTTAGATGATCCTGATGTGGACCAAAGTGAGTTTATTCTTGGTAAGCCGGGCGACGGTTCTATTGCGATTGATACTGACCCAAAAAATGCAACGCATTTAATGGTGCTTGAATTTGCAAAATCCCTTGAAAATTTTGTTCTGTACGCTGGTTATTCCGACGGTACAGGTGTGCCGACTATAACAGGTAATGTGGTGGATCTTCCTGACACACGCTCATGGTCATATGCAACAGTTAAATTGCGTCGCGGTAAGCCAGTGATTGAGGCGAAATCACTCGTTAACCATAGCTTACCGTTACGTCGTCAGTCAGAAATTATTGATGAGTGGATGGTTCCAGCATGATGAAGCTAAAATCATTAAAAAAGGTGACGAAAGTTGCTGCACCTGTTGAGCGGACAGTGAATTGGTCTGTTGAAGTTACTGAAGAAAACTTTGATTTTCTTCGGGATTCAACAGGAAATCTTGAGCTTCAGTTTGGTGATATGGTGGACCTTTCTGGTCAAGTCTTTATTAAGCGTCTGAGCTTTGAAGATATTGAAGCAACTTCAAAAGCCTACCAATGGGACTTTGATTTTGAAAATATTGAAAACTCAAAAGTTATTGGCCTTAATCACCGTCTTCTACGTGCTGCTCAGTTATTGGGATCGGTTTGTGAAGATGAAAAGGGTACTAAGTTCTTTGAGTCGGTAGATGATGTATTTGATTCGGACCCAACTTTTGTTGAAGCCTTGTACCAAGTTGCTGACTTGGTGAATAAATTTTCGGGAAAGTCTCAGAAAAAGAATTCGAAGAGTACGAATTCTGGTGTGAACTCGTCATCTGCGGAATCGGTGGAAACCGAATCGAAGACACATGGCGAAACTTAAGTAACTGGGAAGTTAATATCTGGCGAGCTTATCGTGCAAAACGAGGCTCGCTTTTTGTTGGTCGTAGAGTTGAGCAAGCCATAGGTAATTTAATGGCCTTCTATCACAATGGGAAAGTAAAACCAGAGGATCAGGTTGATCCAGAGGATTTAATGCCTCATGAAGATGAGGTTGAAACGACCTTTGAGCAAGAAGCAATGAAGCGAAGACGAAAACAAGAGGGGTAAAGCTGTTTAAATTTGGATTGAACAATCATATTTTTCAACTGGACTAGTTACTAAGATACCGCATAGGTTGTTGCGCTTTGGAAAAATTTGGATTAGTCTAATTCTGCACTGGCAAAATCCAGTGTCAGCTTTGGTCGGCTGATTTTTTTCAGGGAGCACAATCCGCTCATGCGGTTTTTTTGTGCTTAATGCATAGCTTTGCCTTTTATGGTAAGGCGTGCAGGGACACCTTCGGGTGTGCTGTATCTCTGGAAGCAGTCGACCAACCCTGTACGTCTTGCCACCTTAGTTTGGTCGCTTGGTGGTGAGTATTTCCTATTCCAGTGGAGTATTCATTATGAATGCATTAATTTTCCAATCAGCAACTTTAAATCCAATTCGTCAAAATGATGGTCAAATTTGGGTAACTGCTGGTGATCTTTCAAAAGCTTTAGGCTACAAACAAGAAAATGCTGTAAGTAAAATCTTCAATAGATATTCCGATGAATTTACATTTTGTATGACTCAGATTATTGAGAATCCTCGCATACCCAATTTGGGTATACGGATATTTTCATTACGGGGTGCTCATTTAGTTGCCATGTTTGCGCGTACTCCAGTCGCTAAAGAATTTAGAAAATGGGTTTTAGATGTTATTGAGAAAAAAGAGTCTAGTCCTAAAAAGAAAATAGATTTGAGTCAGTTCGTCACTAAAGATTTACATAATCGCATGGCATTAAAATATCACCGTATGTTTAGACAATACGATGATCTTGTAGACCGTTTGCGGGATCAAGTTGATGAAATGCAGCGTAAATGCCGTCGATATGATATGAAATTACACAATGATTCAATTCCTCTGGATTTGGCTGCGATTCGTTTGGGTGTAACTCAATCCAAAATTAAGCAGTTATTAATTGATGAGCGATTGATAGAGGAAAGAACACCTTATATTGAAACGGATAAGAAGGTTTTAAATTTAACTAAACGTGGTTTAAAACTTGAATTTATTTTTATTCGTTCAGAGATTATAGAGGGTGATGTACAGGATATTATTATGATTACTGATGATGGTACTCAATATTTGAAAGGAATGTTGAATAAGTAAGTTTGTGTAAAAATAAAACGAATAGTATTATCCCTACCATTAATAACAAATGGTGGGGATTTTTCTTGAAAAAAATACTTTTTGTCTTAATGTTTTTGAGCACTTCTGCATTTTCAGCTAACGATCCTTTGAAAGAGGTTTCGGATGTAGTAGAACTGCCTAATATGAATCAAAAACAAATATATGATCAGTCCAAAATTTGGATGGCTAAATCCTTTAAATCTTCAAATTCTGTTATTCAGTATGAAGACGTTAATACTGGAACTATTATTGGTAAGGGAAATATGAAGTATCCATGTAAAGGAACATGGAATTGTTTGGCTAATGTAGATAACTTAATCTTATTTACGATCAAGGTTGATACTAAAGATAATAAAGCGCGCATCACTTTCAATGATTTACAATTAAGAACTAATCCTCGCAACAGTGGGGGTATTGTTGTTCCACCATATGAAGGTGGGATATTTGTTCCTAAGGATAAAGAGATGGTTGAGGCTGGATTAAAAGATGTGATTTCTAAATATCAGCAAGATATTCAAACTCAAAAATCAGATTCTGATTGGTAAAAATTTAAATAATGGAAAAGCCCCGTTTAACGGGGTTTTTTTATGTCTGGAGAAAAGGTATGGCAACAAATCTTGGTACTTTGACCTTAAACTTATTGGCAAATACTGGGTCATATATCCAAGGTTTGTCACGTGCCGAGCGTCAGACACGCAACAGTACTAAAGGAATGGCTGATGGATTTGACTTGGTGGGCAAATCTTTAACAGTGCTTAAAGGTGTTGTAGCGGGTCTATCTGTTGCAAGTGTTACTTCATTCGCTTTAGAGGTAATTCGATCAGGTAATGAAGTAGATCGTTTTGCTAAGCTTGCCAACTCTTCTGTATCCCAGTTTCAATATTATTCTAAGGGTGCTTTAACTGCTGGTATTAGTGTTGAAAAATTCGCCGATCAAATGAAGGATATGCAAGACCGTATCGGTGATTTTCAGCAAACAGGGGGTGGACCACTCGCAGACTTCTTCGAGAATATTGCGCCATTGGTTGGTGTGACCATTCAACAGTTTCAGAAGTTATCAGGCCCTGAAGCATTACAGCTTTTTTATACATCTTTAGAAAAAGTTGGGGCTACAAAAAACGACATAAAGTTTTACATGGAGCAGATAATTTCTGACTCTTCCCAGCTTATTCCGCTTTTGGAAAATAACGGAAAATTATTTAAAGAGTGGGGGGATAGAGCTAAAGAAACTGGCGCAATTATGTCAGATGACATGGTTGGAAGTTTGGTTGAAGCTCAAAAAAATTTACAGATTTTTGAAATGCAATGGGAAGGTCTGAAAAATGGTCTAGTTGCTGACGTTATCCCAGCTCTTCAAATGGTTGTTGAAAACACCGATACGATTAAGGCAGTAGCGGTTGCAGCAGCTGCTGCAATTGGTACAAAGTTAGTTGTACAAGGCGCTATTTTAGCTGGCACATTTACTCTGGCAGCTATACGTGCTGGCGTAATGGAAGCTACATTAATTAGTATGCAAGGTGCTGCTGTTACTACAGCAACCTCAATGGGAATATTGCGAGGTGCAGTTGCATTTCTTGGTGGCCCAGCAGGTTTGGCAATGTTAGCTGTTCAGGCTGTCGTTGCTGGTGGTGCTTACTATGCAATGAAATCTGCTACCGATGAAAGTACAAAGTCCTTTGATGATCAAGGTGAATCAATTGATGGTTTAATCGGTAAATATGATTCATTGAGTGAAGCCAAGCAAAAAGCGTTTTTATATGATGAACAACAAAAGCTGATTACTGCTACTGAAGAATATGAGCAGGCTGAAAACCAAGTTGCTGCCTATGCAAGTAGTATCGCAAATGTTGCTAAAGTTAGTAGCCAGTCAGCACAATTGATTGAAGAATGGCGCAAAAAATATCTTGCGGGTGAAATGACTGCTACTGAATTATCTAATCTAATCGGATCCCTTAGTGATGTTCAGGGTGCATACAACTCGCATATGGTCGAGTACGCGGGCATAGCAGATAAAGCAAATACTAAATTGAATAATCAGAAAGGTTTAGTAGACAGCTTGTCAGATGCAAATCGTAAAGTGACCAAGACTCAAGAGGACCAAAATAAAGCTTTAGATGGCGCTGTTGCTAAGTATCAGTTACTAACAAAAGCACAGCGAGATTATATTTTGCAGGCAAATCAAGATGCAGCTCGTCAGAAATACATTCAAGACACTATGCGCTTGGGTGGATGGTCTAAGGACAAAGCGGAGTTCTTTGCTGATGCTCAAGTTAGTGCAAATGGTGAAAACGCTTTTAAAGCTCCTTTACCAAAAGATGTTGTCTTGGCTGCTAGAGACAACTTTAGCCGTAAAAACTATGACTTTAAGCCTAGTGAGCTGGCTGCAATTGCAAAGGTTCAAGGTATTGCCAAAGCAAATAATTTTGCTCAGATTGAAAGTTTATATGGGTTGCCAGCAGGTACATTGGCTTCCTTGGTGCTTCAAGAGTCGAGAGGAAATGCAAAGGCAATTAGCCAAACTGGTGCTAAGGGTTTATTTCAAACAACAGGGATTTTTAGAGAACAGTATGGTTTAACTTCTAAGAGTTCAATTGAAGAGCAGGCAGTAGCAGCAGCCAGAGATTTGCAAAAAAATTATCAAAAATTTGGTGATCGTGCAAAGGCATTGATGGCGTATAACGCTGGGGCTGGTGGACTGAATTCATATTTGAAAGGTGGGTTATCTTCAGATAAACGAAAGGAGGTTGCTGGCTATGTCCCTGGTTTTCAAAAATGGTTTGCTGGAGTAAGTGGTAAAACTGCTGTAGACAATTCAATTTTAATGCCTAGTCAGTCTGATCAGCTTAGCCTTATTGCTGATGCAGCCGCATCACAAAAGGCTCTTGATGATGCCCGAAAAGATGTAGATGCAAAGTACTACTCAGAGTCTCAACAACTTGCGAAGGATCATCAAGATCGGCTTGATAAAATTACTGAAGCCTATGGAGGCACAGACCAGCTAAAAGCTAAGGTTGATCAAGAGAATAAGCTTTACGCCTCTCAAACTGCAAAATTAACGGCTGATAAGCAAAACGAGTACAACCAGTACTTTGCTTTTGAAACTGATCGTATAAAGCAAATTGAACGCGATTATGAAAATCAAAAGCAGCTTATTGATTCTAATGTTGAATATGAGTATGGCAAGTCTCAGAAAGCTTTAGAAATTAAAGCTGCTCTTGATCGTCAAAAAGAACAAGATATTGCATGGGAGAAACTTGAGCAACAGCAAAGATTAAGTGATGCGAGTGCCTTTTTGCGAACTGAAATTGAAAATATTCAAGTTCGGTATGCATTTGAGCGTGAGCAAATTTTACTTAATTCTCAAATTGCTAAAGATGAGCAGCAACAGCGAATTGCATTATCAAAAGCTCAAGAGCAGTTAGGGCTTTTGGATCAGGCGGTTCAAGCGAGTGGCGCATGGGATAGTACATATGCTGATATGAATGGAAGTGGACAATTTAATCAACTTGATCAGGAGCGTAATGGTCGAGTTTCTCAGTCGCTTAATTTGGCAAATTCCCAAGATGCATTGGCTAAGACTGCTGCGGAACGTGAAGCAATCTGGCAGGCACACAATGACAGGATGGCTCTTATTAATGAGGCTTATTGGTCGTCATCAGCCCAGTTGCAATTGGGATATGGTGAGCAAATAACAGGATCATTTGCTGATATGGCAAAAACTATGTATGGGGAGCAATCCTCGGCATATAGGATAATGTTTGCGACTCAGAAAGCTTTTGCGATTGCACAGTCATTAATAGCTATCAGTCAAGGTATTGCCATGGCTGCTGCAAATCCATTTCCATATAACTTGGCAGCTATGGCTACTGTTGCTGCATCAACAGCAGGGGTTGTTGCAAATATTCAATCTGTTGCGGGTGTTTTCCATGGTGGTATTGATAATGTTCCAAAAGAATCATCCTATTTGTTAGATAAAGGTGAGCGCGTTTTATCACCTCGTCAGAATACGGACTTGACCCGTTATTTGAATGCCCGAAGGAATTCGGATGTGGGTAATGGAGTGGTTGTAAATGTAAATGTTCCAGTTGGGTACACCGCTAAGCAATCTCGTGATTCTAATGGGAATGTAACTATAGATATGGTTAGAAGTGAAATAGCTCAATCTTGGGATAATTTAAACCGTGCAAACAGTGATGAATCTAGGGCTGTTATGGATAATTTTAATGTGGGCCGTAATCGGGGAGGTTAGAGGTGGATAGATTCATGCTTTGCCCTCTGAAAGAGGGCTATAGCTTTACTGCGGGCAATAATTTAAGAGAGCAAGAATTAGAAGGGGGCATGCCGCGGCAAGTCCCCTTTTTTATTGGTGCTGTTCATCGTGTAAAGGTAACAGTACTTTTAGATAAAAAGGGTAAGCGTCAATACTTCTGGGCTTTTTGGCGGCTTAAACAGCGTAAACCTGAAAACTGGCTTTGGAAATTATCTTTAGATAATGGGATTTCTGAAGAGTGCGAATGCCGCTTTATTTCATCCTCACTACCAAGTGAATCATATCGAAATAAGACGGTCATAAAGGTCACTTTTGAAGTCTTGGTTAAACCGATTTATCGAAGTGAAATTGATGATAGGAATATTGTCAATTATCGCCAAGGTGGTTTAACTCCAGACGTTGAGAAAATCCCGAATGAGTGGTTCCCCGCAGCAACTGGAGTCAACAATGGCTAAGATCACCCCAATTATGCTTTCCATCTTTGATCAATCAAGTGGATCGGTTGGTCTGGTTGAGTCAATTGAAGTTACTCACCCAAATTGGTCTGAGGCTCTACGTTATGTTGTTAACTCAAGTGAGCCTTTGATTTTGACTCATGAGGATGGTCAGTCATTTGAATATAAACCAACTGTAATAACAGTTGAGCGAGGAAATGAGCAAGATAATCTTGATCAGTCTATGAGGGTTTCAGTTGCGGATTTAGGGCAGCAAATCCCTGATTTAATAGATCAGGTTTACCTTGATGATGTGCCGATTTTGCCCGTATTGAACTATAGAGCTTATCTCACTGGTGTATACACCGAGCCGTGTTTTGTAGATAAGGGGTTGCTTATTGAAAATGTCTCTCGAAGTTATAAGGGGTCTACGTTTGAAGCCAGTGCACCTAATTTAAACGATTCGGGCACTGGCGAGCTTTATGTAGCTAGTACTGATCCCAGTTTAAAAGGGTTTTATTAATGGATATCAGACCTTTATTTCACCTTCGATATGATCCAATTAATTTTCATTGTGTTCACTTTGTGATTGCTGCTGCAATGCACATTTATCAACTGGATTACTCGCCATGCTTTATCGGTTTAACTGGCTCAATTGATGAGACTTTAAAAACGTCCCGTGAAACGGTTCACAGGAACAAGCTGATTAAGAGGCCTGTTGAAGGCTGCATTGTCTTAATGACACACATAAACGGAAGCTCGCATGTCGGGCTTTTTTTTCGCCATAAGGTTTTTCATTTAACCGAACAAAGTGTGCAGCGGATCACCCTGCATCAGGCTGGAAAGATATTTAAAAGGATTCGTTATTATGAGCCGAATTTGTATCATCAATAATGCACTTGATGGATCCGAAGAATATTATGTAGAAACGGATAGTATTTTATACACTTTCATTCAGTACAAAAATAAGCATCCACAAGCTCGTATTTTTAAAGGCAACCCATGCCCTGAAAATAATATTACACCTGCTGGATCTAGGGATAAACAGGCAATTGCACGGTTAATGGAATCAAACGATGACTGTACGATTGTTCTATATTCTGGTGATTTAATTTCAGCGGTTAACTGGGTTGTCGGAAAAGTAATTGGCGCTGGTATTTCAGCTATCGTGAAAGTTCCTAAAGCACCTCTTAATAATGCCGGCACAAACACAGGTTCAAGTAATAACAATCTATCTGATCGTGAAAACCGCCAGCGTCTTAAGCAACGTGTTCCGTTTGTTCTTGGACGCGTAAAATCAATTCCAGATTTATTCGCTCCAGTCGTTCGTTATTTTAAGGATGATGTTGAGGTTGAAGAAACCTTGATGTGTATTTGTGAAAACCATGTTCAGGTTTCAGATTTTAAAGAGGGTGACACTCCAATTCAGGAAATTTCTGGAACGAGTGTAACTGTCTATGGAATTGGACAATCTTTAACGGGTACGGCAAATATTTACAAGTGGGGAGATACATTTGATCAACCGCCAATGATTGCCAAAAAGACTTCATCGGTGAATGGTCAAACTGCTTTACCACCAAATAGCACTCGTATTGAAGCACCAGATATTTATTTTCAATTTCCAAATCTGATTAAAACTACCAGTTCAGATACTGCTGGTAATTTTACAAAGTTTGTGGTCAATGATTCTTTGATTATCTCTGGAGCAAATTTCGGCATAGCTGATTTAAATATCACGGGTGTTACCAATGTTGATCCAGTAAACAAAACCTTATCTATTGCTTCAGATCAGACTGTGACAGGGTATGACACCTACAGAAAGATTAACGTAACTTCGCTACTAGTGACCGATCCAGTAAACGGACAATTGGACCTTGCAGGTTTATATGATGTGACCAGCATCATATATAGCGGGGGAATCTATACGATTACTTTAACTAATCCGACAAATACCAATATCAACTTTTCAAGCCTGACCGAGACTGCAACAGAAAATATCTCTGCTAGTTTGACTGCAAACAGTGCGAATATTTTTCTTGATGGCAGTTATCTAGTTGCTGGTATTGATGTTGAAAATAAAGAGATAGCTTTAGCAACGCCAAGTACTGTAAATCCTGATTGGTATAAATTGGCAGATATTACTGATCAGAAAACGGGTCTGGGTACAATTAAGCTTCGCGGAAGTAATGAGAACTACATTGGGTGGTTCACCATTGATTCAAAAGATGCCACGGGGTTGCTGCTGAACTTTCAAGCTTTGAACGGTATTTATCAAGGTTCTGATGCCAAGACTGTAGATTTAAGTGTTGAGTATCAAAGCGTGGTGGCAGGTGTACCTACTGGCACAATTTTCACAAAGACGATTTCTTTAACTGGTAAGCCAAATAACAGAGATAGCGTCGGCGGTTCAATGTGGATTGAACTTCCATTCTCTGGAGCTGTGCGGTTCCGTGCACGTCGTACAAATGACAATGGTGACTCGGCAGATTTATCTGATGAAACCAAGTTTGTAAGCGCCTATGCATACCATTATTTGCAAAAACTGGTGTATGACAATCGGACTTTATTGCGCAGTAGAACACAAGCAACGCGCACAGCCACTGCTTTAGATAGTCGTGAGTTGAACTGTATCGCTGAAAGCTTGGTTTATAGTTATAGAACAGGTGTGCGTTCTGAAACCCGTATTCCTTCGCGTAACATTGCTGATCTGACTATTGAACTTGCTTTACGAGAGAAAATTGGTCGACGGGTTATTTCTGAAGTTGATGTGGAAGCTTTATATCAAGTGGTAGATGAAATTACTGAATATTTTGGTTCACCCAAACTAGCAGAATTTAACTATACGCTTGATGATGCTAACCAATCATTTGAAGAAATTATGGGAATGATTGCAGCAGTAACATGCTGCCATGACCGAAGAAGTTCACTTACGCTTTATTATGATTTTGAACGCTCAGATAATGTGCCAAGCATTTTATTTAACCACCGAAATAAAAAGCCGCAATCTGAAACACGGACAGATAGTTTTAAGGTTGAAAACTATTACGATGGCGTAGAACTCACTTATGTTGATAGTGAAGACGGATGGATTGAAAAAACCTTAAAGATACCTGATGACCAGATCAATAACCCGCGCAAAATAACGGGTTACGGGATTGTCTACAAACAACAAGCGCATATTGTTGCTTGGCGAACATGGAATAAGTTGCGGTATAAACGAGTTTCTTGCCAGTATGAAGCATATGCTGAAGCTGAGCTGGTCAATCAAGGGGATGTCATTGCATGTGTTGATGATACTCGGCTAACGCCTATTTTTTTGGGTGATCCTGATCAAATGGTTTTATCTGGTGAAATCTTGGATTGGAATGGTTTAACGATTACAGGTTCACAACCATGTACTTTAAATCCCGATCATGAATTTTTCATTCATTTGCAGCTCAAGAATAAAATGATTGATGTCATACCAATCGTACAGGGTGAAAACAGTTTTCAATTTGTGCTTTCACGTCCACCAAATGAATCTCTGGTGACTAAGGGAGAGGTCAAGACCGTTTATTCAATTACAGCTGATGATCGCCGAAATGATCAACTTTTTTTAGTGACCAAAAAAGATGTTAAAGGCATTTTTCAGAATGGTCTTACATCAATTAATTTTGACCCGCGTTATTATCAAAATGATAATGACATAAAGAACAATTTAGTCTGAGTGAATTTTTAAAGAGTCCCCGCATTTGCGGGGATTTTTTTTGGAGAAAAAAATGGATGAGATGCTTGAGCCTGAAGATATAGCGGGTGCGAAGATTGACCTTGAAAATATTCGTCAAGGTGCTGCTGAAGATATGGTTGTTACTCCTCGCTCGGGTTTGCAATATGAATCATTGCCGAGGGTATCTCGTTTGGGGAAAGAGGGATTTACTGCTGCGATTCAGAAAGTTGAAAATGTCGGTGGTTACATTTCAGTGCCGACATTGCCGATTCTTAATGCATACATGCCTTTGTATAACTATCAGTTAGCTCGGGTAGAAGCCACTGGGGATGAATATCGCTGGGATCCGACAGTTACGCCTACACCGAAATGGGTAGCCACTGGACGCAACTATCTAAACGATGCAAAGTTATACATTGATAAGTCAATTAAAAAAGGGCCTGCAAAGCCTTTTTTTGCTGTAGTAGCAGCAAATGATGCACCTGTTTTTTGGGTTGATGAAAATTGTGAGCTTTGGACATTTGGGGCGCAGTTTTCTATTAATCAATTGCTTGCATTATTACAAGATAAATCTAAGCCTTTAATTAAAAATAGTGGGAGAGTTATTTTTAACTCAACCGATTTGAATGGTGACTCTTATTTTCGCATTGGTCAGAACGGATATTTATATTTATTTGATCAACAATTATCAGTGCAAGAGCAGTTCAAAGCTATCAATGACCAAAGCAAAGCAGCAACGCAAAATATAAAACTGAAGTCGGTTGGAGTAATTAAAAAGCGTGATTTATATAACGCTGATTATTTAGAGCGTTTAAATAGTATTCGTGCAATGTCACCTTACGTTTGCCCTGTGCCGCGTTGGATGAGTAAGCAAAGATTCACTCTAGGCCAAAATTGGGTAAATGACATCAAGCTTACTGTCCCAAGTGAGCGTGTAGTTATTGCTGGCTATGATCCTAGCTGGCGTGAAGATATTGGTGTTGTCCATCCTCAAATTATCGAATTTGAGCAACAAATGGCAGGGTATAAGTGGTGGATGAGTATAAATCCATATACGGGAACAAATGAGGATATTGAATGGCCTTACATTTATGGATCAAATGATCCTGAATTAAAAAAATGGGAATTAATCTCTGGATTTCCAACTCCATTTGACCGTGATCCTCCAAATATTAATGGGGTTACGAGTGGCTTTTTGTCAGATTCTGGTTTTGTTTACGATGTTAAAAGGGGGGAGTTGATTTTATTTTGGCGTCGAACTTTGCGTTATGACGGTCAAACAACGTTAGACAAAATTACCAATGAGATCGTAGCAAAAGCTACTTGTGACGGTAAAAATTGGTCGGACTTTATCTGGTTGAGAGATGCTTATTTTGTTAATAATGGATCTGAATTAGATGAAATGTTAAGCCCTAATATTGTTTATAACCCTTCTGATGATTTGTATTACTTATACGCTATTAGTAATGGAAAATTATATTACCGTACAGCTGAAGATGTTCGTAGTCGGCAATGGTCTGCTAAGACTGAAGCTATTTTAAATGGTTTCCCTACTGAAACTGCAATTTGGCATTTTGATATGCGTTTTGTTGGTGACAAATTGGTTGCTGCTCTTCATGTCGATTCGGTGGACTCATATTACTGTGCGGTGAGTGACGACATGCATAATTTTGTATCCAGTCCCATCACAATCATCACAAATGAAAATCCAAATCTTTATAAACCGACATTTCTGCCAATTTTAAGTGATAGCACTTTTAAATTGCGGTTCATTTTTACTTCAGATCAGGCGAGTACGCCTCGTTGGCAATTAAAAGTAGCAGATACCACAGTTGTATCAATTGGAGATTAAAACATGACAGTATTTGTACAATCAAACGTAAGCGTAATTTTAAAAAAGCTTACAGATTTGGGGATTCCCAATCTAACAGGTTCATTGGATTTTCGTGATGCAACTTATAAAGTTGGATCAAATTCTGTTGCATTAACTGATGTTTTGGCGTGTACGCGAAATAACACAGCTGGTTCATATAACGGGATGTTTGATTATTCTACAGTAGCCAACAATTTGCCTCGTATTTCAACAGATCCATCTACGATGAAGAAAGGCTTGATGGTCGAAGCAATGTTTGTGAATTCATTGCTTAATAGTACAGCTCCAGTAAATAGAACTTTAACTTTTGGTCTCGGTTCGAAAGTTGCAATGGTGCTTGAATGTATTGGCACAGGATCGGTTGAGATATTTTCAAGTGGTGTTTCATTAGGTGTAGCAACTGAAAGCAGGCCAGTTGTGTATATCAATACTACAGCTGCAACGCAAAACCTCAACTTGAGTTTAGTCGTTAGCGGAACTCTAGAGTATTACTGCTTATACTCTGGAACGGGCAACCGTAAACGAGTGACTCGTATTGTGACAGGCGCGGCAACCGCTACTTATAACAGTGATGTCATTAAACTGAATGAAAGCCAGCTTGCTGCATTATTTAACAATGGTGAAGGTTGCGTAGTGATTAAGCAGGCTTTCCCGTTGGGGTTATTTGATCGTAATCAAACTACATCAACAACTTTACCGTTCTTTCAATTTCTTGAAGCCTCTTCTGATAGCGGAATTTTTGTCAATCGAATGGAAAACGGTATTAGACCAAACTTTTTGCGATTAAAAGATTCGGTTATTGAGCGTTTTGTGAATAGTGCAGAATTATCTGAAAACAATACGATTGCAATAAACTTTAGCAAGACAGGTGCAAAGCTTGCTATGAACGGGAATGTCGGTCAGAGCTTAGCATTTAATGCGGCTATAGATTTAACTCGTATGTATTTCGGGTCTGGTATTACATATACAACTAATGGAACTCAGGTATTACAAGAAATACTATTTTTTAATCGGCAGCTTACAGACCAAGAATTGTTAGCGATTACTACAAGTTGAAAGGCTCTCTATTGAGAGCTTTTTTATTGCCAGTTTCTGGAGAAATGGGTCATGGCAGATAATCAGCAAATTATAGATACGTCGACAGCATTGGCGACGAGTAAGGCCGCAACATATGGGGGGAGTATGGTAGGAGCTGCTTCAGCTTGGATTGGTTCAATCGACCTTGCTTTCTGGGTCAGTATCATCATTGGTATCGGTGGTTTTCTAATGAACTGGTATTACGCTAAACAAAAGAATAAGCGTGATGAAATTGAGCATGAAGCATATTTAAAAAGTTTAGAGCCTAAAGGGGACTGTGATGTCAAACAAGACTAAAATTGCGGTGGTACTTATAGCAGCTTCGGCTGCTTTTTTTGTGCCTTTAAAAATGAAAGAAGGATACACGTCTAGTCCTGTTATTCCTGTGGCTGGCGATGTACCGACACAGGGTCATGGCACAACCGTTAAACCTAACGGCCAAAAAGTAAAAATGACAGATCCACCAATTGGCAGAGATACCGCAGATAAATGGCTCCGTTATCACGTAAGTAAGGATGAAGCATTTTTAAAGTGCTCTCTGCCAAACGTGAAGCTTACTCAAACTGAGTATGAAGTCTATTTGGACTTTATTTATCAGTACGGGCAATCGGCTTGGTCTGGCTCATCTATGCGAAGGCTACTTTTAGCGAATAAGCCCCGTCAAGCGTGTGATGCATTACTAAAGTGGAAATATGTTGCTAGGCGTGATTGCAGCATTCGTAAAAATAATTGTTATGGCGTGTGGACTAGACAGCTTGAGCGTCATAAAAAGTGCGTAGGTGAAAACTCATGACTTGGATTCTTTTAAATAAGCGCTGGACCGCAATCATTATTTTAGTGGTTGTGGTTGTTATTCAAACAGCTATCACAAATCGTTATGCAGGCCAGTTAAAGCAAGCTGAGCAGCAATGTCAGTCACAAATACAAGATATTGAGCGAAAGCAAGTAAAAGCGCTTGCTGAAGCACAAGACGAATTTAATCAAGTGAGCGCCGATTATGAACAGCTTAAATCAGAACAACGCACAAAAGTCGAGTATGTTGAACGTGAAGTGCAAAAGATCATTGAGCGTCCTGTTTATCTCAATCGTTGTATTGATTCTGACGGGTTGCACCAGATCAACAGTCTTATTGAAGCCAAACTTACCAGCTAATTTAATGCAGCCATGTGAGCGATTTAATAAGCTTAAAGATGGTACGGGTAAAGTTATCACTCCATGGATTATTGATACGCTTGCAAAGGGCAATGAGTGTTCAGCTAAAGTGGATGCATGGATAGAAATAGGAAAAGCCCTCAGGTGAGGGCTTCTTAAATTTATTTATAAACATTATTTGTTCAAAAAAATTGTTAAAAAAATATAAATAGCATATGTCATGATTCCCGCTATGAAAGTAATAAATTGAAGTCTGCTGAAAATACTTGCTTGTTTTCCAGATCTTTCCATTTCATCAAAAAGTTTATTTTTCTCATTAGTTGAATCTTTCCACTTTGCTATTTGAAGTAAAAGACTATTTTGATTTGTTGCATCAATTTTTTTCACAAGATGGCTATAGCCAAATACAAAGCTGAGAGCTAATAAACATAAAGCATATATTGGGAAATATATTAATTCATTCCACTTATCATCCTTAACTTCAGCCAATATATAAGCAATTGAAGCGGTAGACGCTGTTATTAACATGAATGCAACTTTTTCAGATAATCCCAAAACATGTTTACTAAGTTCAATTGCATTCTGTGAGTTAGACATATTTATAATTCCGTAATTCAAATATAAGTTATCTTGATATTTTTAGCATACCTTCCCAAGTAAAATAATTATTAGACTTCAGGTTTTGAGACATCGACCAAGACCGATTTTGATACATACTCCCGCCAAAACCAAGTTTGAATTTTCCGAACTTCTCTTGTATCCCTTCAATAGCACACATCAAATTTTCTGTTTTTTCTAAGTCACTATAATCCGTTAGTAAGTCATAAGTATAAGTGTGCTTGCTCTCCAGTGCGGTTAAAACAACTCCGCATTTTTTGAAGTCCACGCCAGTTTTATAAATGTAATCAATCATTCTAGTGGTCGCTTTTACAAGCTTTCTAACGTCATCTGTTGGTACAGCAAAGGGTTGAGAAAATTCTTTTTTATAGAATGGTTTATTCACATCAAATGGGCTTGAGTGAGCAAAGCCGATGATACAGCCGCATAGAGCCTGATCCTTTCTTATTCGTGTAAACGCTTCTTGAGTCCTTCGCGCAATGGCTTCTTTTAAATCATCCTTTTCAGTTATTTTTTGCTTGAATGCACGTGATGAAATTATTTGCTTGCGTGAAGGCGGAGTGTCTTCAATTTCGATGCATGCAATACCGTTAAGCTCTAGCACTGTACGCTTCATAACCACACTGAATAATGACTCCATGTGATATGGGTTTGACATCATAAGATCATAAACTTTAGTAATTCCCATTGCTTCCAGTTTCTTGGAATGTTGTCTACCAACTCCCCATACTTCTGATACGTGAGTTTGTTTGTAAAGTAAATCTCTTATGTTGGTTTCAAAGGTTGTGAGGTTACACACCCCATCAAATGTCATATAGGTTTTTGCTAGATGATTTGCCATTTTTGCTTCAGTCTTGCTTCGGCCTATTCCAACGCACACGGGCAGACCGATCCATTGCCATATACGATTTTTCATAAGGCGAGCGTAAGCATCTAAATCATAATTCTGCCTGTATGCTGTCAGCTCCAGAAACGCTTCATCAATGCTGTACGTCTCATGCTCATGCGGTGCTACAAACTGTTTTAATATGGCGTGAAATCTGCGGCTCATTTCAGCGTAGACAGGGTAATTGCTGGAGAGTACGGCTACATTATGTCGTTTTACTAAATCAATAATTTTAAATAGGGGATCACCCATTTTGATGCCAATCGCTTTCGCTTCAGCTGAACGTGCAACGTTATTGGAAAGCACAATAACGGGTTTGTTAATTAATTGAGGGTTGAAGAAACGTTCTATACTGGCGTAGCAGTTGTTCACGTCAACCAAGCAAAAAATACGCGGTTTCATAAAAAATGATTTCGTTACAAATTCAAGTTTTATGGTAGAGATGAGGCTTACAAAATTCAAATTATAAAAATCTTTGCAAATCAGGGACACGACAATTAAAGTCGCAAGAGCTAGTGCATTTGGTCGGAAAATAAACGGATGAATGAATTAAACCTGAATAATTTTGATGGGTTTAGCCTTTTAATAATTTATAATCTGCGACAGAAATGCGTCATTAATACGTTAAGTTATTGAAAATAAATATATATGCTTGTCCTTGACATCGTAGAGGTCTCCAGTTCGAGTCTGGATATACCTACCAAGACATTAAAGTCATATAAGCTTGAATAGCTTTACATGACTTAAAAAGCCCTAAATTATAATGATTTAGGGCTTTTTTATTGGTTTCTATAAACTACACATAGCCGATTGATTCTTGTATCATCATTCAATTACTGAACTCATGATACAAGCTTGTTTGTCATAATTTGTATGAAAAGAACTGCAATTAAGAAAAGACCCTTATCAGATACCTAAGACCACTATATAAATGGATTACAATTCTATGAATAGTGATTGTAAGGTTTTTGATAGTAAATATTTTATTCAGCTTATTTGGTCTTGTGATGAAGGTATTTATAAGTTCAATCAGTTATAGGATTCTTTAGATATTAGCAGGGCACAATTCGCTAAGAAAATAAGAATTATCGACAACATAAATACTTGATTACTTAAAGCGCTTTCGATATTCGATAGGAGATAAGCCTATATTTTTGCAAAACATTTTACTAAATGAAGAACTATCCTTATATCCAGCTTGCCAAGATATCGAATCAAAACTCAAATTGGTAGTTATTAAAAGATCTTGTGCTTTTTGAATTCTCAAATTTTGGCAATATTCAACAATAGTTAAATTAGTTGCTTTTTTAAAACGTCTTAATAAGGTGCGCTTTTCTAAATGAGTCAATTCAACCAGCATATCGACTGTAATCGTCTCATTATAATGTGTTTGCAACCAATGTTGTGCATTCACAATTACCTCGTCTCCATGATCAAAGCTTGGAACAAAAATTTTATAATATGATTGCTTTCGTATGGGTGGATCAAGCAAGAGATATTGAGCCATCTTGACCATAAAAGAAGTGTCGTAGATACGCTCAGTTAGTGTAAATCCCATATCAATCCATGACATTGGACCTGCCGTGGTAATGATATCGTTTTCATCA
>Ga0308161_1000879_pt1 | contig 41104 bp, 30 predicted proteins | sample PhyFR2_FD_201034 | JGI IMG/M metagenome (GOLD analysis project Ga0308161, IMG submission 201034) | Phyllosphere microbial communities from UC Gill Tract Community Farm, Albany, California, United States - DLSLF.R2 | ecosystem: Host-associated > Plants > Phyllosphere > Unclassified | place: USA...
GTCCGAAGCCGAACGACCGAGAGGATCCCGATGAGCGACGCTCTGAACGGGTGCCCCGTTTTCCACGATGGAGCCGCCCCCGACGACAACCGACTGCCGGTGGGCGAAGCCCCCGCCGACAGCGAGCCCGCCGGCGCCCTGCCCCACCCGACCCAGGGATCCGCCAACCGCGTGTGGTGGCCCGAATCCCTCAACGTGAAGATCCTCGCGAAGAACAACGCGCTGCGCGACCCGCTCGACGAGGGCTTCGACTACCGCGCCGCTTTCGAGGCGCTCGACCTGGATGCCGTGAAGAAGGACCTGCAGGAGGTCATGACGACCTCCCAGGACTGGTGGCCCGCGGACTTCGGTCACTACGGCCCCTTGATGATCCGCATGGCGTGGCACAGCGCCGGCACCTACCGCGTGACGGACGGTCGCGGCGGTTCGGGCGCGGGCATGCAGCGCTTCGCCCCGCTGAACAGCTGGCCCGACAACGTCAACCTCGACAAGGCCCGCCGCCTGCTGTGGCCCGTCAAGAAGAAGTACGGCCAGTCCATCTCGTGGGCCGATCTCATGATCCTCGCCGGCAACGTCGCGCTCGAGGACATGGGCTTCCCCACCTTCGGCTTCGCCGGTGGACGTCAGGACGTGTGGGAGCCCGACGACGACGTGTACTGGGGCCCCGAGACCACGTGGCTCGGCGACGAGCGCTACACGGGCAACCGTGAGCTCGAGCGCCCGCTGGCGGCCGTGCAGATGGGTCTCATCTACGTCAACCCCGAGGGTCCCAACGGCAACCCCGACCCGCAGCTGTCGGCCAACGACATCCGCGAGACGTTCGGCCGCATGGCCATGAACGACGAGGAGACCGTCGCCCTCATCGCCGGCGGACACACCTTCGGCAAGACGCACGGCGCGGCGAGCGACTCGCACGTCGGTCCCAACCCCGAGGCCGGCGACATCGAGGACCAGGGCCTCGGCTGGAAGAACAGCTACGGCACCGGCAAGGGCGACGACACCATCACCAGCGGCCTCGAGGTCACCTGGACCTATCACCCGACCCGCTGGGACAACGAGTTCTTCCACATCCTGTTCGCGTACGAGTGGGAGCTCTTCCAGAGCCCCGCGGGCGCGCACCAGTGGCGTCCGAAGAACGGCGGGGGAGCCGACATGGTCCCCGAAGCCCACTCCGACGGCCGTCGCGAGCCGCGCATGCTCACCAGCGACCTGGCGCTGCGCGTCGACCCGGCCTACGAGAAGATCTCGCGCCGTTTCGCGGAGGACCCGGCCGCCTTCCAGGACGCGTTCGCCCGCGCCTGGTTCAAGCTGACCCACCGCGACATGGGCCCGCGTGAGCGCTACCTCGGTTCCGAGGTCCCGTCCGAGGTGCTCGTCTGGCAGGACCCCGTGCCCGCCGTCGACCACCCGCTGATCGATCAGGCGGATGCCGCTGCCCTCAAGCAGCGGATCCTCGACAGCGGCCTGTCGGTGCAGCAGCTCGTCACCACGACCTGGGCCGCCGCCTCGACCTTCCGCGGCAGCGACAAGCGCGGTGGCGTCAACGGCGCACGGATCCGCCTCGAGCCGCAGAAGAGCTGGACGGTCAACAACCCCGAGCAGCTGGCATCCGTTCTCTCGGTCCTCGAGGGCGTGAAGGCCGACTTCGATGCCCAGGGAGAGAAGAAGGTCTCGATCGCCGACCTGCTCGTGCTCGCCGGCAACGCCGGTGTCGAGCGGGCCGCTCTCGCCGGTGGCGTCGAGGTCGAGGTTCCCTTCACCCCGGGGCGCACGGACGCGTCGCAGGAGCAGACCGAGATCGAGTCGTTCCGCTGGCTCGAGCCGGTCGCGGACGGCTTCCGCAACTACGCCTCGCGTGAGGCGCGCCTTCCGGCGGAGTTCCTGCTGCTCGACAAGGCCAACCTCCTGACGCTCACCGCGCCGGAGATGACCGTGCTCGTCGGGGGCCTCCGCGCGATCGGGGCGAACTGGGACGGCAGCGACTGGGGCGTGTTCACCGACACCCCCGGCGCCCTGACCAACGACGTGTTCGCGAACCTCCTCGACCTCGGCACGACGTGGAAGCCGCTCGACAGCGGCAAGCACGCCTTCGAGGGCACGAAGGACGGTTCGGGCGAGAAGGTCGGGATCGGCACCCGTGTCGACCTGGTGTTCGCCTCGAACTCCGAGCTGCGCGCGCTCGCCGAGGTCTACGCCTCCGACGACGCGAAGGAGAAGTTCGTCCGCGACTTCGTCGCCGCCTGGCGCAAGGTCACCGAGCTCGACCGGTTCGACCTGGTCTGAGATCGGCCCCGTCGCGCTCCGGCGCGACGCGCTGCGGCTCGGTAGCCCGCGGCATCCGGAAGGCCCGTTCCCTGGTGGGGGCGGGCCTTCCGTCGTCCCGCGGCTGTCCCCGGGGCCGTGTCCCGCTTCTGGCTGTGCGGGGGCGTGTCGGCCAGCCTCATTGGGGACATCGCGCGCGCACAGGGGATGAGCCCTACCGTGTCCCACTTCCGGCTGTTTGGGGCCGCGCCAAGCAGCCCCTTTTGGGACATCCCTCCCGCACAGGGCGACGCGGGCGGTGATGAGCCCCGCCGTGTCCCACTTCCGGCTGTTTGGGGGCGCGCCAAGCAGCCCCTTCTGGGACATCGCTCCCGCACAGGGGGGTGGACCATACCGTGTCCCAGTTGTGGCCGCTAAGCGGGCGGCACTTTCAGGGACATGGTCCGTGCGAAGAAGGACGCGCGCGGGAGCGCGGCGGATGCCGTCGACTCAGGCGCGCGCGAGGCGCCGCAGGCCCTCGTCGATCGACACCGACGGCGTCCAGCGCAGGTCACGGCGGATCTCGGTCTGGTCGAACCAGTGCGCCGTCGACAGCTGCTCGGCGAGGAACCGGGTCATCGGCGGCTCGTCCTCGCCCGGTCGCACGGCCCACACGCGCTCGACCAGGCCGCCGGCCGCGCGCGCGAGCCCCGCGGGCACGCTGAATCGCGGTGGTGCGACCCCCGAGGCGCGGCAGATCCCGGCGAGCAGGTCGCCGACCGGGCGCGGTTCGCCGTTGGTCAGCACGTAGGCCCGGCCGCTGACGTCGTCGACGCGGTCGAGGGCGGCGACGATCCCGGATGCCGCGTTGTCGACGTACGTGGAATCGATGAGCGCCGTCCCGCCGTTCAGCAGCGGCAGCCGCCCCCGGCGGGCGCGGTCGACGACGCGCGCGATGAGCTGCGTGTCACCCGGGCCCCACACGAGGTGCGGTCGGATCGCGACGAGGGCGAGACCCTCGCCCGCGCGGGAGAGCGCGAGCAGCTCGGCCTCGGCCTTGGTCCGGGCGTACTCGCCGTGCGCGGCATCGGGGTCGGCGGGCTCGGCGCCCACTCCCGCGAGGGCGTGACCCGCGTGCGCGACCGACGGCGACGACACGTGGACGACGCGCGAGACTCCCGCGGCGGTCGCGGCGTCCAGGAGCGTGCGCGTCCCCTCGACGTTCACCGCGCGGAACTGCGCCGGGTCCCCCGCGAGCGAGACCTTGGCAGCCAGGTGCACCACACCGTCGACCCCGTCGAGGGCGGATGCCACGGCATCCGGATCCGTCACCGAGCCGAGGCGGTCCTCGGCGCCGTCGACGTTCGACGGGCGGCGCTGCAGGGTGCGCACGTCGTGCCCGGCGTGCTGCAGGGCCTGGACGACGGCCCGGCCGAGGAAGCCGGATGCGCCGGTCGCGAGGACCCTCACGGCGCCGTCGGCTTCTCGCCCGCGAGCAGACGGTCGGCCCACGCGGCGAGGCGCGAGCGGTCGATCTTCGAGTTGTGCCGGATGTCGGTGGGGAGCGTCGGGGCGACGAGGACCGCCGCGAGAGGCTGCGCGGTCGCGGCGCGGACGGCGTCCGTGAGCTCGGGAGAGGCCAGGCCGGGGCGGCGCGCGCCGGCCTCCACGACCGCGACGACGACCTGTCGGCCGACGGGGCCGACCCCGACGGCGGCGGCGCGGAACACGGCGTCGACGGTCTCTGCATCCTGTTCGATGCCGACCGGGGTCACCGGGCCGTCGGCGGTGGTGATGACGTGGGGGAGGCGCCCCTCGACCCACAGGCGTCCGTCGGCGTCGAGGTGGCCGACGTCGCCGGTGCGGTGCCAGCGGGCGGGGAGGCCGCGCCGGGCGTCGCGGTCGGTGAGGTACAGGCGGAAGTAGCCGCGCTTGAGGTGGGGCGCCGAGATGACGATCTCACCGGTCACGCCGGCCTCGGTGGTCGGCTCGCCGGTCGCGCGTCCTTCGGCGTCGATCGCCGAGATGCGCACCTGGCCCGTGCCGAGCGGTCGCCCGACGCAGACGCCGCGGTCACCCGCCGCCTGCTCGATCTCGGGGAGGGTGACGTCGGCGACCAGCAGGCACTCCGTCATGCCGTACGGGGTATGGGCGACGGCGTTCGGCATGAGCGCTTGCGCCCGCCGCAGCAGGTCGATGGACACCGGGGCACCGGTGGAGAGGAACGTCTCGACGCGCGCCAGCGCCGCGCGATCGTCGGCGTCGAGAGCGCCGGCCGTGGCGACCACGTTGGCCACGGCCGCGGGGGAGAGGAACACGATGCGGGCGTCGGAGGCGCGCACGGCGGCCGCGACCGCTGCGGCGGTGAGGGTGCGGGGAGCGGAGACGTCCATGTCGGGTGTCGCCGACCGCGTGCCGAGCGCGGGTCCGAGCAGGGCGAAGGGGGCGAAGCCGGTGACCAGGCCCGTGTCGGCGGTCACGCCGAAATGCGACGCGAGGGTGTCGCGCAGGGCCGTGAGCTGGGCGTGCGTGTAGACGACGCCCTTCGCGGGCCCCGTCGAGCCGGAAGTGAACAGCACCGCGGCGTCGGCGTCGGGCGCCGGTGCCGGCGGAAGGGCGCGGCCCCGGCCCGCGCGGGCGAGGTCGGAGAGGCTCGCTTCGACGCCGAGAGCGCGGCTCGTCGCGGCGGGGAGGGCCGCGGCCGAGATGCGGCGTCCGGGCCAGCCCAGCGCACGGGCGGCGGCAAGACCCGCGACCTCGCCGATGACGACGTCGGGAACGGCGCCCCGCACGGCACGGGACAGACCCCGGATGCCGAGACCCCGGTCGGCCACGACGACCACCGCCCCGATGCGCAGGCACGCGTACAGCGCGGCGGTGAGGGTGGGGCCGGGCTGCACGAGCAGCGAGACGCGGTCGCCCGCGCGCACGCCGAAGGCGTCGAGGCCGGCGGCGATCTCGTCGACGCGGGCGGACAGCCGGCGCCAGCTGACGCGGAGCGGCGCCCCGTCGCGGGTGGTGGTCATGTCGATCACGGCGGTGTCGTCGTCCTCGCGCCGGGCGTCGAGGGCGTCCCAGAGGTGGCCGTTCGGCGCGGCGTCGGCGGTGTCGGACACGGGGGCGTCGGCGGAGGCCGGGGTCCCGGCATCCGCGGTTCCGGAAACGGGCGCCACGCCCTTCTCGTCGAGCCAGTCGAGCACGACGTCCGCGTAGGGCCGCTCCTCCGCGATCAGGTGCCCGGCGCCTTCGAAACGGTGGACGTCGGCGTGCGGCAGGCGCTCGGTGAGGTCGTCGAGGTGCCCCTCGCCGAACACCGGGTCCTTCGGGCCGCGGAGGAACAACGCGGGCACGTCGAGCTCGCGCAGTCCCGCCGACAGGCGACGGAGAGCGGGCGTGCTCTCGTCGGCCGCGGTGGCCGGGATATCGGCGACGAACCCGCCGATGCCTCGACGGCGGCTCACGGTCGCGTAGGGCGCGCGGAACGCCGCGCGGACGGCCGGCTCGAGGTCGGCGAGGGAGAGCGTGGTGTCGAGGAAGGCCGTGGTCCCGGTCGTCCCGGCCGCGAGCATGCCGCGCGCGGTCGCGACGCGCAGCGCGAAGGGCAGCGGTGCACCGTCGGGGTGGTGGACGGCGGTGTTCAGGGCGATCACGGCGGCGAGGCGATCGCGGTTCTCCACGGCCCAGCCGAGCGAGACGGGTCCGCCCCAGTCGTGGCCGATCGTGACGATCGGACCCCGGATGCCGAGCTCGCCGACGAGCGCGTCGAGATCCGCGATGCGCTGAGCCAGGGTGCGTCGCAGCGAGGAGCGCTCCGAGAAGCCCATCTCGAGCTGGTCGACCGCGACGACGCGCCAGGGGGTGCCGCCGATCTCGGCGCGCTGCAGCGACGCATTCACGAGTGCGCGCCACAGGTACGACCACGTAGGGTTGCCGTGCACGGCGATGATCGTGCCGACGGGCGCGACACCGCGCTCGGCGAGAGCGGCACCGGTGTCGAGGACGTGCCACGTGCGGGTGGCGCCCGCGTCGGTCGCGGCGCCGGGGACATCGACGAGGCGCGACAGGGAGGGATCGAGACCCGGCAGGCCCGCCGGGGGGAGAGTGGCGTGCAGGTCCGTGACCCTCACCAGGCCAGCTCCAGCATGCCGGTGTTCAGCCCGGAGCCCACTCCCATCAGGAGGACGCGATCACCCCGGCGCAACGTCTTCTGCTCGTCGGCGAGGGTGATCGGGATGGATGCCGGGCCGACATTGCCCAGGTGCGGGTAGGTCACGGGCACGCGGTCGCGGTCGAGTTTGGCGGCGCGGACGATAGCGGACGTGTGCACGGAGGAGACCTGGTGCGTGATGTAGCGGTCCATCCCGGTCCACGAGAACTCGCCCTTCGCCTCCTTCCACGCCGAGACGACGAGGTCGAGGCCTCCCTTGAGGAGGGCCTTGGCATCCGTGAACATGCCGTCGACGCTGCCGACGCAGAGATCGTAGAACTCCGTGGCGGCGCGCGTGACGCCGCCGACGATCCGATGGCCCTCGGGGTGGTCGCTCGCGCGACCGAGGACCGCCGCGGCCGCGCCGGAACCCAGCGTGAGCGAGGCGAACTCCTGCATGAACGCGTCGCGGTCGAGGTCTTCGCGCACGAGGCGGTTGATCGTGTTGACCTGGATCTCGTCGGCGTCCTCGCCGTTGACGATCAGGGCGTACTTGACCTGGCCCGACTGGATCATCCCGGCGGCCAGGCTCATGCCGTTGATGAAGCCGAGGCAGGCGTTCGCGACGTCGAAGTTGATCGCCGAGCTCGGCAGCCCCAGTCCGTGGTGCAGGCGCACCGCCACCGAGGGCTCGAGGTGCTTGCGCGTCACCGAGGTGTTGATGATGAGGCCGATCTCGCTGGGGTCGACACCCGCCTCGGCCAGCGCCTGCTTGCCCGCGGCGATCGTCGCCTCGTCGGAGGACTCTCCCTCGGCCCAGTTGCGGCGCTCGTTGACCCCCGCGACCCGGCGGAGGAGACCGGGCTTGAGCTTCAGCCGGTGAAGGGCGGGAGCGAGTCGGTCCTCGATGTCGTCGGACGTGGTCACGCGGCCGGGCAGAACGCTCGCCACCGAGACAAGGGCCACATCGTCGAACCGGGTCGTGGCGTTTCCTGGCAAGAGTTCTCCCGCATCCTGTGCGTAGACGGCGCAGCCGAGCGCGGAGGGAACGCGCTGACGGCTCGAAGGGTACCCCCCAGGATAAGCCGCGACGTATGTCCCGGGCTGCATGGGGCCTGGGTGTGCTACAGCCGCCCCGCCGCCTTCAGCGCGAGGTACCGGTCCGCCACGAGCGGGGGCAGGTCGTCCGCGGAGGCGGCAACGGCGTCGCCGCCGGCGCGGACCACCGCGGCCCGGACGCGGTCGGCGTCGTGCCGCGCCCGCTCGATGGCCGCCGCGGCGTACACCGAGGCGGCATCCGTTCGCTCGGGCTCTTCGCCCGGTCCGTCGGTGGCCGTGGCGACGAGCAACCGGGAGCGCGCCGCCACGGCGGGCAGCGCGGCGAGGAAGCCGCGCGCCGCTTCCGGGTCGTCGTGCGCCGTGAGCAGCACGACGAGAGCGGGGCGCACCGCGACCTGGCGGACCTGGGCGAAGGCGGCATCCCAGTCCGTGTCGATCAGCTGAGGCTCGACGGGGGCCATCGCATCGACCAGCGCGGGCAGGAGCTGAGAACCGTCGACCTTCGTCACGCGGGCGCGCGGGACGCGGTCGAACATCACGAGGTGCACGTGGTCGCCCGCTCGGGCGGCGAGGGCGGAGAGGAGGAGGGTCGCCTCCATCGCGGCATCCAGGCGGGCGCCGTCTCCCACGCGCGCGGCGGCCGTGCGGCCGGTGTCGATCACGATGACGACATGCCGGTCGCGTTCGGGGCGCCACGTCCGCAGCATGGTCGTCCCGGCGCGCGCGGTCGCGCGCCAGTCGATCGAGCGGACGTCGTCGCCGCGCACGTACTCGCGAAGGCTGTCGAACTCGGTGCCCTGTCCGCGGACCATCAGGCTCGTGTTGCCGTCGAGCTCGCGCAGCCGCGCGAGGCGGGACGGGAGGTGCCGGCGCGAGGTGAACGGGGGAAGGACGCGGATCCGACCGGGGGCGTCGACCACCGCTTGGCGGCCGGCCAGACCCAGCGGGCCGGCCGCACGCACCGCCACGAACTCGCTGCGGATCTCGCCGCGGCGACGGGGGAGCAGGGGGAGGGGAGCGCCCCGCCGTTCGCCGGGCGGGACGACGAACCGCGCGCGTTCGTCGGGAGCCCCGGCCGTGGGCTGCCAGGCGTCGCGCACCCGCGCGCGCAGGAGGCGACGACCGAGGTTTCGCACCCGCAGTTCGCCGGCGACGGGCTCGTCGCGCAGCACCCGCTCCGGGAGTCGGCGCGTGATCTCGACCGCGCGCGGGTCGGCCGCGGCGAGGACGTCGACGAGGGCCGCCAGGGCGCACAGCAGCACCCACCCGCCCACGACGAGCCACGCGGGGATGCCCGCCGTGTTGAGGAGCACGAGCGGAACGACGCCGAGGGCGACGAGCAGGGCGAGACGGCCGGTGACGAACATCAGATGGGGACGCGGGTCTGCTGCAGCACCGAGGTGAGGATCGCGTCGACCGACACGCCCTCGATCTCGGCCTCGGGGCGCAGGCGGATGCGGTGACGCCAGACCGGAACGAGCATCGTCTGCACGTGGTCGGGGGTGATCGCCGGGTACCCGCCGAGCCACGCCCAGGCTTTCGCCGCGGCGAGCAGACCGGTCGTCGCGCGCGGGCTCACGCCCAACAGCACCGACGGGCTCTGCCGGGTCGCCCGGGCCAGGTCGACGATGTAGCCCAGGAGGTCGTCGTCGACGGCGACGGTCGCGGCGGCGCGCTGTGCGGCGAGGATCTCGTCGGCGCTCACGACGGGGGAGAGGCCCGCCGCGTCGAGGCGGCGCGGGTCGAATCCGCCGGCGTGGCGTCGGAGCACGTCGACCTCGGCGTCGCGCCCGGGCAGGTCGACCACGAGCTTCATGAGGAAGCGGTCGAGCTGCGCCTCGGGCAGCGTGTACGTTCCCTCGTGCTCGACGGGGTTCTGCGTCGCGGCGACGAGGAAGGGGTCGGGCAGCGCGCGGCTCACGCCGTCGGAGGACACCTGACGCTCCTCCATCGCCTCGAGCAGAGCAGCCTGCGTCTTCGGCGGCGTGCGGTTGATCTCATCGGCCAGCAGAACGTGGGTGAACACCGGGCCGGCGCGGAACTCGAACTCTCCGGTGCGGGCGTCGTAGACGAGGGAACCCGTGACGTCTCCGGGCATCAGGTCGGGGGTGAACTGCACGCGGTGGGTGTCGAGGCCGAGAGCTCGGCTGAACGAGCGCACGAGAAGCGTCTTGGCCACACCCGGGACGCCCTCGAGCAGCACGTGTCCGCGCGAGAGTAGCGCGATGAGCAGGCCGGTGACCGTGCCGTCCTGACCGACCACGGCCTTGCCGACCTCCACGCGAACGCGGTTCATGGCCTCGCGCAGCGCGGCGTCCGTCGCGTCGGAGGAGTGGCCGGCCTGCTCCGGCACGGCTTGCTCCGGCGCGGCCTGCGCCGGCGCGGCCTGCGCCGGAGCGGAGGAGGCCTGTGCGGCCGGCGGCAGGGCAGCGCCGGGCTGAGGGGCGTCGAGAGGACTGTCGGTCATCGGGTGGTCCTTTCGGTGGAGAGCGCGGCGCGCACGCTCGTCTCGAGGTCACGCAGGCGGTCGCTCGCGGCGACCAGGTCACGATCGGTCGTGGGGGTGTCGGTGATGAGGATGCCGCGTATCGCGCCGCGGTCCGCGCCGAGTCGCTCGGCGACGGCGTCGGCCACGTGATCCGGTGGCGTATGGGCGGCCAGGCCCATGACCCGAATGAGCCGGCCACGCGTGGCTCGTCGCAGTTCGTCGAGGGCGTGGGACGCGTCCCCGGACGCGGCGTACAGTCGCGCGCGTCCCTCGGTCGTCTCGTTCGCGCGCACCATCACCGGGAGACGCTCGTTGACGAGCGGGCCGAAGCGGCGGCCTCGCCAGATCGCCGCCACGAGCGCCGAGAGCAGGAGGAGGACGATCCCCGGGGTCACCCACGCGGGAGTGAGTTCGCCCAGTGTCTGCGGTGCCATGCCGGCTTCCGCGTCGGTCGGAGACGGGACGTACCAGACGACGGTGCCGGTCCGGGCGAGGGTGCCGATCGCCAGGGCGGCGTTGCCGTCGAGGGGGAGGGCGGCGTTGGTCATCGTCGACAGGCCGTCGAGGGCGGTGACGGTGTGCCCCTCACGCGTCTCCCGGGAGAGGAGCCCGAATTCGCCGTCCACCGGATAGCACCCCGTGACACCCTGACCGGGCATCATCAGCTCGCCGGTGCGCGCGGTCCCCGCCGCGTCGGGCGCGGGGAGGTCGCAGCCGGGGGCGGTGGGGCGGTCGTTCGCGAAGCCGCCGAGGGCGGATCCGTTCAGGAGCACGTCGAGGGAGCGCGAGCGCGGTTCCACGAGCACGACGTCGCGCGCCGGCTCGGCGAGCGAGCGCAGGGTGGCGTCCGAGAGCATCGGAGCGTCGCGCATCACGAGGGTCGCGTCCCCCTCGGCCAAGGCGCGCTCCGCCGCGCCGCGGTCGCGCGCGACGGTCACGGTCACTCCCTGCTGCTGCAGGATGCGCACGAGCGCACGCGCGCCGTCGGGCGCGGGGGACTCGGGGTCGAGCAGCCCCTTCTCTTTCCACCCGCCGTAGACGAGCGTCGTGCCCACCAGGCCGATCAGAAGGAGAGCCAGGGCGAGAGCGATCCACCCGAGGGCTGCGCGGCGCCGAGGGCGCACAGCGGCGGGTGCGTCGGCGATCGTCGTCACGAGGTTCCTGCCAGTACGGCGGGCGCGGGGCGCGTGCGGACGGCGTCGGCGTCGAGGTCGGCCACCACGCGGTAACGCTGTTCGGTCCCGGGGCGACGGAGGTACCGCACGTCGTCGAAGATGGGTGCCGCCTCGTCGAGCCCGGCGCTCAGCGAGGGCAGCGCCGCTGCGGCCGCGCGCGCGAAGGTGTGGACGGTGGCGCCCGGCGGCGGGTCGACGAGGCCGCGCTCGGTCAGGCCCCGCGCGAAGGCGCGGAACCGGAGGACGATCGCCGCGTCCCAGTCGCCGCGCGCGGCGGCGGCCGCGGCGTCGCGGCGCAGCTCCTCGGCCGAGCGACCGTCGTCGTCGTCGAACAGCGCACGTGCCGGGGGCTGCGCGCGGGCGATCGCCCGCGGTCGACCCCAGATCAGGATGCCGATCACGATCCCGGCCGCCACGATGAGCGCGAGCACGATCAGCGCCGGCGGACCCCAATCACCCTTCGCCGAGTTGTTCAGCAGATCCCCGAAGAAGTCGACCACGGCTCGCGCCAGTCGGTCGATGGGCGTCGGCTCGGCGGCCTGGTAGGCCGGGTCGGACAATTCGCGCTCGGCCCACTCCCGCGCCTCGTCGGCGTCGGGAAGGAGGACGGTGAGTGCCGAGGCGGCGAGCGCGAGCGGCGGGGTCATGCGTCGTCGGCCCGGGCTCCGGGCGCCGTCCACGTGGTCGTCGAGGGAGGTGCGGCGGGGTGCGGCGCATCTCCCTCGGTCGTGTCTGCGCCCGGCGCCGAGCCGCCCGCGCCCTCGGCGGCCGGCGGCATCGGTGCCTGCGGCGTCGGTGCCTGCGGCGTCGGTGCCGGGGGCGGAGGCGGCGCAGCCCCGTACGGGGGCGTGGCGGCGGGTGCCGCGCCGTACTGCTGCCCCGCGGGCGGCGTGCCGTAGGGCTGGCCGGTCGGTGCCGCGCCGTACGGGGGAGCGGTCGGTGCGGCGCCGTACGGGGGAGCGGTCGGCACCGCACCATACGGCGGCGCGCTGGGCGGGCCCCATCCCGCCGGCGCTCCCGGCACGCCCCACTGCTGAACGGGGGCGACGGTACGACCGACGCCCACGAGATACGGATCGGGAAGGTCCTCGACGCCGGCGTCGCGCGCCTCGACGTACGACGCGAGGTCTTGGTCGAGTCCTTCGACGCGCATGCGGGCGTCGACGTAGACCAGGGCGGCCGAGGTGGACTGCACCACGAGGGCGATGCACTGGACGAGCAGGATGCCGGCCTGCCCGATCAACTGCACCACGATGAAGCCCGCGATCGCACCCGGCTCGGGGCTCCCGGTGGGGGCGATGAGGGTCGAGAAGAAGCTCGCCCCCATGCTGAGCGGGAAGGAGATGATCTGGGCGACGACGCCGAACGCGACGGAGATGACCACGAGAACGCCGAGCGTCGACCAGAACCGTCCGCGGGTGAGCCGCCAGGAGCGTGCGATGCCCGCTCGGATCCCCGTGCCCTCGAGGATGATGACGGATGGGACGAGGAAGAGCTTGGTCGCGAGCCACAGGTAAAGCGGGATGCAGGCGAGGGCGAGCAGAAACCCCGCGAGGATGCCCACCGGCAGTAGCGCGAAGGAGATCGCGACCACGATGCCGGCCAGCACCGCGAGCACGACGAGCACCGCGGCGAAGGTCAGAGCGGCGTATCCGATCAAGCGCCAGAAGACGGGTCGCACGCGTCGCCAGATCACTTTCAACGTCGGCTTCTCGGCGACGACCGCGTGCGCCACCTCGGCGACGACGACCCCTTGGACGAGGACGCTCAGCCCGCTCGCGGCCACCCCCAGCACGAGGGCGACGATGGCGGTGAGCGCGATCGATCCGGCCAGGACGGCGTTGAAGTCGTCGGTGCCCTCGCGGAGGGTGTCGAGCCGGGAGAAGCTGGCGATGGCCGCCGCCGCGACGGCGGCGCTGAGGATCACGTAGGCGATGGTCTGCACCACGAGGGCGAAGCCCAGCAGGACGCGGGGGTTGTGGCGCAGGGCCGTGAACGACCTGGTCAGGATCGTCCCGAATCCGTACGGATGCAGCGGCACGATGCCCGGGCGCGACGCGGGGGTCCAGGCGGGGTACGCGGTCACGATGACGCCTCCTCGGTGGTCGGCAGTGCCTTCATCGTGTCACAGACCTCCGACACGGGAGGAGAGCTGTGACGCGGCTGTCCGGCGGACACCCGGGCAGCGCTCGGCCCCTTCGCGGGCATGTCGACTACTCTCAGAGGGATTGCTCCCTCACCCGGGGTGCCATGGCCCGTCCCCGAGCGGGTTTCGAGACGGAAGACGTACACCCGATGACTTCACGGATCCTGGTTGTCGACGACGACACCGCACTGGCCGAGATGATCGGCATCGTGCTGCGCACCGAAGGATTCGACACGGTCTTCTGCGCCGACGGCGCGCAGGCCGTCGAGGCCTGGCGCGCCGAGCGGCCCGATCTGATCCTGCTCGACCTCATGCTGCCCGGCGTGGACGGCATCGAGATCTGCACGCGCGTGCGCGCCGAGTCGGGCGTCCCCATCATCATGCTCACGGCCCGCACCGACACCGCCGACGTGGTCAAGGGGCTCGAGTCGGGTGCCGACGACTACATCATGAAGCCCTTCAACCCGAAGGAGCTCGTCGCCCGTATCCGTACCCGCCTGCGTCCCGTGCAGGCACCCGTCGACGAGACGCTGCGCATCGGCGACCTCGTGGTCGACGTGGCCGCGCACGAGGTGCGCCGGGGCGACAGCCCCATCGCCCTCACACCCCTCGAGTTCGAGCTCCTCGTGGCCCTCGCCGAGAAGCCGCAGCAGGTGTTCTCCCGCGAGATGCTGCTCGAGCAGGTCTGGGGCTACCACTACAAGGCGGACACGCGCCTGGTGAACGTGCACGTCCAACGGCTCCGGGCCAAGATCGAGGCCGATCCCGACAATCCCCGCATCGTCACCACCGTCCGCGGTGTGGGCTATCGGGCCGGCGCGGTGGCTTGAGGCCGTCATGACGGGCGCGGTGCGCACTCTGGCGTCGCCGCGAGGCTGGAGCACGCGCGATTGGCGCGCGACCCGTGACCGTCTCATCACCCTGTGGCGCCGTTCGCTGCGCTTCCGCACCATCGTCATCACGGTCGCGCTGACCGCGACGACCATCCTCGTGACCTGTCTCGCGATGGCCCTCGTCATCCAGAACGAGCTCTTCACCGCGCGCAAGGATCAGGTCCTCCTCGAAGCGCAGCGTGCGACCGCGTCGGCGCAGGCCACCCTCGACGCCGCGGTGGACTCCACCGACCCGGCCGCCGCGCAGACGCTCATGAACGGCATCGCGACGCGGTTGTCCCAGCAGTCCTCGAGCGATCTCATCGCGCTCTACCGCATCGGTCCGCCCTCGCCTCTCGCTCCGCAGCCCTTCATCTCCCCGACCTTCGAATCCCGCCTCGTCACCCCCGAGCTGCGCACCCAGGTGCAGTCGAGCCCCGACCTGCAGTGGTGGCAGTCCGTCGCGCTGCCCGCCGAGAACGATCGCGAGGTCCCCGGCATCCTGGTCGGTCATCAGCTGCGCTTCCCCGCCCAGGACGGGGTCGACTACTACGAGCTCTACATGGGGTACGACCTCGCGAGCGCGGCGCAGACGCTGTCGTTCGTCCAGGTCCTGCTGTGGGTGGTCGGCCTGATCCTCGTCGTCCTCATCGGGGCCATCGCCTGGGTCGTGCTGCGTTCCGTCACGACGCCGATCGCGGATGCCGCCGAGACCAGCGCGAAGCTCGCGGCGGGCGATCTGGGCGTGCGGCTGCCGGTCCGCGGAGAAGACGAGCTCGCCACGCTGAACCGGTCGTTCAACGCGATGGCGGACAGCATCGAGTCCCAGATCAAGGAGCTCGCCGACCTCTCTCTCGTGCAGCAGCGCTTCGTCTCGGACGTCTCGCACGAACTCCGCACGCCCCTGACCACGATCAAGCTCGCGGCCGACATGATCAACGACCAGCGCGAGGAGTTCGACCCCGTCACGGGCCGTGCCGCGGAACTGCTGCACGCGCAGGTCCAGCGCTTCGAGGTCCTCCTGACCGATCTTCTCGAGATCAGCCGCTACGACGCGGGATCCGTGCAGCTCGAGCTCGAGCCGACGAGCCTCGCCTCTCTCGCCGAAGACGTGATCGCGTCGATGGAGCAGCTCGCCGAGAAGCACGGCACCGACGTGCGCCTGGTCGCGCCGGGCGGATACACCCCGGTCGACATGGACGCCCGCCGCATCCGTCGGATCGTGCGCAACCTCCTCGGCAACGCGATCGAGCACGGCGAGGGGCGCCCGATCGTCGTGTCCGTCGACAGTGATCGGGATGCCGTCGCCCTCGGCGTGCGCGATTTCGGTCTGGGCATGCGCGCCGAAGACGTCGACCGCGTGTTCGACCGGTTCTGGCGCGCCGACCCCTCGCGGGTGCGCACGATCGGCGGCACGGGTCTCGGCCTGTCGATCGCCCTCGGGGATGCCCGTCTGCACGGCGGCACCCTGGCGGTGTGGTCCGAACCCGGGCGCGGCTCCCACTTCGTGCTCACTCTGCCGCGCGACGGGCGGCCGCTCGGGAGCTCGCCCCTTCCCCTCGTCCCCGACGATGAACAGGGCGGCACTCTCGAGGCACTCGGTCTCACCCAGCCGATCTCGCTCGGCCGCACCACGACACGGGGGACGACATGAGGCGCGCCCTTTCCCTGCTGAGCCTGACGCTGGTGCTCGTGCTGTCGGCGTGTACGGGCCTGCCCACCGCGGGATACGTCAACCCCGGCCGCGGTCCGCAGACCGATGACACCCAGACGTTCGCCTTCGTCCCCGACGGACCGCAGGACGACGCCTCGCCGGCGGAGATCGTCGAGGGCTTCCTCCGCGCGGGCTCCGGTCCCGCCGACGACTGGGCGACGGCGAAGCTGTTCCTCGCTCCCGGCACGCAGTGGGACCCCCGCGCACGCGTCACCATCGACCGCCTGGCCGACCGTCGCGCCGCCGCGTCGTCGGACGGCGCCACCGTCACCGTGTCGCTGTCGACGGTCGCGGGCGTCGACGCGAACGGGGCCTACTCGCCGAGCGTGGAGGGCACGACGGAGTCGCTCGGCTACTCGCTGACGAAGGTCGACGACCAGTGGCGCATCAGCGCGGCGCCCGACGGTGTCGTGCTGTACGAGGAGGTCTTCCCCACGGTCTACCAGTCGGCATCCGTCGCGTACTTCGATCCGACCTGGACGTTCATCGTCCCGGATGTGCGCTGGTTCCCTCGCCCCCTCGTGGCCAGCCGCGTCGCGACGGCACTCGTCGACGGACAACCGAGCGCCTGGCTCGAGGGAGCGGTGAAGAGCGCCTTCCCCGAGGACCTCTCGCTCGTCGGGCGTTCGGTGACGCTGTCGTCGGGCGGCGTCGCGCAGGTGCAACTGCCGCGGACGGCGCTGAGCCTGGACAGCACCACGCTGAACCGGATGCAGACGCAGCTGACGCGCAGCCTGTCGACGGCCGGCATCAGTCAGGTGCAGATGACGGTCGAGGGCACGCCCATCGCCGCGGAGGAGGTCCCGGTGCGCGTCACACGCGTCGACCCGCCGCCCGCCGTGATGAGCGCGGACGGAACTTTCGGCATCCTCTCGGGTGATCAGGTCACCACCATCCCGGGCCTCTCTGACGCCGTCGAGTCGCTCGGCCCGCAGTCGGTCGAGCTCGAGGCCGACCGGAGCCTCGCCGCGGTCCGCACCGCTCAGGGCACGGTGGCGAGCGCCCTCGCGGACGGTCGCACGTTCCTCCTCGACGACCGGCCCGGCCTCATCGCGCCCTCGATCGACTCGTCCGGACTCATCTGGAGCGTGCCGTCCTCGTCGCCCGCGCAGCTGCGGGCCTTCACCCCCGAAGGCGTTCCCTCCGAGATCGGCAACGCGTGGCCGGATGCCTCGGAGATCACCGCGTTCCAGATCTCCCGCGACGGCACGCGCGTGGCGGCGATCGTCACCGTGGCGGGGGTTCGCGAGGTGTGGCTCGCCAGCGTCCAACGCGCCGCGAGTGAGATCAACCTCGGCCCGCCCCACGTGCTGTCGTTCACCGAGTCGGGCGCCTTCGATCTGGCCTGGCTGGACGACGCGACCCTCGGCATCCTCACCGTCGACGCGGGTGTCAGCCACCTGGGCGAGCTCGGCGTCGGCGGTCGCGGCACGGTCGGCGCCGCCCCCGACGGCGCGCGCACCGTCGCCGGCGGAAGCACGAGTGTGCGGGTGCTCGACGACGCCGGGCGCTTGTTCAGTCGGCGGGGCAGCTCGTGGACGCTCGTGGCCGACGACATCCGCGTGCTCGCGGCGCAGCAGGGGACCACCTCCTGACCCCGCCGTTCCTCCCCACGGGGGCGACCTGACGCCGTCTCCACGGATCGAGGAACGACGGCCTCGCGCACGCCCGCGACCGGTGAGCATGGGCGCATGTCGTCCCGCACGTCGCTCACGAAGACGGTCGTCGCCGCCCTGCACGAGGCCCTGACGTTCTGGATGCCGATCGCCTGCGCGGGCTGCGGGCTCCTCGATGTCGGGCTGTGCTCCGGATGCCGCGCGGCCCTGGCCGCGGCCCCGCACCGCCGTCGTACGGAGGCGGGGTTGGCGGTGACCAGCGCGATGGAGTTCTCCGGGGTGCCCGCGCGGGTTCTCCGTGCCCTGAAGGAGGAGGGGCGCACGTCCCTCGCCCGCGCTCTCGCGCCGGCGCTCGGGTCGGTCCTCGCCGAAGTGGCGGGAGGCGGTGCGGTGGTGACGACCGTGCCGTCCTCGCGCGCCGCGTACCGCCGCCGCGGCTACCGCCCCGTCGATCTCCTCGCGCGGCGGAGCGGATGGACGCCGGTGCCGTTGCTGCGGTCCGTGCGAACGCCCCGCGACCAGCGCGGGCTTGATCGCGCTGCCCGACGGGCCAACGTCGGCGGCGTGTTCCTCTCGCGACCGGTCGGCGGCCGAGACGTCGTGCTCGTCGACGATGTCGTCACCACCGGGGCCACGTTGGATGACGCGGCCCGAGCGCTGCGCGCCGCGGGCGCCGGCCGGGTGATCGCGGTGACGCTGGCCCACACGCCCCGTCGCCGGGGCCGCGGAGCGGGATCGTACGAAAGATAAGGACGGGTGACGAAATGGTGATGAGGGCGTGACACGAGAGAGTCGCCCCACTAGCGTGGGGATGACTGAAGGCGACGGATGTTCTGCCCTTAGACCGGGCAGAACCCGGAACAAGGAGGTCACGGATGGACACCAGCATCGTCGGCGTGGGAGTCGGTATCACCGACCGTTTCCGCTCGGTGGTCGAAGAAAAGGTGAGCCGTATCGAGCACCTGGCCCCTCGAGCGCAGTCGCTCGAGGTCAAGGTCACTCACCGCTCGTATCGCAACGGGCGCATGGAGGACGACACCGTCGAGCTGACTCTCGGCGGCAAGGGTCCGGTCGTGCGCGCGGAGGCGACCGATGCCGACAAGTTCGCCGCCCTCGACCTCGCGGTCGACAAGATCTCGGAGCAGATCCGCCGGGCCAAGGACAAGCGCATCGACGCGCGCAACCACCCCCGCGGGGCGAAGTTCGAGAAGGGAACCGGCGAGCTTTCCGGGATCGACGTGCAGCCGGCATCCGTCGATGTCCTGCGTGCCGTCGCCACGGGCGAAGTCCCGGTGCAGAACGAGTCGGCGGACGAGGAGGACTACTCGCCGGTCGTCATCCGCGAGAAGGAGTTCGGCGCTGAGTGGATGACCGCCGAAGAGGCCGTCGACCGCATGGAGCTCGTCGGGCACGACTTCTTCCTCTTCATCGATGCGCGCACCGATCACCCGAGCGTCGTGTACCGCCGCAAGGGCTGGGATTACGGCGTGATCGCGCTGTCGACGCAGGCGCCGCCGCAGGCCGTCGCGTCCTGACGCGTCTCGAGAAGGGAGCCCCCGGCCGGATGGCCGGGGGCTCCCTTCTCGCGTGCCGACGGTCTCAGCCGTCGAAGATGTCGCCGAGGAGGGATCCGATGACGAGTCCGCCGAGCATGCCACCGACCATGTTGCCGCCTCCGCCGCCACCGCGACCGTAGCCGCCTCCCCACCCGCCGCCGCCGCCGTCGCCCCAGTCGGAGGGGCGCGACTGCTCGATGTCGCGCTGCGCGATCTGCAGGGCTTCGGCGGCGAGAGCGCCCGTGCGGCGTGCGGTGGCCAACACCGTCTCCCGGTCGTCCTCGGCCACGGGGCCGAGGGGGAGGCTGGCGCGCAGGCGTTCGGCTTCGACGAACCGCGTGCGCGCGTCGGCGCCGATCCAGCCGCGATGTCCGGTGATGAGTCCGCGGGCGACCGCGAGCTGGCGGTCGGCGTCGTCGATCGCGTGTTCGACCTGCTCCTGCGAGGGGACGGGGCGAGCCGCCCTCTCCCGTGCGAGGTCGAGTTCGGCGTTGGCCTGGCGCAGCGCGGAGAGCGAGCTGAACGGGTCGGTCCGTGAGCCGGCCGGGGGAAGGGAGGCGAGGGCGCGCTCGAGGTTCGCCATCGCCTGCGTGACGATCGGCGTCATCGGTCCGCGTCGGGCCTCGGCCAGGTCGCCGCGGGAGTCGTCGATGACGGCCGCGAGGGTGGACTCGGCGCGGAGGGCTTCGATCTCGAAGGTGTCGACCGCGTCGAGCAGCGACTCGGCGCGGCGGACGGCTTCGGTCGCCGCCTCGAGGGCGACGGAGGCCTGCTCGCGCTGGCCCGCCTCGCGCCGGCGCTCGGAGACGCCCGCCGTGTGCACGGCGAAGTCGAGCAGTTGATCGATCTCGTCGGGGTTTCCGCCGATCTGCTGCAGCGCCGTGTCGTTGTAGCGGTGGGCGAGTCGTTCGACCACCTCGCGCGCGTGCGGAACGCGTTCGGCCAGGCGCTCGCGATCCGCCCGCACCCGCGCGAGGATCTCGGGAGCGCGGCGCACCGCGTCGATCTTGGGCTGCAGGACCAGCGTGCGCTCTTCGAGCAGGTCCTCGGCCCACTTCGACAGCTGGATGATGCGCGCGTTGCGCGTCCGCAGCTCCTCCGCGGTGTCGGGGATCTCGTCGTGGTTGAGCTGGTGGAGCCGGAACGCCTCGGCCAGGTGCGTCTTGACGGATTCGAGGGCCGCAGCGAGGTCTTCGGTGGCCTTGTCGCCGAGCTCCGCTCGGGCGAAGTCGAGTTCGTCCGAGGTGAGTCGCACACGCTCGTCCGCGGCGACGATCGCCAGCTCCGCCCGTCGCGCCAGATCGGCGTCCGCGGCATCCTGTTCTTCGCGCTTTCGTCTGCCCCAGAAACCGGCCATGGCATGATCCTAGGCCGCGGGATCGAGGAGGGAGCCGTGTGTTCGCTGCGGGCGGGAGAGCTTCTGGCGGCCTCGCAGGTCACGAACGGGTAACACGGATAACATGGGCGATGTATGCCTGTTCGCAGGCCGGTGTCCGCACGGGCGCCGCACCCAACAGATGGAGATGCTCCGTGGCCAATCCGCTCGAGAAACTGCTGCGCGCCGGAGAGGGACGCATCCTGCGCCGCCTGCAGGGCGTCGTCAAGGCGACCGGTGCGCTCGAAGAGGATTACGAACACCTCACCGACGAGGAACTGCGCAACGAGACCGTCGAGCTGCGCGCTCGGTACGAGGCCGGCGAAACCCTCGACCAGTTGATGCCCGAGGCCTTCGCCGCCGTCCGCGAGGCGGCCAAGCGCACGCTCGGTCAGCGCCCGTACGACGTGCAGATCATGGGTGGCGCCGCGCTTCACCTCGGCAACATCGCCGAGATGAAGACCGGTGAGGGAAAGACGCTGACCGCGGCGCTCCCGGCGTATCTGAACGCCATCGCGGGCAAGGGCGTGCACGTCATCACGGTCAACGACTTCCTCGCGAGCTACCAGTCGGAGCTGATGGGCCGCGTCTACCGCGCCCTCGGCATGACGACCGGCACCGTGGTCTCGGGACAGACGCCCGAGGTACGGCGCGAGCAGTACGAGGCCGACATCAGCTACGGCACGAACAACGAGTTCGGCTTCGACTACCTGCGCGACAACATGGCCTGGCGCAAGGAAGACCTCGTGCAGCGCGGCCACTTCTTCGCGATCGTCGACGAGGTCGACTCGATCCTCATCGACGAGGCGCGCACGCCGTTGATCATCTCCGGTCCGGCCTCGGGCGAAGCGAACCGCTGGTTCGCCGAGTTCGCGAAGCTCGCGCGCACCCTCGAGCCCGGCGTCGACTACGAGGTCGACGAGAAGAAGCGCACGATCGGTGTTCTCGAGCCCGGCATCGAGAAGGTCGAGGACTACCTCGGCATCGACAACCTCTACGAGTCGGCGAACACGCCGCTGATCTCGTTCCTCAACAACTCGATCAAGGCGATCGCCCTCTTCAAGCGCGACACCGACTACGTCGTCATGAACGACGAGGTCATGATCGTCGACGAGCACACCGGCCGCATCCTGGTCGGTCGTCGCTACAACGAAGGCATCCACCAGGCCATCGAGGCCAAGGAGAACGTCCCGGTCAAGGCCGAGAACCAGACGCTCGCCACGGTCACGCTGCAGAACTACTTCCGCCTCTACGAGAAGCTCGCCGGAATGACCGGTACGGCCGAGACCGAGGCGGCGGAGTTCATGTCGACCTACAAGCTCGGCGTGGTCCCGATCCCGACGAACAAGCCGATGATCCGCAAAGACCAGTCCGACCTCGTCTACAAGAACGAGACGGCCAAGTTCGCGCAGGTCGTCGAAGACATCGTGGAGCGTCACGAGAAGGGCCAGCCGGTCCTCGTCGGCACGACCAGCGTCGAGAAGAGCGAGTACCTCTCGCGCCTGCTCGCGAAGAAGGGCGTCAAGCACGAGGTGCTCAACGCCAAGAACCACGCGCGCGAGGCGGAGATCGTCGCCCGCGCGGGACGCCTGGGTGCGGTGACCGTGGCCACGAACATGGCCGGTCGTGGAACCGACATCATGCTCGGCGGAAACGCCGAGTTCCTCGCCGTGCAGGAGATGAAGGCGAAGAACCTCGACCCGGTCGAGACCCCCGAGGCTTACGAGGCCGAGTGGGATGCCGTCTACCAGGGCATGCGCGACACGGTCGCCGAAGAAGCGGCCAAGGTCGTCGAGGCCGGCGGCCTGTACGTGCTGGGCACCGAGCGGCACGAGTCGCGCCGCATCGACAACCAGCTGCGCGGACGCTCGGGCCGTCAGGGCGACCCGGGGGAGAGCCGTTTCTACCTCTCGCTGACCGACGACCTGATGCGTCTGTTCCAGTCGGGCGCGGCCGAGGCGATCCTCGCGCGGACCAACTTCCCCGACGACGTCGCGATCGAGTCGGGCCTGGTCTCGCGCGCGATCAAGAGCGCTCAGTCGCAGGTCGAGGCGCGCAACGCCGAGATGCGCAAGAACGTGCTCAAGTACGACGACGTCCTCAACCGCCAACGCGAGGCGATCTACGCCGACCGTCGGCACATGCTGCAGGGCGACGACATCGCCGATCGCGTGCAGCACTTCATCGAAGACGCCATCACCGCCGTGATCGACGACCACACGGGCTCGGGCCACACCGAGTCGTGGGACTTCGACGCCCTGTGGACCGAGCTGAAGACCCTCTACCCGGTGAGCGTGACGATCGACGAGGTCGTCGCCGAAGCCGGTGGGAACAAGGGACGCATCACGGCCGAGGGCCTCAAGCGCGAGATCATCTCGGACGCCCGCATCGCCTACCAGAACCGCGAGGAGTCGCTCGGCGCCCCCGCCCTGCGCGAGCTCGAGCGCCGCGTGGTGCTGCAGGTCCTCGACCGCCGTTGGCGCGAGCACCTCTACGAGATGGATTACCTCAAGGACGGTATCGGCCTGCGTGCGATGGCTCAGCGCGACCCGCTGATCGAGTACCAGCGCGAGGGGTACCAGATGTTCCAGTCGATGATGGGGCAGATCAAGGAAGAGTCGGTCGGCTTCCTGTACAACCTCGAGGTCGAGGTCCGCAAGGTCGAGGGCGAAGACAGCGCGCAGGTCGAGGCGAAGGGTCTCGCGCCTGCTCCGGTCGAGGGGCAGCGCCTGGAGTACTCGGCGGCCAACGACGCCGGTGAGGTCGAGGTCCGCAACGATCGCGGGCAGGTCCAGCAGGCGGCGACGAACCGTCTGCGACAGGCCGCGACGAAGGCCCCCGCCGCGGAGGCACCGGCCGCCGGAGGCGCACGCGGTGCGTTCGGTCAGCGCACCGACGCACCGGAGCAGCCCGCCGCGAACAACCGCGCCGATCGCCGCGCCGCCGGCAAGAAGAAGTAACGGACCAAAGGATGCCGCGCCCCCGATGCTCGTCGGGGGCGCGGCATCCTTCATCCACGGGCAGTCCACCCGGTGTCGATTGGCTCTGAGGGGGCGGGGATATCCTGAACCGATGAGCCCGTTGCGCCCCCTCGATCAGTCGTCGAAGTTGAAGGATGTCCTCTACGAGATCCGTGGAGAGGCCCTCGTCGAGGCAGACCGACTCGAGGCCGAGGGGCACGCGATCCTCAAGCTGAACACCGGCAACCCCGCGATCTTCGGGTTCGAGGCGCCGCACCAGATCGTGCGCGACATGATCGCGGCGGTGCCGAACGCGCACGGGTACAGCGACAGTCGCGGTGTGCTGTCGGCGCGTCGCGCGGTGGTGTCACGCTACGAGCAGGAGCCCGGCTTCCCGCACCTCGACCCGGACGACGTGTACCTCGGTAACGGGGTGTCCGAGCTGATCACGATGACGATGCAGGCGCTCCTGGACGAGGGCGACGAAGTCCTCATCCCCGCTCCCGACTATCCGTTGTGGACCGCGATGACGAGCCTCGGCGGCGGCACCCCGGTGCACTACCTGTGCGACGAGTCGCGCGAGTGGCAGCCCGACCTGGAGGACATCCGCGCGAAGGTGACTCCGCGGACGAAAGCGATCGTCGTCATCAACCCGAACAATCCGACCGGAGCGGTGTACTCGCGCGAGGTGCTCGAGGGGATCGCCGACATCGCTCGTGAGCACTCGCTGCTCGTGCTCGCGGACGAGATCTACGACCGCATCCTGTTCGACGACGCGGTGCACATCCCGATGGCCACGGTCGCGCCCGATCTGCTCGTGTTGACCTTCAACGGCCTGTCCAAGACCTACCGCGTCGCGGGCTACCGGTCCGGATGGCTCGCGATCACGGGGCCCAAGGGCCATGCGGCGGGGTTCCTCCAGGGCATCAACCTGCTGGCATCCACGCGTCTGTGTCCGAACGTGCCGGCGCAGTTCGCGGTGCAGGCCGCGCTCTCGGGCGTGCAGTCGATCGATGCGCTGATCGCCCCGACCGGGCGTCTGCACGAGCAGAGGGATGCCGCCTGGCAGGGCCTGGAGGCCATCCCCGGCGTCTCGTGCGTGATGCCGCGGGGTGCGCTCTACGCGTTCCCGCGGTTCGACCCGGACGTCTACGAGATCCCGGATGACGCGAAGTTCGTGCGGGACTTCCTCGTGGCGGAGCACGTTCTCCTCGTGCAGGGCTCGGGTTTCAACTGGCCGGCGACCGACCACGTGCGGATCGTGACGCTGCCCGAAGCCCGTGTCATCAGTGACGCGATCGAGCGGCTGGGCAACTTCCTCGCGTCGTGGCGGCCCTGAGCGTCAGAGCAACGCGAGCGCGGTGACGCGCCAGCGACCGTCGATGCCCTCGAGGCGCAGAGCGACGGCTCGGGTGCGTGCACGCGCGGCGGCGGTCACGGTGGCCTCGTAGACCCCGTCCGCGGGAGCGTAGAGGTGGACGCTGCGGATTTGGTGGATGTCGCGCGGAGCGGGCACTCCGCGAGCGCTGCGTGCGCGCTTGGCGAGGCTGGCGCGCACGACGAGAGAGCGGTAGACCTCCTCCGACGTCCATCGCGCGAGCTGCTCGACCTCGCGTACGCCGGCGAGCACCTCGAACACGCCGCGCACGATGTTGCGCGTGAAGACATCCGCGCGGGGCAGCTCAGCCGCCGAGGTCTTCTGTCGGGCGAAGAAATCCTCGGCGTGCGAAGAGGGCGCACCGGCGGGTGAGTCGACGATGGAGAGTGGAACGGTCATGCGTCCCTCCTTGGGTCACGGGCGGTCAGAGCGGACTCGGTGGCTCGACAGTAGGACACCGCCGCCCCCGCGACCGGGGCCGAGAACCCAGGTTGTGGAAAAGAAACGCAGGGTGAAGACACGGGGAGGAGTGCTCAGTCCGGGTGTCGGATGTGCCCCTCGCCCCACAGTTCGGGGAAGCTCGCCTCCTGGGATTGATTCCACAGCGCGGAACGACGAGCGACCTCGATGCGATCGTCGATGTAGGCGGTGACGCTGTCCTCATCGACGCGCCAGCGCGCGGGGACGCCGGTCTCGATCGCCCGGATCTCGCCCCGTTCTATGAGGGCGAGTACCTCGTCCCGTGTCATTCCCAGCCGTTCGGCGACGGCATCCGGATCCACGTATCGGTTCGGGGGTGAACTCATATCGGTCACGTCCTCATTATGTCCGCCGTTTGGCCGGGAAATCGGCTTCACCCAGGCGACGCCCGCCCGTCGCGGAAGGAGATGGGGCGGACGAATGACAGGAGCCGGGCAGCGCTGCGAGCGGTCGAGGAGGGGACGGCCCTTTAATGTGGAGGGGTGTCGACACTCAGTGAACTCGTCTACGCCCAGGGTCGTGCCAGTGAGGCGGACGTCGAGTGGCTTCACCGACTCGCCGGCGACGGGCAGCTCCTCGCCGACCTCGCCTTCGCCGACATCGTGATCTGGGTGCCCACGCCCGACGACTCGTTCGTCGCGGTCGCGCACACGCGGCCCGGCGGAGCGGCCACGCTGTTCTACCGCGACATCGTCGGTGACCGGGTTCGCCCGCAGTGGCGCACACAGGTGCGCGACGCGTTCCAGAGCGGACGCATCGTGGACTCGGCATCCCCCGACTGGTTCGAAGAGACTCCCACGCGCGTGCGTGCGGTGCCGATCGTGCGCGAGCTCTCCCGCGAGGGCAACGCGGTGACCACCGTCGGCGTGCTCACCCGCCACACCAACCTCGGCGAGACGCGCACGCCGTCCCGCCAGCAGATCACCTTCAACGACTGCGCCGACGACCTCTTCGGCATGATCGCGTCGGCCGAGTTCCCCGACCTCGCCGCCCCCACGGCCCCGCGTCGCGGAGCGCCGCGCGCCTCGGACGGCCTGATCCGGCTCGACGTCGACGGCATCACGACCTTCGCCAGCCCCAACGCGCTGTCGGCGTTCAACCGCATGGGCTTCGACGACGAGCTCGAGGGGGAGTCCCTCGCCGAGGTGACCGCGCGCATCCTCCCCGCCAAGCGGCAGGACGTCGACGAGTCTCTCCCGGTGGTCGTGAGCGGCCGAGCGCCGTGGCGCGCCGATATGGAGGCGCGGGGCGTCCAGGTGTCGCTGCGCACCATCCCGCTGCGCGATCGGGGCACGCGCATCGGCGCAATCGTCCTGAGCCGCGACGTGACCGAGATCCGCCACCAGGAGCAGGAGCTCATCACCAAGGACGCGACGATCCGCGAGATCCATCACCGGGTGAAGAACAACCTGCAGACGGTCGCCTCGCTCCTTCGCATCCAGGCCCGCCGCACGCACTCGGACGAGGCGCGCGACGCGCTGACCCAGGCCATGCGCCGTGTCTCGGCGATCGCGGTCGTGCACGACACGCTGTCGGAAGGCCTCGCGCAGAACGTCGACTTCGACGACGTGTTCGCCCGCGTGCTGAAGCTCGTCGCCGAGGTCGCGGCCGCCCCCAACACCCGGGCACGCACCCGCACCACCGGTCAGTTCGGCACCCTGCCGAGCCAGTTCGCGACGCCCCTCGCCCTGGCGCTGACGGAGTTGGTGACCAACGCCGTCGAGCACGGCCTCGCGGGGCAGGAGGGCGACGTGGAGATCGCCGCGGAGCGCAGCGACGAGGTGCTCGCGGTCAGCGTCCGCGACACCGGCGTGGGTCTTCCCGAGGGACAGGTCGGGCGCGGTCTCGGCACGCAGATCGTCCGGACGCTCATCCAGGGCGAGCTCGGCGGCACGATCGACTGGCACACTCTCATGGGCAGTGGCACCGAGGTGACCATCGAGATCCCGCTGCGCTACATCGGCGGCTCGTCCGTCTGAGGCGCCTCCTTCTCGCAGGAACGCGCGAAGCTCGCAGATTCGGACGCGAATTCTGCGAGCTTCGCCGGCTTCTCCGGGGTGCGTCGCCGGAGGGCCGACCGCGGGTACCCCGTCGCAACGACGACGAAGCCCGCCCCTCGAAGGGACGGGCTTCGTCGAACGGCGGATGCCGTGAGGTCAGGACGCGCGGCGAGCGCGCGCGGCGCGGCGCTTGAGGGCGCGGCGCTCGTCTTCGCTCAGACCGCCCCACACGCCCGAGTCCTGGCCGGACTCGAGGGCGTACTGCAGGCAGACCTCGGTGACGGTGCAGCGCGCGCAGACCGACTTGGCCTTCTCGATCTGGTCGACCGCGGGGCCGGTGTTGCCTACCGGGAAGAACAGTTCGGGGTCGACGGTCAGGCAGGCTGCTTTGTCGCGCCAATCCATAGAGGTGCTCCTTGTAACAGAAATTTCAGACGATTCGGCACCGGCATTCGGGTCCGGTACCCTGGTGGGAACGCGAGCGATTGCTCGCCCCACTTCGCTGTGGGAGCACACGGCTTGTTCCATGCTCCCATAGCGATTCCGCACGATCAAGAGGTAACCGGTAGGTTTCCGGAACGTAACGGCGTGGTGAGATCCGCCGGGAGGGCTTTTCGATGCCTGTTCGCCTCTCGGCCGCGCTGATTCTGGGCCTCGAAGCCCTCGGCATCCTGGCTCTCGCGGGCTGGCAGGTGGTCGCCCTCATCGGGGGCGATACCGACTCCGCGGTCAGCTCGATCGCCCTCATCGTCCTGACCCTCATCGGAGCGGTCGCGGTGGGGGCGTTCGGCGTCGCCACCGCGCGCGGCGTGTCGGCGGGACGCTCCGGCGGGATCGTGACGCAGCTGCTGATCCTCTCCGTCGCGCTCGGTGCGATCACGGGGGAGTGGGCTGCGCCGGCGGTCGCGGTGCTGATCGCCCTCCCCGCGGTGGTCGGTCTGATCCTGCTCATCCTCGCCGTCCGTGCGGCCGCGCCCCGACGTCGCGACGGCGACGCTCGCGGCGACGTCGACTGACGCCGTCACGCGGCGGTCGGACGGGCCCGAGCGCGCATCTTCGCGCGGCGGTAGGACGCCCACACGAAGAAACGCGCCCGGTGCGGGCGGCGCCGTGGACTACGCGGCGAGGCCCAGGGCCTTTCGCAGACGCGCGACATGCCCCGTGGCCTTGACGTTGTACTGCGCCTCGACGATCGTGCCGTCCTCGTCGATGACGAAGGTCGAGCGCAGCACGCCGGTCACGGTCTTGCCGTAGTTCTGCTTATCGCCCCAGGCGCCGTACGCCTCGTGGACGACGTGGTCGGGGTCGCTCAACAGCGGGAAGGTGAGGCCGTCGCTGTCGCGGAAGGCGCGGAGCTTCTCCGGGGTGTCGCGCGAGACGCCGAGGACGGTGTAGCCGGCGCCCTGGAGCGAGGAGAGGCTGTCGCGGAAGTCGCAGGCCTGCGTGGTGCATCCCGGCGTCTGGGCGGCGGGGTAGAAGTACACGATCACGCGGCGACCACGGAAGTCGCTGAGCGAGACGGGGTGCTCGTCCTGGTCCAGCAGGGTGAAATCAGGGGCGGTGTCGCCCTTAGCGAGGTTCGTCACCCCTCCAGCCTAGAACGCTCGATGGCCTGGAAGGTGGTCAGCAGACGGTGCAACGAATCGAGGCGGGCCTCGGCTCCCGGGCCCAGGCGACCGGATGCCACGGCTTCCGCGATCGCGCAGTCCGGGGCATCGGGCAGATGGGTGCACCCGCGCGGGCAGTCCTCTGCGGCCCGGGCCAGATCGGTGAAGGCCCCCAGCACGTGGGCCGGATCGACATGGCCCAGGCCGAACGAGCGCACGCCGGGGGTGTCGATGACCCAGCCCGAGCCCGCCGGACCGCGATAGCGCAGGGACACGGCGGAGGAGGAGGTGTGGCGCCCGCGGCCGGTGACCGTGTTGACGTGACCGATCGCGCGCTCCGACCCGGTCAGGGCGTTGACGAGAGTGGACTTGCCGACACCGGAGTGCCCCACGAACACCGTCGAGTGTCCCGCGATGGCCGCGCCGATCTCTTCGAGCGGCATCGCACCCTGCGCACTGGTGAACACCCGCAGGTCGATGCCGTCGAAGTGCGAGAGGAACTCGGTCGGGTCGGCCAGATCGGTCTTCGTGACCACGAGGAGCGGACGGATGCCGGCATCCAGAGCCGCGACCAGGTAGCGGTCGACGAGCCGTTCGCGGGGTTCGGGATCGGCGGCCGCCACGACGATCAGCATCTGATCGGCGTTGGCGACGATGACCCGCTCGACCTGATCGGTGTCGTCGGCACTGCGTCGTAGCAGGGACGTGCGCTCCTCGATCCCGATGATGCGGGCGAGGGTCCCTTCCTCTCCGGAGAGGTCGCCGACGACGCGGGCGCGGTCGCCGTTGACGATCGGCTGCTTGCGCAGCTCGCGGGCGCGCGTGGCGAGGACGCGACGCTCGGTCGGCTCGTCCTCGTCGAGGAGCACGGTGTAACGGCCCCGGTCGACGCCCAGGACGCGGGCGATCCGCGCGTCGGCGTGGGCGGGACGCCGCTTCGTGCGCGGTCGGTTCGCCTTGGGGTTCGGGCGGACCCGGATCGACGATTCGTCGTACTCGAGGTCGTCGTCGTCGACGTCGTCGAGCCAGCTCACGCGACGCCCCGAGCGTCAGCGCGTGGCATCCGCGACCTCGTCGAGGCCCAGCATGGCGCGCCAGAGACCGGCGAACTGGGGGAGGGTCTTCGCCGTCGTGCCGATGTCGTCGATCTCGACACCGGGGACGCGCAGACCTATGAGCGCACCCGTCGTGGCGAGGCGGTGGTCGTGGTGGGCCTTCCACTCTCCGCCGCGCAGCGGCTGCGGCACGATGCGGATGCCGTCTTCGAGCTCGTGCGCCTCGCCGCCGAGCGAGCGCAGGTTGCCCACCAGAGCGGCGATGCGGTCGGTCTCGTGGCCGCGGATGTGACCGATGCCGTGCAGCGTGGTCGGGCCGTCGGCGAACGCGGCGAGACCGAAGAGGGTGGGGGCGAGCTCTCCCGCGGCGGAGAGGTCGAGCTCGAGGCCCACGATCCGGTCCCCCGCCGAGACGGTGAGCGCCCCGCCACGGCGGCTGACGCGCGCACCCATCTCGCTGAGGATGTCGGCCAGCAGGGCGCCGGGCTGCGTGCTGTGCAGGGGCCAGCCCGTGACCGTCACGGATCCGCCGGTGACCATCGCCGCGGCGAGGAAGGGGGCGGCGTTGGAGAGGTCGGGCTCGATCGCGACGTCTTTCGCGCGGACGGGGCCGGCCGGGACGATCCATTCGCCGACCGAGGGACGTTCGACGTGGATGCCGCGGTGGGCGAGCGCCTCGACGGTCATGTCGATGTGCGGGATGCTCGGCAGACGCGAGCCGACGTGACGCAGGTGCAGTCCCACGTCGAAGCGGGGAGCGGCCAGCAGCAACCCCGAGACGAACTGGCTCGACTGACTCGCGTCGATCTCGACCTCGCCGCCGCGCACGTGACCGTGCCCGCGGACGGTGAAGGGGAGCGCCCAGTGGCCGCCGTCGTCGATGTCGACGCCGACCTCGCGCAGAGCCGAGATCATCGCACCCATCGGGCGGTGGAGCGCGCTCTCATGAGCGGTGACGGCGACATCGCCCCGCGCGAGTCCCGCGACGGGCGCGACGAACCGCATGACGGTTCCGGCCTGCCCGCAGTCGACCGTGCTGTCACCGGTGAACGACGCGGGCGGGGTGACGAGCAGGTCGGGGCCGAAGGGGGAGTCGGTCACGACCTCCTCGATGCCCACGCCGAGGGCGCGCAGCGACTCGACCATGCGGACGGAGTCGTCGGAGTGCAGGGGAGCATGCAGCATGCCGGGGCCGTCGGCGATCGCGGCGAGCACGAGTTCGCGGTTGGTGAGCGACTTGGAGCCGGGCACCGTGACAGTGGCATCCACCGCTCCGTCGGCGACGGGCGCGTTCCACGCCCCACGGGGAGTGGCGGCGGAAGGGGAATACCCGAGACGTGTCATCGGTTCTTAGCCTACTGAAAGGGGACGACACGTGACCGCACTTCTCGAGCGCACCGGCGTGCAGCCGACCGCCCCGGTGGTCGTCGACACGCCCGACGTAGACTGGCGCGTAATGGACGACACGGCAGACACCCTCCCGCCGGTGGCGGAGCCCCGCGCGCAGTTCGAAGAGCAGGCGCTGCCCTTCATGGACCAGCTGTACGCCGCGGCGATGCGCATGACGCGCAACCCCGCCGACGCGGCCGACCTCGTGCAAGAGACGTTCGTGAAGGCCTACGGGTCGTGGGCGACGTTCACGCAGGGCACCAACCTCAAGGCGTGGCTGTACCGGATCCTCACGAACACGTACATCAACACGTACCGCAAGAAGCAGCGTGAGCCGTACCAGAGCGCGATCGACGACCTCGAGGACTGGCAGCTCGGCGGTGCGGAGTCGACGACGGCGACCAGCGCCCGCTCGGCGGAGGCCGAGGCCATCGACCACATGCCCGCGTCGGTGGTGAAGGACGCGTTGCAGTCGATCCCCGAAGACTTCCGGCTGGCGGTTTATCTCGCCGACGTGGAGGGCTTCGCCTACCAAGAGATCGCCGACATCATGAAGACACCGATCGGCACGGTCATGAGCCGTCTGCACCGCGGCCGACGGCTGCTGCGCGACCTGCTGTCGGACTACGCCAAGGAACGCGGCTTCCAGGCCGCGACGGGAGAGAAGAAATGAGCGACTGCGGCTGCGACCAGGCACGGCGCGACCTGGAGGAGTACCTCCGCAACGAGGTCTGCAAGACCCAGCACCGCGACATCCGTGAGCACCTCGAGAACTGCCCCGGATGCCAGGACGAGGCCCTCGTCGCGCGGACGCTGACCGAGGTGGTCGCGCGCGCGTGCAAGGAGACCGCACCCGAGGAGCTGCGCGACCAGGTGCTCGCACGACTGCGTTCGGTGCAAGCGGCCCACTGACGAGGCGGTGCCGTCGGTCCGTAGGCTGGGGTCATGCCCACCACCGACACACGCGCTCTCGCTCTGGATGCCACCTCCGCCGCCGATCTGAAGGCCACCGGCCTCGAGTACTCGCTGGTGTCGGCGGATGACGCGGCCTTCGAGCCTTTCCTCCGCGCGGTGTCCCGAGGGTTCCTCGGTGAGGAGCCCTCGGCGGACGAGGTCGAGAGCGCGCGTCGCGCGCTGACGCCGCGTCGACTGACCGGTGTCTTCGATCGCGCCGGCGTCGATCCCGACTCCCCGGTGGCGACGGTCGACTCGTGGCCGGCGGAGCTGACCGTCTCGCCCGGGCGCACGGTCCCGCTCTGGTCGATCAGCGCCGTCACCGTGGCGCCCACCCATCGGCGTCGCGGCATCGCCCGCGCGATGCTGACGGGCGAGCTGCGGACCGCAGCGGCCGCGGGCTTCCCGCTCGCCGGGCTCACGGTGACCGAGGCCACGATCTACGGGCGGTGGGGATTCTCCCCGGCCGTGTGGGCGTCCGACATCGTGGTCGACACGCGGCGTGCGCGCTGGACCGGTCCGGTCGCCTCGGGCCGGCTCGACTTCGTGTCGCCCGACAGCCTCCCGGAGCGCCTGAGCCGCGTGCACGAGCGGGTTCGTCTGCAGCGCCCGGGCGCGGTGCCCGGGTGGGAAGGGCGCTGGCGCGGCGTGGCGGGACTCACTCCCGATGCGAAGGACGCGAAGAAGGTGCGTGCGGTGTCGTATCGCGACACCGCCGGCGAAGAGCGGGGGATCCTCGTCTACACGCTCGACTCGGGCCCGGACGGCGACTTCTCGCCCCACGTGCTGACGGTGCGCGCGCTCTTCGCGGACGGCGACGAGGCGACCGCGGCGCTGTGGCGATTCGCGATCGAGCACGACCTCGTCGGTGAGGTCAAGGCGTCGCTGCAGCCCATCACCCCGCCCGTGCAGTGGATGATCGCCGATCGGCGGGCCGTGACCGTGACGCCGACCGACCATCACTGGCTGCGCGTGCTCGACGTGCCCGCGGCGCTGAGCGCACGGCGCTACGCCCGGTCGCTCGACGTCGTCCTCCGGGTGGAAGACCCCCTCGGCTTCGCGGACGGCGCGTGGAGCGTCCGCATCGACGCCGACGGGTCGGCGGTCGTCGAGCCGGCGGCCGAGACGCGCGCCGTGGACCTCGAGATGACCGTCGGTGCGCTGGGGTCGCTCCTGCTGGGCGGCGTGCGCGTGCGCGACTTGGCCGCAGCCGGTCTCGTGCGCGGATCGCTGACCGGTCAGGCCGCTCTCGACGCGGCTTTCACGCCGGAGGTCGCCCCGCTCCTCGACATCTGGTACTGAGCGCGTCTCATAGGGTCGCCCCGTAGCCTCTCCTCGCGATGTCCGACGCTCCACCCTCCTCCTCGCCGCGGCGCTCCCGGCTGCGGGTCGATCCGCGCGCTCTGGCCACGGCCCTGACGCGGTTCCTGCGCGCCAACCCCGTCGCGGTCTGCGTCGCGATCCTCATCACGGCGTCGTCGGCGGCCACGGGGACCCTCTGGGGGGAGGACGCCCTCGTCTGGGGGGCGGGTCCGCTCGCCACCTTCGCCTCCGGACGATGGTGGACCATCGCGACCGCGCTGTTCGTCCCGGATTCGCCGATCGACGCGATCACCTCGGTGGTGCTCGCCCTCACCGCGCTCGCCGCGGCGGAACGGCTGCTCGGATCCCGGCGGACCGGCATCCTGTATCTGGTCATCGGCGTCGTCGGCCTGCTCGCGGGCGTCGGGATGCACGCGGTCGTCTGGTCGGTGACGGATCTCCGACCGGTCGTCGCCGCCGAGGTGCCGGTCCTCGACCCCACGACGCCGATCGCGGGGGTCGTGATGGTGGCCAGTGCCTTCGCCCTCACGCTGTGGCGACGGCGGCTGCGTCTGGTGGGCTTCGCGCTCCTCGCGCTCTTCGCGCTCTACGCCGGCGACGCCGACTCGTGGTACCGCATCATCACGGCGTCCATCGGCCTCGTCGTCGGGGCGGTGCTCGCGCGCGGGATCGAGCGCCGGTCCTGGCACCGCAGCTCCACGCGCGAGACACGGACCCTTCTCGCCCTCCTGGTCGCGGTGGTGGGCAGCGGGCCGCTCGTCGCGCTCATCAGCGGCGGTGGCCGTGGACCCCTCTCGCTCGTGGTCGACGCGTACACGCAGTACGACGACGACCTGCTCGCGCGCTGCGGCACGGTCTCGGAGGCGGTCTGCAACGAACAGATCGCCCTGCTCATGACGCGGGGGCTGGGGCCGGCGCTGCTGGCGATCGTTCCCCTCGTCCTCATGCTGATCGCGGCGTGGGGGCTCCGGCAGGGCCGCCGGTCAGCGCTCATCATCGCGGTGCTCACCCTCGTGGCATCCGGCGTCATGCCCCTGTTCTCCCTCGCGGACGGACGCCTGCGCATCGACCCCTGGGTCGACGGCAGCGGGGCGGAGTACGTGCTGTGGGCCGTGGCATCCGTCGTCATCCCCCTCGCCCTCGCCGTCGCCCTCGTGCTGGCTCGCCATCGCTTCCCGTTGCGCGCGACACGCCGCGCAGCGCGCACGGTCGCCCTCGTCACCGGTGTCGCCTTCGTCGCGTGCGGGTCGGCGTTCTTCGTGATCGAAGAGCTCGGGCGGCGCGCCTTCGACCGCGATGTCTCGGTGCTCGACATGCTCGGGCTCACGTTGCGCCGATTCCTCCCACCCTCGTACACGCACCCCGGGTCGTCGGGCTTCCCGCACCATGGCCCGGCGCTCTTCGCCTACCAGTGGGTGGGGGTGCTCTTCTGGGCGATCGTCATCGCGGCGGTCCTGTGGCTGTACCGCCGCGTGCAGCGGCCGGATGCCGACGACGACACGCTCTACCGGCAGCTCCTGCGACGGGGGAGCGACACGCTCGGCTTCCTCGGCACGTGGGCGGGGAACCGTCACTGGTCGTCGGACGACCGGGCGAGTGCGATCGCGTACCGTCTCGTCGGGGATGTGGCGTTGGCGATCGGTGATCCGCTGACCCCGCCGGGCGGGCGGTCGGACGCTCTGCGCGGCTTCACGGACTTCTGCCTCGAACACGGGTGGATCCCCGCGTTCTACAGCATCCACGCCGAGACGGCGGCGGATCTGCGCGACCTCGGCTGGCGGCAGATCCCCGTGGGCGTCGAGACGGTGATGGATCTGCCCGGGCTCACCTTCGCGGGCAAGGCCTGGCAGAAGGTGCGCCAGCCTCTCACGCGCGCCGAGCGCGAGGGGTACACCGCCGTGTGGACCCGCTGGCACGAGTTGACCGTGTCGCAGGCGTCCCAGGTGATCGCGATCGACGAGGAATGGGTGGCGGACCGCGCCCTCCCCGAGATGGGCTTCACGCTCGGCTCGCTCGACGAGCTGCGCGACCGCGATGTGCGGCTCCTCCTGGCCGTCGGACCCGACGACCGCATCGAGGCGGTCACGAGTTGGATGCCGAGCTGGACCGACGGCGAGCTGACCGGGTGGACCCTCGACTTCATGCGGCGACGCGCCGAAGGGCCGAACGGGATGATGGAGTTCCTCATCGCCAAAGCGGCCCTGCAGCTGCAGGAGGAGGGCGCCACGGTACTCAGCCTGTCGGGGGCGCCGCTGGCGGACGATCCCGACGAGCCGGCCGACGGCGACCCCGCTCCGCTGCGAGCGCTTCTGCGCTGGCTCGCCGAGGTGCTCGAGCCCGCCTACGGCTTCGCCTCGCTCTTCCGCTTCAAGGGCAAGTTCCGTCCCCGCTACCGGCCCCTCTCGCTCGCCTACCGCGACCCCCTGCAGCTTCCCGCCATCGGTGCGGCCGTCGGCCGCGCCTACCTCCCGGACGCCTCTCGTCGTGAGATCGTCGCCCTGGCGAGAACTGCGTGGGAGGGACGCCGATGAACCGCTTTCTTCTGTCTTTCGAGCTCATCGACAGCCCGCTTCTGGTGATCTGCGCCGTCGTCGCGGGTCTCGGCGTCCTCGCCGTCATCCTCTGGGCGCCGCGGTGGATCATCGGCACCCTCCTCATCGGCGTCGCGGCGGGTATCGCCATGTACGTCGTCGCCCACATCCTCGAGGCGCAGGGGCTGTTCCAGGGCCCGTTGCCCGCGCACGCGGCCACCTGGGCCACCGGGGGCATCCTGGCCGTCGCGGTCGGCATCGTCGGCATCTGCCGCCGCCCCTGGGGACGCCGGGTGGTGGGCGTGGTGACCGTGCTGGCCGGCCTTCTCACGGCCGCGCTCGGCGTTAACGCCTCCTACGGGGTCACGCACAACCTCGCCGCGATCCTGGGCGTCCAAGCCCTGGACCCGGCGTCTCTGCCGGCACCGACGGCCACCGCGGGCGATCCGGCGACCCTCTACCAGAACTGGCAGCCCCCCGCGGGCATGCCGACCCAGGGGTCGGTGAGCGCGCTGACGGGGGATGCCAAGATCCCGACCGGTCAGTACGCCGCGCGCGACGCCTCGCTCTACCTCCCGCCGGCGGCGCAGGTGGCGAACCCGCCCGCCCTGCCGCTCCTGGTGTTCATGATGGGGCAACCGGGATCGCCCGACCCCACGAACCTCGCCAAAGCGCTCGACGCCTTCGCCGCCCAGCACAACGGTCTCGCCCCCATCGCCGTGGTCGTCGACCAGCTGGGCGCTCCCGACCGGGATCCCGCGTGCGTCGACTCCCCGAAGTACGGGGCGGTGTCGACCTACATCAACGAGCTCGTGCCGAAGTGGGCGGAGTCCAAGCTCAACATCGTCAAGGACCACCGGTACTGGACGATCGGCGGCTTCTCGAACGGCGGCTCCTGCGCCGCGGTCTACGGCGCGAAGTATCCCCAGGTCTGGGGGCAGATGCTCGACATCATGGGCAATGAGTTCCCCGGGTCCGAGCACGTCGACCAGACCGTGACCGACGTGTTCGGGGGCGATGCGAACGCCTTCCAGGCGACGAAGCCCTCGGTGATCATGGCAGCGGCACCGGCCGACACCTACGCCGGCCACCTGGCGATCTTCACGTGGGGCAGCCTCGACACGACGTACGGGCCCGGGCAGAAGGCGAACGCGGAAGCGGCGCAGGCCGCCGGGTTCACCGTCGTCACCTACGTGGTGGAGGGGGCCGGGCACACCGGTGAGGCGCTCGACGCCAGCCTCGCCTACTCCCTCCCCGTGCTGGCTCCGGCCCTCGGCCTGGCGCCGCCCGCGTCCTGACGGCTGCTCCCGGCGGAACGAGAAAGGCCCGGTCCGAGGACCGGGCCTTTCTCGTGGGGAGGATCAGCGCGCGAGCGCGGCCTTCATGATCTCGGCGTGCTCGTTCGCGTGCACCTTGGGCGAACCGGTCGCCGTGGATGCGGCGGCCGCCCGCGAGATGACGCGGATCGGGCGGCCGAGCTTGTCGTCGACCTCGAGGGCGATGAACGGCCACGCCCCCTGGTTCTCGGGCTCGTCCTGCACCCAGACCAGCTCGGCGTTCGGGTAGCTCGCGAGAACCCGGTTGAGCTCCTCGATCGGTGCCGGATAGTACTGCTCCAGGCGGACCAGGGCGATCGCGGGGTTCGGGTTCTTGTCGAGCTCGGCCCGCAGGTCCCAGTGGATCTTGCCCGCGTGCAGGAGCACGCGGGTCACGGCACCGGCGTCGACACCGCGGTCGTCGTCGAGGACCGGCTCGAAGCGGCCCTCGAGGAAGTCCTCGACGGGGCTCGTCGCGCCGCGCAGACGCAGCATCGCCTTCGGGGTGAAGACGATGAGCGGCCGGCGCGGGCGCTGGTAGGCCTGACGACGCAGGAGGTGGAAGTACGACGCGGGCGTCGAGGGACGCGCGACGATCATGTTGTCCTGCGCGCACATCTGCAGGTAGCGCTCGATGCGCGCCGACGAGTGGTCGGGTCCCTGGCCTTCGTAGCCGTGGGGGAGCAGCAGCACGACGCTCGACTGCTGCGCCCACTTCTGGTCGGCCGAGGAGATGAACTCGTCGATGACCGACTGGGCGCCGTTGGCGAAATCGCCGAACTGCGCTTCCCAGAGCACGAGGGCGTCGGAGCGCTCGACCGAGTAGCCGTACTCGAACGCCATCGCCGCGTACTCGCTCAACAGCGAGTCGTAGACCCAGAAGCGGCCCTGGTTCTCACTGAGGTTGGCCAGCGGCAGCCATTCCTGGCCGTTCTTGCGGTCGTGCAGCACCGAGTGGCGCTGAACGAACGTGCCGCGGCGCGAGTCCTGACCCGCGAGACGGACGGGCGTGCCCTCCATGAGGACCGAACCGAAAGCGAGCAGCTCGCCGAACGCCCAGTCGATGCCGCCGTTGCGGCTCATGTCGAAGCGCTTCTCGAGCAGCTGCTGGAGCTTGTTGTGCACCGTGAAGCCATCGGGCTTGTTCACGAAGGCGTCACCGATGTGGTGCACGACCTCGCGCGACACGCCCGTCGTCTCGGGCGCACCCGTGGGGACCTCGTCGGCCGCCTCGGTCGAGACGACCGGGTTCGTGCCCGTCTCGGCCTCGTGCGTGTCGGCGAAGGCGACCTCGAGACGGTTCTGGAAGTCCTGCTTCGCCTGCTCGTACTCGTCTTCGGTGATGTCGCCGCGGCCGACGAGGGCCTCGGTGTACAGGCGCCGAACGGAGCGCTTCGCCTCGATGAGGTTGGTCATCAGCGGCTGCGTCATCGAGGGGTCGTCGCCCTCGTTGTGACCGCGACGGCGGTAGCAGACGAGGTCGATCACGACATCGCGGTGGAACTCCTCGCGGTACAGGAACGCCAGCTCCGCGGCGCGGACGACGGCCTCGGGGTCGTCGCCGTTCACGTGCAGCACGGGCGCCTGGATCGTCTTGGCGACGTCGGTCGCGTAGACCGAGGAGCGCGCGTCCGTGGGCGTGGTGGTGAAACCGACCTGGTTGTTCACCACGACGTGGATCGTGCCGCCCGTGCGGTAACCGCGCAGCTGGGACATCTGCAGCGTCTCGACCACGACGCCCTGGCCCGCGAAGGCCGCGTCGCCGTGCACGAGGATCGGCAGCCACGAGAAGCTCCCGATGGGCTTGCGGTCCTGCTTCGCCCGCACGATCCCCTCGAGCACACCGTCGACGGTCTCGAGGTGCGAGGGGTTGGCCGCGAGGTACACGGGGAGCTCTTCGCCGTTGTCGCCGACGAAGGTGCCCTCGGTGCCGAGGTGGTACTTCACGTCGCCCGAGCCGCGCTTGCTGCCGATCGCGACGGCGCCCTCGAACTCGCGGAACACCTGGCCGTAGGTCTTGCCGCCGATGTTGGTCAGCACGTTCAGGCGACCGCGGTGGGCCATGCCGATCGCGGCGCCGTCGAGGCCCTTCGAAGCGGCCCCCTGCAGGATCTGGTCGAGCAGCGGGATGAGCGACTCGCCGCCCTCGAGGCTGAAGCGCTTCTGGCCGACGTACTTCGTCTGCAGGAAGGTCTCGAACGCCTCGGCCTGGTTCAGCTTCGACAGGATGCGCAGCTGCTCATCGTGGCCGGGCTTGATGTACTTGACCTCGACGTTGCTCTGGAACCAGGTGCGCTGGACCGGGTCCTGGATGTGCATGTACTCGACGCCGATGGTGCGGCAGTACGAGTCGCGCAGGACGCCGAGGATGTCGCGGAGCTTGGCCACGCGCCGGTCGCCGAGACCACCGGTGACGAACTCGCGGTCGAGGTCCCAGAACGTCAGTCCGTGCGACTCGATCTCGAGATCGGGGTGCGTGCGCTGGACGTACTCGAGCGGGTCGATGTCGGCCATGAGGTGGCCGCGGACACGGTACGAGTTGATGAGCTCCTGAACGCGGGCGCTCTTGTCGATGCGCTCCGAGATGTCGACGTTGATGTCGGCGGCCCAGTGGATCGGCGCATAGGGGATGCGCAGCGCCGCGAAGATGTCGTCGTAGAAGCCGCGCTGCCCGATCAGCAGCTCGTGCACCTTCTTGAGGAACTCGCCCGAGCCGGCACCCTGGATGACGCGGTGGTCGTAGGTGCTGGTGAGGGTGATCGTCTTGCCGATCGCGAGCTCGTTGAGCGTCTTCGCGCTCGCGCCCTGGAATTCGGCGGGGTAATCGAGCGCGCCCGCACCGATGATCGCTCCCTGACCGCGCATGAGGCGGGGGACGGAGTGGACGGTGCCGATGCCGCCGGGGTTGGTCAGCGAGATCGTCGTGCCCTGGAAGTCGGCCGGCGTCAGCTTGTTGTTGCGGGCGCGACGCACGAGGTCTTCGTACGAGGCGAGGAACTCGCTGAACGTCAGCGTGTCGGCGCGCTTGATGCTGGGGACCAGCAGCGCGCGGGAGCCGTCGGGCTTGGGCATGTCGATCGCGATGCCCAGGTTGATGTGCGCGGGGGCCACGACCGAGGGCTTGCCGTCGATCTCGGCGTAGTAGACGTTCTGGCTCGGGAACTCCTTGAGCGCCTGGATCAGCGCCCACCCGATGAGGTGTGTGAAGCTCACCTTGCCGCCGCGCGTGCGGGACATGTGGTTGTTGATGACGATGCGGTTGTCGATCATCAGCTTCGCGGGGATGGTGCGCACGCTCGTCGCGGTGGGGACCGTGAGCGAGTCGTCCATGTTGGATGCCAAGGCCTTCGGCATCCCCTTCAGGACCGTCACGCGATCTTCTTCGGTGCTCTCCGCGCCGGCCGAGGGCGCGGCGGCGGGTGCCTGCGCGGGGATCGGCTGCGGGGCGGCGGGCTTCGTCGTGGTCCGGGCCACCGGCGCCTGGCCGACGACGGGGATGGGCGCCGTCACGGGCTTCGGCTCGGCCGCGGGAGCGGACGGGGGACTGCCGGCCGCGGCGGTTCCGTCGACGACCGGGTGGTACGCCTCCAGAATGGGCCACCAGGCCTTGTCCACGGAGTGCTTGTCGACTTTGAACTGTTCGTAGAGTTCGTCTACGAGCCACTCGTTCGCGCCGAACTCGCCCTCGTTCGAAGTACCGACGCCCGTCACCTGGCTCGACA
>Ga0308161_1000880_pt1 | contig 41084 bp, 41 predicted proteins | sample PhyFR2_FD_201034 | JGI IMG/M metagenome (GOLD analysis project Ga0308161, IMG submission 201034) | Phyllosphere microbial communities from UC Gill Tract Community Farm, Albany, California, United States - DLSLF.R2 | ecosystem: Host-associated > Plants > Phyllosphere > Unclassified | place: USA...
TGACGGCGCTGACGTCGGACGGCGGCTTCAGACTGGTGACCACCAGCACATACACCGGCATCAGCACGATGACGATGAACAGCAGGAGCAGCACGTACTTGGTGGTGCGGCCGATGCGCGCGCGGGTCCGGTGCGCGGTCGGGATGCTGCCGGCGGTGGTGGCGCGGCGCTCGATTCCGGTTGCGACGGTCACTTGCGTGCCCTCCTCTCGGCGCGGGCCGTGGAGATCAGGTACGGCACGATGAAGATGCACACCAGCAGCAGCAGGACGGTCGCGATGGCGGATGCCTTGCCGTACTCGCCGCCGGTCAGCGCGGTCCACATGTAGGTCGCCGGGACCTCGGTGATGTACACCGGACCGGTGACGGCCATGATCAGGTCGAAGACCTTCAGCGACATGTGCGCGACGATCACGAGGGCCGACAGGGCCACCGGGCTCAACTGCGGGAAGATCACGTGACGGTAGAGCTTCCACTCACTGGCGCCGTCCATGCGGGCGGCCTCGCGCAGCTCCTCGGGGATGCCGCGGAACCCGGAGAGGAACAGTGCCATCACGTAGCCGGCGAGCTGCCAGATGGCGGGCATGGCCATGGCGGCCATGCCCCACAGCGGCTGGTTGTACCAGTCGTTCTGCAGGCCGCCGAGCCCGATGGACTCGAGCAGGCGGTTCAGGCCCGAGGCGCGGTCGCCCTGCGCTGAGCTGAGCAGCCACCGCCAGACCACGCCGGATGCCACGAACGAGACGGCCATCGGGAAGAGGTAGACCGAGCGGAACACGCCCTCCGCCGTGACGCCCTTGTCCAGCATCCACGCCCAGAGGAACCCGAAGAGCATGGTCCCGACCATGAAGAACACGGTGAAGATGCCGAGGTTGGCCAGCGAGTGCAGGAACCGCGGTTCGGTGAGCAGGTCGGTGAAGTTCTCAAGGCCCACGAACTCGGATGCCGACAGGGCGGAGTCCCTGGTCATGGCGGTGTAGAAGTTCTGGCCGATCATGACGTAGACGAAGATGCCCAGCAGCACGATCGTCGGCGAGATCAGCAGCAGCGGCGGCCCCCAGTTGCGGATGCCCTTGCGCATCGGCGCCCTCCTTCAGACGGGGATGCGAGCGGGGCGGCGCCGGTGCGCCGCCCCGCTCGGAGGATGGATGTTACTTGCCGAGGCCCTTGGTCTGCGCCTGGACGAGAGCGTCCTGCAGAGCCTTGCCGTCCTTGGTCGAGACGAACTGCCCGATGGCGGAGGTGATGTCGTTCAGCCAGGAGACCTTCACGGCCGCGCCGTGGGCCAGCGAGCTGACCACGGTGTCCTTGGCGAACGAGGCCATCGCGCCCTGCTGGTACTCGGGGTAGTCGGTCGCGACCGCGTCGGTGCGCGCCGGGATCGAGCCCTTGGCGAGGTTGAACGCCTTCTGCCCGTCGGCGGAGCTGATCGTCTTGAGCCAGTTCTTCGCGCCGCCGGCGTGCGGAGCACCGACCGGAAGGGTGAAGGAGTCGGCGAGGAAGTCGAACGTGCCGTCGGTGCCCGGGGTCGGCCAGGTGGTGTAGTCGGTGCCGTAGGTCTTGTTCTTGGCGTCGAACTCGGCCAGAGCCCAGTCGCCCATCACGTTGTACGCGGCGGTGCCGTCGATGACCATGTCGGTCGCGACCGGCCAGTCCTGGCCGGTGCCGTCGGTGTTCGCGTACGACAGCAGCGAGGTGTAGTCCTTGATCGCCTTGGTCACCTTGGCGTCGTCGAACTTGGTCTTGCCGTCCCACAGGCCCGTGTAGCCGTCGGCTCCGAGGTCGGCGAGCAGCACGTTCTCGAACAGCTGCACCTGGGTCCAGTCGGTCGCCACCGAGAGCGGGGTCTCGACGCCCGCGTCCTTGAGCTTCTTCATGTCGGCGAGCCACGCGTCGATGTCGGCGGGCGCCGTCTTCGGGTCGATGCCGGCCTTGGTCAGCACCGCGTTGTTGACCCACACGACGTTGGCGCGGTGGATGTTGCTGGGCACCGAGTAGATCTTGCCGTCGACGGTGAGGCGGTCGAGCAGCGTCTTCGGGAAGACGTCGTTGAGGCCGTTGTCCTTGTAGAAGGAGCTGAGGTCCTCGATCTTGTTCGCCTCGATGTAGTCGGTGAGCTCGGCACCGGCGTGCGCCTGGAACGAGTCCGGCGGGTTGTCGGCCTTCAGGCGCGAGGCGAGCGCGTTCTTCGCGTTCGATCCCGCACCGCCGGCGACGGCCGCGTTGACGAACTTCGTCTTCGGGAACTGCTCGCCGAAGACCTTGACGAGCGCGTCCAGGCCCGTCTTCTCGGAGCCGGATGCCCACCAGGTGAACACCTCGACCTGGCTGGCATCGTCGGAGCCGCCCTTGCTGCCGCCGTCGCCGGGGCTGCCGGAGCAGCCTGCCAGGACGAGAGCCGCGACACCGAGACCCGCTACTGCTGCGAGCGCTTTGCGCATGTGATCCTCCATCGGATGAAGACGGCCTGCTGTGCGCGGGCCTTCTGTCATCGAATCTGAAAACGTTGCCAAACGCAACGGGGTCGGGGTCACAACCCGGTAACAGCCCCGGGCGGCGTCTCCCCCGAACCGCGCTCGACCATCCGCGTGCCCAGCACGATGCGGCGATCCGGGCCGACGAGACCGGCTATCCGGTCGAACAGCAGGTCGGCTGCGGCATCGCCTATCGCCCACGGGTCCTGCGCGACGGTCGTCACCGGCGGGCTCATCAGCTCGGCCAGGTCGAAGTCGTCGAAGCCGACCAGGGCCGGATGCGCGTCGAGCAGCCGCAGCGCCTTGAGGACCGCCTTGGTGGTGCGGCTGTTGGTGGTGAACAGCGCTGTGGGCGGGTCGTCCAGAGAGGCGAGCTCGCTCAGCGCCTCGACGCACGCGTCGACGTCGTCGTCGACGGCGACGATGAGCTCGGGACGCGCCGGCAGTCCGGCATCCCGGATGCCCTGCCGGAACCCGGCCTGCCTGCGCTCGGAGGTGTACCGGCCGGAGGTGTGCGCGAGACAGGCGATGCTGCGATGCCCGGCCTGCACGAGATGGGCCACGGCGGTGGCGGCACCGTGCTCGTTGTCCACGATGACGAGATCGGCGCTCAGTCCTTGCGGTGGCCGGTCGACGAACACGATCTTCGTGCCCGCGGCCTTCTCCGCCGCGAGGAACGACACGTCGACCTCCTCGTGGGCGACGACGATCAGGCCGTCCAGCCGGCGGCTCAGCATCCTCCGCAGCACCCGCTCCCCCTCGATCGGGTCGTCGCCCCCGGAGGCGACCAGCACCAGCAGGTCGCGTTCCTGTGCGCGCTGCTCGATCGTGAAGACCAGTTCGGAGTAGAACGGGTCGGAGATGCGCGTCACGACGACGCCGATGGTCCGCGCCGACCCGGTGCGCAGCGTGTGCGCGAAGTCGTTGCGGCTGTACCCGAGTTCGGCGATCGCACGCTCGACCGCCTTGGACTTGGCGCGGCTGACCCCGCCCTTGCCCGCGACGACGCGCGAGACGGTCGACAGCCCGACGCCGGCGCGCGCCGCGACGTCCTTCATGGTGGGGCGACCCGCGGCATCCGCGTTCTCGTCGCTCATCTTCGCCATACCCAGAACGATTTCATGAAAACGTTGCCAAGTCCATGTCGACGGCGCGCCCTAGGCTGGGCCCACGGCGACACGGAGGTGCGGATGGGGGTTCTCGACGAGGGCGAGCGGGTGACGGCGGCGGATGCCGCGACCTGGCGCGGCTGGCTGGAGGCCAACCACGCCACAGCGCCCGGTGTGTGGCTGCTGAACGTGCGCGGGTCCGCGGCGGACGGCATCGACTACGAGGACGCGGTGCGTCATGCCCTCTGCTTCGGGTGGATCGACGGCCCGGTGCGCACGTTCGCCGAGAACTCCGTCGGCCAGTGGTTCTCGCCGCGCCGCAAAGGCAGCGGCTGGGCCGCGACCAACAAGGCCCGCCTCGCCGAGCTGGAGGCTGCCCGGCTGCTGGCGCCCGCCGGCATCCGCGTGATCGAGGCGGCCAAGGCCGATGGGTCGTGGTCGGTGCTCGACGGCCCGGAGGCCGGCATCGAGCCGCCCGAGCTCACCGCGGCGCTGGATGCCGTACCCGAGGCGCGCGCGGCCTGGGACGGGTTCCCGAAGTCGGCGAAGAAGCTGGGGCTCACGCTGGTCGCGACCGCCAAGCGCGCGGAGACCCGTGACGCGCGGATCGCGAAGATCGTGGCGGATGCCGCGGTGGGCAAACGCCCCTGATCACGCGGCGCAGCTCCGCAGATCGGCGCAGCTCTGCAGGCGAAGGCCGAAGAACGGCGAGGTCGTGAAGACTGCGAGGTAACGGACGCCCGGCGCGGGCGCTACTGCGGGTCGAGGCCCAGGTCGTCCAGGTCGAACGCCGCGAGCCACTGCAGGCCCTCCGCCTCGATGGCGGCCTGCGCGCCGGTCTTGCGGTCGACGATCACGGCGACGGCGAGCACCTCGGCGCCCTCACGGCGCAGCACCTCGACGGCCTTGAGCGCGGACTGCCCGGTGGTGGAGGTGTCCTCCAGCACGATCACGCGCTTGCCCTCGACGCTCGCGCCCTCCACCTGACGGCCGCGGCCGTGGTCCTTGGGCTCCTTGCGCACGACGAACGCGTCCAGCGGGCGGTCGGTGCCGACCGAGGCGTGCATGACGGAGTTCGCGATCGGGTCCGCGCCGAGCGTGAGCCCGCCGACCGCGGAGATGTCGTGGTCCTTGATCAGGTCGAGCATGATGCGCCCGATCGCAGGAGCAGCGCGGTGGTCGAGGGTCAGCTTGCGCATGTCGACGTAGTACGTGGCCTTCTTGCCGCTGGAGAGCGTGAAGTCGCCGTGGAACACCGCCTCGGCGGTGATGAGGTCGAGCAGGGCCTGGCGGTCGGCGGCGAGATCAGTCACGGGTCCAGTGTATTCGGGGGTGGTTCCGCCGCGCGTGCGCGATTAGCGTGGCATCCGGAGGTCTCATGTTCTCGTACGATCCCTACGCCGCCCTCGCCGAACTGCGCCCCGTGCCGCCGCTCGAGCTGACCAGCCCCGACCTCGAGGCGGGCGGCGCGATGCCGCTGTTCGCCTGGTCGTCCAGCCGGGGCGGTGAGGACCGGCACCCCACGCTGGAGTGGTCGCAGCCGCCGGCCGGCACGAAGAGCTTCGCGATCTCGTGCTTCGACCCGGACGCGCCGACAGGCTCCGGCTTCTGGCACTGGGCCGCGTTCGATCTGCCCGCCGACCTGCGCCGCCTCGAGGCGGGCGACGGCGACGCCGCGTCCCTCCCCGCCGGCGCGAAGGTGATGCCGAACGAGGCGCGCCTGGAGCGCTACATCGGGTCAGCACCGCCGGCGGGCACCGGCGTGCACCGCTATTTCTTCGTGATCGACGCGCTGGACGTCGAGAGCCTCGACCTCGACGGCGACGAGACGCCGGACACGCTCGGATTCCACCGGCACTTCCACACGCTCGCCCGCGGCATCCTGATCGGCACCGCTGACCCGGCCGAGCGCTGAGGGCGCGGGTCCACGGGCCCGGTGAGTGACGTCGGAGACCCCGAATAGGCTGGACGCATGCGTCTGGCCACCTGGAACATCAACTCGATCCGCACGCGCGTGGGGCGCGCCGTCGACTTCGCGGTCCGCGAGGACATCGACGTGCTCGCGTTCCAGGAGATCAAGTGCAAGCCCGAGCAGTTCCCCTATGCGCCGTTCGAGGAAGCCGGATACCACGTCGAGGTGCACGGCCTTAGCCAGTGGAACGGCGTCGCGATCGCGAGCCGTGAGCCGATCACCGAGGTGTCCACCTCGTTCGCCGGAATGCCGGGCTTCGCGAAGGGCCACGAGGGTCCGGATGCCCCGCTCGAGGCGCGTGCGCTGGGCGTGACGGTGGGCGGCGTGCGGGTTTGGAGCCTCTACGTGCCCAACGGCCGTTCGCTGGACGACCCGCACATGGCGTACAAGCTGCACTGGCTCGACGCGCTGCGCACCGCGACCGCCGCGGAGATCGCCGCGAACCCGAGCCGCCCGCTGGCGCTGGTCGGCGACTTCAACATCATCCCGTTCGACCACGACAACGGCGACCCCGACATCGTGGTCGGCCGCTCGACGCACGTCTCGCCCGAGGAGCGCGCGGCGTTCTTCGCCCTGGAGTCGGCTGGCCTGTCCGATGTGGTGCGCCCGCTCATCCCGGAGGGCTTCACCTACTGGGACTACCAGCGGCTCAAGTTCCCCCGCAACGAGGGCATCCGCATCGACTTCGTGCTCGGTTCCGACGCCTTCGCAGGAGCCGTCACCGCGGCATCCATCCACCGCGAGGAGCGCAAGGGCGAGCAGCCCAGCGACCACGTGCCGGTGGTCGTGGAGCTCGACCTCGGCGGGCCGGAGGAGGACGACGACCTGCCGATGATCTTCGCGTGAGCATCCGCCTGATCGCTACCGATCTCGACGGCACTCTGCTGGGCGACGACGGCGCGGTCTCGCCTCGCACGCGCGCGGCGCTGGATGCGGCGCGGAATGCCGGGATCACGACGATCCCGGTGACGGCGCGTCAGCCGATCGGGCTGCGACCGATCGCCGCGCAGGCGGGCTTCACCGACTGGGCGCTGTGCGGCAACGGCGCATACGGTGTGCACCTGACCACCGGCGAGCACCTGTTCGCCGAGGAGATCCCGCCGGCCGTGCAGCAGGAGCTCGCCGACGCGCTGAACAGCGTGCTGCCCGGCCTCGTCTACGCGAGCGTGCGGGATGCCGGTGAGGGCTTCGTCGCGCAAGAGGGCTACGCCACCCTCGCCAAGCTGAGCGACCACAAGCGCGATCCGGAGACGATGGGCGGTGTGCCGCTGGCAGACGTGCTGGCGCTTCCCAGTCTGAAGCTCGTGATCCGGCATCCGTCGGTCTCGATCCCCGAGATCTACGCCGCGCTGCAGTCGCTGGGGCTGACCGGCTTCGAGGCCACGCTGTCGGGTGCGCCCTTCGTCGAGGTGATGGCCCAGGGCGTGACCAAGGCGACCGGCGTCGCTCAGGTGTGCGAGCGGCTTGGCATCGATCGCAGCGAGGTGCTGGCCTTCGGCGACGCGCTGAACGACCTCGAGATGCTGCGCTGGGCGGGCCGCGGCGTCGCCGTCGGGAACGCCATCGACGTGGTGCGGGACGCCGCCGACGAGGTGGCGCCGTCGAACGCCGACGACGGCGTCGCGCAGGTGATCGAGCGGATGCTGGCGGGCTGACGGCGTACCTCGCATTCCATATGCGCAGTGCAGCGTTGATGGCTGCGTTGCAGAATGGATACCCATGTGCCACCGTGAACGGGTCCCCGAGCTGGCGCCGATGGTCATCGCCGCGGCCGCCGACAACTCCCGGCGCATGGGCGCCCCCGCTTCCGCACGGAGGTCATTCGCATGACGACGCAGTCCGAATACCCGCAGCCCCCGCTGAGCCTGACCAAGGGGCTCGGCCCCGCGCTGGCGCACGACGACCCGGCGCGGCTCATCGGCAGCTCGCTGTTCGCCGCCGATCGCGACTTCCCGCAGCTCACGCTGAACGGGCCCTCCATCGCGCACAACATCGAGGCGATGATGGGCTACGTCCGCGACCGCGGAGTGTCCATCGCCCCGCACGGCAAGACCGCCATGTCGCCTCAGCTCGCCCAGCAGCAGCTCGACGCCGGCGCATGGGGCATCACCGCCGCGACGCCCTTCCAGTTGCGCGTGTACCGTGCCGCCGGCATGCCCCGGCTGCTGCTGGCCAACCAGCTCGTCGAGCCGGGCGCGATCGCCTGGATCCGCGGCGAGCTCGCGGCCGACCCCGACTTCGAGTGCCTGGTCTACGCGGACTCCACCGCGGGCCTCGACCTGCTCGCCGATCCGGCCGCCGCTGACGGGGACCGCCCGCTCGCCGTGCTGCTCGAGGCGGGAAACCCCGGCGGCCGCACCGGTGCCCGCGACGAGGCCGCCCTGCGCGCGCTGGCCGAGCACGCGGCCCGCACCCCCGGCATCCGTGTCGTCGGCATCGCGACCTACGAGGGAACGCTCGGCGGCGACACACCCGAGGAGAGCGCGGCCCGGGTGGTCGCCTTCGCCGAGCATCTCGGCGAGATCGTGGGACGCCTCGAGGAGGCGCAGCTGGTTCCCGCGGACTTCACGGTGTCGATCGGGGGCAGCGCGTACTTCGACGCCGCGGTCGACGGCCTGATCTCCGGCGGCATCGCCGCGCACCGGATCCTGCTGCGCAGCGGTGCCTATCTCACGCACGACGACGGGTTCTACTCCCGGCTGACCCCGCTCGCCCGCGGCAACGCCGCCGCGCCCGCGCTGCGCCCCGCGATCACCGTGTGGGCGCCCGTGCTCAGCATCCCCGAGCCCGGCCTCGCGATCGTGCTCTGCGGGCGGCGCGACGTCGGCTTCGATCAGGGGCTGCCCGTCGTGCATGGCTCCCGCGGCCGGGACGGCTCCGACCCCCGCCCGTTCAGCGGCACGATCACGCAGCTCGCCGATCAGCACGCGTTCATCGAGTTCGATCCGAACGGTGAGGCACCGCGCGTCGGCGACCTCGTGGAGCTGGGGATCTCCCACCCCTGCACCACGCTGGACCGGTGGGGGCTGGTCCCGCTCGTCGACGACGAGGCGCGCATCGTCGACCTGATCCGGATGCACTTCGCATGACCGGCTCCGCTCCCGACCTCGTCACGATGGGCGAGTCCATGGGACTCTTCTTCGCTCCGCTGGGAATGCCGCTCGTGTCGGGCCCCGCGTTCCATCTCTCCTTCGGCGGCGCGGAGTCGAACGTCGCGATCGGCCTCGCCCGCCTCGGGCATGACGCCCTGTGGGTGGGCCGCCTCGGCGACGACGAGATCGGCCGGTACATCGAGCGGGAGCTGCGCGCCGAGGGCGTGCGCACCCGCGGCCTGATCGGCCCGGCGCACACCGGCATGATGGTGCGCGCGCAGCGCGGCTTCGGGCGCAGCTCCGTCCAGTACGCACGCCTCGGCAGCGCGGGAGCGCAGCTGGCCGTCGACGATCTCCCGCTGGATGAGATCCGCGCCGCGCGGATCCTGCATCTGACCGGGATCACCGCCGCACTCGGCGAGGGCCCGCACCGGGCGCTGGTCGCGGCCGCGCACGCCGCGCACGAGGCCGGCGTGCTGGTGAGCCTGGATCTCAACTATCGCGCGACGCTGTGGAACGCAGCGGAGGCGGGCCCGGCACTGCGAGAGCTCACCGAGCTCTCGCACCTCGTGTTCGCCACAGCCGACGAAGCGCAGGTGCTGCTCGGCGACGCGCACGACGGCGGGGACGATGCGGCATACGCCGGCCGCATCGCCGCGCTCGGCCCCGCCGAGGTGGTCGTCAAACGCGGCGCCGACGGCGCCCTGTCACTGGTGGACGGCGAGGTGTTCGAGCAGAACGTCACTGCCGTCGTCGAACGCGACCCGGTGGGAGCCGGCGACGCCTTCGCGGCCGGCTACCTGCACGGCGTGCTGGTCGGATCCGCACCGCAGGACCGGCTCGACTTCGCCGGCCGCGTGGCCGCGCACTCCGTCACCCTCCCTGGCGACTGGGAGGGCCTTCCCCGGCTCGCAGACCTGGACGTCGGCGGACCCGACATCCTGCGCTGACCCGAGCCGCCCGAGAACCGCAACCCCGAACCGCAACCCCGAACCGCAACCGGATCCGCAAGGAGCAGACATGTCCGACACCACCGTCATCCGCACCGACGAGGCCCCGGCCCCCGCGCACGTCTTCTCCCAGGGCCTGCGCAAGGGCAACATGCTGCAGGTCTCAGGGCAGGGGCCGATGGACCCCGCGACCAACAAGTACGTCGCCGAGGGCGACGTGCACGCCCAGACCATCCGCACGCTCGAGAACATCCGCGCGATCCTCGAGGCCGGCGACGCCTCGGTCGAGGACGTGATCATGTTCCGCGTGTACCTGACCTCGCAGGACCTGTTCCCCGCGATGAACGAGGCCTACGGCGAATTCGTCCAGAAGTACGTGCCCAGTGGCATGCTGCCCTGCCGCACCACTGTGTTCGTGGGCCTCCCCCACCCGGAGATGCTCGTCGAGATCGACGCGCTGGCCGTGCTCTCGCGCTGACGCGCGCCGGTCACGACCCCATCGTGCCGGTGCGCACTTCACCGGGCACCGGCGCGTAGCGCAGCGAGAGAGTGCCACCGTCGCCGGAATCCGCGCTGAGCAGCCGCATGTTCGAGGGCGCCGCGCCGTCGGGGAACACCTTCCGTCCCTGGCCGAGCACGACCGGGTAGACCCACAGCTGCAGCTCGTCGTAGAGCTGCTCGGCGAGCAGGGTCTGCACCAGGTCGATGCTGCCGATCACGTGCACGTCCTGATGCTTCTCGCGCAGCGCTGCGATCTCCGACGCCAGATCCGCACCGATCCGCGTCGAGCCCTGCCAGTCCAGCTGGATGTCGGCGTCCCGCGAGGCGACGTACTTCGGGACCCGGTCGAACAGCTGTCCGATGAACCCCTCCGGTCCGGTGGTGTGATGCGGCCAGTAGCCGGCGAAGATGTCGTAGGTGCGGCGACCGAGCAGGAGCGCATCGAGGGTCTCCATGCCCTTGGTCACGCTCGCGCCGACGGCCGCGCTCGGGTAGCCGGCCTGCCAGCCGCCATAGGGGAAGCCGTCTCTCGTGTCCTCCTCCGCGCCTCCCGGCGCCTGAGCGACGCCGTCGAGGGTGGTGAACAGGTCGATGATGACACGTCCGGTCATGATGCTCTCCTCATTCGGTGGTTCGATTCGTGGGATGCCCGTCTCACCGGGCTCCGGCATGCGTGGCGCCCGGTCAGACGCTACGCCGCGACCGGGTCTATGCGAAAGGTCTCCGCGAAGGAGTCCAGCGTCTTCGCATTGCCCCGCGCGATATGCACGAGATCCTGGGCGAGTGCCTCCGCCGGCGAGACCCGTCCGCCGATGAGGTGCCGGATGCCGGGGCCGGCGACCAGCACGGCATCCGGATCCGAGTCGGGCATCCGCCCGCCGACCGGCGGCGCGGGAGGAGCGAGCTGCGCGACCGCCAGCGCCCCCGCTCGCACGGTGACACGCAGGGCGACGTCGCCGACGTGCAGCTCGACGTCGAGGTCCCGAGCCGACGCCTGTCGGAACGACGTGCGCAGCGCCATCGTGAGCGAGTCGGGGGTGACGACGTCGTCCTCGCCGGGGTCCCCCAGCGCCTGGAAGCCCCAGCGGCCGATCGCCAGCACGATCGGCTCGAGCGCCCGTCCGTATTCCGTGAGCTCGTAGACCAGGCCGCAGTTGTGCAGTGGCACGCGCCTGACCACGCCGCCCTCCTGCAGCTCCTTCAGCCGGGTGGAGAGGATGTTGGTGGGGATGCGGGGCAGCCCCTGCTTCAGGTCGGTGTAGCGGCGGGGCCCCACGAGCAGATCACGGATGATGAGCAGCGCCCACCGCTCCCCGATCAGCTCGACGGCTGTCGTGACTCCGCAGTACTGGCCGTAGCTGCGCGCCGCCATGTCAGGATGCGGCGCCCTGCTCCGCCATGTAGGCCTCGGGGCCCTTCTCGGCCGCCTCGGGGACCATGTAGAGGAAGCCGAGCGAGTTGCCGTCCGGGTCGTCGATGTCGCGCGAATACATGAAGCCGTAGTCCTGCGCGGGCTTGGGCTCGGTGCCGCCCGCCGCGAGGGCCTTCCCCATGATCGCGTCGACCTCCTCACGCGAGTCGCAGGTGAACGACGACGAGACCTGCAGGGACTGGTGCGGGTCGGCGATCGGCTTGTCGGTGAAGGTCGCGAAGAACTCGCGCGTCAGCACCATGAAGTAGATGTCCTCGCTCCACACCACGCAGGCGGCGTTCTCGTCGGTGAACTGCGGATTGATCTCGCAGCCGAGCGCCGTGTAGAACGCCTTGGCGCGCTCCAGGTCGGAGGTGGGCAGGTTCACGAAGATCTTGGTCATGATGACTCCCTTGTCGATGACGGACCGGCAGTCACCGGCCCCGATGACCTCGATACTTGCAAAAAGCAACCGAGCTTGTCAATAGCAAGTAAGTGTCAATCGCGATGGCGCATCCCGACCAGTGCCAGCGCTCCCGCACCGGCGGTCAGCGCGGCGACCACGATGAGTCCGACACCGGGGACGGATGCCGTGCCCACCGCCCCCGCGACAAGAGGTCCGCCCGCATCTCCCAGCTCACGACCGAGCTCGGCAGACCCCATCGTGCGCCCCATCCGCTCCTCCGGGGTGGAGGCCGCGAGATGCGAGAACGCCACGGGCGTGGCGAGCCCGACGCCTGCGCCCACCAGCAGCGCGGTGATGACCAGTGCGACGATCAGCAGCATCCCTCCGCCGGCCTGCATCGCTCCGGATGCCAGCGCGACCGCTCCCGAGATGCCGATGCCGACGGCGATGAGCGCCAGGCCGCCGATCGCGCCCGTCCGCACGGACACCCGCCCGCGATCGTGCCAGGCGCCGGTCAGGGGCTGGACGATGCTGGACACGACCGCGAGCACCGTGCCCAGCGCCATGCTGGCGACCGTGCCGAAACCGGCCTGCCTGGCGAGCAGCGGCAGGAAGCCGACGGCCACGGCGAGCGCACCGGTGGTCGCGGCGAGCACGAGCGTGGGCACCAGGAACCCCGGCGCGGTGAGCTCGCGGCCGAGATCCGCGAGAGTGACCTGTTTGCGCGGGAGCACCGGCACGGCGGGCACGGCGAAGCGCACCCAGGCGGCAGCAGCGAGGCCCAGGGCCGCGAGCGCCCAGAACAGCGCGGGCAGCCCCGCCCAGACCACGAGCACCGCGCCGATCAGCGGGCCGAGCGCGTAGCCGAGGCTCTTCCATGAGCCGTACTTCCCGAAATACGCACCCCGCGAGGCGCCGTCGGTGAGCCGGGCGACCGCGGCCGACGACGCCGGGGAGAAGGCGGATGCCGCGGCACCCTGCCCGAAACGGGCCACGATCAGGCCGACGGTGCCGGGGACGAGCGCGCCGACCACCGAGAAGGCGGCGAACGCCAGCAGTCCCGCCACGATCACCGGGCGCACGCCGACGCGGTCGCTGAGCGCTCCGAACACCGGCTTGAGCAGCACCTCCGCGAGGTCGTACAGCGCGAGCGTGAAACCGAAGGCCAGCAGGGTCCAGCCGATGTCCTCGGTCTCCGCGCCGAGCGCCGCGGCGATGCCGTGGGCGCCGAACGCCGTCGTGAAGCCGGCGAGATACAGGGGTGCGAGGCGCGGGCGCGTGACGGTCACGCTCGATTCTCGCATCCAGCGCTGCCGCGGCGGCCGGGTGCCCTGCAGGGGACGCCGCCGCGTTTCCAGATCGCACATTGTGCCGCCTCGAGCCGCCCGTTCCATGTCCAGGTCGCAACGGATGCCGGTCCGGCGACGCCACGGCGGCATCGAATGCGACCTGGAGCGGCGCGGGCTGTCCGGCATCCCCCACGCGACGGATGTGCGGCATCCGCGCTCCGCCTACGGTGGGAGGATGCCGGACTCCCCCTTCACGCGCACGCCGACCGAGCGCGACCTGCGCCAGGATCTGCTGCTCGCGGGCGTCATGCTGGTCGGCGGGGTGATCAGCGCCGGGCTCTCCACGGTCGCCGGCCTCTACGGCAAGACGCAGGCGCCGATGTGGACCGCGCTCGTCCTGGTGCTGGCCGTCTCCGCGCCCCTGGCGCTGCGACGTCGCCACCCCGCCGTCGTCGCCGTGTTCGTGGCGCTGGCGATGTTCGTGGGGGTGACGCTCCGGGTGCCGGAGATGTACGTGACGAACATCTCGATGTTCATCGCGCTGTACACGGTCGGGGCCTGGATGAACGCACGCAAGGCGGCGACGCTGGTGCGCATCGGCATCATCGCCGGGATGTTCATCTGGCTGCTGTTCGTGATGTACCGGGATGCGATCAACGAGGCGGGCAAGGCCGACATGGCCGCGGGACTGTTCTCGCCCTACATCGCCATGATGATGCTCCAGCTGCTGCTGAACGTGCTCTACTTCGGCGGCGCCTATTACTTCGGCGAGCGCTCCTGGCAGGCGGCGGCGCAGCGGCACACGCTCGAGGGGCGCACGCGCGAGCTCGAGGCCGAGCGCGAGGTGACCGCCGCGCAGGCCGTGGCGCTCGACCGGGTGCGCATCGCCCGCGAACTGCACGACGTGGTCGCGCATCACGTGTCCGTGATGGGTGTGCAGGCGGGCGCGGCCCGGCTGGTCGCGGAGCAGGACCCGGCAGAGGCGAAGCGGATGCTGGCCGGCATCGAGGACGCCTCCCGAGAGGCGATCCACGACTTCCGGCAGCTCCTGGAGACGCTGCGCGCTCCCGGCGATGCCCTCGGCGACGACGCACCCTCGACCTTCGGTCTCGAGGACATCGAACGGCTCGTGCAGTCCTCCCGCGATGCCGGGCTGCCCACCGACTACGCGGTGATCGGCGAGCCGGTGCCCGTCTCGAGCACGGTCAGCGTGAACCTGTACCGCATCGCGCAGGAGGCACTCACCAACGCCCGCCGTCATGCCGGTGTCGGCGCGACGGCCGATGTGCGGGTGCGGTACGAGGCGGATGCCCTGGAGCTCGAGGTCGTGAACACCGGCCGCGCGATCGGCGTGCTGCGCCCCGGTCTCGGCCAGCTGGGGATGCGCGAGCGCGCCCTGGCCTCCGGCGGCACGATCGAGCTGGTGCCCCGCGCTCAGGGCGGTTTCCGGGTTCGGGCGAGCGTGCCTCTCACGAAGACGAAGGAGTCCGTCCGATGATCCGCGTGCTGCTCGTCGACGACCACGCCATGCTGCGGGCCGGTTTCCGCACCATCCTCAGCACGCAGCCCGACATCGAGGTGGTGGGCGAGGCCGGCACGGGGGCGGATGCCGTGACCGAGGCCGCCCGTCTGCAGCCGGACGTGATCACCATGGACGTGCAGATGCCCGACATGGACGGCATCGAGGCCACGCGGCGCATCGTCGCAGATCCGGCGGTCACCGCATCCGTCGCGATCGTGACCACCTTCGACCGCGACGAGTACCTGTTCCAGGCACTGGATGCCGGTGCCGGCGGGTTCCTGCTGAAGAATGCCGGCCCCGAGGAGCTGATCACGGCGGTCCGCGCACTCGCCGCCGGCGACGGCATCCTGGCGCCGGAGGTCACGCGTCGCGTGCTGGCTCGGTTCGCCGCCGCGTCGACGCCGGCTCCGATGGCGCAGGAGACGACGATCCCGCGCCGCAGCGCCGTCTCCGTGCTGGCCGAGCCGCTCACCGAGCGCGAGGGCGAAGTGCTCGCGCTGATGGCGGATGCCCGCAGCAACGCCGAGATCGCCGCCGCGCTGTTCATCGGCGAGGCGACCGTGAAGACGCACGTCTCCCGCGTGCTGCAGAAGCTCGGCGCCCGCGACCGGGTGCAGGCGATCGTGCTCGCGCACCGGCACGGGCTGGCCTGACCGCAGGGTTCCGCGCGCCGTCGCGCCGGAGCACGCGTCGCGGGCCAGACTCGGGGCCATGAGAAGGCTCTCGCTCAGCCTGACCGGCATCGTCGCCGTGTGGCTGCTCCTGGATCTGTGGCGCCTGTGGACGCCCTCGCTGATCACCCTCTTCGGCCGGGCCGCGGAGACGCCGCCCGAGATCATGGGCCTGTTCGCCCTGGCGGTGATGACCGTGCCGCTGATCGTCGCCGCCTGTCTCCCGCACAGCGGGCCGCGGCTGGCCGCGTGGCTGGTCGCCGCCGCGTTCGCCGTGCGGATCGTGCTGCGCATGAACACCACGGGCGGCGATGTGCAGCTGTACGGCAGCTCGCTGGGAGTGATCCTGACGGTGACGGCGCTGTGCGTCTGCGCCGGATCGCTGGGACGCGCACTCGTGCCGAGCGTGTTCCTCGGCGTCGCGGCGAGCGCCGGCACCCATGCGATGCTCGGCGGGTTCGGCGCGGTGTGGCGCAGCGACGGCTGGGACATCGCGCTGCTCGTCGTGCAGGCCGTGCTGGTCGGCCCTGCTCTGAGCGGCGCCCTGCGCCCGCTGCCCATGGACTGCTCACCCGTCGCGGCCCGCACCGGAGTCCTGCTGTTCCCGGTGCTGCTGATCGTGCTGCTGGCGCTGAGTGACGTGGGGCGCGCGTCGACGATCGATGCGGTCTGGGGTCCGTCCGTCGTCGTCCTCGGCGCGGGCGCCGCCGCCGTGGTGGCGCTGCTGCCGGCGCCCCGTCGGCGGCCGTGGGGCGCCGCGGTGCTCTTCGCGGGATCGGCGGCGCTGTCGCTGCTGCCGGAGACGACGTCAGCGGCCGCTGCGGGTGGCCTGACCCCCTGGGCCCTGATCGCGTTCGCGGTCGGGCCTGCCGCAGCATCCCGCCTGCTGCTGTTCGCGGGGCCGGGGCGGTCCGCCCGTCGCACGGCTATCGCCGCCGGCGCCGGAGCCGTGCTGTGGACCGCGCTCTTCTTCGCGTACTACGCGGGCTACGACCTGGGCTATCGCGCGGATGCCGTGCTGGTCGCGACCAGCGTGCTGATGGCGGCCTGGGTGCTGGCGTATCGCCCGGGCGGTCCGGTCGGAGACGCGCAGACCCGGGCATCCGAGCAGCGGATGGACGACTCCGGCGCCCGCGCGGTCGCGGGAGTCGCGGTGGCGACGGTGGTGGCGACCGGACTCGCGGCGATCGCCCCTGCCGTCACGATCCCCGCGGTGCCCGCGACCGCCGAGGCGGGCGACGGGCTCACGGTCACCGCCTACAACCTGCGGATGGGCTACGGCGAGAACGGCACGTTCGACCCGATCGGCGTGGCTGAGCAGATCCGCGCCTCCGGTGCGCGCGTCGTGCTGCTCAGCGAGGTGGACCGCGGCTGGCTGCTCAACGGCGGGCAGGATCAGCTGGCGATCCTCTCCCGGATGCTCGGCATGCAGGCCGTCTTCGGCCCCGCGGGCGATCAGATCTGGGGCGACGCGATCCTCACCGACCTGCCGCTGAGCGACGTGTCGAAGACGCGGTACCCGATGTTCGACGCCCTGACGGGAGCCGGGATCACGGCCGCGACCGTGACCTGGGATGACCGTCCGGTGCGCATCCTCGCGACTCACCTGCAGCCCGATGGGAACGAGACCGACGCGACCGTCCGCCAGGCGCAGCTGTTCGCCGACGCTCTCGGAGCCGGTGATGGCGCGGTCATCGGGGGCGGCGACCTGAACACGACGCGCGGCTCGGACGCGTGGCGTGCGCTGCTGGCATCCGGCGTGCAGGACGCGTTCGCGGACGCCTCGGATCAGCCCGAGATCGACCACCTGCTCGTCGCCGGGCTGACGGCGGAGAATGCCGAGATCATCGACTCCCCGCTGTCCGACCACCCGATGATCGTCGCGACCTTCCGCTGAGCCCCGAGACGCCGGATGCCCCCGGCCGTGAGGCGCCGGGGCATCCGATCGTCGCGCCCGCCGGCGCGCCTGCGAGGTCAGGCGTGCTTGCGAGCGGCCTCGACGCGGGCGATCAGCGTGAGGAACGCCTGCAGGTAGAAGCCGAGGAACTCCCTGGTGCTCTCGACCGTGACGTTGCCGTCGGCGTCGATGAGACCCGGGGTGAGCTGGATGAAGCCCTCGGGCTGACCCATGGTCACGGCGTTGTAGTGCCCGAGGATGGCACGCAGGTGCTGCTGCGCGGCCGCGGTGGCGATACCGCCGCCCGAGGCGCCGATGACGGCGACGGGCTTGCCGTCGAAGGAGGCCTGGCCGTAGGGGCGGGCCGACCAGTCGAGGGCGTTCTTCAGCACGCCGGGGATCGAGCGGCTGTACTCGGGGGTCACGATCAGGACGCCGTCGACGTCGGCGATGGCCTGCTTGAAGTCGAGGGCGACCTGCGGGAAGGAGCCGTCGAGGTCGGGCGAGTAGAACGGAAGGTCCTTGATCGCGATCTCACGGAACTCGACGCCCTCGGGAGCGAGCTTCGCCAGGGCCTCGGCCAGAGTGCGGTTGATGGAGGTGCTGGAGATGCTGCCGACGATGTAGCCGATGGTGGTCATTGGAGATCCTTCTCGAAAGATGCAGGGGTACGGCGGGGTTCAACCCGTCGCACGTGGACTCTATTCCGCCGCATATAAAAATCCTCTGAGAGCAGCCGCTACCCTCGGATCATCCCGCCCGATGAGGAGCCGATGACCGCCACCACCCGCCGACCCCTGTCGCGTCCTGTCACCGCCGGCATCGTGACCGCCCTCGTCGGCTTCACGAGCTCGTTCGCCGTCGTGCTCACCGGCCTGGACGCCGTCGGCGCGAATCCGGCGCAGGCGGCGGGCGGCCTGCTCGCGCTGAGCCTGACCATGGGCGCGGCCTGCATCGTGCTCGCCTGGCGGTACCGGATGCCGATCACCGCGGCGTGGTCGACGCCGGGCGCCGCCCTGCTCGCGGCGAGCAGTGCGGTTGACGGCGGCTGGAGCGCCGCGGTCGGGGCGTTCCTGGTGGTCGCCGCGCTGATCCTGCTGACCGCGCTCGTGCCCCGGCTCGGAACCCTCATCGCCGCCATCCCGCCGTCCATCGCGCAGGCCATGCTCGCGGGCGTGCTGCTGCCGCTCTGCGTCGCGCCCATCAGGGGGATCGTGGAGAACCCGTGGGGCGTGGTCCCGGTGGTGGTCACCTGGCTGCTGTTCGCCCGTCTCGCACCCCGCTGGGCGGTTCCGGCCGCCTTCGTCACGGCGACGGTCGTCGTCGTGATCGGCATCGCCCGCACGGGCACCGCGGTGGACCCGGCGGTACTGCTCCCCTCGTTCGACCTCACCGCACCGACCTTCACCGTCGGATCGATCGTGGGCATCGCCCTGCCGCTGTTCATCGTCACCATGGCCTCGCAGAACGTGCCCGGGATCGCCGTGATGCGCAGCTTCGGCTACGAGGTGCCGTGGCGACCCGCGATGCTCGTCACCGGGATCGGCTCGGCGCTAGGGGCTCCCGCGGGAGGTCACGCCATCAATCTCGCCGCCATCAGTGCGGCGCTGGCAGCGGCACCGGATGCCGAACCCGACCCCGCGCGACGGTGGATCGCCGGCGTCTCCACCGGGGTGTCCTACCTCGTGCTCGGCGGGCTGTCGGCGGTGTTCGCGGCGCTCGTGCTCCTCGCACCCACCGCGGTCATCCCGGCGGTGGCCGGTCTCGCCCTGTTCGGCGCCTTCGGCTCGGCCGTGCAGCAGGCCATCGACGACCCGGGCGAGCGGATGCCCGCCGTGATCACGTTCCTGGTGGCCGCGTCCGGCGTCGCGCTCCTCGGCATCAGCGCGGCGTTCTGGGCGCTGATCGCCGGGCTCGTCGTGCGCGGCGTCCTGCACCTCGGGCGGCCCTGACGCCGCCGGCTCCGCCGCGGGGATGACGACGTCAATCCACCGCAGGGGGGATGCTCCCACCCGGCGCGGTTCGTAGCGTGGAGGCATGACAGGCGAACTGCACCTCGAGGGCATCTCCAAGAGCTACGGCTCACGGACCGTGCTCGATGACATCCGCTTCGACGTCGCGCCGGGCCGGCTGACCGGCTTCGTCGGCGGCAACGGAGCCGGCAAGACGACCACCATGCGCATCATCCTGGGCGTGCTGGCCTCGGACGGCGGCACCGTCACCCTCGACGGCGCACCCGTGACCACCGCCGACCGCCGTCGGTTCGGGTACATGCCCGAGGAACGCGGCCTGTACCCGAAGATGAAGGTGCTCGAGCAGGTGGTCTACCTCGCCCGTCTGCACGGCTTCGGAAAGGCGGATGCCACGGTGCGCGCCACCGCGCTGCTGCAGGAGCTCGGGCTCGGCGAGCGCCTGGACGACCTGATCGAGTCGCTGTCGCTGGGCAACCAGCAGCGCGCGCAGATCGCCGCGGCGCTGGTGCACGACCCCGAGGTGCTCATCCTGGACGAGCCGTTCTCCGGCCTGGACCCGCTCGCGGTCGACGTGGTCGCCGACGTCCTGCAGCGCCGGGCCGCGCAGGGCGCCTCCATCCTGTTCTCCTCGCACCAGCTCGATGTCGTCGAGCGGCTGTGCGACGACCTGATCATCATCGCCGGGGGCACGATCCGCGCCGCCGGAACCCGCGAGCAGCTGCGCGCCCAGCACTCCACGCTGCGCTACCAGCTCGACTCCGCGGGAGACGCGGGCTGGCTGCGCGGCGAGCCCGGCGTCACGGTCATCGACTTCGAGGGCGGGTCGGCACTGTTCGACGTCGACACCCCCGACACCGCGCAGCGCGTGCTGCGCGAGGCCGTCGGCCGCGGCGAGGTTTCGAACTTCGCACCCCAGCATCCGTCCCTCGCCCAGATCTTCAAGGAGGTCATCCGATGAGCACGCAGGCGCCCTCGGCGACGCAGCCGAGCAAGAACACCTCGTCCCTGGTCTGGCTGGTCGCCGAGCGCGAGATCGGCTCCAAGCTGCGCAGCAAGGCCTTCCTGATCTCGACCGGAATCCTGCTGCTGGTCGCTCTGGCCGGCGTGCTGATCGGCGGGTTCTCCAGCAAGTCGCCGACACCCGACACGATCGCCGCGACCTCCCAGACCGCGAACGTCGTGGAGGCGCTGCCGAACGTGAAGGTGACCGAGGTCGCCGACCGCGCGGCCGCCGAGAAGCTCGTGCGCGATGACGAGGTCACCGCGGCGGTGCTCCCCGGAGACGGCCCGACCGGCGTCGTCGTCCTCGCCAAGAAGGACGCCCCGAACAGCCTCGTCATGTCGTTGTCCGTCTCGCCGAAGGTGGAGATCCTCGAACCCGCCACGACGAACTCCCTGCTGCGCTACCTGGTCGCGATCGGATTCGGGGTCGTGTTCCTGATGGCGGCGTCCACGTTCGGGGCGACGATCGCCCAGAGCGTCGTGGAGGAGAAGCAGACCCGAGTCGTCGAGCTTCTGATCTCGGCGATCCCGACCCGCGTGCTGCTGGCCGGGAAGGTGCTCGGCAACACCATCCTCGCGATGGCGCAGATCGTGCTGCTCGCGGCGATAGCGGTGATCGGGCTGATCGTCACCGGGCAGAACGAGGTGCTCGCCGGCATCGGCGCACCCGTGCTGTGGTTCGCGGTCTTCTTCCTCTTCGGCTTCATCCTGCTCGCGTCGCTGTACTCCGGCGCCGCGGCGATGGTCTCGCGGCAGGAGGACATCGGCTCGACGACGATGCCGCTGATGATGCTCGTGATGGCCCCGTACATCCTGGTGATCGTCTTCAACGACAACCCGCTGGTGATGACGATCCTGTCGTACATCCCGTTCTCGGCTCCGGTCGCGATGCCGGTGCGGCTGTTCGTCGGCGAGGCGCAATGGTGGGAGCCGCTGCTGAGCCTGGTGCTGCTCCTGGCCGCCTGCGTGGGCGCGATCCTGGTGGGCGCGAAGATCTACGAGAACTCGCTGCTGCGGATGGGCGCCAGGGTCAAGCTCGGCGAGGCGCTGCGCGGCTGACGGATGCTTCGACAGGCTCAGCACCCCAGTCGGGCGCTGAGCCTGTCGGCATGTCGGGAATATGCACGCGCATAGAGTGGTTGTGGCACCAGGACGATGAGGTCCGACAGAATCCGCACCACCCGAAAGGCCTCATCCAGATGAGCACTCCTGTCCTCGACCGCACCGCCCAGACCGAGCACCCCGTCCTCGACGTACTGGCCGACCGCTGGAGCCCCCGCGCGTTCGACACCGAGGCCCCGATCGACGAGGCCAAGCTCGCCTCGGCCCTCGAGGCCGCCCGCTGGTCGCCCAGCGCGAACAACTCCCAGCCCTGGCGCTTCATCGTGGCCCGCCGTGGCACGGCGCTGCACGAGGGCATCCACGCCGCGCTGATGGGCTTCAACCAGGCCTGGGCCGGCAACGCGGCCGTGCTGATCGTGGCGGTCGCCGAGACGGCCACCGAGGACGGCACCCCTATCACCCACGCCGTCTACGACCTCGGCCAGTCGATCGCGCACCTCTCGGTGCAGGCGCACCACGACGGCCTGCTCGTGCACCAGATGAGCGGCTTCCTGCCCGAGCAGATCCGCGAGCTCGCCGGCCTGGAAGAGCGCTTCGCCCCCATGACCGTCCTCGCCCTGGGCGAGCTCGGCGACATCGATGCACTGCCGGAGGTGCTCGCGCAGCGCGAGACCGCCCCGCGCGTGCGCCGTCCGATCGGCGACACGGTGCTGCTCAGCGCCTGACCCGCTTCCGGGCACGCCCCAGACCAGGAGGATCGCCGAGAACAGGATGCTCTGCGCAGCATCCGTCCTGTTCTCGGCGATCCTCCTGTTGTCAGCGACGCGATGCGCCTCGCGTCACCGCGGCCGGTGCTCCGTCCTCATCAGGGCATCGGCCGCGCGCACCAGGGCGAGGTGCGAGAACGCCTGCGGGGTGTTCCCGACCTGGCGCTCCCGCACCGGGTCATACTCCTCCGACAGCATCCCGACATCGTTCCGCAGCGCGCACAACCGGTCCATCAGCTCCTGCGCCTCGTCCTCGCGGCCCGTCACCGCATATTGTTCGACGAGCCAGAACGAGCAGGCCAGGAACGGGCTCTCATCCCCCGCGAGGCCGTCGACGCCCGTGCCGGTGCGATACCGGTGCAGGAGGCCGTCATGCATGAGCGTCTGCTCGATGCGCTCGACGGTCTTCAGCATCCGCGGGTCATCCGGCGCGCAGAACCCCACCTGCGGCAGCAGCAGCAGCGACGCGTCCACCTCACTGCTGCCGTAGTACTGGGTGAAGTACCCGTCCGTCACGCCCCCGCGGTCGATCTCGGCGCACAGCCGATCGCGCAGTTCACGCCAGCGCTGCACCGGCCCGTCCAGGCCGAACTCCTCGACCGCGCGCACGCCGCGGTCGAACGCGGCCCACATCATCACGCGGGAGTGCGTGAACAGGTGCGGGTCGCCGCGGATCTCCCACAGCCCCTGATCCGGCCGTTCGAGCTGCTCCGAGGCGAAGCGCAGCAGCTGCCTCTCCAGCGGCCAGGAGAACTTCGACTCCTCCAGCCCCGCCGAACGCGCAGCCGAGAGCGTCACCAGCACCTCGCCCACCACATCGGCCTGATACTGCGCGGCGGCGCCGTTGCCGATGCGCACCGGCGCGGATGCCGCGAAGCCGGGCAGCCAGTCCAGCTCGCGCTCGGTCAGATCGCGCTCCCCGGCCAGTCCGTACATGATCTGCAGGTCGGCCGGGTCTCCCGCGACCGCCCGCAGCAGCCACTCCCGCCACCTGTCGGCGAGAGCGAGGAAGCCGTGGTCGAGCAGCGCCTCCAGCGTGAGCGCAGCATCCCGCAGCCACACGTAGCGGTAGTCCCAGTTGCGCTCGCCGCCGAAGTCCTCGGGCAGTGACGTCGTCGCCGCCGCGGCGATGCCGCCCGTCTCGTGGTTGGTGAGCGCACGCAGGATCAGCAGCGACCGCACGACCACGTCATGGTGCCGGCCCTCGTGCTCGATCGTGTCGGCCCACCCCTGCCACCACGCCTTGGTGCGCTCCAGCTCGGCGTCCACGTCGAGCGGCTCCGGAACGTCCAGGTGCGAGGGGAACCATGTCAGCTGCAGATCCCGAACCTCCCCGTCCGCGACCGTGAGGTCGCCCCGGTGCTCATGATCCACGGCCTTCACCGCCGCGCCGCGCAGCGCGAGGGCATCCGGCCCCGCCATCGCCACCAGCTGCGGGTGGTGGGCGGTGCCGGTCTGCCGCACCCACGGCATCGCCCTCGCATAGTCGAAGCGGATGCTGATCCGCTGCTCCAGGTGCATCGTGCCCTGCACGCCGACGACCCGGCGGACGACGTCGGTGCGCCGGATGTCGACGCCGGCGTCGGGGTCGATGGGCATGAAGTCGTGCACCTCCGCCACGGCATCCGCGCTCTCCCACCGCGTGATCAGCACGAAGGTGTCCTCGTCGTAGCGGCGCGTCGCCGTGGCATCCGGATCGGAGGGGCGAAGCGACCACCTGCCGTGCGAGTCGTCGCCGAGAAGCCCGCCGAAGGTGCTGGCGGAGTCCAGACGCGGAAGGCAGAGCCAGTCGATGCTCCCCTCCCTCGACACCAGCGCCGCGGTGCGGCAGTTGCTCAGCAGTGCATAGTCCTCGATCCGCATGGCCACGCCCGCAGTCTCGCACTCGCGCCATGCCGAATCCAGCCTCTTGCTTTCAGGGGACGTGGGACTAGCGTCGATCTCATGCCGACCACCACGCTCTACATCCTCGGCGCCTCCGGCGACCTCACCTCCCGTCTGCTGCTGCCCTCGCTGGCGTCGCTGCTGTGCAAGGAACCGAAGCGCCGCGTCCGGCTGCGCGGTTCGGGCACGGAGGACTGGGATGCCGGCACCTGGCGCTCGGCCGTCGAGAAGGCGTTCGCCGATTCGCCGCAGGCGCTGGAGCACGTCGACATCGCCGACTACGTCAAGGCCGACGTGACGGATGCCGACGACGTCGCCTCGCTGGTGAAGGGCCTCAGCCCCTCGACGGTGCTCTACTTCGCACTGCCGCCGGCCGTCACCGCAGCCGCGATCGACGCCATGGAGGGTCTCACGCTGCCGGAGGGCACGATCCTGGCGATGGAGAAGCCGTTCGGCGAGGACGAGGCCTCGGCTCGCGAGCTGAACGGCAAGCTGCTCGCCTTGGTGCCCGAGCAGCAGATCTTCCGCGTGGACCACTTCCTGGGCCGGTCGACGCTGCTGAACCTGCTGGGCGTGCGCCTGGCGAACCGCATCTGGGAGCCGGTGTGGCGCGCCGAGCACGTGCAGCAGGTGCTGATCCGCTTCGACGAGAGCGTGGCTCTCGAGGGCAGGGCCCGGTACTACGACAAGGCCGGCGCCATGATCGACATGATCCAGAGCCACCTGCTGCAGGTGATGGCCCTGGTCGCGATGGATCCGCCCTCCACCCTCGGCGAGCGCGACCTGCGCGACGCGAAGGCGGCCGTCCTGCGCGCCACGCACGTGATGGGCGACGACCCGGCGACCGCGTCGCGGCGCGCCCAGTACACGGCGGGCACGCAGGGCGACCGCACGCTGCCCTCCTACCGCGACGAAGAGGGCGTCGACCCGGACCGGCAGACCGAGACGCTGGCCGAGGTCACCTTCGAGATCGCCAGCGACCGCTGGGCGGGCGTGCCGTTCGTGCTCCGCTCCGGCAAGGCCCTGGACCGCAAGCACTCCGAGATCGTGGTGACCTTCAAGCCCGTGCGGCACGTGCCGCCGGGGCTGAACGGCACTCCCGTCGACGGCGGCAGGCTGACGTTCTCGCTCGGGCCTGACGAGATGCATCTGCGCCTGCACGTCACCGGCGGCGACGATCCGTTCGCGCTGCGGCATGAGGACCTGGTCGCCGACCTCGGCGAAGGCCAGCAGCGGTCCTACGAGGAGGTCCTGGACGAACTGCTGGACGGGGACGTGGCGCTCTCGGTGCGCGCCGACGAGGCCGAGGAGTGCTGGCGGATCATCCAGCCGATCCGGGATGCCTGGGCGGCGAAGGCCGTGCCGCTGGAGGAGTATCCCGCCGGTTCGACCGGGCCGGATGCCTGGGCCACCTCGCACGAGTCCTGACAGACGGCGGATCGCCCCATCCACAGGGGCAGCGCTGACGGAATGAGCGCATCCGTCCTCCCCGGATGACGGACGCCCCTACGATCGGCTCCATGACAGCGCTTCCGCGCCGAACCCGCGCCGGGTACGCGCTGGGCGGCATCGCCTCGGGCACCTACGGCACCGTGCCCGGGCTGATCCTGATGCCCTTCCTCACCGACCTGCTCGGCGTGCAGGCGGCGATCGCCGGCATGATCGTCTTCGCGCCGAAGGCGTGGGACTTCTTCCTCAACCCGCTCGCGGGCCGCATCAGCGATCGGTCACGGCATCCGCGCGACCGGCGGCGGCCGTTCATCCTGCGCGCCGGCATCCTGCTCGCGATCGCCTTCCTGGTGATGTTCTTCGGGCCCACGGCGCCCCCGGTGGCCGCGGCGCTGTGGGTGCTGCTGCTGTTCCTGACCACTGCCACCGTCTACGCGTTCTTCCAGGTGCCGTATCTGGCGATGTCGGCCGAGATCACGGACGACTACGACGAGCGCACCCGGCTGATCACCTGGCGGGTGATCGTGTTCACGCTCGCGATCCTCGTGTCGGGTGCCGCGGCCCCGCTGCTCGTGGAGACGTTCGGGGGCGCGACCGGGTATCGCGTCATGGCGGGCGCGATGGCCGTGCTGATCCTGATCGGCGCGGTCGGCGTGTGGTGGGGAACGCGCGGTGTGCCCCTGACCAGGAGCGAGACCGCCGGCGGTCGGCTCTTCGAGCAGCTCGCAGTGGTGCTGCGCAACCGCGATGCACGGATGCTGATCCTCACCTTCGTGATGCAGGCCGTCGCGATCGGGATGGTGCTCGGCGGAGTCGTGTACGTGGCCCGCCACGTGACGAACGATCCGGGGATCGCCACCCTCGCGTTCGTCTGCTTCGTCGCTCCCGCGGTCGTGCTCACGCCGGCGTGGTCGGCGCTGGCGCGTCGCATCGGCAAGCGCCGCGGCTTCGCGGTCGCCACGGTCGTGGAGACCATCGGATTCATCGGGCTGCTCGGCGCCCGAAGCGGAGAGGCGGTGCCGCTGCTGGTCGCCGCGGGGATCGTGGGCATCGGCTACGCCGGCGGGCAGCTCTTCCCCCTGGCGATGCTGCCCGACCTCGCCGCTGACGATGCGAAGCGGAGCGGCACCAACCGGATCGGGATGATCTCGGGCGTCTGGTCCGGCTTCGAACTGCTCGGCTACGCGCTGGGACCGGCGCTGCTGGGACTGGCGCTCAGCGTCGGCGGGTACGTCGCGTCAACCGGCGACGGCGTCGCCCAGTCCGGCACCGCGCAGTGGGCGATCGTACTGGGCGTATCGGTGATCCCTGCAGTTCTGTGCGCGATCAGTCTCATCCCGCTGTCGCGCTACCGCCTGGACGATGCGATGCGCGCGGCGGCGTGAGCGCGTTCACCAGGCCAGCGGCACGCGTCCGCGGGTGCGCCCCGCCGCGTCGAGCAGGTGGCCGTTGCGCTTGATCCCGCGCAGCACCGTCCATCGATCGACCACCTCGATGCCCTCACCCCAGTCGCGCTCGATTCCGGTCAGAGCCGTCAGCGTGCGGGCCCGCACGCACACGAACAGTGGTGCGGGGCCCACCAGCACGCCCACCCGGTGGGTCTGCGCGGTGTGCTGGGCGCGCACAGCGGCGTCGTCGACGTCGTCGGCCCTGGCCCACAGCACGGCTCCGCGCCGGTAGCCGGCCGCGGGCATCGCGAGGTCGCAGCCGAGGCGCAGGAGACCTGCGGCGATGGAGCGGTCGACCGTGCGTCGTGCCGTGGCCTCCGAGACGCCGAGCGCTCTCGCGAGCGTCGCCGCGGGCATCCGCGGGTCGTCATCCAGCGCCTCTGCGACCTCCGCGACCACCTCGGGTCGCGGAGCCCTGCTGCCGTCGTCGTCCCGCCGCTGGCGCATGACGCGCTGCTGGCTGCGGGAGAGCACCGCGAGCCGCCAAGAGGAGTCCTCGGCCGCGATCGAGGCGGCGACGTCCATCCGCAGCACGGCGGCCCCGGCCTCCTCGAGCTCTCGCACCCGGTCGCCGAGCACGGCCAGGCCACTCGACGCGGCGACGAGTACGAGGAACCCCGCGGAGGTGTCGTCGATCCCCAGCGTCCAGGGCATACCGGCGATCCGCTCGATCACCTCGTCCCCTGCTCCGCGGTCGACCAGCACCATCGCCACGTCGGTCGTCGTCGACCAGCGCTCCGGGGTCGGCCACGCGGTGAGCCACGCCAGCGACTCCTCGCTCATCGCCTGCCAGTGCCGCGCGACCGTCGCGGCGTCCGCGCCGACCGTCGTGGCGATCTTCGTCCACGGCGCCCTGGCATCGATCTGCAGGGCGTGCACGATGGCGAGGTCGAGCTCGCCCAGCGACTCCGTCTCAGGGATATCCATGTGACGAATCGTATGCATTCTCTCGTCCGCGATGATGGATCCGGCTCAGCAGGTCGAAGATCCTCACGTTCTGCATAGCCTCGGAACATGAGCATGACGCGCGAATCGATGTCGACGACCATCGCCGACCTCGTCCGGATGGCCCCGCGCGCCACCGGCACCCCCGGCGGACGAGCGGCAGCCGAGTACGTCGAGCACCGATTCGACGCCGCAGGGCTGCAGACGCAGGTGCTCGAGGTGCCGTCGTACTCGTGGCGGGCGGTGCAGTGCGGCATCCGTGTCGGGGATGCTGAGGTCGCGTGCGCACCGATCCTGCACTCCGGGCTCGCGGCGCACGACTGGACCGGAGACGCGGAGCACCGGATCGATGCCCCCGTCGTCGACATCGGCACCGACCGGGTGCGCCGGCACGACGTGCGCGGCGCGATCGTGCTGTTCGACCTGACCTTCGACATGACCGTCGCGCACTCGCTGCCTCTCACGCTGTACCTGCACGATCCGGGCCGGCGCGTACTGCGGCGCGAGGTGCTCGGCAGCCGCAATCCGTACGTCACCTCGCTCGCGCGGACCATGCGGGATGCCGCGGCGGCGGGCGCCGCCGGCGTGATCGGAGTGCTGCGCGACTACCCCGACTCGCGGAACTATCACAACGAGTACTACCGCCGCACGCTGTTCCCTCTGCCGGGTGCCTGGGTCACCCGGGCCGAGGGCGCACGACTGCGCTCCCTGCTGCGAGCGGGCGGATCCCGCGCGCACCTGACGCTGGACGTCGCGCGCCGGGAGGTGACATCGCGCACCGTGATGGGTGTGCTGCCGGGGCGCACAGCCGACGCGATCATGATCCAGTCGCACCACGACTCGATCGGCCCGGGCGCCGTGGAGGACGCGTCGGGCACCGCCGAGGTGATCGCCCTGGCCGAGCACTACGGCGCGGCCGCCGCCGCCGGCGCATCCCGAGAGAAGACCCTGCTGTTCGTCACCTTCGACACGCACTTCACCGGCTATCAGGCGCATCGCGCGTTCGCCGCGCAGCACGTGCTCTCGCGCGAGGCCCCCTGGAACATCGTGCTGAACGCCACCATCGAGCACATCGGGCTGCGCGCCGTGGAAGGGGCGGACGGCGGCTTCGCGTCGACGGGCGAGACCGAGCCGCGCGGCATCTTCGTGAACGTGAACCCCGCGTTCACCGCACGCATCGCCCACGCAGTCCGGCGGCACCGCCTGCACGGCACGAGCCTGATGGGCGCGGGTCCGCTCGAGTTCTTCGCGGGCGGCATCCCCACCGACGCCTCGTTCACGTTCGTGAGCGGGGTGCCGACGGTCAGCCTCATCTCGGGGCCGCTGTACCTCTACGACGACGCCGACACGATCGACCGCATCGACGTGGAGCAGCTGGAGCCGGTCGCGCGCTTCTTCGCCGACCTCGTCGACGACGCGGATCGGCGCGACGGACGACTGCTCGGGTGGATTCCGGCGCGGATCAGGCGGATGCTGCCGCGGGGGCGGTGGTGATCGGCCGGACGGTCTCGTTCCTCGCCCGGAGCATCGACGGGGCGGAGCAGGAGCAGACCGGTATCCTGCATCTGCCGCCGACGGCCGCACCGCACGCCGGCTTCCCGATCGTGGTCTTCGGCCACATGACCACGGGCGGCGCCGCCTCGGCCGCACCGAGCACGGGCGGCCCGGGGCATCCCGAATGGCGGCGGATGTCGCAGGGCGACGTGCTCTGCGAGGCGCTCGTCGGCCGCGGCATCGCGGTGCTGCGCCCCGACTACGAGGGCATCGGCGGTCCGGGCGTCCATCCCTACCTGATCGGCGCCTCACTCGCGGAGTCCATGCGGGCGATGATGCGCGCCCGCCGCTCGTTCGACGAACGGCTCGGAGACCTCTGGATCGCCGCAGGACACTCCGAGGGCGCGGTCGCCGCGCTGCACGCGTCGGCGCTTCCCGAGCTGGATGCCTCCTCCCGGCTGGTGGGCACGGCGGCGTTCGCGCCCGTGACGCGGATGGATCTCAGCATCCGCTGGGCGACGCGGATGGCGGTGCGATTCCCGGGCTCCGGCGTCGTGTCGGCGCTGATGGCGCTCATGCTGCGCGGGGCGGCCACGACGGACGAGCGGATGCGGGAGCTGATCGCTGCCGAGGGCCTGAGCCCGGCGGCGAAGGCGCGATGGGCGGACCTGGATCGCCTCTGCCTGACCGAGCTGGCGGGCCCCGCGTCGTGGGGCGCGCTCGCCCCGGGACGGATCGGCGGGCCCTCCGGCGACGAGCTCTTCGCCCGGCTGTTCGCCTCGTTCCGGGCGAACGAGGTCACGTCTCTGACGGGATTCCGCGCGCCGGTCCGGATCGACGCCGGACGGGTCGACGAGGTCGCCCCGGCGTTCCTGTCTGCTCGGATGCTGCGCACGTACCGCCGCGCGGGAGTCGACCTCACCGCGCGATGGTGGCCGACGCACCACTCGGGTGTGATGCACGCCAGGCATGCGCCCTCCCAGGCGGCCACCTGGATCGCGGAGCGGTTCGCCTGACGCCGGCATCCCGCAGCTCCCGCCCGACTTCGGCACGGATGTCGGCCGAGAGTACGGATGTCGGTCGATCCAGCCGATCTGATCCGACATCTGTGTTCTGAGCCGACATCCGTACCGGGACGGAAGCCGGTGTCAGGCCTGGGTGCTGAGCGCCAGTCCGGAACCGTCGGCGGCCACGTCCACCCGGACGGTGTCCCCGTCGTGCACGCTGCCCGAGAGCAGCGCGGTCGCGAGGCGGTTCTGCACCTCGGTCTGGATGAGGCGGCGCAGCGGACGAGCACCGAACACCGGGTCGTAGCCGCGCTCGGCCAGCCAGGACCGGGCATCCGGGGTGACCGCCAGCGTGAGCCGGCGATCGCCGAGGCGCCGCTGCAGGGCATCCACCGACAGCTCCACGATCTGCGCCAGGTCGTCCTGCGACAGCGCCGAGAACATCACGATGTCATCGAGACGGTTCAGGAACTCGGGGCGGAACGACTGCCGCACCAGCGCCATCACGGCCTCGCGCTTGTCGTCGGGCGACATGATGGGGTCGATCAGGATGGGCGAGCCGATGTTGCTGGTCAGGATCAGGATCACGTTCGAGAAGTCGACCGTGCGGCCCTGCCCGTCCGTGAGGCGGCCGTCGTCGAGCACCTGCAGCAGCACGTCGAACACCTCGGGGTGCGCCTTCTCGACCTCGTCGAGCAGCACCACCGAGTACGGGCGCCGGCGCACGGCCTCGGTCAGTTGACCGCCCTGCTCGTAGCCGACGTATCCCGGAGGGGCGCCGACCAGCCGCGAGACGGAGTGCTTCTCGCCGTACTCCGACATGTCGATGCGCACCATGGCGTGCTCGTCGTCGAAGAGGAACTCGGCGAGCGCCTTGGCGAGCTCGGTCTTGCCGACGCCGGTGGGGCCGAGGAATAGGAAGGATCCGGTGGGGCGACCGGGGTCGCTGATCCCGGCGCGCGAGCGTCGCACGGCATCCGACACCGCCTTGACGGCGTCCTTCTGCCCGATCAGACGCTTGCCCAGCTCGTTCTCCAGGTGCAGCAGCTTCTCGCTCTCGCCCTGCAGCAGCCGGCCGACGGGGATGCCGGTCCATGCGGCGATCACGGCGGCGATGTCCTCGTCGGTGACCTGCTCGTTGACCATCCGGCCCTCGTCGGAGACGGCGGCCTCGGTCTGCTCGGCCTCGGCGATGTCGCGCTCCAGGCGCTTGATCGTCTCGTACTCGAGCTTGGACGCCTTGGTGTAGTCGGCGTTGCGCATGGCGAGGTCGCGCTGCGTGATGGCGTCGTCGAGCTGCTTCTTCAGCTCACCCACCCGGTTCAGCCCCGACCGCTCGCGGGCCCAGCGCTCCTCGAGGGCGGCGAGCTCCTTCTCGAGGCCGATCAGCTGCTCGCGCAGGGTGGCCAGGCGCTCCTTGGAGGCGGCGTCCTTCTCGCGCTTGAGGGCGAGCTCTTCGAGCTTCATCCGGTCGACCTGGCGCTTGAGCTCATCGATCTCCACCGGCGAGGAGTCGATCTCCATCTTCAGCCGCGACATGGCCTCGTCGATCAGGTCGATGGCCTTGTCGGGCAGCTGCCGGCTGGGCAGGTAGCGGTTGGAGAGCGCGGCGGATGCCACCAGGGCACTGTCGGAGATCGTCACCCCGTGGTGGGCCTCGTAGCGTCCCTTGAGTCCGCGCAGGATGGCGATGGTGTCGCCGACCGAGGGCTCGCCGACGTACACCTGCTGGAAGCGGCGCTCCAGCGCAGCATCCTTCTCGATGAACTCCCGGTACTCGTTGAGCGTGGTCGCGCCGATCATGCGCAGCTCGCCGCGGGCGAGCATCGGCTTGAGCATGTTGGATGCCGCGACCGACCCCTCGCCGCCGCCGGCGCCCATGAGCACGTGCAGCTCGTCGATGAACGTGATGACCCTGCCGTCGGATTCGGTGATCTCCTTGAGCACGCTCTTCAGGCGCTCCTCGAACTGACCGCGGTACATGGCGCCGGCGACGAGGGCGGAGATGTCGAGACTCACCAGTTCCTTGTCCTTGAGGGATTCGGCGACGTCTCCCGCGACGATGCGCTGAGCGAGCCCTTCGACCACGGCGGTCTTGCCCACGCCGGGCTCCCCGATCAGGACGGGGTTGTTCTTGGTGCGCCGGGTGAGCACCTGGCTCACACGGCGGATCTCGCTGTCACGGCCGATCACGGGATCGAGCTTGCCCTGGCGGGCGCGATCCGTGAGGTTGATGCCGAACTGCTCGAGGGCGCTCTGCTGCTCTTCGTTGTTCTGTGCGGGGTTGGTCATTCGTTCCTCCTGAGGAGCCTCTCCTTCAAAGTTGAGTGGTGATGACTCAAGTTTAGCCACAGTTCCCCTCCCGGGCAAAGCCTTCCTTTTTTGGACATACAGTCGTATGGTTTTGGTTATACAGACGTATGGAGGCACTGTGTCGAAGATCATCGGGCTCATCGGGATGCTCGCTCCGCTCGCCGCCCTGGCCGTGCTGATCGTGCACCGCCGTCGCGCTCCTCTCCCGGCCGCGATCGGGATGACCGGCGCGATACTGGCGAGCCTGGGCACCGTCGCCGAGTTCCTCAGTGCACGCGTGGCCTGGCTCGGAGGAGAAGGGATGCACGGCGTGCTCGAGCGGCTGGAGGGCTGGGGCCTCATTCGCTTCGGCCTGGTGGCGGGCGGCCTTCTCCTGCTGCTGATCGCCGCCTGTCTCGGCCACGGTCGCGTTGTTCCGCGATTCCCGCTCGCGCTCGCCGGGGCGATCGCCGCCACCCTCGGCATCGCGATGCGCCTCATGCCGCTCGACCTCGGCGACCTCGACGGCGCCACGCGCTTCTTCGCCACGATGGCCCTCGAGACCGCCCAGTTCGGCCTGCTCGGCGCCGGGACCCTGCTCGTGGCGATCGCCGTCGTCAGCGGTCGCGACGACGCCCCCGAGCCGCTGAACGGCGTGGTCCGCATCGCGCGGCGGGCGTACGCGGAGCTGCAGCGCCAGCGCACTGCGCAGCGGCCGGGGCAGCAGGGCGACGCACGTCGGTAGCATCGAAGGATGTCCCGCGAGAGCATGCTCGATCACGTCGTCGACGTGATCTCCGCCGACGGGATGGCGGGCCTCAGCATCCGCGCCGTCGCCGCCCGCGCCGGGGTCGCGATCGGCACCGTCCAGCACTGGTTCCCCACCAAGCAGGCCATGCTGCTGGCGGCGATGGACCGCGTCGCACAGATCGCCGAGCAGGCGTCGGACGCGCGGCTCTCGCGGGCCGACCCCGATGACCGGGTGCGGGCCGTAGCCCAGCTGCTGGTGCCCGCCGATCCCGCGAGTCCCGTCTCGCGCGTCTGGGTCGCGTTCGCCGCGTACGCCGTGGCGGATGCCGAAGTGCGCGCCCGCTACGAGCAGCTCTGGGCCCGCACGCACGCGGGCGTCGTCGGGCTGCTGGCCGCCGCTGCTCCGCGGGCGGCAGCATCCGCTCTGGACGATGCGGCCAGCGAACTGCTGGCCCTCGCCGACGGCCTGACGATCGCCGTACTCGACGAGCCAGGCCGGATGCCGCCGGCACGCGCCGCCGCGATCATCCGCCGCCGGGTCGACGCGCTTCTCGCCGAGCTCGGCGGCTGAGTTCAGCCGAGGTTCGCGGCGATCACGTCCCAGATGTCGTCGGCGACGGCGCGCTTGGAGCCGGATGCCTTCGCCAGCACCGCTCCGCCCTCGCCGATGACCTGCACGGCGTTCTCGGAGGCCTCGAAGCCGCGTTCCCAGCCGACCTCGTTCACGACCAGCAGGTCCACGCCCTTCCGCTCGCGCTTGCGGCGGGCACGGGCGATCATCTCCTCGCCGTCCTGCGGGGTCTCCGCGGCGAACGCCACGACGATCTGACCGGGATGCCGGCGGGCGGCGAGGCCTGCGACGATGTCCTCGTTCTGCACCAGCTCGATGCTCTCCAGCAGGCCCGACTCCTTGGTGAGCTTGCCGTCGGCGACCTCGGCCGGACGATAGTCGGCGACCGCGGCGGCCATCACGATCACGGCGGCGTCCTCGGCTGCCCGGCGCATCGCTTCGCCCAGTTCGGCGGCGGTGCCGGCGCGCTCGATGCGGATGAGTGGATGCTGCGCAGCATCCGCCATCACCGCCCCGTCGATGTGCGCGGCGACCAGCACGACATCGGCGCCGCGGTCGGCGGCGGCGAGCGCGAGCGCCACGCCCTGCCTGCCGCTGGAGCGGTTGCCGAGGAAGCGCACCGGGTCGAGCGGCTCGCGGGTGCCCCCAGCCGAGACGACCACGCGCAGGCCGTCCAGGTCGCGGTCGCCGATCAGCGCGAGCGCCCGCTCCGCGATCTGCTCGGGCTCCAGCATCCGCCCCGGCCCCGAGTCGCCGCCGGTGAGCTCCCCCTCGGCGGGACCGAGGATCGCGACGCCGCGCTCGCGCAGGGTGTCGATGTTCGCCTGGGTGGCGGGATGCCGCCACATCTCGGTGTGCATGGCGGGGGCGATCGCGACGGGCGCGGTGGTGGCGAGCAGGGTGGTGCCGAGCAGGTCGTCGGCCAGGCCCGCGGTCATCTTGGCGATCGTGTTGGCCGTCGCCGGCGCGACGATCACCAGCTCTGCCGCCTGGCCGAGCGCGACGTGCCGCACCTTCGCGACGTCCTCGTGCACGCTCGTGGTCACCGGGTTGCGGCTGATCGCCTCCCAGGTGGGCAGTCCGACGAATCGCAGCGCGTCCTCGGTGGGGATGACGGTCACGTCGTGCCCGTCCTTGATCAGCAGGCGCACCAGGTGCACCGCCTTGTACGCGGCGATGCCGCCGGTGACTCCCACGACGATGTTCACCCCTCGATTCTGCCCCAGCGCGTGACGGCCGGGTGGGGCGCGTGGCACATCACCGCAGATCTGCGCTGCCTCGCAGGCATCCGCCGGAATCCTGCGGAGTTGTGCAGAACTGCGGAGTTGCGCTCGGCGGGCGGGGGCGGATGCCGCGGAGCCGGGCGCTCCGGGCCGCCCTAGACTCGTGCACGTGTGCACCGTGGTGATCGATGTGGCGGATGCCGGGGCCCGGCTGCTGGCCGTGCGCGACGAGGACCCGCAGCGTGCGTGGGACGACCTGGGTGAGTGGTGGCCGGACGCGTACCCGGGTGTCATCGGCATCCACGACCGCCGAGCGGGCGGGGCCTGGCTGGCGCTCGACCCGCAGACTCACCGGCTGGCCGTGCTGCTGAACCGCGCCGACGTGCTGGACCTGCCTGAGGCCGATGTGCTCTCGCGCGGTTCGCTCGCGCTCGAGTCGGTCGCCGGGCGTTCGCCCGAGGCACCCCTGCGGATGCACGGGTTCAACCTGCTCGAGGTGACGCCGACCGGCTCGCGGGTGCTGCACTGGGACGGCGACACCCTGCGCGAGACACCGGTGAGGCACGGCGTGCACATGATCGCGCACGACGACCTGGACGACCCGCGCACCGCCCGCATCGAGACCTGGCTGCCGCACTTCGCCGAGGCCAGGCCGGACGACGAGGGGTGGACCGGTCGCTGGGTGGAGCTGCTCGCACGCAGCGCCGAGCTGGACCCCGACGACGACCGGGCGATCATCCGCGACAACAACGCGCACGGCTACCCCACCGAGTCGCTGCTGTACTGCACGGCGGAGGTGTCGGCGGATGCCGCGAGCGTGCGCTCGCACGTGCTGGCCGAGCCCGGCCACTGGGACTGAGCGCGGCCTCTCGCGCCCAGATCGCGATTCGTCTTGGAATCCCGGCGCCTCTCGCGCTCAGGTCGCGATTCGTCCCGGAATCGGCGACGGATAGCGGGACCAACTGCGACCTGGACCTCGTAAGCCGGTCGATGGCGTGACCGACTGCGACCCAGGGTTGCCCGGATCGTGCAGGTGTGCCGGAAGGATGCCGACCGGCTCTAGGCCGGTACGGGCTCGAGCATCCGCTCGTCGCGGCAGGAGAACCGCGCGCGGTACGCGGTGGGCGTGGTGTCGAGCACGCGGGCGAAGTTCTGCCGCAGCACGGCGGCGGACCCGAAGCCGCACTCCTCGGCGATGCGGTCCAGTCCGAGGTCGGTGCGCTCCAGCATCCGCTGGGCGTGGATCACCCGCTGCCGGGTGAGCCAGGATGCCGGGGTCGCGCCGAACTCCGCCTTGAACCGGCGAGCGAAGGTGCGCGCCGACATGTGCGCGTGGCCCGCGAGCTGATCGATGGAGAGCTCGTCGCGGATGTTCTGCACGGCCCAGTCGGCGACGGATGCCAGCGATCCACTCGCCACGACGGGGAGCGGGCGGTCGACGTACTGCGCCTGCCCGCCGTCGCGCTGCGGGGGCACCACCATGCGGCGGGCGATGCGCCCGGCCATCTCCGCACCCAGCTCGATGCGCAGCAGGTGCAGGCAGGCGTCGATGCCCGCCGCGGTTCCGGCGCTGGTGATGATACGCCCGTCCTGCACGAAGAGCACGTCGGGGTCCACGTCGATCCGCGGGTACATCTCGGCCAGGACGTGCGCGTACATCCAGTGCGTGGTCGCACGACGCCCGTCGAGCACGCCGGCGGCGGCGAGCACGAAGGATCCGCTGCACACGCTCATCACCCACGCGTCGCGGGCGACGGCATCCCGCGCGAGGTCGATCAGGCGGGGGTCCATGGAACCCCAGTACTCCCTCGGCATCGGGCAGAAGATCACCAGGTCGGCCTCGTAGGCGAACGAGAGGTCGTTCTCGACCTCGACGGAGAACCCGATCTTGGAGCGGACGAGGCCCGGCTCCGGAGCGACCACGCGGAAGTCGAAGTTCGGCACACCGTCATCCGAGCGGTCAAGCCCGAACGCCTCGCACGCCACCCCGAACTCGAAGGGCGCGAAGCCGTTGTCGATCACGCAGGCGACGGTCTTCATGGGTCCTCCTCGACGACACGCGATGTGGCAGTAATCCTACGCTCACTGTCTCCGCTGCCACTCGTGACAGTTTAGCGCCGACCATAGCATTTCTGCCATGTTCATTGTCGTCATCCTCTCAGCCCTGGCCCTGTGGGCCGTCATCGCCACCATCGTCGAACTGCGCCGCGACGGATTCCGCCGGACGCCGACGGACTGGACCCGCGTCCGCGGAGAGTGAGCGCACGGCGCGCGGGGAGTCAAGACCCGCACACCTCTGACCGCACGCCCCGTAGTCTCTTGCGCATGAGCGATCCGCAGCAGCCTCAGCCCGCACAGCCGAACCAGCCGCCGTATGCGCAGCCGGAGCCCGCGCAGTCCCCGCCCGCGCAGTCCCCCTACGCGCAGCCCGCCACGAGCCAGGGCTATCCCGCCTCCGCCGGCTACCCGCAGGCAACGGGCCCGCAGCCCGGCTACGGCGTCGCCCCGGCATCCGGCCCCGGCTCGCTCGGTCGCACGGCGTTCATCATCGCCCTGGTCACGGCGGCACTGGGCCTGCTGTTCGTGATCATGTCGCCGATCATCATCGCCGGCATGCGCGGGCAGTACGGCCTCTACGAGGTCATCTCCCTCGTCCGCTCGGTGGTGGGCCTCGCTCTCGGAGTGACCGCCCTCATCCTGGGCGTCATCGCCGCGCGACGCCGCTCCCAGCCCGTACTGGCCGGCATCGCGATCGGCGTCGGCGGCGTCGAGGCGCTGGGAGTCGTGTTCTCGCTGCTCTCGAACCTGATGTACGGCGTACTGCTATGACCCCGCAGGCGTCTCACGCAGCGTCTTGAGCTTCTTCTTCGTCAGCCGGCTGGAGATGAAAAGCCATGCCCACACGAGGAACGCGAGCGCCCCGATCACGGCGCCCCAGATGCTCGCGCCGCTGAAGCCGTAGGCCTCGGTGTCCATGATCCGGTCGGCCGCGTGCACGGACCCGGACGCCCCGGTCTGGATCCACAGCGTCAGCAGGTTGGGCGTCGCCAGCAGCACCGCGACCACGACCAGCACGACCTTCACCCACCCAGGTGATCGGTAGGCGAGCAGCAGCAGCACCATCAGCGGCACCAGTGTGAAGCAGAACCCCACGATCAGTCCCACCAGGATCGCCCGCCCGGCGTCGTTCTGGGCGAAGTCGCCGATGAAGCGGGACCAGCCCACCGGCACGAAGTTCACGATCAGCACCACGGCGATGGCCGCGACGACGATCCCGATCCCGCCCAGGATCAGCACGCGCTTCCACTTGATGGCCTTGAACGCGTCGGCCCACAGCGCGAGCCGCTCACGGAACGTCGGCCGCGCGGACCCGGCGGCCGCGGCGCGCGGCTGCGACCCCGGCGTTCCGGCATCCGACGCCGACCCCTGCGACGATCCCTGCACTTCCTCGGACATGCCCATCCCCCGGTTCCGCCGTCGTCGGCGACGGCACGACCAATCGTAGGCGCAGGCCATCGTCGGCGCAGGCATCGCAGAGACGTACGGCGCCGTTATCGCAGAGACGTAGGGCGCCGTCTCACTCCGGAAGCGGCTCGTCCCGGTACAGCGCCTCGAAGGTGTCGAGCGTGCGGTTGATGTCGTGCACGGCCACGCCGTCGAGCGAGGCCTTCTGCATCCGCTCGTATTCCTCGGGCGCGGCCGTGAGCACCTTCGTGAGCTTGTCGACCAGGTCGTCGACGTTCCCCGGCTCGAACAGGTAGCCGTTCTCGCCGTCGTGCACGAGGTGCGGCAGGGCGACGGCGTTCGCGCCGACCACGGGCAGGGCGGATGCCATGGCCTCCATCGTCACGATCGACTGCAGCTCGGCGATCGAGGCGATGGCGAACACGGATGCCCGGGAGTACAGCTCGCGCAGCTCCTCGTCGGTGACGCGGCCGTGGAAGGTGACGCGATCGGCCAGCCCCAGCTGGGCGGCGAGCGCCTCGAGCGCCTTGCGCTGGTCTCCGCCGCCGGCGATGTCGAAGTGCGCGTCGAGCGCGGGGTCGAGCTTCGCGAGAGCGTGCAGCACGACGTCGACCTTCTTCTCACCGGTCAGGCGCCCGACGAACAGGATGCGGTTCTGCTCGCGCGGTCCGATCACCGGCGTGTAGTTGCGGCGGTCGATGCCGCAGCTGATGGGGACCACGCCCTTGATCTCGATCGTGTGCTCGAGGAAGTCGGCGGCCTTGCGCGTGGGCGTGGTGACCGCCCGGGTCATGTCGAAGGTGCGCTTCGCGTCATCCCAGGCCAGCTTGAGGATCGGCCGGTTGAGGAAGTCCGGCATGGTGGTGTGGTCGAGGATGTTCTCGGCCATCACGTGGTTGGTCGCGATCACCGGGATGCCGCGCTGGTGGGCGATGCGGGTCAGCCCGCGGCCGATCACGATGTGCGACTGGATGTGCACGACGTCCGGCTGCACCTCGTCGAGCACCTTGCGGGCGTAGTGCTTGGATCGCCACGGCCAGACGAACCGCAGCCAGTCGTGCGGCAGCCAGCGCACGGCGGGCAGCCGGTGCATGGTCAGCGGCTCGCCCTCGATGATCTCGGTGTGGGTGGCGGAGCGACGGTAGGCGGTGTTCGGCGCGACGACGTGCACGTCGTGGCCGCGCTGGACGAGGCCTGCGGCGAGGCGCTCCGCGAAGCGGGCGGCGCCGTTGATGTCGGGCGCGAAGGTGTCGGCGCCGATGAGGATCTTCAGAGGACGTCCGGGAGTCAAGGAAGGATGCTGCCTATCTGTAGCTCAGGGGTCGCGGCGTCGTGCGCCGGCCCGCTCGGGCGCTGGCAAGCCTACCCGAGCAGGCTGAACCGGCGGGGAGGCCGGGCCGCACGCGACGCCCGCTCACAGCGCATCCCCCGCGACCGGCCCTACGGTGGTGGCATGCGCCTGATCTCCTCCGCCGACCCGTCGCTGTGGATCCCCGTCACCGGTTCGCTCGGCTTCACCGGTCGGCGGCACCGCAAGGCCGCGATCCGGATGCTGATGGCGCAGGCCAACAGTGCGATGGGACGCGACGACCGTCCGGGATCGCGCGTGGGCGCGTGGCTGGCGAGCCAGGCGATTCCGCTGGCGATGCGCAAGGCCGACGGCCGCGTGCTCGCCTGGACGTGGAAGGCCGAGCCCGAGCTGGTCGTCGCGATGGCGAACGTGCAGGAGCTCACCCCTCAGCTGCGCACCATGCGGGCGATGATGCCGATCGAGTACGACGACACCGAGAGCTTCCCGACCCCGCTCGGGGTGGGCGAGAAGCTGCTCATGCCGATGCCCGCGAACCCGGCGTCGCCGCCGTCGGCGACCTACACCTGGGACACCGGCACGCATCTGATCACGCTCACCGCGGTGTGCAGCGACCGCGAGCGGTTCGGCACGCTGGAGAAGCAGCTCGACGACCTGGCCCGCAGCATCCGCATCGCTGCCGACCTGACCGGCGGCGAGTCGAACATCCTGCAGCTCCCGCCCGCCTGACTCATCCCCGGGAGTACTCCGCGATCACGACGCCCGAGTCGAAACGGGTCACCGCGTCGGGCATCATTCCGGTCGGGGCGTAGGAGCTGTCGCCGAACAGCCGGATGCCGTCGCCGAGCAGCACGGGGCTGATCTTCAGCACGAGGTGGTCGATCTCGTCGATGAGTGCGCCGGCGAGCGATCCGCCGCCGCAGAGCCAGATCCCGCGGCCTTCCTCGGCCTTCAGCTCGCGCACGACGTCGACGGGGTCGCGGTCGGTGAACTCGACGGCCTCGGCGCCCTCCGGGGCGTCATGCGAGCGGGTGAAGACCACCTGCCTCAGGTGGGAGTACGGGTCCGGCAGCATGGGCAGGCCGACGGCGTAGGTGTTCCAGCCCATCACGACGGTGTCGAAGGGGCTGCCGTCGGCGGGCACGCCGGC
>Ga0308161_1000883_pt1 | contig 41008 bp, 32 predicted proteins | sample PhyFR2_FD_201034 | JGI IMG/M metagenome (GOLD analysis project Ga0308161, IMG submission 201034) | Phyllosphere microbial communities from UC Gill Tract Community Farm, Albany, California, United States - DLSLF.R2 | ecosystem: Host-associated > Plants > Phyllosphere > Unclassified | place: USA...
AAATTACAATCAATAAAATGGATTAAGCCGTGAGAACGAATAAAGTCGTCTGGAGTGAAGGGCTGTTTCTGCGTCCGCAACTTTTTCAACAGCAGGAACGTTACTTTGAATATTATGCTCATAAGAGGGCATCAACCCTGAGTCCTTTTTATTGGGGTTTTTCACAGTACGAGATCGACCGTGAAGCGCTTGCCTACGGCAAATTAGTGCTGCGTTCTGCACGCGGCGTGTTGCCAGACGGTACCCCCTTTGACATTCCGGATCATGCCGATCTGCCGGAACCCTTAACCATTCTGCCAGAGCATCTGGGCAAAACGCTCTGTCTGGCTGTTCCGCTGCGGCTTGATAACAGCGATGAGACCATCTTCAGCCAGTATGACAATAGCTCTCTTGCGCGTTTTCGTGCGCAGGAAGCTGAGCTGTGTGATACCAATTCGATCCGGCAGGGGCCTAAACCCGTACAGCTTGCCAAGCTGCGGCTGAAGCTGGTCTCTCAGGACGAGATGACTGAATCATGGATTGGCCTGACCTTGACACGCGTCAAGGCGATTCAGCCAGATGGCAGCGTCCTGCTGCACCTGGAAGACCATATCCCACCGGTCACCGGTTATGCCGCTAATCATCTGCTCACGGAGTGGCTGACGCATTTAAACGGTCTGGTAAAGATGCGCGCCGAAATGCTGGCGACCCGTTTGTCGACTTCAGACGGCAAAGCCAGCGCCAGCGCGGAAGTTGTCGACTATCTGCTACTGCAAATCTTTAATAAATATGAACCGATCCTCGATCACCTGCGCAATATCCCGGAGCTGCCCCCGATAGTTTTGTATGAAGAACTGGCTAAGCTGGCCGGCGAGCTGTCGACGTTTGTTCGAACCAAAACGCGCCGCCCAAAACCGGCGCCTGGCTACGATCACGCCAGGCTCTATCCTTCTATTCGTCCCTTAGTTGATGATGTTCACGATTTGCTGAACCAAATTCTGGTGCGCGCAGGTCAGCTCATCGATCTCCACCATAAAGGTAACGGGGTCTGGTCGGCTGCCATCCTGCCGAATGAGCTGCTTTCCTTCACTAACCTGGTTCTGGCGGTCCATGCGCAGCTGCCGATGGATGTGTTGCAGCAGCAGTTCCATGCCCAGGCCAAAATCAGTGCGCCGCAGCAGCTTCACGAACTGGTGCGTTCACACTTGCCGGGGCTGGTGTTGCAAGGGTTACCGGTGCCTCCGCGGCAGATCCCTTACAGCTCGGGGTATGTCTATTTCGAGTTGCTTAAAAGCGGTCCTTTCTGGGAAAAAATTTCCACCACCGGTGCGCTGGCGCTACACATTGCCGGTGAGTTTCCAGGCCTGAAAATGGATCTTTGGGGAATCAGGGGCTGATGAAAGACGATACCAACCCGCCAACGACGGCTGCTTCAGAACTGGCTGCCGATGAAGAGAGTTCAGCACAGGCATTGGGTAAATTCCTGCTTGATGAGCAGGGGGACTGGGTTCAAAAGCCTGGCATGAAATCCTCTGAGCAGGGTGATATGCCCGAGCCTGATGACAAAGTTTTCAAAAATCACCTGATGCTGAAAAGCGAAAGCGTACAGCAGCGCATGCTAAAGGTTTCAACGGCAGAAAGCCCCCTGCTTGAGGCTGCTCAACCGCTGCTGCGCGCCCTGAGTGATATGCCAGAACAGATCGCCGATCTCAGTAACGTCGAGATGCTCAAAACGACGCTCAAGAGCCAAATCAACCTGTTCAGTATCGTCTGTGACGAGGTCAACATTCCCTGGAAAAAGATGGCAATAGTCCGCTACTGCCTGTGCACCGCCCTGGATGAGGCCGCACATACTACCGCGTGGGGGCTGGAGTCCGGCTGGTCGCAAAGCAACCTGTTAAACCACTTTGAGGGGGATAACGACGGGGGCAACAAATTCTTCTTACTGATTGGCCGTCTGTCGATGAACCCCAGTGAGTTCGCTGATGTGCTGGAAGTGCTGCTACGTATTCTTGGACTCGGGTTTGAGGGGCGTTACAGCATCGTTGAAGAGGGGGATCGCCAGCTGACCAAAATACGGCAGCGCCTGCTGACGTTGATTCAAAGCACCCGCGAAACCACCCTGTCTCTTTTATCACCGCATGGCCTGCAGCCGCACGCACCGGTACGACGCGAGAAAATGATCGTTCCGGTGCGGCTGACGGCACTCTGTACCGGGATGGTGGTGGCTGCCGCATTTATCGGGTGCAAATACTGGCTGTCGATGCGGGCGGATGGGCTGCGCAACGACATCTACCTGATGCAAAACATTAAGGTGACCACCCCGCAGCTGAAAATGCGCCTGCGGCTGGCCGTGCTGTTGCGTAAAGAAATTAACCAGCAGCTCCTGAGCGTCGATGAAACCCAGAAACAGAGCAAGGTGGTATTGCATGGCGACTCACTATTCCTGTCGGGCTCCATCAAGGTTCAGCCACAAATGGTGAACGTTATCGAACGCGTGGCGCGTGAAGTGCGTCGTGTTAATGGGGATGTGGTGATTGTTGGCCATACGGACAACACCCCTATCCACCGCCCCGGTCTGGAAAACAACGAGGTGCTGTCAGAAAAACGCGCAGCGGAAGTGGCCAGCTATTTCACGGCGGCAGGTTTGCCCGCCAGCAAGGTGAAAGTTCAGGGTGTCGGCAGCAGCCAGCCGCTGGCTTCTGATGATACTGCTCAGGGACGGGCGAAAAATCGCCGCGTAGAATTTTTTGTCACGTATGAGTGAGAGTGACCATGTCTTATTTACATAGAGTCTTCAACAGGCGGTCTTTGAAGGCGCTGCTAACGATTTGCTGCATTGCTCTGGTGGTTGCGGCTATCTGGCTGCTTGGGCCATTCTTTGGCTTTGGCGAATCGCGCCCGCTGCTCAGCGCGGAGTCGCGACTTATCTTCATTCTGCTGTCGGTGCTGACTCTGGTGAGCTTCTGGCTGCGCTGGCCGCTATTTATCGTGCTCAGCGCCTCGCTTTGCGTCCTGATCTGGGTTTTTGGTCCGTTCCTTCTGGCGGGAGATAGCCATCCGCTTGCCGCGATCGGCGCGCGCTTAATGATTATCGCGGCAGTTCTGGTCATCACCTTGCTCTACGCTTTGTGGTTACTGCTGCTGGCGTTAAAAGATAACCCGGCCCTGCTGGATAAATTCATTCGCAACGCGCCCGCTGCGGCCGAAGAGGACACCTCAGAAGTGACTTCAGCTATCGCCAGCGCGGTAGAGTACGTGAATAAAAATCGTAGCAACCTCTCGTTTTTCCAACGCGTCATTCTCGCCCGCAAACCGCTCGACGTGCTGCCCTGGTACATGATGTTAGGCACGGAAGAGGCGGGGAAAACTTCCGCTATTCTGGCTTCGGGACAAAACTTCCCTCTGCCTGAACAGTTAAATCTGGTGGGGAAACCGGCAAAGCAGACGCGAAATTGCGAATGCTGGTTCGCCAATGATGCCATTTATATTGATACCGCGGGTAAATACGTCAGCGAAGCGGAAAAGCATCTGGGTGAGTGGAAGGCGATGCTCAAGGCGTTAAAGAAATACCGACCGGTGAAAGCGCTGAATGGCGTGGTGGTCGCTTTTTCCGCAGCCGACGTCATGGGGCGCAATAAAGCCGAGTTGTTCGAGCTGGCGGCGACGTTACGCGCCAGAATAGAGGATTTACGTCAGACGCTGGGCGTGCGCTTCCCGGTGTATGTTGTGGTGACAAAGCTCGATCAGTTACCCGGTTTTGCCGAGTATTTCAGGATCCTGACCGAGCAGGAACGTGAGCAGGTTTGGGGAGTGACCTTCCCGTATGGAGATGCCCGGACAGAGCCGTGTTCCGATATCCATAGCCAGATAAAAGCGGAGTTACAGCTGCTGGAAGAGCGTATCGAACGCGATATGATCGTGCGACAGCAGGAAGAGTACGATAACCGTGACCGTAAGAAGATGTATGCGCTGCCGCAGGATGTTCGTCTGCTGGCTGGCATGGTGTCTGAGGTGGTGAACAACATCTTCTTTTCTTCCCGCTACGATGAAACTCAGAGTTACACCCAGCTGCGGGGCCTCTATTTCGTCAGCAGCCTGCAGCCGGTAGATTTTAGCGTGTTAAATAATGAGACCATTATGCGCAAATGGTCCAACTATGTGGATCATATGACGCCAACGGTATCAGCCTCCCTCACGGCAGTGCCTGGAGACCGTGATTTCCTCATCAACGATGTCTCCTATGGTCGGCACTATTTCCTCAAGCAGCTGTTCAGTGAGGTGATCGTTAAGGATCTTGATTTAGCCCGCCATAACCTGGCGAATGAGTCGAAGTATCGCCTGCAGCGTTTTCTCGGGCATACGCTCTGTATTGTTACCACGTTTATCCTGCTTAACGGCTTTTACCACAGCTATCACCTGAACAACGCCTTCCTGGATACTGTCCAGACGAAAGTCGCGGCGCTGGATACTGAAGTAAAACGCTTCGTCAGCACCTCTAATCACAATCTGCTGCCCCGGCTGCTGATGCTTTCACAATATCTGCCGGAATACGGCAACCTGGACATTTTTGATCCGACGTTAGAGTGGCGTTATGGCCTTTATACCGGCACGGAGGTGATGACTGCTTCGGATTCACTCTATCAATTTTTCCTGCAAAGATTGCTGCTGCCGCAGATCGAACAGCAGACGACACAGGCGTTGCAACAGGCGATCGATAACGGCAATACCGGGCAAATTTTCAACCAGTTGAAACTCTACTTGCAGGTCTTTGCGCAGGGGAAAATGGATCGTGAATACATGATCGACAGCATCACTCACCTGTGGGAAACCAGTGGCAAACTGCAGGCTTATGAAGAGCGGCGGATTTTCGTCTCACATCTGACCAACCTGCTGGCCTCCCCCAACTGGCGTCGCTATGGTCAGGGAGTTGATGATGGCCTGGTGAAGTATGCCCGCACCCTGATCGAGCGCGAGGATGTGGCCAGCAGACTGTATGAGCGGATTAAAACCTCACTGGCACCCGATGTACCCGCTGATTTGACGCTGAATGCGATGACAAAATCCCGCAGCGGTGAGCTTTTCACCATGGATGATGCCACCGGGGAGACGGTGATCCCCGGCCTTTTTACCCGCGCAGGCTATTACGAGCTGTTTAAAAAAAAAATGGACCCGGGCCTGATGCTGCTGGAGCGTGAGGACGCCTGGGTGCTGGGCAAAGGCAGCAGTAATGGAGAGGGCGGCGCGCGGCCAAAGATAAATGTGACAGGCGAAGGGGCGTTAGTTAACCCGGTGCAGCAGCAGATTTTGGCACTGTACCTGGACGAGTACACCCGACACTGGCAGGCATTTCTCGGCAATATTCGCATCAAAACGGATGTGATGCCGCTGGAGTACGGCGACGCTGGCGTTATCGGCGATGTTTACATGCTGAAAACGCTCAGCGCGACGGATTCTCCGCTGGTGAATCTGCTCCAGCGCGCAGTGGAGGAGACGACGCTGGTGGGAAAAGACGACAGGTCGTTGCTCGATAACGTCAGGAATAAAGGCAGAATTTTAAATGCGGTAGCGAAAGTTAATCTGGCGTGGGCCGCGGCGGAAAAGAAGCTGCTGCGTGAGCATGTGGACAGTCAGTTTTCTCCGCTGCGCGAGTTTGTGACCGGTAGCAGTGAGCCAGCCACGGATGCACGCCCGGCGAGGGCTGGGGCAGAGCTGAATAAGCTGATGGCAGCGCTGAGCGAGCAATATACGCTGTTCGTACTCTATAACGATGCCTTGAAGAGCGGCAGCGTTTTGGCGCTGTCCAGTGCCGCTCTTAACATCAGTGCAGAGGCGCAAACCTGGCCTGAACCGCTACCTGAGCTGGTTGGCCCGCTGTTGGAAAACGCCTATCGGCACGCCAGCCGTGAAACTATCGCCAAAAGTAATGAAGGGATTGAGGACAGCCTGGGTCAGGTTTGCCGCGCAACGATTGAAGGCCGTTACCCCTTTGCGCAAAGTCAGCGTGAAGTTAAACGATCTGACTTTGAGCGCTTTTTTGCTGCCGGAGGTCTGGTCGACAATTACTTCCAAAAGAATCTGGCGGATAAAGTGGATACCGCTTCTCATCCCTGGCGCTATAAGGGGCAGAGCGAAAGCAGCGATGAGAAGATACTGGATGTGTTTGAGCAGGCCGCAGAGATTCGTGATGCTTTTTTTCAGGAAGACGGAGGGCGTAAGCTGTCGCTCTCTTTTAAGGTCTCCGTTCCTTACTTAGACCCACAAATTACACAGCTGAATATGAATTTTGACGGTGCACAGGTGAATTATGCTCACTGGGCCGTTTCGCCAGTGTCTGTCACCTGGCCAGCATCCCGTATCGCATCAAAAATTACGTTGAATGCAATGCCACGGGTAATCTCCGGTTCGTCCTCGCTGAAATACAGCGGCCCATGGGCGCTATTCCACTGGCTGGAGGGAGCCAGGGATATTGTCGATTCAGATGACGATGGTATGGCCCTGGTCTATGAATTAGATCAGCGCCGCGCAAATATTGAAGTCAGTGGGCTGAACTTTGGCGATCGGCTGGCGATGGACCTGCTGCGTGATTTCCACTGCCCTGGTGATAAATAACACCGGCAAATCTAGGTTAGAGGGAACTATGTCGTTACGCCTGTATTTACTTGTCGACGGATCGCGTGCAGGCCTGTTTAGTCGCTGGGGCCGGGCGCAGAAAAAAGTGCACAATTTTATTGTGCAGAATGTGCTGGTGAATATGGCTGAGGCCATGTCGGATGAGTATTGCTCACGGGCGTATCCGTGGTGTTTTGTCATCTCGGCTGCGGCTTTGCAAGTGAATAAATATTATATCGGCTCATTGATGATTCAGCCTGGAGAAGCAGGGTTGGAATCACTGGTGATTATCTACAGCGTGGTCTCTTATTCCTGGCTGGAGAAAAATATGCTTGCTGAGTACCCGCTGACATTCTGGGCGGCAAGGATTTTGAATCATCGGCAGAAAAGCGATTTTGCTGACAAAAAATGGAAAACACTGTTTCAGTGGGTTAAAGCGCTAAAACGTGCTTATTCACCCTTTTGGGAATCTTTTGCTTTAAAAAAAGCGTGGAGCTTTAACACACTTTCTCAGGTTTTACTCATGGAGGGTTCGAAGGAAGATTATGGGATTCGCGTCAATGACGGTGTCGAAGCAATGCCGTGGAAGAGCTGGCCTGACTGTATTCAGCAGCAAGAAGGGATCTGGGTTTGGCGGCAAAGTCGGCACAGGAAAATTTTGGATTCGCGCAGGATCCCGTTACGAGGGGCAGCGGCAAAAATGCCTGAGGCACCATTCTAAGATATTCACAACGCATCGGGTGGTGATATGTCACGTACTATTACATTAAGCAGTCCGGCCATGCCGGTGCTACTTGGCGAGCCGGCGTTGGTCATCTCGAAGTTGAAAGGGGAAGAGGCACTTTCTACGCTCTACTCCTACACGATTACTGCGAAAACGCCGGCTAACTCACTTATTCCATGGCAGTCTGCATCAAACGTTGATTTGAAGGCGTTAATTGGTAAAGCGATGACCATCGAGATAGAAATTGATGGTAACGGGCTGGGTGAGGTTTATGGCGTTGGTAAGGATACGCGGGAAATTTCTGGTCTGGTTGAAAAAGCGCGTTACCGCAGTCGTGACGGTAACCAGGCTTTATATGAAATAGTGATCCGTCCCTGGTTTAACCTCGCGACATTAACCAGAGATTTCAAAATATTCCAGCAGAAGTCTGTGGTCGATATTATTGACGACGTTCTGTCCGACTACAATTTCCCTTACGAAAAACGTCTGGCGGGGAGCTATCCCCTGCTCGATTTTCAGGTTCAGTATGGGGAAAGCGATTACGACTTTCTGCAGCGTCTCATGGAAGAGTGGGGCATTTACTGGTTCTTTGAGCACAGTGAAAAAAATCACAAGTTGATTTTAGTCGATAATGTCGGCGCCCATAAGAAATTCCCTAGTGAAGCCTATCATGTGATGCAGTATGGCCCCGATAGCCCGAAGATGGATCAGGAGTATATTCATAAATTCGAATTCGAAGAGACGATTACCTCCGGCTCCTGGGTGACCAATGACTATGATTTTACCAAGTCACGCGCAGATATCATGGCGCTGGATAATAAGCCAAGGAAGACCAGCTTTAACCATATGGAGATATTTCACTGGCCCGGTGATTATGAGCAGCCGCAAATTGGTGAGCAGCTGGCGCGGGTGCGCATGGAAGAGCGCGGGGCGCTGGGCTCCCGCTGTGAAGGCTGGGGAGAACTGCGCGGTATCGTCTGCGGCTGCGTTTACGAGCTGGTGAATTACCCGGTGACGAAAGCGAATCGGGAATACATGATCCTCAGCAGTTCACTTGATATCGCGGAAGTCGATCAGCTCTCCTCACAGGATCAATTCGCTTACCATTGTCACTTCACCGTTCAACCTACCACCAAAATCTACCGTCATCCTTTGACCGTGCAAAAGCCAAAAACCAGTGGCCCGCAGCCCGCGATTATCGTTGGGCCTCCGGGTGAAACCGTCTGGACCGACGAGTACGGCCGGGTAAAAGTCCACTTCCTGTGGGACCGCTACGGTATAAACCGCGAGTCTGACTCCTGCTGGCTGCGCGTTACCCAGAGCTGGGCAGGGGATAATTTCGGTGCGATTCATATTCCGCGTATTGGACATGAAGTGATCGTTGATTTTATCAATGGCGATCCGGACAGGCCGTTGATTATCGGCTGCCTGTACAACAACACCACGATGCCGCCGTGGGACCTTCCGGCTAACGGCACGCAGAGTGGCCTGATCAGCCGTACCATCGGCGGTGGCCGCAGCAACTACAACGGCGTACGTTTTGAAGATAAACCGGGCGCGGAGCACTACTGGGAACAGGCGGAGCGCGACATGACCCGCCTGACCAAAAGCAATGAAGTGCAGAGCATTGGGCTAAATTCTGATGTGAATGTTGGCGTTTCACGCAATCTGTTCGTCGGCGCCGACTATAAGTCTGACGTCGGCGGTAATAGTAGCGCCCTTATTGGGGCCGCGCTGGGTATTCAGGTTGGCGCCGCCCACAGCCTGAACGTTGGCGCTCTCTACGGCATCAACGTTGGAGCGGCGATGATGACCAACGTCGGCGGCGCATCTATAACTGACGTTGGTGGCGCGATGATGACCAACGTCGGCGGTGCATCTATGACCAACGTCGGCGGTTACAACTCACTTGCCGTTGGCGGCGCCAATACTACGGTGGTGGGTGGAGCCATGACCATCGCCGTAGGGGGCGAGCTGTGCCTTACTGCCTCCATCATTAAGCTTGTCGCTGGCAAAATCGTTATCCAGGGGGGTGAGGTAGATATCAACCCTGGTGACTGCGGTAACAGCTGCGGTGCTGGCGGCGGCGGCGGGGGCGGCATCGGTCTTCTTATGGGCTTACCCGGATTACCCATGCTCTGCACGTTGCCTGGCGTGGTTATTCCTCTGCCACCACTACCAACACCGAAGCCGACACAGCCGCCGACGGAACCGCCAGCAACGACGCCACCACCGACGGAACCGCCACCGACGACGCCACCACCGACGACGCCACCACCGACGCCACCACCGACGCCACCACCGACGACGCCGCCACCGACGACGCCACCACCGACGACGCCGCCACCGACGACGCCACCACCGACGACGCCACCACCGACGACGCCGCCACCGACGACGCCGCCACCAACACAGAGCGCAACGCCAGAACCTTAACGGTTCAGGCAATCACGACAGCGGTTTGATTCGCTGTCGTAAGATCAATTTCATTCAGGAGAATTAACGATGCAAAACGCAGCAAGAGTGGGGGATGCGACCTCTCACGGAGGAGCGATAGCCACCGGTTCTGGCAACGTGACGACCAATAATTGTGCTGCTGCACTGGTGAGCGTCAGCATTGCACCCTGTGCCATTGGGCACGGCGCTGCTCCTGTCGTGACCGGTTCTGGCTCGGTATTTATCAATGGTCAACCAGCAGCCCGGGTGGGGGATGTCACGGGCTGTGGCGCCGCTATCGCGTCAGGCTCTGGTGATGTGTTTATCGGTGGGTGATGGCATGAAGATTCAATTTGAATGGCCAGCCCTGCGCCAGCCTGTAGAACTGGATAAGCGGCTCACTGCAGAGAATAGTGCCGTTCTTGATGTGGTCAGTGGCGATTTTGCTATCACGAACAGTCGCCCAGAGCGAGATGTGGTCGCCTTCTACTGGCATCTCAGCAGGCCCGTAATAGTAAATTTGTGCGTTGAGCACCTCTGTAGTCTGGACAGCGTTGAGCTCAAGTATGGCAGCGTCCATTCGCTGCGGCCTGGAAGCAAAATTCAGGCCGGTCATTTCAAACTCTCTCTGGCGAGAGAGAGCGATGTTGAAACCGAAGAGCAGACTTTTTACCAGCTGATTTACCCCGGCAGTGACTTGCAGGCATCCAATAAAATTCCTGAGGTGGAAGAGGTGCTTCCCAATGGCGGAAGTAATATCAACGATCTGCACTACTTTAATGAACTCGCCCTGGCAGAAGACAAGGGTAACGATATCCTGAAGAGGCTGGAGGCGGAATATAAATATTTCCTTATCTGGCAGAAGCAGGGGAGGGGGGAATATCACGATGTGAGTCAGTATAAAAAGTATACCATTAAAACGGACGATCGTTTCGACCGCATCAGAGAGCAGGTTAAAGGAAAAACATTAACTGAATGTATCATCGCACGGGATTTTCTTATGGAGAAGGTTTGGCCGGATTTTGAAACAGGAGAATCTTTTGATGATTTTTTCCAGCAAGAGGAAAAAACCGATCTGTTAAAGGCGCTCTCGCCTGAGTATATCGTGGCGAAAAACAAAGACAGAGTTCCTGATCTGGTATTTCAGGACTTTTATAAAGTCGGTCTGGATTCTCATTACTGATACAAGGAATAGCGATTATGAACGATTTAACCTCCCTCACTCAGGCGCTTAAAACCGCATCACTGGAAGAGATATTTGAACAGGTCGTCGCACAGGTAAAAGAGCATCCACAAAATCTTAAGCTACGCGAGGCGCTGTTTAAACTCTATTGTATTGATGGCGCCTGGGAGAAAGCCCTGCTACAGCTGGAGACCCTGGCGCTGCTTGAGGACGGTCGGGAAAAACAAACCGAGCTCTACAAGAGCCTGGTATTCAGTGAAATGCAGCGCGTTCAGGTATTGCACGGTGAACGGCAGGCGGCAACCCTGCACGGGGACACCCCATTGTGGATGCAGAAACTGCATGATGCGAATGTGCAGCAGTATCATGGGGATGTGCAACAGGCAGAAATCCTGCGCTATGAAGCTTTCGATCTGGCCGATGAAACGGCGGGCCAAAGTGCTCAGCTTGGTCAATTCTCCTGGATAGCGGATAGTGATGGCCGCCTTGGCCCGGTTTGTGAATTTATCTGCGCCGGTGGGTATCGCTGGGTCCCTTTTGCTGCTCTTCAGCAACTGCGCGTTTCACTGCCAGAGCAGCTGCTCGATCTGCTATGGATACCTGCCACCCTCAAAGCAGGAGAGGAGATCTATCACGGATTTATACCGGCTCGTTATCCTGTCGAAAAGCAGGAGGCACAGGAATTTAAACTCGGCTTTAAAACGGAGTGGTCTCACCTGTCTGACATTTTTTCACCAGGTCGCGGCCGTAAAGTCATGATTACCAATCTTAACGAACACTCCATTATGGAGGTTGGCGATATTGTTTTCGGATAATCCACTGGCAAAAAAAACGCAATATCTGCCAACCTTACTGGAACGGCTTCAGGATGATGAGCCAAAAAGTTTGCACGATCGGTCAAAGCCAATTGATATCAGGCAGATGCGTACTTTGGTACAAAATGCTATTGCCGATCTGATTAATCATAGCAATATAGAAGATATTCTGGATGAGCGTCGGCACAAGCTGATTATGAGCTCGGTGATCAATTATGGTGTGCCCGCACTGATTGGTACCCAGGAGAATCACCCTAACTGGAGTTTTATCGAAAAATCTATCCGCAACACGATACTGCGGTTTGAGCCAAGGGTGATTGCGGAAACTTTAATTGTGACATCTCTGCATGAAAGCGATCGCGTGGCGCGTTATGGCGTGATTAAATTTGAAATCAGAGGGCTGATATACTGGTACCCAAGGCCGGTTGATCTCTGCATGAGTGGCCGGTATGACGTCGAATCTGAAAAGGTAGAGCTACAAGTGCTTTAGATAAGAAGAAACAGTGAAGCGTTGATGTTGTCTGACGGTTATCAATGACGCCATTTAATTAATAATTGGTAGGTGAAGTCCTGGCTGATTTTCCTAAAATTTCACAGCGGTAATTTTTTTGTGAACTTTGCAGGACGACCAGCCGCTCCTTGCGACATTAAAAATCGATTTTTATCCTCCTACAGAGGGGATAGGTATCCTTTGGGCTTTTATATGGTGATTTGTATCTTATTTTTAGCATCCTGGTGGGTATTTGATCGCCGATACTGTTGCGCGTAGAATGCCGGGTTAAAAGAGGAATACGCATATCATAATAACCGAAGTGCAACACATGGGTGTGAGGCATGTTAAATATAGCTATCATGGATGCTGACTTTTATAATTTATCGGGTTTGAGCTTTTTAATCACAGAGCAGATTTCTGAAGAGGATTTAGGCAATGTTTGTTTTGTGCTCCCCTCGGTAAAATGTAGCGAAAAAATTTCAAATGTGATTTTCCGTGATCATACCGTGACGATTAATTTTTTTAAAAAAAAAGCTGCACTTCAACGCTATAAAACAGCGGATGAACACCCTGAAAAAATTACTATCCACATCCCTTTTTTGACTAAAAATCACACGCTGTATGATCTTTCGATGAAGATTAGAAAAATATTGGCGATTGCCTGTGCCGATTACACTTTTCTGGTTAATAAAGAGGAGTCTATCTGGAATTTTGGCCTTAAAAAGCACCGGCAGCTTTCCGATGCTGAAAATGATGTGATGGTCTTGATGGGGAGAGGGTTCAATAGTAATGATATCTCACGGATGCTCAGTCGTTCGCCCAAAACTATCAATACCCACTACCGTAACGCCAGCCGTAAGATTGGCGTTGCAAACAGAGCTGAATTCTATCGTTATGCCTCATTTATCGCAGAGTGCGGGTGCAACGAAAGAAATACATTATGTTTGTGAGTGACCGGTGTAAAAGGAATTTAATATGAAAAGATACGTTAATCAATGTACGCTCGGTTTCATGTTCAATGCGTCACTGTTTTCTTTACCAGTTTTCTTTTCTGTTAGTTCAGCGGTATGGGCGGAAACTAACGATACTATTGTCGTCAATGGCAAAGAGGGGTCTGTTGCTGATAAAACCCTGAATAACAGCGCTATCGGAATTAATGGCTACATCATCAGGGCGATGAAAGGTGCCAGCTTTAGCGCTACCAACTCTTACCTCAACAGTTCAGGCATCCGCGGCGGTGGCGCTGTTATTCAAGACAGTAAGTTTAACGCCAGGGACTTAAATATTAATGTAAGTGGGAGCCATGGTACTGGAATTTATCTGGCCGATAAAAGCGAAGCCGTGTTGAATCATATTAATATCCAGGGGAAAGGTACTGCGGTAGCGCTGCAAATGGATGGTACCCAGCACAGGCCGTTCACCCTGCCTGTCGCCAAAATGAACGACAGTACCCTCTCGACCGAAAACGGTGATGCCATCATGATCATGTCTGGCGATCTGACGTTGAACCACGTGTCAGCCAGCACCCTTGGCAACGATACCCATGCCATTAACGCGAATATGGCAGCCACAGTCGCCATGGAGGGCGGGAAACTATCCACCCAAGGCGCGCAGAGTGATGCAGTATGGATACCAGCCGAGGATTCATCCGTCAGCTTAAGCCATGTTGACGTTGCCACTCAGGGCAACGCTTCAATTGGGGTGAATGCGCAGCTGGGCACCGCCAAAGTTTCCACCAGCACCGTTGAAACCCACGGCCAGCGTTCCTATGGGCTATACACTGAGAATCAGCTGGATGGCGATAACGTTAACATTACAACCTTCGGTAATAATGCAGCGGGTCTTTTTACCGCAAAGGGCGGTAAGGCGACGTTAATCAACAGTAATATCTCCACCCATGGTGAACTTGCCGCGGCTCTGGTGGCTTATCCTGAAGCGCGTATTGATGCTAACAATGTGCGCATTGATACCTCAGGTAAACAAGGTTTCGGGCTATGGAGCCGTGCAGGGACCCTTAATGTTAATAAGGGCATCATAACGACTTCGGGTGAGGCGGCTGCCGGATTATATGTTAACGGTAAACCCTCTGACGCTTCCCATCCGGAAAATCATATCCTCTTGAATAATGTGACGCTGCACGCCGGACAGGCGCAGGCAGTAGATGTTAACGCCACCCAACTGGCACTTGAGATTAAAGACTCCAGTCTGACCGGGGGTAACGGCCAGGTTATGACCGTCGGCCACTTTGCCGATCCGCAAGATAAAAAAAATAATATTTACAGTAATGTAACGTTCAATGCAGAAAACAGCACGCTGAACGGCGATATGCTGTCATCCAGCTTTGATAACGCGGTGAGTGCAAATCTTACTGACGGTTCTATTTTTAATGGTGCTGCAGACAAGGTGTCTGCAATTACGCTGGATAGCAGCAGCCAGTGGAATATGAATAATAGCTCTTTGGTAGGGCAGTTAACCAATAATGGCACCATTACCTTCTCGGACAAAAAGAAGTTCGACACGCTCAACGTGGCGGGGGATTACCTCGGCGATGGCGGCACGCTGGTCATGAACGGCGTTCTGGCAGCGGATGATTCACCGATAAATAAAATGATCGTCGGTGGGGATGTGCAGCAGGGTACCACGCATGTTGCGATTAATAATCTTGGCGGGCATGGTGCGCAAACGGTGGAAGGCATTGAGGTTGTGAATGTCGCGGGGACGTCAAAAGGTAACTTTGTCAAAGCGGGGCGGATCGTGGCGGGCGCATATGATTACGATCTCGATAAGAAAGGGCAAAGCTGGTATCTGACCAGTCACCCGACAGGTCCCGGTGCCGGGACGGATAGGCCTTCTGTACTGCGTCCTGAGGGAGGCAGCTACGTTGCTAACCTTTCTGCGGCCAACACCCTGTTTGTGATGAGCCTGCATGACCGCCTGGGAGAACCGCAGTTTACGGATGCCCTTAAGGATAAAAATGAAGTCACCAGCCTGTGGCTGCGGCAGGTGGGTGGGCACAATAGCTGGCATGACAGCAGCGGACAGTTAAGAACCCAGGGCAATCGCTATGTCGCTCAGATTGGCGGCGATCTCGCGCAATGGAGTGAAAATGGCGCTGACCGCTGGCATCTCGGATTTATGGCGGGCTATGGTAACCAGCACAGCAATACCCATAACCGGCAAAGTCACTTTCATTCTAAAGGTTCTCTCGATGGCTATAGCGTTGGGGGATATGCTACCTGGTATGCCAACGCCGCCGACCAAACCGGGGCTTATCTGGACAGCTGGCTGCAGTACGGTTGGTTTACCAATGACGTGAAAGGTGAAAAGCAGGCAACAGAGCACTATAAATCCCACGGGGTAACCACCTCTCTCGAAGGGGGGTACACGTGGAAAACAGGCGAGTTTTGGGGAAGCCATGGATCGCGTAACGAGTGGTTTATCCAGCCGCAGGCACAGCTTGTCTGGATGGGAGTACGTGCAGACACGCATCATGAAGATAACGGCACAAAGGTAAAAGGCGAGGGCGACGGTAATCTGTTGACGCGTCTGGGCATTAAAACCTTCCTGAAAGGGCACCATGCGCTGGATAACGGTAAACAGCGTGAGTTCCAGCCCTTTATCGCAGTGAACTGGCTGCATAACACGCGTAAATTCGCGGCCATAATGGATGGTGCACGTGTCAGTCAGGATGGTGCGACTAATCTGCTCGAGCTCAAATTGGGTGTGGAAGGGCAAATCAATTCGCGGTTGAATCTTTGGGGAAACGTTGGGTCGCAGTTCGGGGGCCACGCTTATAACGATACTGGCGCAATGGTTGGGGTGAAGTACAATTTCTAAACGGCCTCAGCCTGTCGCTAGCAAATCCGCTTCGGGTGGGTTTGTCGTATGATATCACTGTGCTACTAAGTTCCAGTCATAAAGCTTAACGGGACATACATAAGAGGTTTTTTGGTTGTCCAAAAGCGTTGAAAGTGTTGCCTGCTAATGTGATTGGCATGTACTATCAAAGAAATTTTTCGTGATAAAACAACGTAGATATTTCATGATATGAACAATCCCAAGAAGATATTATTTATTGTAGAGATGCTTAATGGCAGGGGGGGGATGGAAAATGTAACCTGTCAATTGATTAACATGCTTAATCTTGAAGAGCATATTTCTGCAGGGTTATTCATTATCAATTATCATTCAGGAAGTGAATCTGATTCCTGGAGGAAGGATATCGTATGGGGTTCCAGCACCGATGTGATGAGAAACCCCAAAGTAACGCGCTTATTTCATACGTTACGTCTTGCATGGTTTTTGAAAAAAAATAAGCCGGAACACATTATCGCACTCAATACGGTCCCCTGTCTTATTGCTCATCGTGCTATCTCTCTATCCGGGCAGAAAATTACGCTATCTTCATGGATGCATCTTCCGCCTAAATACAGATACAGGCCACGTTATCTTACTTTAGCCAATCATCATTTTGCTATAAGCGAAGGTATCAAACAACAGTTGATAGAGTTAGGTGCGAAAGACTGTTCTATTGATGTTGTGTTTAATCCGGTAAAAAGAAGTGATTCCGTCATTCCCCGTTCAGAAAAGATGAAGTTTCTTTATATGGGAAGGGTTCATTTTGAGGACCAGAAGCAGCTAAAAGATCTATTTGATGCAGTTAGTCAACTCGACTTTGATTGGTCACTGGATATAGTTGGGGATGGCCCTGACTCTGATCATTGCAAGAAGTATACTGTCGATAAGAATATCAGTGACAAAGTTTTCTGGCATGGTTGGCAAGATGATTCATGGGGTTATGTTGAAAAAAATATAAAAAGCGTGACATGTCTCCTTCTGACATCGAATAATGAAGGTTTTCCACTAGTACTGCTGGAGGCAATATCGCGTGGAGTATACTGCATTTCTTCTGATTGCATCAGTGGGCCATCAGAAGTCATTAAACCAGGGGTGAACGGTCAGCTATACCAGACCAATAATAGTGATCAGTTGGCTGAGGTTTTAAAAAACCTGAATGAGAAGGGCATAACGTCATCACAGAATATTATTAAAGACAGCGTTTCTAATTTTTATGAGTCTTCCTATATTGAAAGATTTAAGAAGATAATTAATGATAAAGCACTGGAAAAAAAATGAATATTGATATAAAAAATATGGATTTATTTACTAAGCTAATCAATGTTGCCGTTGTTTTTCTATCTATTTCACTATCTCTTAACCTTTTCACTTATGGTATCTCACAGAAAGTATTTTACTTTGCAGGCTATATCTGTAGTTTTCTTACCGTGATGGCCCTTCTTAAAAAGGAAGAGGGAAGAAAAATTGATAGCTTCGCTTATTTTCTGGTTTTGTCATTGATTTTTATTGGTATTGTACGTGTTGCCTGGGTGCTTTATATTCAAAGTGATTCGCGGGAGATATCTAAAATTGCTGCAGGAGTCCTTGACGGTTATCGTTTGAGCGGCAAAAGATTGTTCCTCGGGGCCTTTATCGTTGCTGCAATGATGATATATGGAAGGAATGTATCCATAAAAACCATTAGCTGCGTCAAAGTTATTCTGCTCATTGGGATGATAGTTACCTTAGTTGCCGGGTTTTACGAATATTTTTATGTAACACATCGTCGAATTAAACTAACGGCTGATGCTGCATCGAGTTCTTCTTATATGGTGATGTTTATCTACTGTGCTTATTTATGGTTATGTGGTTTCCATTACGGGAAGTTATGGCGATTGATTGATGTAATATTTATTGCAGTCGCATTTTTAGTTATGGTTCTGTGTGGTACCAGAATTACTTTTCTTGCATTTTTAGGTATTACTTTTCTCTACTATATCAAAGCACTGGGTTGGAAGAATGTTTTATATAGCAAGAGGAATGTTGCGCTTGCAGTATGCTTAATGACGGTGGTTATCTCTTTCACTCAGGCTCGATGGATGGAGGCGATTAATAACATCGACAACTACGACATTAACAGTTCTACATCCGTTGGAGCGCGGTTCTCTATATGGGCAAGTGGTGTAAATTTTATTGAGAAAAATATAGGATTTTCTTCTCCTGATGAACGTACTGAAGTTTCAAGAAAATATATTCATCATGCCGATCCTAAAAATCACACGGCTTATAATAATGTTGAGTATAATATGCATAATGAGTTTTTAGAGGTCACGAGCCTGCAAGGTTTATTAGGCTTTGCTTCATTGTTCATATTTTATCTCGTTGTGCTTGTTGGTAAGTTTAAACACTCGCCTCTTCGCGGAGTTGGTATGCCCGTAGCGGCACTGTTTATTACGGGATTAACAGATTCAGTATTAATCTATGGCCCTACAGCCATGGTGTTCGTTTCTGCATTAGCTCTCTGTTCTATTAAGTCAGAGCACAAGGAGATAGAGTGAAGGAATACGTCTCGTTTATCGGGTGATTAGTTAACTTCCCCATTTGAATGGCATTGCTCAACTCCTTATCCGCAGTGCCGCTTCAATTTTATCCGCAGTCTTGGTCACCACTCAAACAATCACCCTACAATACCCGATGACGATTAAGAAGGCTTCGGGATAGTGGCGCCCTGGCCGACGTTGATGCCGACGCCGACCGAGCCGCCGTGGCTCTGGTTTTTACCGTCCAGGCTCTGGGTGTTCTGCGCGGAGACGAGGTTGACGTCGCGCGCCGCGCTGAGGCTGACGTCCTTCCCGGCCTGCAGCTGGCTGCCCTGCACGTTAATATCGGTGCCGGTGGCGTTGATGGTCAGGTTGTTGCCCGCCGTCAGGGTGCTGCCCTGGCTCCGGGTCTGCTTCGAGGTCTGTTCGGAGCGGGAGGACTGGCTGCCGTAAGAGAGGTTAACGCCCATCATGCTGCCCTGGGCGGCGCCCGCTTCGGCGAGGCTGGCGGCCTGTGCCGCCTGCACGCCGCCCAGCGCGGCCTTCATGCCCTGCAGCGCCTGAAGGCGTCCGCTGTTCTCCCTGCTGGCGTCGTTCGCGGTGGCCACGGCGCCGTTCACCATGCTGCCCACGGTGCCGGACAGCGCCAGGGTCAGGCCGCTCTGCTTCTGCTCGACCACGTGCTGCTGGCTGCTCTGGTTCTGCGCGGCGAGGATCAGTGGTCTTTGAAGTTGTTTAGCATTTAGAGATATTTATCAACGCAGGACGTGCTACCGAAATAAACGGTCGTTTTCACCCGAATAATCACGCGAAAAAAACAGCAAACTTTCATCAAAAAATGGAAAACGCGCCGCAGTTTTTCTCAGCATTTTCAGCGATTTTGCAGAGATGTAGGCGTATATTTGTACAGTGGTTAACAGAGCAGGGCAGGTACGTATAGAGAGCAACATAGAGTAATTAAGCGCGGACTGAAGGTGTCTCACCACCAACAGCCCGCTGACCACAGCAACTAAACGAGGTAGTTACATATGGCTGAGCACGATTGTAAGTCAGGGAACGTGATTTCCAAAGCGCAGCGGCAGTATACCGTCAGCTGTACCGGCACGCGCCACCCCGAAACCCAAAGCAGCGCGGCACGCTACACCTACAGCCCCAGCATTAACCTGAAGGGCGACTGGCTGGAGCAGGCGGGGTTTGAGACCGGGGTGAAGATTGACGTGCGGGTGATGGCGGGCTGCCTGGTGATTACGGCCCGGCAGGCAGAGCCGGAACCGGAGATTATGCAGACGCTGAGGAAGGTCTGTAAGCTGTCGGCCCGCAAGCAGCGGCAGGTGATTGAGCTGATCGAGGTGATCGGTAAACCACAGAGGCAGAACGGTAACTGACTGGTGTATAAAGTAAAATCCCAGCCGCAAGGGCTGGGATTCAACTGTATCTATATTATCGCTTGGGAATTTTTGTAGCAAAATAAGGAATAAGATAAATGCCTACACCACCTGCTAATCCTCCTGCCACACCAGCTTTAAGACTAACCTTTAATATTTCAATTAGAGGTATGTTAAAGCTCCTGATTTCAATAAAATAGAATAAAACTCGACTAATAAAAATCCCTATTGTGACGATTAATATGACAAACAATATGGTGGTAATTAATCTGAGAAGGTTGCGCATTATTTCACCCCTTCTTTTGAGGAACTAACTGCTTTAGGCCCGCCCTGACCAATACCTTCCGTTGAACCAGAGGAGATAATATTTCCTATTACGGCAGGGCGTGGGTCTAAAGGCATTGGTTTGCTCACCCCCATCCCCATATCAACCCACTCCCAGTTTTTCCAATTAGGGTTAATTACTTTGTCAAGTGGCCCTTTTACTGCCTGACCTAAACCATACCCTATTCCAGCAGAGCCACCACTTATAATTGCCCCAGATAAAGGATCATCCCCTTTAATATAGTTGGAAGTTGCACCTCCCGCTGCATTCCAGCCAACGGTTCCCAGCAGCCCTGTGTTTGATGTTGCCGCGCCCACCCAGCTGGCTATCAGCGCATCGGTATAATTAATTTGACCGTTGACCGCATACTGGATAAGCGCATTTGCACCCCCACCGATCGCTGCGGTAACCTGTGCTGCTGCCGGCAAAACGCCCAGCCCCACCGTTCCGGCTAGTCCTGCCGATACGACGGAGTTGCCTTTCGCCACATCGCCAGCGAGGTTTGCTTTGCAGGCCGTATCACAGTCAGGCGTGTTACCCAGCCAGAACCCCAGCCCGGAACCCGCTGCCATGCCGCCCATATCGTTGTTCTCGGACGTATTCTTACCCGCCTGAGCGCCCGCTACTGCACCTGACGCATCGCCCCCGGCAACCCCACCCGCCAGGCCGCTTGCCAGCGTGGCTAACGCGGAGATGGTCTGCTTCTGCGTTTCATCCAGCTTGCTGAAGTCGTCCGTACCGTACATCGCTTTGGCAATCACGGCGGTGCTCACGGCGGCCGAGGCTGCACCAACAGCGCCCGCCGCGGCTGAGTTACCCTGCAGCTGTGCGATAACGCCAGCCACCACCGCGTGAGCCATTACGCGGCTGGCCTCGTCCGGCGCGGTCTGCTTGATAACCTCGGCGATGTAAGGCGCGGAGCCGCCCGCAATCGCCTTCGCCAGGTCGCCGCCCGCCAGGCCCTGCACCGCAGCTGTTGCGGCCTGGATACCCTGCTGCAGCGCGCTGCCCATACCGTATTTCTGCATCTCCGCTTTATACGTATCGGTCTTTCGCAGCTCTTCCGCGCTCAGCCCCGGATGCTGTTCTTTGGCCGCTTTGATGGCAACTATCTGCCCCTGCGTCCTCGCGATATCCGCCGCCTGGCTGCCTATCTCGCCAATCAGCTGCGCCTCCTTTCAGGGTTCTGGAGGTGGAACTGATTTTTCTTTCGACATAAGACTCTGGCCTACTCCTATAATGACTCCACATCCAGCAGCTATTTCGGCTCCTCTGAGTAGATTGTTTCTGTCAAAATCAAAATCACCGATAAAAAAATATGAAGCCAAAGATATAATTAATCGACCGCCAATTAAGGTAATGAAAAGTCCAATTGTCCAAATGGTACTTAATAATAATGATAATTTTATTTTATTATTTAACATTATCGCTCTTCTCCATCTTGCTTTTAACTTTTTCAGCTAAGTTCTGTGCGGAACTTCCGAGGTATTCAGAGCCAGCCGATTCAGCTACTGCCCCTGTGATCCTAGGTATGGTAAATTGAGGTATAGTGGTTTGTAATCGTTCCAAACCCTTACCTATAGTTGCGCCCCCAAGAGTTCCTAAGCCTGCTCCAATTATCGGTGCTGTAGTATCTTTCTCTTGCAACTTCGCCCCCAAATATGCACCAGATACACTCGCAATTTCTGTGAACCAGAATCCTTTACCCTGAGTTAATCCGCTAATACCTGTGGCTATGAGTGCATCAGTAGCACTAAAATGCCCCCCATTGTTCAATTGATTAAATACGTTAGCCGAGCCACCGATTGCACCTGCTCCGATAACACTTCCCACCGTTGCTGTAGCTGGTAATAGAATAGGTGCCACCACGGTGGTTGCACCTGCACCCCATGCCGTTAATAACCCGGTGGCTGGATTTTGTCCGGTAGGCAAATCACCCTGTGCCATTTTAGTCAGCCCTGCCTGTTTCTGCTCCGCCGTCAGCCCGTTTGTCTGCGCGTACTGATCCCAGGATGCCACTGCCTGACCGTAATCTGTCATCCCTTTCGGCAGGTTAAACATATCATTTTGCTCAGCGGTATTCTTACCCGCCTGAGCGCCCGCTACTGCACCGGAAGCATCGCCTCCGGCAACTCCACCGGCCAGGCCGCTTGCCAGCGTGGCTAACGCGGAGATGGTCTGCTTCTGCGTTTCATCCAGCCTGGTAAAGTCGTCCGTACCGTACATCGCTTCGGCAATGATTGCGGTACTGACGGCGGCCGAGGCTGCACCAACAGCACCTGCTGTTGCTGAGTTACCCTGCAGCTGCGCCAGAACCCCGGCGACCACCGCATGAGCCATTACGCGGCTGGCCTCGTCCGGCGCGGTCTGCTTGATAACTTCGGCGATGTAAGGCGCGGAGCCGCCCGCAATCGCCTTCGCGATATCGCCGCCCGCAAGGCCCTGCACCGCAGCGGTTGCGGCCTGGATACCCTGCTGGACCTTGCCGCCCGTCCCAAATCCGCTGTCCGTAAAGGCCTGGTTATAGAGGGTGGTGTACGCCTGGCCGCTGATATCGTCAGCCGATGGCGTTTTGCCCGGGTTGGCCGCCATCCACGCTTTTTTTGCCGCCTCCAGCTGCTGCGGGGTGACGTTTTTCATCTTTTCGTTAGCCGCTTTGGTGGCAGCTATCTGCCCCTGCGTCCTCGCGATGTCCGCCGCCTGGCTGCCTATCTCGCCAATCAGCTGCGCCTCCTTCAGGCGGTTCTGCTCCTTCTCCTTGTTAAATATCGGATTTAATGGTAATGGCTTACTGATCCCCATACCCACATGGCCTAGCTGGAGGCGCGACAGCTAAGGGGTAACTGACTGATTAAAAATAAAACCCCAGCTAAGAGGCTGGGGTTTATGAGCGGGATTTAGAAGCCTTTTACTTTGAAAAAACGTAACAACGTAATTCCGCAGCCGAAAAAGCCTCCCCCTACTACACTCATATATATGATTTTTTTGAACTGATAAAATTCAAGAGATATTGGAATTCCACCATAAAAATAGAAAAAAACCTCAATGCTCACATAAAAAATAATGCCAACAATGAACAAGCCTATTATTGAAGTAGTCATAATAACCATTAAAACAATCAGCAGTTTCATTTCTTACCTGCCATTTTATCCATTTTATCTTGAACGAGGCCACTTCCAATTTCTGACGTAAAGCTACCCCCGACATTACCCATGCCTCCTGGTATTTTACTCGGCAACATCTCCTTAGAGATCCCCAGTTGGCCCTTGATTTCTGTGTATTTAAGCAAGTTGGGATCAAATTTTGGATCCCACCCACCAGTTACCCACTTACCCGCCGCATTTGCAGCAGGTTTCACAACATAGGCGACGTGCCGAAGTTTAAACGTAACAGCGGGTATCATGCACGGGAACTGAAATAGGGAAGATCCCGCCTGATGAGGGCGGGATTTCGTTCAGTGGTTGAGACTATTATAGAAGTCTAAAATACTTTTAATATCAGTGCTCCATTCGGATATTTTCTCTCCATCCTCATTATATGTGGTTCGAGGTTCGATAAATTCATTTATCTTTTCAATAGAAAAACCCTTGCATTCATCTAAAAACAGAACGCTATTCTGGATGAAAACCTTTTCTCCAGAAAAATATATCACCCATACAAATATGAAATTCGTAAAATCAGGTTCATACATTGATACAGCTAACGCAGCATGCCTCCTGCTTTTAATGCCTTCCTCTAGAGATTTTTTCCAACTTTTCTTATAGTCTTCAATACACCAATAAGATAAAGGGATATGAAGCTCTTCTGTAAATGAATCAATGACAATTGAAGCTGGCATGACAGTTTCACCGTTCTCACTTAGCAACGAGTTGCTAGGGAATATACCAAACATCTATTATTCCTTAATCCTGTTAAGGTTACTGTCATAAGTACCCATTCGTTTTCCTTTGCGATCAAACATCTTCCATCCATTCGTAACATTATGGCTGTCAATATCAGGTGTTATATAGGTTTTTCCATTAAAAAACACAGGTTGTCCATGAGAGTTAAATGGTGCTTTAGGAGCAGGGATTTTTCTATCAAAACCTAAATCACCAGCAGCCTTCTGGGCTTCTTTACCCTTGAGAGCCAGATAAGCGATATCATCCTTACTCGGCCCATCAGGGATCGGCGTAACCGTAGTATTGCCGCCCGTATCTGGTGCTCCATCGTTGTTACCTGTCCGTTCTGATCGCGCTGATCTGGCGTGGTGAGCGAAGTATCCTTTTCACCCTGATGGCCCGGATTTTCCAGCTTACCGCCCGTCAGGTCATCCTTCACCGGCAGGGTTTCGGTTTTGCTCCCTTCACCCTCTTTATCTCCAGCCGTTGCCAGCGCGCCGACTGCACCCACGCCCCCAGCGACCGGACCCGGCGCGCCGCCTGTCGTGAGCAGGTCGTTTTTACCCACGCAGTACGGGTTTGATGAACCGGTGCAGCACAGTACGTTATTCCCAAGGGCAGAAATATTCATTAAGACCCCACTCGGCAGGAGTGGGGATTATTCAGTATTAATCAGGATCGGAGGGGGGGGGGCTACGTCCTTTTAATTCATCTATCTTAGCAAAGATCCATGACCCTACTCCACCAGCAAAACCTGCAATAAGACTCATTGCTGATGTTTTAAATAAATCCTGATAGTCCAAAGAAAAGGATCTTAAATAAATAAGGTTAATAACTAATCGCAACGTCATTCCTAATAAAAAAAATAACATAGAGCCATATAGAATGCTTAATATCAACAGGGTTATTGTTGGCTTTTTTTTCATTTGTTCTTCTCCTTCTTGTTGACTGCATCCTTAGTTGCACTACCTGCTGCTTCGGATACAAAGGCGCTACCAACGTCAGACCAAAAGCCAGCCGAAGATCCAAACACAGGACTAAGTAAGTCAGGTGCATATTTACCAATCCCCCCACCAATCAGACCTCCGGCAACAGCACCGCTAATTGAACCTTTATCGGGTCCATCAGTAAACACAGCACTGCCGGTAGCGATGGCCACGTTCGGTAAAATACCACGTCCCGGTGCTAATGCTGCCCCAATAGCCGCAGTACCCGTTCCCCAAGGATCATACTGTTTATTTTCATTACCAGGCTGACTCATATCGAACCATTGATAAGAACCATTCGCGATTGCGCCGATGAGTGCGCCGCCAATGACTTTCCCTGCTGAGGCTGCTGGCCCCAGATACGCGGCACCAGCTGCGAGAGCACCATCTTTATAAGCTTCAACAATGACTTTTGGAATATTAGCTCCTTCTGGTAAATCACCCTGTGCCAGTTTAGCCAGCCCTGCCTGCTTTTGCTCAGCCGTTAGCCCGTTTGTCTGTGCGTACTGATCCCAGGATGCCACTGCCTGACCGTAATCTGTCATCCCCTTCGGCAGGTTAAACATGTCATTTTGCTCAGCGGTGTTTTTACCCGCCTGAGCGCCCGCTACTGCACCGGAAGCATCGCCTCCGGCAACTCCACCGGCCAGGCCGCTTGCCAGCGTGGCTAACGCGGAGATGGTCTGCTTCTGCGTTTCATCCAGCTTGCTGAAGTCGTCCGTACCGTACATCGCTTTGGCAATCACGGCGGTGCTCACGGCGGCCGAGGCTGCACCAACAGCGCCCGCCGCGGCTGAGTTACCCTGCAGCTGTGCGATAACCCCAGCTACCACTGCATGAGCCATTACGCGGCTGGTTTCGTCCGGCGCGGTCTGCTTGATAACCTCGGCGATGTAAGGCGCGGAACCGCCCGCAATGGCCTTCGCGATATCGCCGCCCGCCAGGCCCTGCACCGCCGCGGTCGCGGCCTGGATACCCTGCTGCAGGGCGCTGCCCGTACCGTACTTCTTTATTTCGGCTTTATAAACGTCCGAGCTGCGCAGCGCGTCCAGGTATTCGGCCTTTTCTTTGTCGGTCGCATTCTCCTTCAGCGGGCCAAGCGCTTTTTTCGCCGCCGCCAGCCCGTTGATATCGCCCTGCGTCCTCGCGATGTCCGCCGCCTGGCTGCCAATCTCGCCAATCAGCTGCGCCTCCTTCAGGCGGTTCTGCTCCTTCTCCTTGTCGAAGATGGGAACTGGAATAGTGATGATCCCGCCTGAGAAGGGCGGGATTGGTAACTGATACTAAAAACCTTTTACTTTAAAGAGGCGGAATAAAACAATTCCAACACCTAACATCCCACCTCCAGTCCCTCCTACTTTTATACCTTTCCAAAAATCCGGCCATTTTAAATCTATAAATCCGTAAGCAAAATACTTGATAAAAACAAGGGCGACATTGGATATTTCGGCAATAATAACACCAGCGATCAATGAAATAACTATAATGAAGAGATTGAACATTAGTGCCTTCATTATTTCGCTCCACTATTAAATTTATTTTCAATGATTTTTTGAATCTCAGTTCCTGTCATCTCTGAAGTGATAGAAGAACCAATGTTGCCTGCTGCTCCCGGCAACTTGCTCGGCAACATCTCCTTAGAGATTCCCAGCTGTCCCTTGATTTCCGTGTATTTTAGCAGATCGGGATTGAACTTCGGATCCCAGCCGCCAGTTACCCACTTACCTGTTGCATTAGTTCCTGCTGAGATAAATTTACCGGCACCAAAACCTAACCCTGCACCGGCCCCGTTAGTCATTGCGCCCGTTAAAGGATCGTCGCCATTAATCTGATTGGTTAACGCACCTCCTGCTGCATTCCAGCCTACCGTTCCCTTCCAGCCTTGGCCCATCGTAATCACGTTCACCCAGCCCGCTATAACGGAGTTAACAGGATTAACCTTACCATCACCAGCATACTGAACCCCTGCATTAACGCCCGCCCCCAGCCCCCACATCGCCAGGGCTTCACCCGTCAGCGAGGCGGCACCGCCGCCTGCCAGCGCACCGGCAATCGCTTTATTGACGGCCTGACCGCGACCGCAGGACTCCGATGAAGGCGCATCGGCACAAGACATCACATCCTTAGCATGCTCCTGGGCAAACTTCGTCTGGCTCTCTTCGTTACCGCCAAATAAGTTGTTGTTGACCGTCGTCTGTCCGGCCTGTGCGCCTGACAGGGCATCTGCCGTGCTGTTGCCCGCCAGTCCGCCCGCGAGTCCCGCTGCCAGCGTGGCCAGCGCGCTGACCGTCTGCTTCTGCTCTTCGCTCAGCTCGCTGACGGGTTTGCCGTAGGTACTGGTGGCGATCATGCCGATCATCTCGGCCGTAGCCGCGCCGCCCGCGCCGACCAGCGCGTTATTGCCCTGTGCCGCAGCCAGCGCCGCATTGACCGCCGCGTGGGCCAGCACTTTGCCCGCGTCATCCATTCCGCTGCTGCCGATGATGTTAGCGATATACGGCGCGGAGCCGCCCGCAATGGCCTTCGTCAGGTCGCCGCCCGCCAGGCCCTGCACCGCCGCCGTGGCGGCCTGGATAGCCTGCTGGACCTTGCCGCCCGTCCCAAATCCGCTCTCCGTAAAGGCCTGGTTATACAGCGTGTTATACGCCTGGCCGCTGATATCGTCAGCCGATGGCGTTTTGCCGGGGTTGGCCGCCATCCACGCTTTTTTCGCCGCCTCCAGCTGCTGCGGGGTGACGTTTTTCATCTTTTCGTTAGCCGCTTTGGTGGCAACTATCTGCCCCTGCGTCCTCGCAATATCCGCCGCCTGGCTGCCAATCTCACCTAGCAGCTGCGCCTCCTTCAGGCGGTTCTGCTCCTTCTCCTTGTCGAAGATGGGGGAGAGCGTCTGGTTGGCGTGCTCAACGTCGCGGCTGAGGTCGGCAGTGTCCTGCTTCTGGGCATCCTTGTCGCGGATGATGATGCTGCCGTCGCTGACCGCCGACTTCGTGGTTGAGCTGTCGCTGCCCCTGCCGTTAACGCCGGTCAGCAGGCCGTTGGCCATATTGCCGGCGAACTGGCCGCCGATGCTGCCGCCGCTGCTGACGCCGACGCTCTGGTGATCCACCTGGTAGTCGGCCTGGTTGCGGATGTCGCTGAAGCCGAGGGTGCCGGTATCCAGTTTGTTTTGCGAAGCGTCCGCCGTGGAGCCTATCACCGCGCCGTTCAGCTGGGTGTGGCCGCCCACCGCGACGTCAAAGCCGCCCTTACCGGCAAAGATGCCGGTCTGCTCCTCCACCGACCGCCAGCTGCTGTGCATTTTATCCCGGCTCAGGTTGACCGAGCCGCTGCCGCCGCTGAAGCTGACGCTGCCGCCCGCGCTGGCGTTCTGCTGCTTCGAGTCGTAATCGTCCGCGTCCTGCTGGCTGGTCAGGGTCAGGTCGCGGCCGACGTTTATCTTCACCGCCTCGCCGCTGGCCTGCGCCCCGGTCAGGGTGGCGTCGCGCCCGCTGGTGATGCTGAGGTTGCTGCCCGCGTTGACGGTGGTCTCGCTGTGGGTGGTGCCGTTGCCGGTCTCGCTGCCGCGCCCCTTATTGACGCTGGCGTTGAGCGACGGGCCGTTCGACCCCTGGCCGACGTTAATGCCGATGCCGACCGAGCCGCCGTGGCTCTCGTTCTTGCCGTCCAGGCGCTGGGTGTTCTGCGCCGAGGTCAGGTTAACGTCGCGCGCCGCGCCGAGGCTGATATCCTTTCCGGCCTGCAGCCGGCTGCCCTGCACGTTGAGGTCGGTGCCAGTGGCGTTCACCGTCAGGTTGTTACCCGCGGTCAGGCTGCTGCCCTGGCTCTGCGTCTGCGTCGAGGTCTGTTCGGAGCGCGAGGACTGGCTGCCGTAAGAGAGGTTAACGCCCGCCATGCTGCCCGGCGCGCCGCCCGCTTCGGCGAGGCTGGCGGCCTGTGCCGCCTGCACCCCGGTCAGCGCGGCCTTCATGCCCTGCAGGGCGGCGAGGCGGCCGCTGCTCTCTTTACTGGCGTCGTTCGCCGTGGCCACGGCGCTGTTAAGCGCGCTGCCGACGGTGCCGGAGAGCGCCAGGGTCAGGCCGCTCTGCTTCTGCTCGACCACGTGCTGCTGGCTGCTCTGGTTCTGCGCGGCGAGGATGTTCACCTCCTTACCGCTCAGGGCGATGTCCTTCGCCGCCAGCACGTCGGAGCCCTTCACCGTCAGGGCGTTGCCCGCGCTCAGGGTCACGCTGCCGCCGGTGCTGCCCACGGTGCTGCCGACGCTGCTCAGGCTGCGCGCCACGTCGGTGGTTCTGGTGCTGGAGGAGCCGACCGTCACGCCGACGCCGCCGGTGCCGGACAGGCCGCTCTTCTTCTCCTGCAGCATATGCGACTCGTCGCGCTGCTCCGTGGCGGCGTTCAGGGTCAGGCTGTTGCCCGCGCTCAGCGCCACGTCGTGGCTGCCCGCCACGCTGCTGCCGGTGACGGTCAGGTCGCGCCCGGCCCGCATCAGCACGCTGTCGCCGCCGAGCTGGCTGCCGTTCACGCTCTGCTGGTTGACGGTGTCGCGCGACTCGGTGCGGGTTTTTGACAGCATGCCGCTGCTGCCGGTGGCCTTGTAGTGCTGGTCGAGCGTGGTGCTGTCGGTGCCGTGCTGTACGCGGATGTCGTTGCCCGCCGTCACGCCGAGCTGCTGCCCGGCGTTGATGGTGCCGGCGGTGACGTTCACGTCATGCCCGGCGGCGAGGGTGACGCGCCCTGCGCCGGTGACGCTGCTGCCGACCTGCTGGCTGCTGCTGTGGTGCTGCCAGTTGTCGCCCCAGTTGAGGTTATCGGTGCTGCCGGTGTCGACGGTGCCGAGGTTCAGGTCGCGCCCGGCGCTGATAGCGGTGCTGCCGCCTGCGCCGCTGTTGACCACCTGCGCCGCCGTCAGGTTGACGTCGCGCCCGGCCTGCAGCGCCAGCTTGCCGTCGGGCTGCTGCACGTAGAGGCCCGCCACGCGGTCGACGGTGGTGCGGGCAAACTCACCCCCGGCGCTCTGCGCGCTGCGGGTGGTGGTGGTGGCGTTGATGTCGCGTCCGGCGAGGGCCAGCAGGCTGTGGTCGCCTGCAATCGTGCCGCCGCTGTTGTTGATGTCGGTGCGCGCCTGAAGCGTCACGTCGCCGCCCTGGATAAAGCCGCCGCTGTTGTTGATGTTCTGCGCCAGCAGCTGGGTGCGCTGCTGTCCGCTGATGCGCCCGCCGTTGTTGAGGTCGCCGCTCAGGTTCAGGCCGACGTTGTTCCCGGCCAGCAGCGCGCCGCTGCCGTCGAGGTCGCCCGGCTTGACCGTGGCGTAAACCTGCGGCACCAGCACGCGCTGGCTGCTGCCGTCGGCCAGGGTGACCGTCTGCGCCACCATCCAGACGATATCGCCGCTCAGCAGCGCCATCTGCTCCGCCGTCAGCGCCACGCCCGGGGTCAGATTGTATTTTTTGCCGAAGGTTACGCCCGCGTCCATCAGTCCCTTGTACTGCTCCTCGTCGCTCTGCCAGTTGCCGAGGTAGCGGCTGCCGGAGAGGGCGATGACCTGCTCGCGGATCAGGCGCTGCTCGTAGTAGCCGTCGCCGAGGCGCTTCAGCACGTTGTTGGGGTCGGTGGTGAAGGCGTTCATCATGTAGTCGGAGCTGAGCCACTGCTTTTTGTTGGTAAAGCGCGGGTCGGTCTCGACCAGGTACGGGCTGGTGCTGTCCGGGCGCACCTGATACAGGCTGTTGTCGGGCAGGCGGGTGTCTGGCCCGGCCACGCGCACCACGTCGCCGGAGCCGATAGTCACCTCAAAGGTTTTGCCCGCCGGCAGGGTGGCAGGAGTGAGGGCGGCGCTGCTGCGCTGATTGATGGTCAGGCCGCTGCCCTGGCCCTGAGTGTGATCCTGCACGGTGCTGGCGTTGAGGGCGATGCCCTGAATGACGGTTGGCGGGGTGTAGCCGGTGACGTCGACGTTGGAGGAGTCGCCGTGCTTCTGCTGGTGGCGCGAGTAGAAGGTGGCGGTGCCCGCGTCGCTGATCTGGCGGTTGGCCGCCACTTCGACGTTATCCAGCGTGCTGCCCTGCATGCTGAGGTCGCCACCGGCCACCATCTGGCTCTTGTCGTTGAGCACGCGGTCGGCGTCGATGCTGAGGCTGCCCCCGGCGATGATCCTGGCGGGGTCGCTCTCTTTGATGCGATCCTCGGTGATGGTGCGCACGTAGTCGTAGTGGGTGAAGCGGTCGCCGTCGGTGGTATGGCAGATCACCCCCTCGATGCACAGAGTGTTCACCTCATCCTGATAGATATAGATGGTGTAGTCTTTGTCGTTATAGCGTACGCCGTTGTTGAGGCGTGCCACTTCGTACTCGGAGATATGCTCCTGCGACACCAGCACGTTTTCCAGCTCAAAGTGGTCGTTAATATTGTTGAGCTCTGAGACGTTCAGCGCCATATCGCCAGCCGACTCGAGGGTGGCGCTGTGGTTATTCAGCACGCTGGCCTGGCCGGTAGCGCGGTAGTTGGCGTCCAGCGCGCCGCCAAGAGCCATATCCCCGTCGCTGTAGATCAGCGCGTGGTCGCGGTTGTTCAGCGTACTCACCCCGAGATCCAGCCGCTGGCGTGCGGCAATGGTCGCTGCCTTGGCGTTCTCCGCCAGGTTGTTCAGCGTGGTAGCGGCAATCGCCAGCCAATCGCCGTAGATGCGCCCGCTGCCTGTGTTATTCACCACGTCGGCGAGAATGCGGGTGTTAACCCCGTCGATCAGGCCCGTGTTGGTCAGCGTCTGCGCCGCCGTCAGCTGGGTGGTGCCCGCGCTGATCTCCGCGTCAGCACCGTTGAGGATATCAGTGGCGCTGGCATCCAGCAGGTTGCCCGCCTGGATCAGCGCCTGGTTATTCAGGTCGCCCTGGGTGGTCAGGCTGAGGTCGTGGCTGGCCTGCACCTTGCCGCTGTTGTTAAAATCCTGCGTCAGGCTGAGCGTCATATCCCCCAGCGACAGCAGATTGCCGTCGCCGCTCAGGCCGCTGGCGCTCAGGCTGACGTTTTTGCCCGCTTCAATGTCGCCCGCGCGGTTAACGATCTGCTGTGCCTGCGCCTGCAGGTTACCCTGCGCGCTGACCAGACCGCTGCCGTTGTCCAGCGTGCCGCTTAGCAACAGCGACAGATCGCTATCGGCCAGCAGTGCGCCGTTGCGGTTATCGAGGTCCTGCGCGCTCAGGGACAGGCTGCCCCCCTGGATGCCCGCGCCGTCGTGGTGGGTCTGGCTGTTAACGATGTTCGCCGCGCTCAGCGTCACGCCCTGCGCGCCCTGGATCAGTCCGCTGGTGTTGTCGATTTTGGCGTTGGCTGCCGCAATCGCTATATCCCCCAGCGCCTGGATCTGCCCCGCGCCGTTGTTGAGGTCGGCCGTGGTCAGGGCCAGCGTGCCCTTGCTGGTGATCTGGCCCGCGTGGCTGTTATCCAGCCCGGCGCTGAATACCGACAGCGACTCCCCGGCGGCCAGCAGCCCCTGCTGGTTGTTCATCTCGCCTGCGTTGAGCGTCAGCGCGCCGAGCGCGGTGAGGGTGCCCTGCTGGTTATTGAGGGTGTTCCCCTGGGTGTTCCAGTGCAGGCTCTGGCCCGACTGAATGGTGCCGCCAGCGTTGTTCAGCGCGCTGCTGGTGGCGGTGAGTGTGCCGCGCGCCAGCAGTTTGCCCTGCTGGTTGTCGACGGCCGTGGCGTTCAGCGTCAGCGTGTTGCTGTTGCTGGCGAGGGTGCCGCCGCGGTTGTTGATGCCGCCTGCGAGCGACAGCGTCAGATCCTGCTGCCCCAGCTGCTGCAGAGTGCCTTTCTGGTTCGACAGGCGGTTGGCGCTCAGGTCGAGCTTATCGGCGCTGACAGTGCCGCCGTCGTTGTTCAGCAGGCCCTGGGTACGGGCGCTGAGCTGATGCGTGGCGGCGACATTACCCCCGGCGGTGCTGATGTCACCGCGGGTGGCGTGCAGGCTGACATCCTTCCCAAAGGTCTGGCTGCCGCTCAAATCGATAGCGCTGGCGCTGGCCGTCAGCTGGCCTGCTGCGGTGTTCTGCCCGTTAGCGCTGAGTTTGCCCTGGCTGTTCAGCGTCAGGTCGCCCTGGGCGCCGGGCTTGCCGTCGCGGGCCATCCCTGCGGCCAGTGCGCCTTTGGCGCTGCTGTTGATGCTGGCAGCGCTGACGGAGGTGTTATGCTGCGCGGCAATAATTCCGCTGTTGCTGACGGCGGCGCCTGCGCGCAGCGTGCTATCGGACCCGGCATAGAGGGTGCCGCTGTTGTTCAGGTCGGTTTTGGCGCTCAGCTGCACTGCCTGGCTGGCCGTGATTGAGCCGCTGTTGCTCAGGGTGCCGTCGGCATTGACCACCACGTCACCGGCGCTAGCGCCGATCGCCCCGGCGTTATGTACGCCAACCCCGGACTCGGTGCCGAGCAGGCGGATTTTATTGGCGTACATGCCGCCCAGCGCGGCGACGTCAATCGCCACCTGCGGGCGGGCGCTTCCGTCAGCCGCTTTGCGCGTCACGTTCTGATGAGCGGCATCAACGCTGTTGCGCCCGCTGGTTACCGCCAGATCGTTGGCCCACAGCCCGGCGTTGATCTTCACCGAGCGGGCGATCAGATCGGTATGATCCTGCAGGCTGCTGTCCATGCCGTTGCCCTGGATAATGATTTCGCCGCGATCGACCTCATACCCGGTCAGCTGGCCGTTGTTGAGCTTCGCCTGGCCGGTGGTCAGGGTGGCGCGGTTGGCGTTGATAAAGCCGCAGCCGCTGCAGGTGATACCCGCCGGGTTAGCGATCACCACCTGGGCCTTTTGCCCGGCCACTTCGATAAAGCCGTTGAGCTGGCTCGGGTTGCGTGAGTTCACTTCGTTGAGGATGATTTTAGCTTCACCCTTTGCCAGCCACGGGTTGCCGTTGACCATCCCGGCCAGCTGCGTCTGCGTGCTGGCATGGCTGTTATTCAGCACCACGCCTTTGTTGCTGACGTCGAACTGGCTGTAAACGTTGCGGGAAACGCCACCCGCGCTCGGGGTCTGAATATTGACCTGCGGCGTACCGTTAGCGCTGCCGACAATGGTCGGCTGCTGGTTACCGGGCGCGCGGCCATCGGCGACGATCGCCGCCTGCACCGGCTGCACCGCCCCGAGGGCCAGCAGCAGGGCGAAAGAGAGACCCTTAACTTTGCCGATCAGCTGGCTGAGGGTGTGGCCGGTGCCGGAAGAGGGCGAAGAGCCTGCACGGCCTGAGCGGGCGATCTCCGGTACGGCCATCAGCATGCCGCGCGCTTTGTTAAAAATCAGTCGGTATAAATTCTTGTTCATAGCTGCATCCCTGCATAATTTTCGGGTAGGGGCTGACCTTGTTTTTCGGTCAGCCCGCAATCACGGCACCGGGCGACCGGGAAACAAGGTCGCCCCCTGCGGCAGCCGCTTAGAAACGGTAGCCGACACCGATGTTAAAGCCGTTGATGGCGTGGTTTTTCTCACCGTCATTCAGGCTTGAACCCTCGTAGCCAATATCCACGGCAACATTCTCAATCGGGTTGATCTGCACACCTGCGCCATACATAAATGAGGTTTTGCTGATGCTGCCGTCGGTGGTGCCCATATCGCGGTAAGAGCCTGATTCATAGTTAAGCCAGCGGGTGCTGTAGTCGGCTTTATTGTAATTAACCCCGACCAGGCCATAGACGCTGACGTAAGAGTTAATGCGGTAAGCCGGGCCAGCGGACAGGGAGTAGTATTTAAGGTCGACTTTGTTGTCGATAATATCTTTCGTCGCCAGGTAAGAGTAATCAGACTTCCCGCCCATATAGGTGAATGAGCCCATAATGCTGAAAGGCGAATTCCACTCGTAGCGATACTTAACGTTCACCCCATTGATGTTCTTCAGGTCCTGCACTTTGCTGTGCGCATACCCCAGAGTAATGGTTTGCCGATCGGCCTGGGCCTGCGTGCTTAAACCCAGAATCGCGATCAGTGCAGAGCCGATAAATAATGTTTTCATGTTTAATCCTTTAAGGTTGTTATCTCTGCTTGCGCAGTTTTAGGGTGCTCATCCCGCCGCGGACTTTTCGCCGGCGGAAATTCGGGAATATCAACGGATAATGGCGCGCCAGCGCGCCAGATGCGGGCCTGCTGCTGGCTGATTTGCCTGCCCTTAAAATTCATCACCCGCTGCCCGCGCCGTTTTCCCTGGTGATAAAGGGAACGGAAGCAGCGGTCGGGAAACAGCAGGTCGGTCACCAGGCGGCTCATGGCGCGGGTGTCGCCAAACGGTGCGATCCAGTCGCGGATCCACAGGCGGTCGCCGCTCAGCCAGTCGCTCTCCTGCACCTTAATCGCGGGCTGCGACAGATAGCGACGTTCCGCCGCGTTATCCAGCGACATCCAGCTGATAAAGCACACCGGGCGGCCCTCGCGGCTCACCAGCATGTAGTGCTGATGCTTAATAATCGGCAGCAGCACCGTGGGCAGCGCATGCAGCGGCAGGTCGCGGTGCTGCGGCGAGTGCATCCACAGCCATACCGCGGCTCCCAACACTTCGGCTTCGCTGCGTTCTCCGCCCAGCAGCAGCGGGGCGTGGACGTCATAAATTCCGCTTTGCATGGTGCGCCCCTCAGAAATCCCAGTTCAGGCTGAAGCCCAGCGTCACCGGGCTGGTTTTAAAACCGTCCGGTTTGGCGATCGGCACTCCGGCAAACAGGTCATAGCCGGTTTTAAAGGCGCTGCCGCGCAGCCCGACCACGCCACCGGCTAAATGGTTGCCCACCGACTCCTCAATGCCACGCCCGCTGACATGCCCGTAGTCAGCCCCGAGATAGAGCTCCTGGCTGGGCAGCGGTGTACTCCAGGCGAAGTCGTTACGCACCAGCCAGCCGCCGTTGGCGTTCAGCGTGCGTTCGCCGTCAAAGCCGCGCACGGTATAACGGCTGCCGATAGCAAACTGATCCTGCGGCGTCAGTGGGGTGCTGCTGATCTGGCGCTGATACTGCACGCTGTAGCGGAAATTCTGGCTGCCAAGGGCAAACGGCACGTTGAGCTGGCTGTTAAGCTGCACAATTTTGCTCAGCGCGGTGGCCTCGCCAAATGACTCCTCCGGTGCGGGCAGCGCGCCAAACCAGCGGGTGCCGCGCTGGTAGCTGACGCCCGCATCCAGCGTTGCCTGGCGGATGTAGTGGCGGTGCTGCAGGCCGATGCGCCAGCCCGCGGTCTGGCGGCGCTGCACTTCCACTTCGGTATCATTGATGTAGTTCTTTGAGTCACGCATCAGCAGGGCGTAGCTGAAGGTGGTTTTCTGGCTGCCGCTGCGGTGCAGCACCTGGCTGAGTTCGGCCGTCAGGTTGCGGCTCTTGCCGCTGTAGCGATAGTCACTGTTCAGCCCGGCAACGTTCTGGTGGTAGTCATAGTCGCTGCCGGTAACGGAGAGCATCGCGAAGCGGAACGGCACCGAGTAGTGTGCGGTGACGTTCTGGCTGCCTTTGTCGCTGCCGGGCCTGACGGCGCGGGTACCGGAGAGATAAAACAGATCGCTGAGCGAGAAGGGGTTATCGAGCGACAGGGTCATACCGCCCTGATAGCGCCCGGTGCTGCGGGTGCCGGAATCATCGAGCGAGGCGCCCAGACGCCAGATCTTCGCCTGCTGCCAGTGCAGCATAATGTCGCTTTCACCCGGCTGTTCGCCGGGGACGATCTCCATGCTGGCCTGCACGGTCGGCAGGCGCTGCAGGTTCTCCAGCCCCTGCTCGATATCGCGCAGATCCAGCAGATTACCGGGGCGGGCGGGGAAGGCATTAAACAGGGTGACGTAGCGGCCGCTGTCCGGGGTCAGTTTCACCCGATGAACGTAGCCGGGCAGGATGCTGAGCTGCAGGGTGCCACTCTTCAAATCCTGCTGAGGAGCCAGCACGCGGGTGGTGATATAGCCGTGATCCACCAGCCTGTTCTGCATGCTGCTCATCAGCAGGTTGATGCCTTTGCCACCCAGACAGTGGCCCTGTGCCTGATTCGCCATGCGCTGCAGCGGCAGCCAGTGCGGTAAGGCATCTTTGCCGCTCAGCACCACCCGATCAATGGGGAAGCACGGGGTTTCCTGCGGAAAGGCCAGTTTGCCGCTCTGGTCAACGTTGGGCTGCAGGCGAATATCGGGCGTGGGCGGCAGCAGCTGCTGCTCAAGCGCCTTCTGACGCTGCTGTTGCAGGATCAACTGCTCATCTGCCAGCGCCAGTGGGGAGACCATCAGCAGCGCAGGAAAAGCTACCGCACAGGCGCGGTAAGGCGCTACCCGGCGAACGAAATGAGGGGACAACATCAAACAATCCTTGTTAATGAAACGCTTAATTATTAGCCATGTTGGGATGGCGCGATGATAGAAACCGCCAGGACGATTTGCAACCACTTACTGCCCATCTAAGGGATCTTCTTAAGCGCAGCGGGGGGGGGGAGGATAAGCCAGCTATTTCTGAGTCATCGGGCAAGTGGTGCAGAGGGGAGGGTTGCGCAAAATGAAGAGAGCGTGATGGCAATAAGCCACTTAAGGTATTCCTAATCTGGCATGGCGATACTGGGCCCAACTGTTTGATTATGGACCCCGAGTTATGCCACTGCTGCCATGCAAAAGAGCGGAATTAAGCCGCATCTCTTATCTGATCCTCTTTTCACTCTACATCTCAATATTTCTCAATATCGCTTATTACCGTCAGGTTTTAGCGGATATGCCGCTGGATAACCTGCACGGCGTGCTGGTCTTTCTGTCGATGCCGGTGGTGGCTTTTAGCGTGATTAATATTATCGCCACGCTGGCCTCCTTCCTGTGGCTCGACCGCCTGGTGCTGGCTCTGTTTATTCTGGTCTCGGCCAGCGCGCAGTATTTCATTATCAATTACGGCATTGTGCTCGACCGCTCGATGATCGTGAACATGATGGACACCACCGCATCGGAAACCTTTGCGCTGCTGACGCCGAAAATGGTGATTACGCTGCTGCTGACGGCGGTACTGATGATGGTGATGGCGTTCTGGGTGCGGATTAAAAAGACCCTGCCGCGGTGGAAAAGCGCGCTGTATCGCCTGATTAGCGTGGCGATCTCGGTCTGCCTGATCCTGCTGGTGGCGCTGTTCTTTTACAAAGATTACGCCTCGCTGTTTCGCAACAATAAGGAGCTGGTGAAGGCGTTGAGCCCGTCGAACAGCATTGTCGCCTCTCTTTCTTATTACTCGCATCAGAAGCTGGCGAATGCTCCGCTGATTAAGATTGGCGAGGATGCAAAGCTAAGCCCGTTAATGAGCGGCGGTAAAAAAAATCTGACCATCATCGTGCTGGGTGAAACCACGCGGGCGGATAACTTCGCGCTGGGCGGCACTTATTCGCGTGAGACTACGCCGCTGCTGGCAAAAGATGGTGTGGCTTACTTCCCGCACACCACTTCGTGCGGCACGGCCACGGCGGTGTCGGTGCCGTGCATGTTTTCCAATATGCCACGCGCACATTATGACAGCGACCTTGCCGCTCACCAGGAGGGGATGCTGGATATTATTCAGCGCGCCGGCATTCAGGTGCTGTGGAAGGACAACGATGGCGGCTGTAAAGGGGCCTGCGATCGCGTGCCGCACGAGGATGTCACCAGCCTGAACTTGGCAGATATGTGCATTAACGGTGAATGTTACGACGAGGCGCTGTTCCACAACCTTGAGGATGATATTCAGAACCTGAAAGGCAACGGCGTCATTGTTCTGCACACCATCGGCAGCCACGGCCCGACCTACTGGCACCGTTATCCGCCCCAGTTCCGTAAATTTACCCCGACCTGTGATACCAGCCAGATTCAGGAGTGCTCGCAGCAGCAGCTGGTGAACACCTACGACAACACCATTCTGTATAGCGATTACATTGTCGATAAAGCGATTAACCTGCTGAAGTCACATCAGGATCGGTACACCACCAGCCTGGTTTATCTCTCCGATCACGGTGAGTCGCTGGGGGAGAACGGCGCCTATCTGCACGGCCTGCCGTATGCGATTGCGCCAATGACGCAGAAGCATGTTCCGATGCTGATCTGGCTGTCGCCGGACTATCAGCAGCGCTATAGCGTTAACGACGAGTGTCTGAACAAGCTGGCGAAAAACGGCGAGTTCTCTCAGGACAACCTGTTCTCCACGATGCTGGGATTAACCGGTACGCAGACTAAAGAGTATGTGGCGGGCGATGATATTTTGACGGCGTGCCGGGGCAAATAATCCCTGAATATTCTTATCCTCGAACATGATGCCCTGCTGTGGCAGGGCATTATTCCAGCACTTTGCCGAGTTCGATGCTCAGCATAAAGCCTCTTTCCCTTCGCGTTGAACATCGTTTAGATTTTTATTTGATATGCTGAACTGTGATTTTTGATATAATCAAAATTAGTGGAATTTCTAACTTATGGATTATATTGCTATTTTTTCCATTATTTTGAGATGACGTTTTGTGTCAGTGGGGATAACTAAATATCATGGCTCAGTTTAATCACTTTGAACTCTCATTGCTAAACCCGAGCTTTGACTCGCCTTTGGTTGACGCACTGACGGAACTGGAGTTGCTTCGGCACCTGCGGCTGGAAACTGATGTTCACCCTATCCTGTTTGCACAGTTGAAGGCCGTTTTCCATATGCTGGAGAGTCTTGGTTCAGCAAGGATTGAGGGCAACCACACCACCCTTGCCGATTATGTTGAAAGCAAAGTTGAAGGAACGGAAGGGACGACGGATCAGCTAAAAGAGATCAATAACATTGAAGCTGCGATGGAGTTCATTGACGAATACCTGAAAAATGGCGATGACATCACAGAATATTTTATCCGCGATTTGCATAGTCTGACGGTTGCCGGGCTAAAACAGGAAGGCGACAGAACTCCTGGCGCATATCGACAACACAATGTCAGCATCGCTCAGTCCGACCATTTACCGCCGGACCCTATCCGCGTTTCTGATTATATGTCGGAACTAACCGCCTTTATTAACCGTGCCGATAAGCCAAAATATGATCTGATGAAGATTGCCCTGGTGCATCACCGCTTTGGCTGGATACATCCATTTGGCAACGGTAATGGCAGAACGGTCAGGTTGCTGACCTATGCGCTGCTCATTAAATATGGATTCAATGTTCAGTCCGGTGGACGAGTTCTTAATCCGACAGCGGTATTTTGCAACGATCGTGAGCGCTACTATGCGATGCTTTCATTAGCCGATAAAGGAACTGAGCAAGGTTTAGAAGAATGGTGCTTATATGTGCTTTCAGGGATCTCATCTGAGCTGAAGAAAGTCGATCAACTGACAAATCACGCTTTCCTGCGCGAAAAAATCCTGAATCCAGCCATCGATTTTTCATCGGAGAGAGGGTTGATAAACCCTCTGGAGTCGAAGGTTTTGAAACGTTCTGTTGAGCTGGGCACGATAAAAGCGGGTGATTTACGCACCGTTTTACCCGATCTAAAACCGTCTCAGGTGACTTATCAGCTTGGTAAGCTGATTGACCGGGGATTGCTCCAGCCAGTGGAAGAGGGAGCGCGCACCTATACGGCGAAGTTTTCGAACTCATATCTGATACGCGGTGTTATTAAGGTTCTGCGGGAAGAAGGGTTTATTCCTGATTTGTGATGCGGGAAATTTGTAGTCAGGCAGAGAACGTCACAGCGACCAGAAAGCCATCTGAACCCCAGAAAGCAAAAAACCCGCCAGAGGCGGGTTTTTCTAAATATGGTGCCCGAACCCGGAATCGAACCAGGGACACGGGGATTTTCAATCCCCTGCTCTACCGACTGAGCTATTCGGGCAACGGGGCGC
>Ga0308161_1000884_pt1 | contig 41003 bp, 34 predicted proteins | sample PhyFR2_FD_201034 | JGI IMG/M metagenome (GOLD analysis project Ga0308161, IMG submission 201034) | Phyllosphere microbial communities from UC Gill Tract Community Farm, Albany, California, United States - DLSLF.R2 | ecosystem: Host-associated > Plants > Phyllosphere > Unclassified | place: USA...
CCGGTCAGCGCCAGCCGCGCCGCTTCGGTCAGGTAGGGCTGCAGCATCGCCAGCGGCAGGCCGGCGGCGCGGATGCCGAGGTCGCCGGCGCCATTGGTCAGGGCGATGCTTCCTTCGGCCTGCAGCGTGCCGCCGCCGCTGCGGCCGGATAGCTGCAGCCGCGCCGGGCCGGGGGCGCCGGTATCGAACTCGCTCATGGTGGCGGCGATGTCATCCACCTTGACCGCCAGCGGCGGTTCCTGGCGCGCATCGGCATAGGCCAGGCTGAAATCGCGCAGGGCCAGCTTGCTGGCAGTGATGCGCCAGGGCGCTGCGGCCGGCGCGTTGCCGGGCCTGGCGGGCGCGACGGGCTCGACAGACTTGACGGGTGCAGCGGGTTTGGGAGGAGTGGCGGACTTGACGGGTTTGGCTGACTTGGCTGACCTGGCTGCAGACTTCTGATCCGGCTGGCGGGCTGCGTCCGTTACGGGTACGGGTGTTGCCGGTCCGGTCCAGTTCAGGCTGCCATCCTTGTCGAAGCGCACCTGGGCGGCGCCGCCGGCCAGCGCCAGGCTGCCGAGATCGAGCCGGCGCTCGCCCAGCCGCACCTTCGCGCCCTTGAGCTGCACATCGTCCGCATGCGCCAGTTCGCCGGCCTGGCGCGCCTCGTTGATCGCCAGCTTCTTCAGGCTGGCCGACAGGCCGTCGGCGCTGACATCCGGTCCGGACGCGGGCAAGGACAAGGTCAGCGTGTCGGCGGCGCTGCTGCCCTGGGCCAGGCTGTAGCGCGCGCCCTGGCGCCCGGCCGCGCCGACGGCGACGCCGGCCGCTTCCAGCCGGGTCGCCAGCATCTGCGCCGACAAGACCGCCTTGTCGCCTTCCTTGCGGCCGGACCGGATCTGGCGCGACGTCAGCCTGACGGCGCCGGTGCGCACCGCCTGGCCGGCGGCCCGCTGCGCCAGGCTGGCCAGCGACAGCGCGGCGCCCTCGGCCTGCGCCTCCATCGCGCCTGCCGACAGGCGCAGCGCAAGCCGGTCAAGTTTCAGCGATGGCGCGGCAGCGTCGATGTCGCCGCCTGCCTGTTTCCATTGCAGGCGCGGCAATGCCAGCGCGGTGTCTTCCAGCGTCAGCGCGGTGGCGTCGCCGACACTGGCCAGCAGCTGCCGCATGCCCAGGCTGGCCTCGGGCAACTGCAGCCGGTCGGCGCCGCTGGAGAGGCTGGCTGCGCCCAGCGTCAGCGCCGGCCCGGTCAGGGTCAGCTGCATGCCGTCCGCCGCCGGCGACCACTCTGCCCGCGGCAGGGCCAGCCGGCCCGATTCCAGCGCGATGACCTGGCGTTGCGCCGTGGCGGTGAAGCCGGCCAGGGTCAGTTCAAGCTGTTCCAGCACCGCATGGAGCGCGCCATCCCTGATGGCCGCGCTGTACTTGCCCGACAGGCCCAGCGTGCCTGCAACGTCGCTCAGCGGCAGCCAGGTGTGCAGCCCGCGCGCCAGGGTGCCCGCCTGCATGCCGGCCAGGTCCAGGTTGCCATTGAGCGAAAACGGCTGCAGCCCGAGCGTTCCGCCGGCGCGCAGCACCTCGCCGGCCTCGCTGCGCGCCGACAGCTGCCAGTTGCCGCTGTCCGGCGCTAGCGTGCCGATATTCGTTGCCTCCAGCGTGAGCGGATTGATGCGGGCGATGAGCTGCTGCTCCAGGCGCTGGTCAGCCACGTCGACCCGGCCGTTCTTCACGCCCAGGTGACGCACCAGCAGCCTTGGCGGCGCCTGTTCCGGTTTGGCGCCGGGCCGCTTCAATGCCGCCAGCAGCGGCTGCAGGTTGAGCCCGCCGTCCTTGTCGAATTCAATGCGCAGGCTGGGTTGTTCGAGCTGGATGTCGGTAAAGGTCCAGGCGCGGCGGAACAGGCTGGAAAATTCAAAGTCGGCGCGCAGTTTTTCGGCGGCCAGCAGCGTGCCTTCGCGCACCGTGCGCAGGCTGACATCGCCCAGTTCGAGCGTCAGGGTCAGCGGATTGAAATAGACATGCCCCAGGCTCAGCGTGGCGCCCAGCCGGCTCTGGGCCTGCTCGGGCAGTTGCCATTTGAGCAGCGCCGGCACGATGAACAGGCCGCCTGCCAGATAGGTCAGGGCAAGCGCCCCGACTGCCAGTACCGGCTTGCTGCCGGCAATGCTGGCCAGGCGTCCATGCTTGTTTTGCTGGGATTTCATTTTTTATTGTGTGACGAACATGCATCCGGCATCCGCACTCGACGGTGCGCAGAACCGGGATTGTAGACCGAATGGGTAGGGGTATGGGGGTGAAAAAAGCCTATGGCAATAAGCGACAGCCCTGCGGGACCGGCGCCGTGCCGGGCAAGCTGATCAGGTCGGGCATGGTTGTCACGGCGCATGGCTTGCTGTGCGCATCGTACGTGGCATGGGCGCCTGGCCTGTCGATGGCTTGTCAGCGTTTCAAGGCAGGTCTGCCTGTTCCTGCGCATCGACGCACCCGGATTACCAAGCGGGGCTTATCCTTGCATGCGGCGCGTATCCTCGCCTTGCCAACGCGCTTTGCAAAATCGCTTCATCAACAGGAATATCACCATGCCGGCATCCGCCATACTATCGTCTTGCCTATCCCCGGGCGCGCCAGAAATCTTGCCTGGACACATGTCATGGCTGATGACTGGCCGCGTCGCATGCAGCGGCTTCCATGGCCTGACAACAACAGCCCGCACCGGACACGGGCCGCTTGCCTGATGCATACCGATGGTGGCTTGTCATGGTTTGTTGTATCGCTCGGCTGCCGCGCTGGCAAGGCAGGAAGGGCATGATGGCCCTGGCCTCGCGCCACATGGCAGCCGCCTGCGCCGGCATCACGGCCAATGTGCTGCTGGGCCTGTCAGCGCTGTTCTGGAAGACGCTGGGCGCGCTGCCCCCTCTGACGCTGCTGACCGCGCGCATCATTGCCTCGCTGGCCGCCCTGCTGCTGATCATGGGCGCTCTGGGCCGGCTGCGCGCACTGGCGCAGCGCGTGAGCTGGCGCGATGTGGCGATCCACGTGACGGCGGCGATTCTGGTGGCCTGCAACTGGCTCACCTTCATATGGGCCTCCATCCAGGGCCACGTGGTGGAAAGCGGCCTGGGTTACCTGCTGGCGCCTTTCGTGGCCATCGCCGCCGGGCGCCTGGTGTTCGGAGAAACCATGAGTCCCACCCGACTGGCCGCCCTGCTGCTGATTGCCGGCTGCGTCCTGCTGCTCGCGTTCCGCAGCCAGGAATTGCAGCACCGGGTCTACCTGATCATCGGCATCACCTGGGGCGCCTACGCCTGCCTGAAGAAAATCGCCACGCTGGACGCCTTCGGCGGCCTGCTCTGCGAAACGCTGGTGCTGGCGCTGCTGCTGCCGGCATTGGCCTGGAGCGGAGCATTGCACCTGGCATGGCCGCCGCCATTGACCAGCGCCACCTGGGCGCTGCTTGCCGCCAGCGGCCTGGTATCCGTGCTGCCGCTCTGGTTGTTCTCGCTCGCGGCGGCGCGCCTGCCGATCACCATCATGGGCTTTTTCCAGTTCGTGCTGCCAGTAACGCAGCTGCTGGTCGCCGTGCTGGTTTATCACCAGACCTTGTCGGCCAACAGCGCGCTGTGCTTCGGCCTGATCTGCGCAGCGCTGCTGCTGATGCTGTGCGAGCCTGTGCTGACCCGCGTTGTCGGGGCTGCGCGGGGAAACAGGCGGGATGCGCACTGACGTGTCCCTGGTCAGGAAGGCCGTCTTGACCGCGAAGCAAAGGCCTGCAGCCTGGCGAGGCTGCCGGTTTCGATCGGCGCCGGGGCCGGCACTGCCCACTGGCCACACCAGCGGCCGCCGTGCCGCAACCCAAATGAAAAACCCCTGACCGGCTGTGAGGCAAGGTCAGGGGTTTTGCTGGACGTTCCGGGCTGGACCGGTTTCTTCAGAACGGAATATCGTCATCCATATCCGAGAAATTCGGCGCCGGACGCGGCGCCGGGCGGCTGCCGCCACCGCCGCCACCGCCACCGCCGGTGTTCTGGCGTGCCGGCGGCGCGCTGCCGTAGCCGCCGTCATCCATGCCGCCGCCCATGCCGCCGCCGGCGCCCGCGCCGCCGCCCATGCCCTGGCGGCTGCCCAGCATCTGCATGGTATCGGCGCGGATGTCGGTCGCATACTTCTCGACGCCGTCCTTGTCGGTGTACTTGCGGGTGCGCAGCGAGCCTTCGATATAGACCTGGCTGCCCTTCTTCAGGTACTGGCCGGCGATTTCCGCCAGCTTGCCGAAGAAGCTGATGCGATGCCACTCGGTCTGTTCCTTCTTTTCACCGGTGGCCTTGTCCTTCCAGGTGTCGGTGGTGGCGACCGTGATCGACGTCATTGCGTCGCCGCTGGGCATGTAGCGGGTCTCCGGGTCGCGCCCGAGGTTGCCAACGATGATGACCTTGTTGACCGAAGCCATGGATAACTCTCCTTAACTGTTTAGACGGCGGCTGGCTGCTGTTTCGGGCCGCGCCGCGGCAGGTTTTGCATATTGGACGCAATTATAAGCCACACCACGGTCAGGCCCGCGCCCAGAATGAAGACAGCCGAGCGGCTCGCATGCTGGGTCAGCCAGCCGCCGGCGGCGCCGCCGCAGAACAGGCCCAGGGCCTGCAAGGTGTTGTAGACGCCCAGCGCGGCGCCGCGTCCGCCGGGCGGCGCAAGGCGCGATACCAGCGACGGCTGGCTCGCTTCCAGGATGTTGAAGGCGATGAAGAAGGCCAGCAGCAGGCCGACCAGGGCGGGCGCGCCCGGCGTGGCCTGCGACAGCGTGAACCACATGCCGCCCTGCACCAGCAGCAGCAGCGCAATGGCGCCGATGAACACCTGCTTCATGCAGCCGCGCTTCTCGCCGACGAATACCGGCGGCAGCATCAGCACGAAGGACGCCAGCACCACCGGCAGGTAAATTTTCCAGTGCGTCGACACCGGCATATTCATGCTCTGCACCAGCGCCGCCGGCACCACCACGAACATCGCCATCTGCGTCAGATGCAGCGCGAACACGCCGTAATTGAGCCGCATCAGTTCGCGGTTCTTCAGCACTTCGGCAAAGCGCACCCGGCCCGGCGGCAGCGGCGCGGCGGGCGGCACCACGTACAGCACCACCAGGATGGCCGCCACCGACATCAGGCCGATCAGCGCGAACATGCCGCTCATGCCGATGGCGCTGTAGAGCAGCGGCGCGGCCACCAGCGACAGCGCGAACGACAGCCCGATCGAGCCGCCCACCATGGCCATGGCCTTGGTCCGGTGCTCCTCCCGGGTGCTGTCGGCAATCAGCGCGGTGATGGCCGCCGAGATCGCGCCGGCGCCCTGCACCGCCCGGCCCACGATGACCCAGCCGATATGGCTGGCCATGGCGGCGATGAAGGAGCCGATCGCGAACAGCAGCAGGCCGATGATGATGATGCGCTTCCTGCCATAACGGTCGGAGGCGATGCCGAACGGGATCTGCCCGAACGACTGGGTCAGGCCATACACGCCCAGCGCCAGGCCGATCAGGGTCGCATTGTCGCCGCCGGGCATGCTGCGGGCATGCACGGAAAACACCGGCAGGATCAGGAACAGGCCCAGCATGCGCAGCGCGAATATCGCGGCCAGCGAGGCGCTGGCGCGGACTTCGGTGCGGTTCATGCGGCTGTCCGGCAAGGGGGATTGACTGGATGACATGGGTAGGATTTAGCGGCAAATACCGGGTAATACGGCGAACTTCAAAACCCGTTATAGTATCAGGTTGACCCGCTTGAACCCCGCTCCTGCCGCGATTGATTGCACAACATTTCACAAGCAGCCGGGATACTAACGCTGAAAGTATTCATGGAAGAAATTCGCATTCGAGGCGCCCGTACGCACAACCTCAAGAACATCAATCTCGACCTGCCGCGCAATAAACTGATTGTCATTACCGGCCTGTCCGGTTCCGGAAAGTCCTCGCTGGCCTTCGACACCCTGTATGCCGAAGGCCAGCGGCGCTATGTAGAGTCGCTGTCGGCCTATGCGCGGCAGTTCCTGCAGCTGATGGAAAAGCCGGACGTCGACCTGATCGAGGGCCTGTCGCCGGCCATCTCGATCGAGCAGAAAGCCACGTCGCACAATCCGCGCTCGACGGTAGGCACCGTCACCGAAATCCACGACTACCTGCGCCTCCTGTATGCCCGCGTCGGCACGCCCTACTGCCCGCGCCATCCGCAGCGGCCGCTGGCGGCGCAGTCGGTGTCGCAGATGGTGGACGCCGTGCTGGCCATGCCGGAAGACACCAAGCTGATGATCCTGGCGCCGGTGGTGGCCAACCGCAAGGGCGAGCATCTCGAGCTGTTCGAGCACATGCAGGCGCAGGGCTTCGTGCGCTTTCGGGTGCAGTCCGGCACCGGCGGCGCGCACATCCATGACATCGACGACCTGCCCAAGCTGAAGAAAACCGAGAAGCACACCATCGACGTCGTGATCGACCGCGTGAAGGTCAAGGTCGAGATCAAGCAGCGCCTGGCGGAAAGCTTCGAGACCGCGCTGCGCCTGGCCGACGGCCGGGCGATGGTGGTGGACATGGACACCGGCATCGAGAGCGTCTATTCCAACAAGTTCGCCTGCACCGACTGCGGCTACTCGCTGCAGGAACTGGAGCCGCGGCTGTTCTCGTTCAACAACCCGATGGGCGCCTGCCAGGAATGCGACGGCCTCGGCCATATCGAGTTCTTCGATCCGCGCCGCATCGTGGCCTTCCCCAACCTGTCGCTGGCCTCCGGCGCGGTCAAGGGCTGGGACCGGCGCAACCAGTTCTACTTCCAGATGCTGTCCAGCCTGGCATCCCACTTCGAGTTCGACCTCGACGTGCCCTTCGAAGACCTGCCGCAGAAGGCGCAGGACGTGGTGCTGCACGGCTCCGGCCGGCAGACCGTGCCCTTCACCTACATCAACGAACGCGGCCGCGCCGTGGTGCGCGAGCATACCTTCGAGGGCGTGGTCAACAACCTGCAGCGGCGCTATCGCGAGACCGACTCGATCGCCGTCAAGGAAGAGCTGGCCAAGTTCATCAACAAGAAGGAATGCCCGGCCTGCAACGGCGCCCGGCTGCGCGAAGAGGCGCGCCATGTAAAGGTCGGCAACGGCGCGCAGGAACGCGCGATCTATGAAGTCGCGGCCACGCCCCTGCGCGACACCCTGTCGTTCTTCGAGACCCTGAAGCTCAAGGGTTCCAAGCGCGAGATCGCCGACCGCATCATCAAGGAAATCATTGCGCGCCTGACCTTCCTGAACAACGTCGGCCTGGACTACCTGTCGCTCGAACGCAGCGCCGACACCCTGTCGGGTGGCGAAGCGCAGCGCATCCGGCTGGCATCGCAGATCGGCTCCGGCCTGACAGGCGTGATGTACGTGCTGGACGAGCCCTCGATCGGCCTGCACCAGCGCGACAACGACCGCCTGATCGAAACCCTGAAGCATCTGCGCGACATCGGCAACAGCGTGCTGGTGGTCGAGCATGATGAAGATGCGATCCGCTGCGCCGACTACATCGTCGACATGGGCCTGGGCGCGGGCGTGCATGGCGGCGACGTGATCGCCGAGGGCACGCTGCCGCAGATCCTGAAGAACAAGAAGTCCCTGACCGCGCAGTACCTGAACGGCACCTTCCAGATCAAGGTGCCGGAGCAGCGCACCAAACCCGACCCCAAGCGCCAGTTCATCATCACCGGCGCCACCGGCAACAACCTCAAGAACGTGACCTTCAAGGTGCCGGTGGGCTTGCTCACCTGCGTGACCGGCGTGTCCGGTTCGGGCAAGTCGACCCTGGTCAACGACACCCTGTACCATGCCGCCGCGCGCCACCTGTACGGCTCGCAGGCCGAACCGGCGCCGCATGACTCGATCTCCGGCATGGAGCATTTCGACAAGGTGATCTCGGTCGACCAGGCGCCGATCGGCCGCACGCCGCGCTCCAATCCGGCCACCTACACCGGCGTGTTTACGCCGATCCGCGACCTGTTCGCCACCGTGCCCACCGCCAAGGAGCGCGGCTACTCGGCCGGTCGCTTCTCGTTCAACGTCAAGGGCGGGCGCTGCGAGTCCTGCCAGGGCGATGGCGTGCTGAAAGTGGAAATGCACTTCCTGCCGGACGTGTATGTGCCCTGCGATGTCTGTCACGGCAACCGCTACAACCGGGAAACCCTGGAAGTGCAGTACAAGGGCAAGAACATCACCGAGGTGCTCGGCATGACGGTGGAGGAAGCCCATGAGTTCTTCAAGCCGGTGCCGGTGATTGCGCGCAAGCTGCAGACCCTGCTGGACGTCGGCCTGGGCTACATTCGCCTGGGCCAGAGCGCGACCACGCTGTCGGGCGGCGAGGCGCAGCGGGTCAAGCTGTCGCTGGAACTGTCCAAGCGCGACACCGGCCGCACGCTCTATATCCTCGACGAGCCTACCACCGGCCTGCACTTCCATGACATCGACCTGCTGCTGAAGGTGATCCACCGCCTGCGCGACCAGGGCAATACCGTGGTCATCATCGAGCACAACCTCGACGTGATCAAGACCGCCGACTGGATCATCGATCTCGGTCCGGAGGGCGGCGCGGGCGGTGGCCAGATCATCGCCGCCGGCACGCCGGAGGATGTGGCCAAGACGCCTGCCAGCTTCACCGGCAAGTATCTGGCGCCGATGCTGAAGAAAAAGAAGTAAGGCAATGGCGCTGCATCTGCAGATCACCGGCCGGGTACAGGGCGTGGGCTACCGCGCCGCGTTCGAGCGCCAGGCCACATTGCTCGGGCTGTCAGGCTGGGTGCGCAACCGGCATGACGGCTCGGTGGAAGCCGTGGTCGACGGCGACGCCGGCGCGCTGGCGCAGGTCGAGGCCTGGGCGCGCCAGGGTCCGGCCGGCGCCAGCGTGCAGCAGGTGCTTGCCGCGCCATGCGACGCCGGCAGCGTGCGCGCCGGCGTGATGGAAATACGTCCGACTGCCTGAAGCCCCCTGCCCGTTCAGGCCAGTCCCAGCCACAATCCCAGCGGCACGAATCCCAGCGACGCCAGGTTCCCCAGCAGCACGATGGAAGCCACCTTGTCCGGCTCCTGCCTGTACTGCTCGGCAATCATGAAGCAGAACACCGCCGGCGGCAGCGAGGCGAACAGGTACATCTGGCCACGCTGCATGTCGCTCAACGGCAGCACCAGGTCCAGCAGGCCGGCGCTGGCCAGGCCTGTCAGCGGGCAGGCAATCGCGCCGATCAGGCCGATGTGCCAGCTGCGGAAATTCACATCCATCATGCGCACGCCCAGCGAAAAGAGCATCAGCGGAATGCAGGCGTCGCCCAGCATCCGCAGTGCTGACAGCAGCGGCGCCGGCGGGCTCAGCTTGAACACCGCGCACAGCATGCCGAAGATCATGGAGAGCATCATCGGGCTGGTCATGAACTTGAAGAAGGAACTGCGGCGGCCATGCCGCCCGGTCTCGATGATCTTGATGCCGACCGAGAAGTAGACCAGGTTGGCGGCCATGAACAGCGCCACCGCCGCCGACAGGCCGGCAGGACCGAAAGCCAGCGCCGCCAGCGGCAGGCCCATGTTGCCGCAGTTGTTGTACATCATCGGCGGCACGAAGCTGCGCACGTCGTAGCCCAGCAGGCGCGCCACAGGCCATGCCAGCAGGCCCGAACCCAGCGAGATCAGCACGCCGGCCAGGATCAGCACCAGGTTGTGGCCAACATCGAAATCCTTGGCCGCCAGCGCGGTAAACACCAGCAGCGGGCACAGCACTTCCATGCTGACCCGGTTGACTGCGCCCATGTCGGCGCGCACGCTCTCGCCGCGCAGCCGCGCATAGCCATAGCCCACCGCAATGATGGCGAATACCGGCAAGATGATGCCGAGAATGCGTTGAAACATGTCCACTGTTGCTAGTCCTTTTCCCGCATGCGCGCAGGCATGGGCCGGACCGCAGCAATGATGAAGTGAGTGATGTGAATGAAAGATGGCATGGGCACTTGTTCGTCTGCCGCTATGCCTTGAGCAGGCGCGCTTCGGCCAGCGCAATGGCTTCGGTCGCGCCGCGCAGCACCACGATATCGCCGCCGTGGAACACGGTATCCGGCGTGACATCGATGCGGCTCCTGCTGCGCCGGATGGCGGTCACCTCGGCGCCAACCTCGTTGAGCCCGAGCTCCGCCAGCGGCTTGCCGATTGCATGCGCATGCTCGGACAGCGACACCGAATGCAGCCGCACATTCAGGTGTTCGGAATGGTCGGCCGCATCGTCGGCGCCGTGGAAGTAGCCGCGCAGCGCCGCATAGCGCTGGCCGCGCACATCCTGCACCCGGTGCAGCACGCGGCGCAGCGGCACGCCCAGCATCAGGAGCGCATGCGAAGCCAGCATCAGGCTGCCCTCGATCGCTTCCGGCACCACTTCGGCCGCGCCCGCGCCGCGCAGCTTGTCGAGGTCAGTATCGTCATGGCTGCGCACGATGACCGGCAGTTGCGGCGCCAGCTCATGCACATGGTGCAGCGTCTTCAATGCCGACGGCGTGCTGGCATAGGTGATCACCATGGCCTCGGCCCGATGGATGCCTGCCGCCAGCAGGCTTTCGCGGCGCGTGGCGTCGCCATACGACACGCTGGCGCCGGCCGCCTGCGCTTCCTGCACCCGTTCGGGATCGAGGTCGAGCGCGTGATAGGCGATCTTCTCTTCCTCCAGCAGCTTGGCCAGGCTCTGTCCGCTGCGGCCGAAGCCGGCGATGATCACATGCTTCTGGGTCGACATGGTGCGGGTGGCAATGCGGGTCAGCGCCAGCGACTGCAGCATCCAGTCATTGGCCGAGAGCTTCAGCACGATGGCATCCGACTTGGCCAGGATCAGCGGCGTGATCAGCATCGACAGCACCATCGAGGCTAGGATCAGCTGCACCAGGAACGGGTCGACCAGCTGCAGACCGCCGGCCTGGTTGAGCAGCACGAAGCCGAATTCGCCGGCCTGCGCCAGCGCCAGGCCGGTGCGCAGCGCAACGCCTGGCGAGGCGCCGAACAGCCGTGCCAGCGCCGCGATCAGCGCGAACTTCACCAGCACCGGCACCAGCAGCAATAGCAGCACCAGCCACCAGTTTTCCAGCACCAGCGGCACATTGAGCAGCATGCCGATGGTGATGAAGAACAGCCCCAGCAGCACGTCGCGGAAAGGCGCGATGTCCTCTTCCACCTGGTGCTTGTACTCTGTCTCGGAAATGAGCATGCCGGCGACGAAGGCGCCCAGCGCCAGCGACAGGCCGGCGCGCTCGGTGATCCAGGCAGCGCCCAGCGTGATCAGCAGCAGGTTCAGCATGAATAGTTCCTGCGAACGGCGCTTGACCACGATCTGGAACCAGCCGCGCATGAGCTTCTGCCCGATCACCAGCAGCAGCACCAGCACCAGCACCGCCTTCAGGCCGGCCCACACCAGCGTGGGCAGCAGGTCGCGCGGATTGGCCAGCGCCGGCACCAGGATCAAGAGCGGCACCAGCGCCAGGTCCTGGAACAGCAGGATGCCGATGATGCGGCGCCCATGCTCGCTTTCCAGTTCCAGCCTTTCGGTCAGCATCTTGGAGACGATGGCGGTGGACGACATGGCCAGCGCGCCGCCCAGCGCGAAGGCGGCGCGCCAGCTGATCTGGAACAGCGACGGCAATATCCAGGCCGACAGCGCACCGAACAGCATGGTCACCGCAATGGTCAGCAGCACCTGCGCCATGCCCAGGCCAAACACCGTCCTGCGCATGGAGGAAAGCTTGGGCAGGGAAAATTCGAGTCCGATAGAGAACATCAGGAAGACAACGCCGAATTCCGCCAGGGTGTGGGTGGTGGCGTTCTCCTCAGCCAGCCCGAGCGCGTGCGGGCCGATCAGGATACCCACAGCCAGGTAGCCCAGCATGGGTGGAAGATGCAGCATGCGAAAACCGACCACGCCAAGCACGGCCGAGCCCAGCAGCAGCAAGGTAAGTTCGAGAGCAGAAAACATTGGGCAGGCGGACTTTCCGGTGATTGTTGAAAAACTGAAACGGCAGATGCATATGTGCCGATAAGTGACCAATCAAATCACCGGGTTTTTGTTATTTCTGGCAGGTTTTTTGCTTTCGTAATTCGTTTATACTTCGGGCATGAGTGTAACCCATGAAAAACCATTGTCGAAGTCTTTCGACACGGCGCAGGCGGCACGCGCAACCGAAATGGCGCGTGAAACCCTGCAGATCGAAGCCGACGCCATCCTGGCCCTGAAGGACCGCGTCACCGCCGACGACGGCAGTTTTGCGCAGGCGGTTGGCCTGCTGCTGGGCTGCAGCGGCCGGGTGGTGGTCTCCGGCATGGGCAAGTCCGGCCATATTGCCCGCAAGATCTCCGCCACGCTGGCCTCGACCGGCACCCCTTCCCTGTTCGTCCATCCTGCCGAGGCGGCCCATGGCGACCTGGGCATGGTCACCGAGAACGATGCCTTCATCGCCATTTCCAATTCCGGCGAAACCGCCGAGCTGCTGGCCATCGTGCCCATCATCAAGCGCATGGGCGCCAAGCTGGTGGCCATGACCGGCAACGACGCTTCCAGCCTGGCGCTGCTGTCGAACGTGCACCTGAATACGGCCGTGGCCAAGGAAGCCTGCCCGCTGAACCTGGCGCCCACAGCAAGCACCACCGCCACGCTGGCGCTGGGCGATGCGCTTGCCGTGGCGCTGCTGGATGCGCGCGGCTTCAGGGAAGAGGATTTTGCCCGTTCCCACCCGGGCGGCGCGCTGGGCCGGCGACTGTTGACCCATGTGCGCGACGTCATGCGTAGCGGCGACGCTGTGCCCAGGGTGGCGCCAGAAGTCTCGCTCAACGCGGCGCTGCTGGAAATCAGCCACAAGGGCATGGCCATGACCGCGGTGGTCGATCCAGAAGGACGGCCGATCGGCGTGTTCACCGACGGCGATCTGCGTCGCATGATCGAGCAAGTGCAGGACTTCAGCAAGATCGTGATCGCCGACGTGATGCATCCCGGCCCGCGCAGCATCGGCCCGGACCAGTTGGCGGTCGAGGCGGTCGAAATGATGGAGCAGCATCGCATCAACCAGCTGCTGGTCACCGACGGCGACGGCATCCTGGTCGGCGCCCTCCACATCCATGACCTGACCCGCGCAAAGGTGATCTGATGCAGCAGTCACTTGAGGAAAGCATGGCGCGGGCACGCCGCATCCGGCTGATGGTGTTCGATGTCGATGGCGTGCTGACCGACGGCAGCCTGCATTTCGGCGCGGACGGCGAAATGATCAAGACCTTCAATGTGCTGGACGGCCACGGCATCAAGCTGCTGCAGCAGTCGGGCGTCATCACCGCCATCATCAGTGCGCGCCAGTCGGCGCTGGTGGCGCGGCGCGCGGCCGATCTCGGCATTACCCATGTGCAGCAGGGCGTGCATGACAAGCTATCGGGTTATCAAGCGTTGCTGGCCGAATGCGGCGTCGAGGCCGAGGCCAGCGGCTTCATCGGCGACGACGTGATCGACCTGCCGGTGCTGACCCGCGTGGGCTTTGCCGCCAGCGTGCCGAACGGCCATCCCGAGGTGCGCTCGCGGGTGCATTACGTCACCACCGCCGGCGGCGGCCGGGGCGCCGTGCGCGAACTGTGCGACTTCATCTTGCGGGCGCAGGGCAATTACGAGGCGGCGCTGGCGCCGTATCTGAGATGAAACAGGATCGCCGCCGCTTCAGCATGGCGCCGATGCTGCTGCTGGTCACGCTGATGGCGCTGGGCAGCTTCTGGCTGCTGCAGATCATGCGCACGCCGGACAACGGCGGCGGCCCGGCGGCGGCGCGCACCGAACCCGATTACTACGTCGACAATTTCAATTTCGTGCGGCTGTCCGCCACTGGCGAGGCGCAGTACAACATCGCCGGCAAGCGCATGGTGCACAATCCGGCCGACGACACGCACACGATCGATTTGCCTGTGATTAACAGCCTTTCGCGCGAGAGGCCGCCGATGACAGCCCGCTCGGAGCGGGCCATCGTGGAACCCGGTGGCGTCAAGATTCACATGTATGACGATGTCAAGATAGATCGCCCGAAAACGCCGCAGGCGGAAAATTTCCACCTGGAGTCCGACTACCTGATGATCTTGCCCGACGAGGACATCATGCGCACCGACAGGCCGGTGCGCCTCACCCTGGGCGGCTCGACGCTCAACGGCGCGGGCATGGTGGCCAACAATGCCACCGGCGAACTCAGCCTTGCCAGCCGGGTCCAGGCAACCCTGCCGCCGCGCCAGACCGCCGTCCGCTGAAAGCGCGACCGGACAATCAACAACGCATTTCCTTAGAGAAGAGTGATGAAACAACTTCACGCATGGTTCATTCTGCTGATAGGCATGGCCGCGGCGGGCAGCTCGCTGGCTGAAAAGGCCGACATGACCAAGCCAACCAACATCGAGGCTAATCAGATGGCCTACGACGACGTCAAGCAGATCAATACCTTCACCGGCGATGTGGTGCTCACGCGCGGCACCCTGATATTGAAAGCCGACCGCATGGTCGTCACCCAGGACCCGGCCGGCTACCAATACGCCACCGTCTACGCCAAGCGCGGCGAGAAAGCCACTTTCCGGCAAAAACGCGATGGCGGCCCGAACCTCTGGATCGAAGGCGAAGCGGCCGACCGCATCGAGTACGACACCAAGACCGAGGTCGCGAAGTTCTATGTGAACGCCAAGATCCGTCTTCTCGAAGGCGCCAGCCCGACCGACGAGGTCGAAGGCGAATTCATTTCCTACGACAGCAAGCAGGAGTTTTACTCGGTCAACAACACGCCCAGCAGCACCAGCAAGGCCGGCGCCGGACGCATCAAGGCCATCATCCAGCCACGCAACGACACCAAGGCGCCCTGAGATGGAGAACAGCATTCTCAACGTGCAGGGCCTGCAAAAAAGCTATGGCGCGCGCCAGGTGGTGCGTGATGTCTCCCTGCATGTCGAAAGCGGCCAGGTGGTCGGATTGCTCGGCCCGAATGGCGCCGGCAAGACCACGTCGTTCTACATGATCGTCGGCCTGGTGCCGTCCGACGCCGGCGCCATCGACCTGGACGGCGTCGACATCTCGCGCCTGCCGATCCACCGCCGCGCCGTGCTGGGCCTGTCCTACCTGCCGCAGGAAGCATCGGTATTTCGCAAGCTTACGGTGGAGGAAAACATCCGCGCGGTGCTGGAGCTGCAGCGCTATGAAGGCAAGCCGCTGTCGAAGGAACAGATCGCGAACCGGCTCAATGCCCTGCTCTCCGAACTGCAGATCGAAAAGCTGCGCGACAACCAGGCGATGTCGCTCTCCGGCGGCGAACGCAGGCGCGTTGAAATCGCGCGCGCCCTGGCTACCAGCCCGCGCTTCATCCTTCTGGATGAGCCCTTTGCCGGCGTCGATCCGATCGCCGTCATCGAAATCCAGCGCATCGTGCGCTTCCTCAAGGAACGCAATATCGGCGTGCTGATCACGGACCACAATGTCCGCGAGACGCTGGGCATTTGCGACCATGCCTACATCATCAACCAGGGCGTAGTGCTGGCCAGCGGCCGCCCGGACGACATCATTGCCGACGAGTCGGTGCGCCGCGTCTATCTCGGCGAGCACTTCCGGATGTGAGAAAAGGCAAAAATGAAACAGACACTTCAACTCCGCGTATCCCAGCATCTCGCGCTGACGCCGCAACTGCAGCAGTCGATCCGGCTGCTGCAGCTTTCAACGCTGGAACTGCATCAGGAACTGGAACAGATCCTGTCCGAGAATCCGCTGCTTGAACGTCTGGATGATCCACTTGACCATTCGATCAGGCTGCTCGCCGACGGCTCCGTCAGCAGCGCGCCGACTTCCACGCCAAGCGGCGACGCACCTGCTTCCGACGCTGCCCCTGCCACGGAAGGCGAAGGCGGTTTCGAAGCCGGCGAGGGTGGCGGCGAAGGCAGCGATAGCGGCGCCGACGCCGACTGGAGTTTCGACGACGTTGCTCGCACCTCCAAGGCCCCGGAAGACGACGATGCCCGCCCGCAGATGGAAGCACATGAGCTGACCCTGCGCGAGCATCTGCTGGAACAGATGCGCGTGACAGTCCAGAATTTGCGCGACCGGGCGCTGGTTGAACTGGTGATCGACGCGCTGGATGACAACGGTTATCTGACCGAGCCGCTGGAAGAGATCCACGCCCGCCTGCCGGAGGAACTGGAAGTCGAGATCGAGGAGCTGTCGATGGCGCTGAAGCTGCTGCAAAGCTTCGACCCGGCCGGCGTCGGCGCGCGCGACGCGTCGGAGTGCCTGGCGCTGCAGATCCGGCGCATGCCGCGCGTTCCCATGGTGACGCGCCGCACCGCACTGCAGATCGTCGAGAAGCACTTGCAGCTGTTTGCGCAGCGCGACTTCAACAAGCTGAAGAAGAGCCTGGACTGTGACGAGGAAGACCTGCGCGAGGCGCAGGCAGTGATCCGGCAATGCAATCCGCACCCTGGCGCCATGTTCGCCAGCGACGCGTCGGACTATGTCGTGCCCGACGTGATCGTCAAGCGCGGCAAGAACGGCTGGCAGGTGATGCTCAATCATGACGTCATGCCGCGCCTGCGCGTCAATGCGCTGTATGCCAACATCCTCAAGCAGAGCAAGGGCGAAGGCTCGATGAGTTCGCAGCTGCAGGAAGCGAAATGGCTGATCAAGAACATGCGCCAGCGTTTCGATACCATCCTGCGCGTCGCCCAGGCCATTGTGGACCGCCAGCGCAACTTTTTCTCCCATGGCGCAGTGGCAATGCGACCTCTTGTGTTACGAGAAATAGCTGATACACTGGGTTTACACGAAAGCACCATCTCGCGTGTGACCACACAGAAATACATGCTCACGCCGCATGGCATGTTCGAGTTGAAGTACTTCTTCGGCAGCCATGTTGCAACCGATGCAGGCGGCGAAGCCTCATCGACTGCAATCCGGGCGTTGATCAAACAACTCATAGGAGCCGAAGACCCGAAGAACCCATTTTCCGATAGTCGCATCGCAGAAATGCTGGCGGAACAGGGTATGGTAGTGGCACGCCGTACCGTCGCAAAATATCGGGAAGCCCTGAAAATCCCTCCAGTCAATCTGCGCAAGTCCTTGTAGTTCTTTGCAGCATGTAACTCGCTGACATGTTTCATCCTCAGTGAAACCTCTGCCGGCCTTTCACAGGAGCGTAGTATGAATCTCACCATCAGTGGACATCATCTCGAAGTGACTCCCGCAATTCGTGAATACGTGCAAGGCAAGCTTGAGCGGATCAAGCGCCATTTCGATCATGTCATTGATATAGCGGTCATCCTGGCCGTTGATAACCTCCCTGAGAAAGAAAGGCGCCAGCGCGCCGAAATCACCCTGAGGCTACGGGGCAAGGATGTGCATGTGGCCAGCATCGCACAGGACCTGTACGCCGCCATCGACACGCTGATCGACAAGCTTGATCGGCAGGTCCTGAAATACAAGACTAAGATCCAGGACCATCAGCATGCCGGCATCAAGCGCATGATCGGGGAAGATGACGATGGCGCCGCGGCGGCGCCAACCGCCTGAATCTTACGATTCTTCCCGTAAACGCGTGACCGCAGGGTGCCCAAGGCACCCTGCATAAAAAACCACAGTTCAAAAATACTGTTTATTCATACAGTACTTATGATACATTAACGCCATGTTCAACGTTTCTGCTTTGGAGAAGACGTCATGGCGCAATTCAATACCACCGCAAGCAACCCCCTCTATCTCGACCAGGCACCAGCCGGTTTCATGCTGCGCGTAGGTCGCCGCGAAATGCAGATCCGCCGCGAAGTGCGGAAAAACCAGTACAGCGTCAATCCCATCATCGATTGCCGTCCTGGCGACGATCCTGGCCACCTGCAGATGCTGTTGTTCAATCGCTGGACCGTGGTACTGGCCAAGGCAAACGCAGCACATTAATTCCCGGCAGGCTGGCGCGCTCATGCTTGCAGCCCGGTCTATACAAGGATGCGTTTCTTGAATGTTGCTAAACTATGCACTTTCATTAACGCGCCTGACAACGACGCTCATCCGGACCAGTAGCAGGTGCTGGCACAGGTAATCAAGCCTCAAGAACGATGAAGGCATCTTTTGTCAGGCGCTCCTGATCAGCCCAACATGAGCGCACACCTTACAGGCACCATAACAAACCATATCGGATTCATTACCCTTGATCGGGCCAAGGCATTGAATGCCTTGTCGCTGGACATGATAAGAGCGCTGACTGCGCTCCTGCGCGAATGGCAAGCCAATGATGATGTATTCGCAGTCGTCATACGATCAAGCAGCCAGCGCGCTTTCTGTGCGGGTGGCGACATCCGCTTTTTCTACGATGTCGGCACTGCGGGTCCGGCCGGCGGCAGCGCCTTGCTGGAAGACTTCTTCACTGAAGAGTACGCACTGAATCATCTGATTCACCATTACAGCAAGCCTTACATCGCCCTGATGGACGGCATCGTCATGGGCGGCGGCATGGGAATCTCGCAGGGTAGCGCGCATAGCCAGTTGCGCATCGTGACCGACAAGACTGCGATGGCAATGCCTGAGGTGCATATCGGTCTTTTCCCGGATGTAGGCGGCGGCTATTTCCTTTCCCGTCTGCCTGGCGAACTGGGCGTGTGGCTGGGACTGACGGGACAGACCATTGCCGCCGCCGATGCACTCTACGCCGGACTGGCCGATGTTTTCGTTCCTTCCTCCGTACTGCCCGAGCTGCTGTCCATGCTCGAAACAGAGCCGATGGCAACCGGCAAGCAAATCACTGAAAAGATACGCCGCTTCGCAGCGCCCTATCTTTCGGAAGCCGATCCCGGAAACAGCATGCTGGCCCGGCAGCGTGCGGAAATCGATCGCCATTTTGCGCATGACAGCGTCGCCGCCATCGTGGATTCGCTTGCCAGTGACAGCAGTGACTTCGCAGACAAGTCACTCAATGCCATGCGCCGCGGCTCTCCCCTGCTGTTGTGCGTGACCCTGGAACAGCTGCGGCGTGGCGCCACGCTGTCAGTGGCCGATTGCCTTCGCATGGAACGCGTGATGATCCGACGCTCATTTGAAGGCACCGAAGTGCTGGAAGGCATACGGGCACGCGTGATTGAAAAAGACAATGCACCGCGCTGGTCACCTGCCGATCTGTCAGAAGTGCGGCCTGAACAGGTCAGCGGCTATTTCATCGACGTCTGGCCTGATTACGCCCATCCACTACGCGACTTGGCCTGATCGCATTGCTGTTTGCCGTGCCATCGGGCACGGCAGCTTCAGGTTTCCTCGATCGCAAACAAGCGCCGGTGCTCCCGCATCGCGTAACGGTCCGTCATGCCCGCAATGTAGTCCGAGACGCTGCGCGCCTGCACTGCGGTGTGCTGTGTGTCATCGATGCCGGCATCGCGCGCAGTCTGGTAGGAAGGCGGCAGGAGCGCTGGCTCTTCCATGAAGATATGGAATAGCTCCGTCACGACACGACGTGCCTTGCTGGTCATCCGATTGACCTGGTAGTGCTGATACAGGTTCTTGCGCAGGAAGCGCTTGAGCAGCAACGCTTCGCTGCGCATGCTATCAGAGAAAGCAATCAGCGGGCCGGCAATGCGCACTTCTTCAACGGTTTGCACGCCGCTTGCGCGTATGCGTTCTCTGGACGTGTCGATCAGATCGATGATCAATGCATTGATCATCCGGCGCACCGTTTCATTGATGGCCCGGCGCCCACCGATTCCTGGAAACGCCGCTTCCGCCTCGCGCTTGTGACGAGCGAAGAAATCGATGGTTTCCAGCTGCTCGACAGTCAGCAGCCCCGAGCGCAAGCCGTCATCGATATCATGATTGTTATAGGCGATTTCATCGGCCAGGTTGGCCAGTTGCGCTTCCAGCGTGGGCTGCTTTTTTTCCAGAAACCGCTTGCCGATGTCGCCGAGCTCCGCGGCATGGGCAGCCGTGCAATGCTTCAGGATCCCCTCGCGTGTTTCGAACATCAGGTTGAGCCCGTCGAAACCGCCATAACGCTGTTCGAGCATATCCACCACCCGCAGGCTCTGCAGATTGTGTTCGAATCCGCCGTACTCCTTCATGCAGACATGCAGCGCATCCTGGCCGGCGTGGCCGAACGGCGTATGGCCAAGGTCGTGCGCCAGGGAGATTGCTTCCACCAGGTCTTCATTGAGGCCCAGGTTGCGCGCAATCGAGCGGGCAATCTGGGCGACTTCGATACTATGCGTCAGCCGGGTCCGGAACAGGTCACCCTCATGGTTGACGAATACCTGGGTCTTGTATTCCAGCCGGCGAAAAGCGCCGCAATGCACGATGCGATCGCGGTCGCGCTGGAACTCCGTGCGGGATGTGCTTGCGGGCTCGGCATACCGCCGCCCCCTGGAATGCGATGATGTCGCAGCGTACGGGGCGAGGTAGGCTTCAAAGTCCATGATCAGCTTCTGGTACAGGCTTTCAGGGTTTCAAGCAGCACGTCTTGCGGAACAGTCGTAATGATGGGCTTGCCCAGCGGCTTGAGCAGAATGAAGCGAATCTGCCCGCCTTCGTTTTTCTTGTCGACTTGCATCAGTTCGAGCCAGCGCTCCGCGCCCAAGTCAGGCGCGACGTCAGGCAAGCCTGCCGCCCGCACCAGTGCTGCAACCCGGTTCCGCTCGCTGTCATCGATATAGCCCAGCCGATGAGACAGGTCTGCCGCCATCACCATGCCGCAGCCCACGGCTTCGCCATGGAGCCATTCACCGTAGCCCATGCCGGATTCGATCGCATGGCCGAAGGTATGTCCGAAATTAAGGATGGCGCGCAAGCCTCCCTCGCGCTCGTCCTGACGCACGACGTCCGCCTTGATTTCACACGACCGCTTGATTGCATAGGCCAGCGCAGCAGGATCACGCGCCAGCAGTTCGTCGATATGCGCTTCGATCCAGTCGAAAAATGCCGCATCGATGATTGCGCCATGCTTGATCACTTCGGCAAGGCCGGCGGACAGTTCCCTGGCGGGCAGGGTATTGAGCGTGGAGGTGTCGGCGATGACGGCCTGGGGCTGGTAGAACGCGCCTATCATGTTCTTGCCCAGCGGATGGTTTATGCCTGTCTTGCCGCCAACAGATGAATCCACCTGAGCAAGCAGTGTGGTCGGCACCTGCACGAAGGGCACGCCACGCATGTAGGTTGCCGCTGCAAAGCCTGCCATGTCACCGATGACGCCACCGCCCAGGGCAATGATGGTGGTCTTGCGATCGCACTGGTCGGCCAGCAATCCATCATAGATGCGCTGCAGGTTTTCCCAATTTTTGTGCTCTTCGCCGTCCGGCAGAATAATGCGTGTTAGCTGCTTGCCAGCGGCAAGCAGGGACTGTTCGACGACTTCAAGGTAAATTGGGGCAACGATCGTATTGGTCACGACTGCAGCGCACTTCCCAGCAACGGCATCCGCGACGCCATTGCTCCGGGCCAGCAGGGACTGGCCGATGACGATCGGGTAACTACGCTCGCCGAGGTCGACATTGAGGGAGACGCTTTCGGCAGCAGAGACAGCTTGGTTCATGGTATCGGTACAGGACACAGGCACAGCGGCAGGCTCGCGTGTTGCTGCAAGACTATCCAGTTGCGCCACAATGGATTGAACCAAGTATTGTACGTTAGGGCGCCCGGTCTCGATCACGATGTCCGCCACTTCCCTGTAATAGGGCTCTCGCTGAATGGTCAGTTCTTCCAGCCGGCGACGCGGGTCGGCTGTTTGCAGTAAGGGGCGATTCTTGTCGTGCCCGGTGCGTTGCAGGATGCTGCTGACACCGGCACGCAGATAGATCACCAGTCCACGCGACTTCAGATATTCACGACTTTGCGGATTGAGAATGCTGCCGCCGCCGGTGGCCAGCACGATGCCGTCACAGGCAGTCAGGTCGCGGATCATGTCCGCTTCCCGCTGCCGGAATGAGGCTTCGCCTTCGATTTCGAAGATCAGGGGAATCGACGCGCCGGTACGCGCTTCAATTTCGTGGTCGGAATCAAAGAAGCGTTTATTGAGTTTTTTTGCGAGCGCGCGGCCGACTGTCGTCTTGCCGGAACCCATCAGTCCTACCAGAAAGATGTTGCCCGTTCCCTCTTTCGGGATTACCACGGGCTTCGTGCAGTGCAGGACACTGCCTTCAGGAAATTCAATTCTCTTTTACCTCACGGCCAGTTTATCGCTGAGAACCTTGGGCGTCAGAAAGATCAGCAATTCAGTCTTGTCGGCCTTGCGTGCTGTTTGCCTGAACAGGTTCCCCATGACCGGTATGTCACCAAGCACCGGTACTTTGTTGATTGTATCGCGATCTTCCTGGATATAAATACCGCCGATCACCACGGTGCCGCCGTTTTCAATCAAAACCTGGGTCTTGACATGCTTGGTATCGATTGCCAGTCCGTTGGTGGTTTGCTGGCCGACGCTGTCCTTGTTGACGTCGACATCGAGAATCACATTGCCGTCAGGCGTGATTTGCGGAATGACTTCGAGTTTCAGATTTGCCTTCCGGAACGACAAGGCAGTGGCGCCGCTGCTGGTTGCGGTCTGATAAGGCAGCTCGGTGCCCTGTTCGATGGTGGCCTTGAGCTGGTCGGCGGTAATCACGCGCGGACTGGACAGCACCTTGCCTTTGCCATCCGACTCGAGCGCGGACAGTTCCAGGCTGATGAAGCGTGTCGCCGCCGAATTGAACAGCGTCAGCGCGACGGAGCCTGCCGTAGCGCCATTGATTGCGGCCGCTGGCAGATTGACGGAATTTCCCTGTATGGGCGTAGGCACATTGGTCGTCAGTCCTTGCTGGCCGCCGATGTTGGCATTGTTGTTCTGCACGCCAAAGCCGAGCTTTGCACCGAGATTGCGGCTGAAAGTGTCGTTCGCTTCGACGATCCGCGCTTCGATCAGCACCTGCCGGCTTGCAATGTCGGTCTTCTGCACCAGCTTGCGGATTTCTTCGACCTTGGAACCGATGTCGGTGACGAAAAGCTGGTTGGTCCTCGGATCGATCACGGCGCTGCCGCGCTTGGACAGGATGGTCCGGCCACTGCCTCCGGCATTGTCCAGGATGCCCTTGAATGATTCGGCTTTCTGGTAATTGAGCTGGAATGTCTCGGTGCGCAGCGGTTCGAGTTCCGCGATCTGCGACCGTTGCTCCAGTTCCAGCTTTTCCTTGGTCAGCAGTTCGTCTTTCGGGGCTATCCACAGCACATTGCCGTTCTTACGCATGTCCAGGCCCTTGGCCTGCATCACGATGTCCAGCGCCTGGTCCCACGGCACGTCTTTCAAGCGCAAGGTCAGGTTGCCGGCGACGGTGTCGCTGGTAATGATGTTGAGCCCCGTGAAATCGGCAATCACCTGCAGCACCGCACGCACTTCCACGTTCTGGAAATTGAGCGACAGCTTCTCGCCGCGATATCCCTGGTTACCCTGGCTGAGCTTGTTCGCTTCTTCCTTCAACGGACGCACCTCGACGACCAGTTGCGAGTCGCTCTGATAGGCGCTGTGTTCCCACAGGCCCTTGGGCTCGATCACCATCCGGACATTTTCACCCTGCGCTGTCGCCGTCACGGTTTGCACTGGCGTGCCGAAGTCGCCGACATCCATGCGACGCCGCAAGACCTCGGGCAAACTGGCCTTCATCAGATCGACCACGATTTTCTGACCTTGTTGCCGCACGTCGACGCCGACTTGGCTGGCAGGCAGATCGATCACGACCCGGCCTTCGCCCGCCACGCCACGACGAAAATCGATGTCGCGTATTGCTGGCTTGCCTGCGATGGCAGCCCCAGGTGCCGGCGCCGGCACTGCCTGCACCACCGGCACGCCAGCGGCATTGACTGCGCGCGCAACGCCGCCCGAGCCATCGATGGTGACCGTGACGATATTGCCATCAACCGCCGTTGCGTAATTCAGCGGGCGATTCAGGTTGAAGACCAGCCTCGAACGCTCGCCCGCCTGAACGATATTGACGCTGCGCACATCGCCAACGCCGATTTCCTGCATGGGCGTCTTGATGGCGCTGTTAGTCCCGGCGAAATCCAGTGCGATGCGGGCTGGACTCGTGATCGAAAATCCGATGGGCGGCTTCTGTACCGGATTCTTCATGGCGACCTTGACGATCACATTCGAACCCTGCTGATTGGCGGCGATGGACTCGATGGTATTTTCCTGCGCATGGCTGATGCCGAAAGCGCCGGCAATGCAGACTGCGACAGAGCCACGGACAAGGGCACGATAGTTTTGATTGATCATTTTTTGTTCTCCTGCAGCTCCAGCTTGGCTGTGCGCTCGACCCATTCGCCGGACGCATCCTGTACGACTTCCTTCAGTTCCACTTCGCTGTCGGTAATTTTGGTGATCTGGCCCATGTTCTGACCGATGTAATTGCCAACCCTGGCCTGAAATACGGTGCGGTCTGCCTGTACCAGCACAAAACTTGCCCCTTGTTTCTGCAGCGTGCCCACCATTTTCAGGTTATCCAGCGGGTAGGACTCCAGCGCTTCGCGCCGGCGGTCAAGATTGGGCTTGAAAGCGCCGCCAGTCCCCGCTACCGGCGCCGCATTGATGAACTTGGCCGGGCTGTAGGGATCGGTCGCACTTCTGCCAGCATAGGTGAAGGGAATGAATTTCTTTGGCTCGGCCAGCTTTGGCACCACCACCCGGGCCTGCCGGCGGGTTTCATCCATCCATTGCCTGACTTCGGCAATGCCGCCGTCGCCGCATGCGGCCAGCATGGAAGGCAACAGGCAGCAGCAAAGCGCTCGCCCGATTCGCAGTAGCGTCATTTCTTCGCTCCCTTCTTGGCGTCCGCTTCGGCCTTGCGTTGCGCAGCCACTTCTTCCTTGTCCAGATAGCGGAATGTCTTGGCCACCGCTTCCATGCTCAACATGTTGTTGTCCTTGCCCGTGGCCAGGCTCAGGTTATTCAGGGTGACGATGCGTGGCAGGTTGGCAATGTCGCTGGTGAAGGCGGCGACATCATGGTAGTTGCCGGTAATCTTGATATCGATCGGCAGTTCGGCGTAGTAGTCCTTCACCACGACTTGCCCGGGCTTGAACAATTCAAACTGCAGGCCACGTCCCAGGCCGGCCTGATTGATGTCCGACAGCAGCGCATCCATTTCCGCCTTGCTGGGCAGCTGCTTTTCCAGGGTGGCGACATATTCGCCGACCTGTTCCTTCTGCTTTCTCAGCGCATCGAGGTTGACCGCCTGCTGCACCTTGCTCTTGTAGGCATCGCGCAGTTCCTGTTCCCGCCGCTCGCCCTGGCTCAGGTCTTCAAGCTGCGCATCCCAGTAGAAGAACCAGCCCAGCGCCAGCACCGCCGTCAGCACGCCCACGCCGCACATCGCGCGCGGCAGCAGGGGCCATTGTCCAGGGTGGCGCCCGTTCAGGTTCTGGAACTGAGCGGCGATGTCGAAGCGTTTCATAGTTGCCATCTGGTGTCCCTGGCTTTACGGGCGATTGGAAGCAACGGATACCGGCACAATTGCCGGCGTGGCTTCCGTCTTGGGCGAGCGCTTGATCGCCACGTTCACGGTAAATTCAAATACCCGGCGCAGGTCCTTGCCCTGCCCTATCGTCGCGGCACGGATTTCCACCAGCTCGGGCTGCTCCAGCCAGGGCGACACATTGCCCAGGTTGCGCAACAGCGTGGAAACATGCTCGTTCGACTGCGCATGGCCATTGAGCGTGACCTTTTGTCCGGCCTGCTTGAATGCGCGCAGGTAGATTCCATCCGGCACCTGCTTGACCAGTTCGTCCATCAGATACACGGGCTGGTTGCGGTCGCTCTGCAAGTCTTCCACCGCCTGCTGGCGCGCCTTCAGGGCCGCGATTTCCTGCTTCAGGGTAGCGATTTCCCTGATCTGCACATCAAGCTTGGTGTTTTCCGCCTGGATGAATTCATTGCGCTCGTTCTGCACCGCGATGCGCGACGAGATCACGCCGCCAACGACGATCACCAGCAGGCCGCCGGCAAACATCGCCGCGACCAGCATGGCGACGAAGGCGGTCTTGCGCTCCTTGCGCCGGGCTTCCCTGTGGGGAAGAAGGTTGATTCTGACCATCAGTCAAACCTCCGCATGGCCAGTCCGCAGGCAACGAGATATGCCGGCGCTTCGGCGCGCAATTGTTTTTCACGAATCGACGTACCCAGCTGCATGCCCTGGAAGGGGCTGACGACAGCCGTGGACACCTTGGTGCGGCTGGCGACGATGTCGACCAGTCCGGGAATGCTTGCACAGCCGCCAGCCAGGTAAATCTGGTCGACGCGGGTATAGGGAGTGGAGGTATAGAAGAACTGGATGGCCCGGGTAACCTCGACCGCGGCGCTTTCCAGAAACGGCTCCAGCAGTTCGCGCTCGTAGCCTTCCGGCAGTTCGCCGGAACGCTTGCTGTGTTCCGCCTGCTCCGGGGTCATGCCGTAAGCGCGGGCGATTTCCTGAGTCAGTTGATTGCCGCCGAACGGTTGCTCCCGTTCATACAGCGGCTGGCCGTCCAGCAGCACCGAAATATGGGTGACCTGCGCGCCGATCTGGAACAGCGCAACGATCTGTCCCTGTCCTCCCTGGGGCAACTGGCGCATGACGCGTTCCAGTGCCGCTCGCGCTGCATAGGACTCGATATCCATGATCCTGGGCTTGAGGCCGGCAGCCTCGGCGACCGCCACACGGTCCTCGACCTTTTCCTTGCGGGACGCAGCCAGCAGCACTTCGACATCTTCCAGGGAGTTGGGCAGCGGGCCGATCACATCGAAATCGAGACTGACTTCTTCGAGCGCAAACGGAATGTACTGGCTGGCTTCGTTTTCCACCTGGAGTTCGAGTTCGTCTTCCGATAAACCGCCCGGGAGCACGATTTTCTTGGTGATGACGGCTGCCGGCGGCATGCCCAGCACGGCAAGCTTGGCGCGCGTGCCGCTTTTTGCCCAAACCTGCCTGACGGCTTCCGATACCTGCTCGATGTTGTCAATATTGCCGTCAACGACTGCACCGCGCGGCAACGGCTCGCTGGCATAGCGCTCCAGCCGCAGCACCCCTTTGCCGGCATCCGACAACTCCACCAGCTTGATGCTGGACGAACTGATATCTAGTCCGATCAGGGGAGCGTTTTTCTTTTGCAATAAGGAGGTAAGGTCCATGGCCAAGAGCGTTTCTTTCCGAAAATTTTCCTGAGCGAACGCGAAATTTGTGCGCCTGTCTAATATTTGTTACACCGGCGGACATGTCAAAAAATCCTTTAAATACCGGTATTTAGCGCATTTAAAGAGTGTCGGCAGATCGTAGCAACAAGAATCTCTGGATGTAAAGCAATTTCCGTAGGGTAACACTATTTGCCGTTGCCAAAACCCCACGCCAGGCTTGGGTATTGCCCGGGATAGCGATTTGCCGGCCCCGGTAGCTCCGGGAAGCAGGCTGCCGTTATAATGAGCACTTGCTGTTTCTCTCCGCCCCCTTCTTTTCTTCCCTCCCCCCGCATGAACCATCCCAACACTTCCGGCTCCCCTTCCCGCAAGGCTCCGCCACCCAAGCCACGCATGAATCTGTTTGCGCGCCTTGCCTTGGGCACCATGGGGTTGCTCGCAGGCCTAGCTGTTATCGGCGTTTTATTGCTGGGCTTTATGCTCGCGATGGCGTATCCGAATCTGCCCGAGCTCAATACGCTCACTGATTACCGTCCCAAGATCCCGCTGCGCATCTTCACCGCCGATAACGTGATGATTGGCGAGTTCGGCGAGGAACGGCGCAATGTCGTTCGCTTCAAGGAAATCCCGGATGTGATGAAGCAGGCGGTGCTGGCGATCGAGGACGACCGTTTCTATGAGCACGGCGGCGTTGATTACGTGGGTATCCTGCGCGCGGCGATACACAACCTGTCCGGCGGCGCACGCCAGGGCGCGTCCACCATCACCCAACAGGTGGCACGCAACTTCTTCCTGTCGAGCGAGCAGACCCTCAAGCGCAAGCTGTATGAAGTTCTGTTGGCATGGAAGATCGAGCAGAACCTCAGCAAGGACCAGATCCTCGAGGTTTACATGAACCAGATCTACCTGGGACAGCGCGCTTATGGCTTCGCTTCCGCCGCCCAGGTCTATTTCGGCAAGAAGCTGTCGGACATCACCCTGGCCGAGGCGGCGATGCTGGCCGGCCTGCCCAAGGCGCCGTCGGCCAACAACCCTGTCGTCAATCCGAAGCGGGCCAAGGCGCGTCAGCAATACATCCTGCAGCGCATGCATGACCTGGGTTATGTCAGCGATGAAGCCTATGCAGCGGCGAAATCGGAAGAGCTGCGGATCAAGTCGGAAACCACCGAATTTGGCATTCATGCCGAGTACGTCGCCGAAATGACGCGCCAGATGGTCTATGAACAGTTTCGCGATGAAACCTATACCCGTGGCCTGAATGTATTCACCACCATCACCAAGGCCGACCAGGATGCCGCCTACATCGCGCTGCGGCGCGGCGTGATGGACTACGAGAAGCGCCATGGCTATCGCGGCCCGGAAGGCTACATGGACATCCCCGCGGCGCGTGAGGAAGCCGAAGACGCGATCGAGACCGAGCTGGCGGATCACCCGGACAGCGACGACCTGATCGCGGCAGTGGTGCTCGATGCCAATCCCAAGACTCTGCGCGCGGTGCTGGCCAATGGCGAGGAGATCACCATCACCGGGCCCGGCCTGGCGTTCGCCAGCAATCTGCTGAGCGACAAGGCGCCGCCCAACCGGCGCGTCAAGCGCGGTGCGATCATCCGCGTGATCCAGGAAGGCAAGGCCTGGAGCATCACCCAGATGCCCGAGGTGGAATCGGCTTTCGTATCGGCCAGCACGGAAGATGGCGCGATCCGCGCTCTGATCGGCGGCTTCGATTTCAGCCGCAACAAGTTCAATCATGTGACCCAGGCATGGCGCCAGCCCGGCTCGTCGTTCAAGCCCTTCATCTATTCGGCGTCACTGGAAAAGGGCCTGTCGCCAGCCACCATCATCAACGACTCGCCGCTCACCTTCGATGCCGGCCAGACCGGCGGCCAGGCATGGGAGCCGAAGAACTATGATGGCAAGTATGAAGGACCGATGACCATGCGCAAGGGCCTGACCAAGTCCAAGAACATGATCTCGATCCGCATCCTCAACCGCATCGGCGCCAAGTATGGGCAGGAATACGCGACCCGCTTCGGCTTTGACGCCGACAAGAACCCGGCCTACCTGACGCTGGCACTGGGCGCGGGCGCCGTCACGCCCTTGCAGATGGCTGGGGCCTATGCGGTCTTCGCCAATGGCGGCTACAAGGTCAATCCCTACCTGATTTCCCGCATCACCGACGCCTCCGGCAAGGTGGTGTCGGAAGTGCAGCCGGACCGCGCCGGCGTCGAAGCGAATCGGGTGATCGATGCGCGCAATGCCTACGTGATGGACAGCATGCTCAAAGACGTGGTGAAGCACGGCACCGCCACCAAGGCGCTGGTGCTGAAGCGGCCCGACATCGCGGGCAAGACCGGCACCACCAACGATTCCATCGATGCCTGGTTTGCAGGCTACCAGTCCAAGCTGGTGGGCATTTCATGGATAGGATTCGACCAGCCGCGCAACCTGGGCAACAAGGAAACCGGCGGCGGCCTGGCCTTGCCGATCTGGATCAGCTATATGCAGAAGGCGCTCAAGAGCGTGCCGGTGGATGAGCGGACCATGCCGGACGGCCTGATCACCGCAGGCGGCGACTACTACTATGCCGAATATCCGCCCGGCACCGGCGTTGGCGCACTGGGCGTGGCCGGGCCAGGCACTGGCGCCGGCGCCGAGCCTGAGAAGACCCGGGACGAGGTCAAGAACGAGCTGTTCTGAGCCGGCTCAGCCGGCATCCTTCAGCGTTACCGGGATGCCGGCCTGCTCGCTGGCCATGCGCGACAGCGCTTCATAGAATTCGGAGCCATCGCGGGTGTTGATCCAGCGGTCGTCAACGCGCCGGTAATGAAAGCCGCCGGAACGCGCCGCGATCCACATTTCCTTCATGGGCGCCTGGCTGTTGACGATGATCTTGGAGCCATTGTCGGCAAACTCGATTTGCAGCACATTGCCGCTGCGGCTGCACTCGATGTCGACGTCGGTTTCCTCGGCGACCTGCTCGAATGCGCCTTCGATGTTGTCCAGCGTGGCCTCGGCCAGCGCCAGGAATTCTGAATCCGTCATGCTACACTCCGCTAAGTTTATTCACCCGTGATTCTAATCGTGAACTTCCCGTTCCACTTGCCTGGTTCCTGTGCGATTGCGCTGGCCGTCATGCTGGCTGGCTGCGGCCAGACCGGACCGCTGTACATGCCGGTCAAGCCGGCGCCGCGTCAGACGGGTCCGGCCAACACGGCGCCGACCCTGCCCGCCACCGCAACACCGCCCCAGCCCGTTACCCCCTGACTCCTGTTCACCATGCCGCATTTTTCCTATCGCGACGGCGAGTTCTGCGCCGAAGCCGTATCACTGAAAACCATCGCCCAGCGTTTTGGCACGCCGACCTATGTTTATTCCAAGGCCGCACTGATCGACAACTTTTCCGCCTATGCCCAGGCGTGCCGCCAGCATGCGCGCGGCGCCGATGCCGCTTTGGTCTGCTATTCGGTGAAGTCCAATTCCAATCTCGCGGTGCTCAGCCTGCTGGCATCGCAGGGCTCGGGTTTCGATATCGTGTCGGGCGGCGAACTGCTGCGGGTCATTGCCGCCGGCGGCGATCCGCGCAAGGTGATCTTTTCCGGCGTCGGCAAGTCGCGCGAGGAAATGCGCCTGGCGCTGGAGCATGACATCCTGTGCTTCAACGTCGAATCCATTCCCGAATTGCACCGCCTGAACGAAGTTGCGGCCGGAGTGGGCAAGAAAGCGCCGGTATCGCTGCGCGTCAATCCCAACGTCGATGCGAAGACCCATCCCTACATCTCGACCGGGCTCAAGGAAAACAAGTTTGGCGTGGCCTACGAGGATACTCTGTCGACCTATCAGGTCGCGGCCAGCCTGGAAAATCTGCACGTGGTCGGCATCGACTGCCATATCGGCTCGCAACTGCTGGATGATGCGCCGCTGCTGGAGGCGCTGGACAAAGTGATCGAACTGGTCGACCAGCTCGAAGCGCTGGGCATACCGCTGCACCACCTGGACATCGGCGGCGGCCTGGGCATTACCTATGATGAAGAGCAGCCTGTCGCGGTTGGCGATTACCTGGGCCGGCTATTCGCGCGCATCAATGCATGGCGCGACGGCAAGCATCAGGGCAAGCCCATCAAGGTGCTGTTCGAGCCGGGCCGCTCCATCGTTGGCAATGCCGGCGTGCTGGTGACCGAAGTCCAGTATCTCAAGCATGGCGCAAGCAAGAACTTCGCGATCGTCGATGCGGCAATGAACGACCTGATGCGTCCGGCGATGTATGAAGCCTGGCATGGCGTCAAACAGGTGACGCAGCGCGCAGAGGAAGCCAGGATCTATGACGTGGTGGGCCCGGTCTGCGAATCAGGTGACTGGCTGGCCCGTTCGCGCTCGCTAGCCATCGAAAGCGGCGACCTGCTGGCCATCATGTCGGCCGGCGCGTATGGCATGACGATGGCGTCGAACTACAACACCCGCGGACGCGCTGCCGAAGTCATGGTGGACGGCGACCAGCTGCACCTGGTGCGCAAGCGCGAGAATCCGGCCGATCTGTTCGCGCTGGAGTCCCTGCTGCCCTGAGCCTGCCATGCCCCTCGCGGCGCGCGGCTTGCCATGCCAGTTGCGCGCCGGGGTGGCGCAGCGTTAGCCAGCGGCCCGGGCGCGCACGCCCTGCCCTTGCATGAATCGCCAGTACAGGCGCAGCAGCAGCAGGGCCGCCACGATCAGCCCGAACAGGATGGGCTGTGAAAAATCATTCTTCCCCGCCTTCATCCACCAGTAATGCAGTATGCCCAGCGGCGCGATCAGATAGATCAGCCGGTGCAGCAACTGCCAGCGCTTGCCGCCAAGGCGCTTGATCATCGCATTGGTGCTGGTGGCCGCCAGCGGGATCAGCAGCAGGAAGGCGCCGAAGCCCACCGTGATGAAGGGCCGCTTGACCACATCCTTCAGCATTTCCGCGACATCGAAGAAATGGTCGAACCAGAGGAAGGTCAGGAAGTGCAGCGACGCGTAGAAGAAGGCGAACAGGCCCAGCATGCGGCGCAGGCGCACCAGCCAGTTCCAGCCGGTGAAGCGCCGCAAGGGCGTGACGGCCAGCGTGATGCAGAGAAAATATAGTGTCCAGTCGCCGGTGTTGCGGGTGATGAACTCGACCGGATTGGCGCCCAGCTGGTCGGTAAAGGTAAAGATCACCAGACGCAGGAAAGGCAGGCAGGCGGCGATGAACAGCACGCCTTTCAACAGCTTCAGCTGCCTGGCATCCAGGCTGGCAAGCGCGGTTGCCATCAGAACTGCTTCTTCAGGTCCATGCCGGTGTACAGGCTGGCCACCTCGTTATAGCCATTGAACATCAGCGTCTTGCGCTTCTTGGCGAACAGGCCGTCTTCGCCGATGCGCCGCTCGCTGGCCTGCGACCAGCGCGGATGATCCACATCCGGATTGACGTTGGAGTAAAAGCCGTACTCCGATGGCGCCGATACATTCCATGCCGTTTTCGGCTGGCTGCTGGTGAAGCGGATCTTGACGATGGACTTGGCGGACTTGAAGCCATACTTCCACGGCACCACGATGCGCACCGGCGCGCCGTTCTGGTTCGGCAGCACTTCGCCATACATGCCCACCGTCAGCAAGGTCAGCGGATGATTGGCCTCGTCCATGCGCAGGCCTTCCACGTAAGGCCATTTCAGCACCGGGCTCGACAGGCCGGGCATCTGTGCCTTGTCGGCAAGGGTGACGAATTCGACGAACTTCGCGTTGCCGGTCGGCTCGACTTTCTTGATCAGCTCCGACAGGGAAAAGCCGACCCACGGCACGACCATGGACCAGCCTTCGACGCAACGCAGCCGGTAGATGCGCTCTTCGAGCGGGGCCAGCTTCATCAGGCTGTCGAGGTCGAGCGTCATCGGCTTGTTGACCTCGCCTTCGATGGCAATCGTCCATGGCCGCGGCTTGAGCGATCCGGCATAACGAGCCGGGTCGCTCTTGTCGGTGCCGAATTCATAGAAGTTGTTATAGGTGGTGGCGTCCTTGTAGCTGGTGGGCTTGTCCATCACCACGAAAGCGGGATTGGGCTTGGCCGCGAGCTTCTGGGCGCCTTGCGCAAAGGCTTCGCGGGTCGCCATTTCCAGCAGGGCGCCGCCGGCGATGGTGCCGAGCGCGAGTTGCTGGACAAACCGGCGCCGGGACTCGAAGACATGACGGGGCGTGATTTCGGATGCGTACGGCAGGTCGATGCCGTTGGGGCCGCGTTTGATCAGCATGGTGTTGCTCCAGGGTGCATGAATTAACTGGAGAACAGTACACCAAAACCGGCGTGCGCGTTGTACGCCGGCTGGCCTCAGTCAGGGGTTATAACTGGCCGTAGGAATGCAGGCCCGACAGGAACATGTTCACGCCCAGGAAAGCAAACGTGGTGACCAGCAAGCCGACCAAGGCCCACCAGGCGGCGATCTGTCCGCGCAGGCCCTTCATCAACCGCATGTGCAACCAGGCGGCGTAATTGAGCCAGACGATCAGGGCCCAGGTTTCCTTCGGGTCCCAGGACCAGTAGCCGCCCCAGGCTTCCGCGGCCCACAGGCCGCCCAGGATCGTGGCAATGGTGAAGAAGGCGAAGCCGACCGCGATTGCCTTGTACATCACATCGTCCAGCAGCTCCAGCGCCGGCAGACGATCGGCCAGGATGCCATGGGACTTGCACAGATAGGCCGTGCCGACCATGGCGGCCAGCGCAAAGGTGCCATAGCCGATGAAGTTGGCCGGCACGTGGATCTTCATCCACCAGCTCTGCAGCGCCGGCACCAGCGGCTGGATCTCGGCTGCGCCGCGGCTCACGGTGTACCACAGCAGGAAGCCAACCGCGGCGGAAATGACCAGCAGCACGAAGGCGCCCAGTTGGCGCGTCGCGTAGCGCTGCTCGTAGTAGAGATAGAACAGCGCGGTGATCATGCAGAACAGGATGAAGACTTCATACAGGTTGGAGACCGGAATATGGCCGACGTCGGCGCCGACCAGATAGGACTCGTACCAGCGCACCAGCATGCCGGTAAAGCCCAGCACCACTGCCGCCCAGCACAGCTTGCTGCCGATGGCGCTGCCAAAGTCGGAGCGGGCGAGCAGGCCGCCCCAGTAGAACAGCGTGGACAGGAAAAACAGGGTGCTCATCCAGAGGATGGCGGACTGGCTGGACAACATGTATTTCAGGAAAAACCGGGTATTGGCCATGTCCAGCGAGCCGGCATACATCCATATTGCAGAGAGCGACAGCACGGCCAGCAGGGCCATCAGCCAGCGCACCGGCTTCCATTGCCAGCCCAGCCAGGTAAAGGTCGGCGCCGACAGGAGCAGAATGCCCTTTTCGTAGATGTCCATGTAGGCGCCATACCGGTTCAGCGCGAACAGTGCGCCGGCCACCAGCGCCAGTGCGTACAACCAGTCAATGGCGCCAAGGCGCCGGAACAGTCCAGGTGGCTGGGTATAGGCGACGCCTTGCGCGGTGCGTTGCTGCGTGAGTTCCATCTTTCTTCTCCGGTTGCGCCGGCCTGCGGCGCCACATTGATGCGTTATTCCCTACAGGCTGCCAGTATAGTGGATCGCTGATTGGACTAAGCGGCCTGCCCATGCAGCAGGGCTGCCTTCAGCTTGTCGTATTCCTTGTCGAAATCCAGCGTGCGGCGCTGGGTGCTCATGGCCATCAGCGCATGGGCATGGCCATCGCCTCCGGGTTTGATCCATACCCAGACCCGGCGTTCCCGGATGTAGAGCATCGCAAATACGCCCAGCACCAGGAACAGGCAACCCAGATAGACCACATTCTTGCCCGGCGACCGGGTGACCTGCAACACCGATGCCTTGACCTCATCGAACGAGGTCAGATTGAGGTAAACCGGCGAGCCATAGAAGAAGGCGTCGGCGTAGGCATTGGTCGCCAGCTGCAGGAAGCGGGCGTGCTTGTCGTCCGCCTCCACCGCCTTCAGGCCGTCCTTTTCACGCGCGACCTGCCACAGGTCCCACAGGCTGCCGTTGAGTATCTTCATGAAGATGTCGGCTGCCTTTTCCTGGTCCGCCTGTGGAATGCGCTCCAGGAAACGCGCAACGGCGACATAGCCTGCTTCCTTGTCGTTGCCGGCGAAGATGTCCATGCCCTTCTGGGAGGACTCGACCAGTTGCCGGCGCACCGCATCGCTGCCGCCCGGCAAGGCCCGTTGCGCATAGCGTTCAGCCGCCTGCAGGCGCATGGCCGGGCTCTGAAGGGCCGCCCGTAAGCGCATCCATTCGTCGACCGAATCATTGTCGTCGGCCGGGATACGCAGATAGCGGAACTGTTCGTTGGGCGTATCGCGCACGCCGGTCAGGAACACGTAGCTGCCGTCCACCAGAACGGGCTGCATGTAGTTGTGAAATTCACGCGCCTGGCCGGTCTTGTCGCGCAGCTTGTACTGCAGGCTGGGGCCGACATTCTTCAGGTCCTTGGTATTGGCGCCCTTGCCGGCCGAACCGAGTTGCTGCTGCAGTTCATCGGCCAGGCTTTTGCCCTTGGCAACGGCGCGCAGGTCCTGGCCGTTCTGCGCCATGTTTTCCACGTTGAAGGGCCGGAAGCCCGACCATTCAATCGTGTATTCGGCATTGCCGCCCTGGCCGCGATTGGCCAGGGGCGTGGTGCCGCTGACTTCGCCATTGAGAACGAAACTGTCCCTGCCCGCGCCCTTCATCGGGTAACCGGTCACCTTGAGCTTGCTGCCGCCGTCCTCGAAGCTGGACTGGTAGACCGCCAGGCCCTTGTAGATCAGCGGCTGGTTGACCTTGATAGTGGCCGGAAAGCTCTTGCCGGTCTCATGGTCGGTAACCTGCACCTCGCTGGCAAACAGCTTGGGCATGCCGGTGGAATAGAAGTCGATGATGAAGCGGTCCAGCTTGATGGTGAATGGCAGGTCCTGCAGCAGCACCCCGTTCTGGCGCGGGATGATGGCCGTACTGCTGCTGCCGCCTTCCGGAATCAGGGTATTGCCGCGGAAAGTGGGGTTGGCCAGTCCAAGCCGGTGTTGGGCCGGGATCTCGGCAATCACGCCATTGCCCATGAAGGGCGTCTTGCCATACATCCATTCCTGGAAGCGGATAGGCAGATCGGAGTCGAGCAGGCCGCCCACGCAGATGATCACGATGGCGCTATGCGCAAAGATGTAGCCCCACTTGTTGGCGGCGCCCTGCTTGGCGGTGATCAGCGTGGCCTGGTCCTTCTGCACGATTTTCACCTTGTAGCCATGCGCCGCAATACGCTCGGCGCTCTGCTGCACCAATTGCGCCTCGCCCTGTTCGCCGCGCCATTCGGCCTTGTGGTGAAAGTTGCGCAGCGACTGCTCACGCACGTTCTCGCGCCAGCTGCGCATGTCGGCCAGCATGCGCGGCGCATTGCGGATGATGCACAGCGAAGTGGAAATGACCAGGAAAGCCAGGATCAGCAGGAACCACCAGGCGGAATAGACGCTGTACAGGCCGAGCTTTCCGAACACGTCGAACCAGAACGGGCCGAACTGATTGACGTAGTTGGTCATCGGCTCGTTCTGCTTCATCACCGTGCCGATCACGGAAGCAATCGCCAGCACCGACAACAGGCTGATGGCGAAACGCATGGATGACAACAGTTCGACCACGCCGGCCAGTTTCTGGCGCTCGGTTTTCAACTGTATGCCTGCGGTGCTGGTGCTCATGTTTCTATCTCTGTGCGTTGCTGTTTCTACAAGACTGCATTACGAAAAAAAAAGGGGCAGCCACGGCCGCCCCTTCATTCGGTCTTGTTGTTCTTGTTTTGTTATTTGAGGCCGGCGATGTAATCCGAAACTGCTGCTATTTCCGCATCCGACAGGCGGCTGGCGATCATGGTCATCTGCTGGCTGTTGTTGCGGGCGCCGCCACGGAAAGCAGTCAGCTGCGCGGACGTATATTCCTGATGCTGGCCAGCCAGCCGTGCGTAAGGCGCCGGGATGCCAGCGCCGTTGGCGCCATGGCAGCTTGCGCAGGCCGGCACGTTTTTCTCGGCAATGCCGCCGCGGTAAATCTTCTTGCCCAGGTCGATCGAGGCCTTGTTCTTGGCTGCGCCCGGCTTGCTTTCCTGCTTGTCGAGCCAGGCTGCGACATTGTGCATGTCTTCTTCCGTCATGGCCTTGGCGATTGGCGTCATGATGGGATTGTTGCGCTCGGGTGTACGGAAATTGCTCAGCTGCTTGTAGAGATAGGACTCGTGCTGGGCAGCCAGCTTCGGGTTCTGGACGATGGTGGAGTTACCGGCAGCGCCATGGCATGCCACGCATGCGGGAATGTTGCGGGACGCATCGCCATTGGTGTAAATGGTTTCGCCCTTGGCAGGATCCGCTTTCACGGCTTTGGCGCCTTCGGCAGCACCAGCCAGGGAGGATACTGCCAGCATTGCGATAAACAAGGATTTTGCAACTGGTAGAAACGCACGATTCATTCAGACACCCTGAGGCTTGATTTTAGATTCTTAACCGCCGTCCATTCTGCCCTGCGCTGAATCTCATTGACTGGCACGACAGCATTTAACCGCCTATTGTACAATAGCTTTCCGGCTTTCGCCTTCCCAGCAGTATATTCTGTACAAACCATGTCCCAACTCTGGCAGGCACGCTTCTTTACTACCGTTAACCATCTGCGCGACCTTCCCGGCACGCGGGTGCCCGAAATTGCCTTTGCCGGCCGCTCCAATGCCGGCAAGTCCACCGCGATCAACGTGCTGTGCAACCAGAAAAAGCTGGCGTTCGCTTCAAAGACGCCCGGCCGCACGCAGCATATCAACTACTTTTCCATCGGTGGCGCCCACGTGGGCCAGCATCGCAAGGATGAAACCCGGGTCGATGAGATCCGCGGCCTGCTAGTGGACCTGCCGGGTTACGGCTACGCCGAAGTCTCGGGCGACGCGAAGCTGCACTGGCAGCGGCTGCTGGGCGACTATGTGCAGCGGCGCGAGCAGTTGGCTGCGCTGGTGCTGATCGTCGATTCACGCCGCCCCTTCACCGATCTCGATATCCAGATGCTGGAATGGTTTGCGCCAACCGGCAAGCCCATCCACTGCATACTCAGCAAGGCCGACAAGCTCAACCGCAATGACGCTGCCAATGCGTTGCGCCAGGCGCGTACCCTGCTGGGCAGCTATGTGCAGGAAAACGGCAGCCCATGCCCGTTTACTGCCCAGCTGTTTTCGGCATTGAAGCGCACTGGCCTGGAAGAAGCGACCGAACGCATCGAAACCCTGCTGGGACTGAATCTGCCGCCGCAAGCCGCGCAAGCGCCTGAAGCCGAGGATGCGCCGAAGGATGACGAACAGGCATAAAAAAACCCTGGAGAAAGGGGAGTATCTCCAGGGTAGTAACGCCTATCGTCAAGAACGAAAGGCCCCGCTCAGGGAGGAGAAGCGGGAGGTACTTGACGCACCTGTCGGTATGAGATGCATATTCCTGAAAAGTTTCAAATTTTTTTCCGCCCCTGATTTCCTTTCCTGAGAGAACAGCCATGGCCCAATTCCCTGCCCCGCCCCAGTTCCCTGCCATTCGCATGCGCCGCATGCGCAAGGATGCCTTCTCGCGCGCGATGATGCGTGAGAACGTCATCACCGCCGCCGACCTGATCTACCCCGTTTTCCTGCTGGACGGCAAGAACCAATGCGAGAAGATTGCATCGATGCCCGGCGTGGAGCGCATGTCCATCGATCATCTGCTGGGCGTGGCGGAAGAATGCGTGGCGCTGGGCATCCCGGTGATGGCGCTGTTCCCCGTCATTAACCCTTCATTGAAGACGCCGGACGGCATCGAGGCAACCAACCCGAAGGGCCTGGTGCCGCGCGCGGTGCGTGAGCTGAAGCAACGCTTCCCCGAACTGGGCCTGTTGACCGATGTCGCGCTCGACCCCTACACCAGCCATGGCCAGGATGGCGTGCTTAATGCCGACGGCTATGTGCAGAACGATGAAACCACCGCCATCCTGGTGCGCCAGGCGCTCACCCAGGCCGAGGCCGGCGTCGATATCGTGGCGCCGTCCGACATGATGGACGGCCGCATCGGCGCCATCCGCAGTGCGCTCGAATCGCATCACTACATCCATACCCGCATCATGGCCTACTCGGCCAAGTATGCGTCGGCCTTCTATGGCCCGTTCCGGGACGCGGTGGGTTCTTCGGCCACGCTGGGCAAGGCCAACAAGTCGACCTACCAGATGGATCCGGCCAACAGCAACGAAGCGCTGCGCGAGGTGGCGCTGGACCTGGCCGAAGGCGCCGACATGGTGATGGTTAAGCCCGGCATGCCCTACCTGGATATCGTGCGCCGGGTGAAGGACGAGTTCCGGGTGCCGACCTTTGCCTACCAAGTCAGCGGCGAATACGCGATGATCAAGGCGGCCGCGCAGAACGGCTGGCTGGACCACGACAAGACCATGATGGAATCCATCATGGCATTCAAGCGCGCCGGCGCGGATGGCGTCCTCACCTACTTCGCGCTGGATGTCGCGCGCCGCTTGAAGCACAACCCCTGATCACGCCCGGAGCAGTCTGCCTGCATGGATCTCTTTCTGGTTACCCACGCGCAGGTAAGCCGCCTGGACGCATTGCCATCCATCCTTCCGCCGCAGGGCTTTCTCTGGCTCGATGCCAGCCATGAGGAAGTGGCGGCGGCGCCCGAGGAATGGCGGGCGGCGGTGGAGCGGGCAACCGGCGTCTCCGTCTACGACCCGCATCTGACCGATGCCGTCAACCTGCGGCATCCTTCCTATTTCGACGCCACCCAGGATTACGAAATGGTGGTGTTCCGCAAGCTAGCGCTCAATGGCGAGGCTGGCGGCACCGAGGTCGCCAGAACGCCGGGCGGCAACACCAGGATACTCACCCGTCCAGTCACCTTCCTGGTGATGGACAATGCGCTGGTGACGGTGCGGGCGGCACATAGCCGCACCATCGAAGCTGCCCGGACCCGGATGCTGGAGTACCGGCCCAAGGCCAATGGCAGCAGCCACAGCGGCCGCCCGCCTTCCTCGCCGCGCGAACTGATGCTGCGCCTGCTCAATGCGATGGTGGATCAGTATCTGGACCTGCGCGCGCCGCTGTCACAGCAAATCGATCGCTGGCAGCGGGCGCTGCTCAACACCCAGCGCCCGTTCAATGACTGGATGGCGCTGCTCGATGCGCGCATCGAACTCAGGAAGCTCGATCATCTCTGTGAAGAACAGCACGACGCGCTGCAGGAACTGCGCGACCATTTCGTCGACACGTTCCACAGCCAGGACGACAGCCGCGCCAACGACCTGCTGCTGGTGCGCATCAACGATGTGATGGAGCACATCACCCGCGTGCTCAACCATGCCCGCCGGCTTGAATCGTCGATCGAGTCTGCGGTGCAGATCCACTTCGCGGCCATGGCCCACCGCACCAGCGAGATCATGCGCACGCTCACCGTGATCACCGCTTTATTCATGCCGCTGACGCTGATCACCGGCATCTTCGGCATGAATTTCGAAGTCATGCCGCTGCTGAAGAACCGGGAAGGTTTCTGGATCACCATGGGCGCCATGGTGGTGATGGTGGCAGTGCTGTTGTTCTTCTTCCGCCGCAAGCGCTATATCGAGGAACGGGTGCGCGACTTCGTCAAGACGGACGTCCGCCCGAAATAAAAAGCGCCTCCGACTGGAGGCGCTTTTTATTGGTGCTTCTTACCTTTTACTTGCTGCTCATTACTTGTCGGGCTGCGGCGTCAGGCGCAGATAGGGCTTGGGCGCGGTATAGCCCTTCGGATATTTCTGCTTGATGACCGCTTCATCCTGGATGCTGAGCGGAATGATGACGTCGTCGCCATCGCGCCAGTTGCCTGGTGT
>Ga0308161_1000886_pt1 | contig 40992 bp, 43 predicted proteins | sample PhyFR2_FD_201034 | JGI IMG/M metagenome (GOLD analysis project Ga0308161, IMG submission 201034) | Phyllosphere microbial communities from UC Gill Tract Community Farm, Albany, California, United States - DLSLF.R2 | ecosystem: Host-associated > Plants > Phyllosphere > Unclassified | place: USA...
GGATCGGCTTTCATCTGAGTTGATAGAGCAAATTCGATTTTCTACAAACGGTAATTACGTTTTGGGCGATCAGAAGTTTGCGGCGGAGATTGAGCAGGCATTAGGTAAACGAGTTTCGCAGGGTGTGCCAGGACGCCCAAAAAGTGTGAGCTAAAAGAATAGAGGAATAGTGGTCTGGCCCCTATTTCTGCTCAGGGCTTCCTTAGAATATGCGCCGGAACAAGTTATCAGGTTTATATCAATACATGACTGGTCCCTTCGATAAAAATAGTGGCCAGACCACGTTTTTCATAATCCCATCGAAATAAATAGGTGCAAAAGAGGCAGTACTCCCTCAGTACTTGCCCAAAATCCCTCCAAAATTGCAACCTCTATCGAATCCTCCTCAGAGGAAATAGGGGTTAGACCACGATTAGTGTACCAATGTATATTGGTGGTCTGACCCCTATTTTTACCGGTGGATTTCTAGATATGAAAGACTTTGGTTACTATGCTTCACTACCAGACTCAATGACTATTGAGGAAGTCAACGCTGAGTTTGCAGAATTGTTAGATGGGATAGAGTCCAAAAAAATCAGTAATGATGTTTTTGTAAGTTCATTGTTGGAGTTAAGTGATAGACAGTGGCATACCTATAGTGTCTTAAATGCCTGCACCAAGAAGAAAATTGAAGATTGTCTGATGTCTGTATGGAATGGTAAAAACCTAGAGCTTGTTGGAAACATTATTGGCATTATGGTGAGATTGGGGCTTGAAGGAATAAATGCATTTTTGACTTCTTGTTCACCAAAAAATGTATCGCCAGAAGTTTTTAGTGAAATTTCACTTGCGCTTTCCGAGTTGGGCGGCTCAGTGTCGGATCCATATAGTGGTATACGCTAGTGGTAATCGGCTAAGGCCGTATTTTTGTTTGAGTGTCCGTAGGGTAAGCAAATGTTGAAATATTACCTTGTTTTGAAAATTAAATTTTATTTGTTTGAGATTTTTTAGGTAAAGGGGACAGATCTATTTAACTACTAAATAGATCTGTCCCGAATGGCACTTACTTAACCTTCTTCGGGTGTCCATTTTTCCTGACCTCGGCCCTGGCCGCCGAACGCTTCTGCATCGACTGGTAAAGGGGACAAATCTATTTAACTACTAAATAGATCTGTCCCCTTTACCCTTGTCCCCTTTACGCTGTGAATTGTCCGATGGCGATAAAGTCAGAATTAAGGTGGTGGACTAATGGCTAGGTTTAACGAAAGTATATATTTGTCTTATTCGCAGTTTTGCGTATTTTTGAGTTCACTTGATCAGCCGTATAACGATTGGAGCGATCGTGGTTTTGCGCAAGGATTTGCGTGGAGGTTGGGGAGTGTCTCTTTTAGAGCTTTAGTTGATGAAGGGGGTCATATAATAAATTTCTTCGTTAATGAAAAAGTACCAGCCATGAGCGCGGAGGTAGTTAGGGCCTTTAAAGTTCCCTTCACGGTGAGAGACAGAAATGTTGAAGTTGGTAGTGTCTCGGATTCAGTTCCTCTAGAGCTGTGTGAAGGAAATTATTCACTTCAGGTTGAATTTATAATGCCCTCTTCAAGTGGGGCGCATGCGATAAATGTTCGTTTGAATTTGGGAGGCTGCGATTTTAAAGTGTTGAGAGCAGACTCTGAAATTGACGTGCAAGGTGAGTTTGATATCAATGCGGTTCCTGCGGGGTAAATATTTAGAGGGAAAAATGGACACTCGAAGAAGGTTAAGTAAGTGCCATTCGGGTCAGACCACGATTAGTGCCCCAATGTATATTGGTGGTCTGACCCCTATTTTTTCGTGTCGTCGACCAGCTAGCTCCAGGTGCTTTGGCTCATGAGTCCAAGGTTGGATACACCTCACTCGACGCCAATACAGCCCTTCAAGTGATGAAGGATACGGAGCTCCTGAGCCGCGGTATGGTTAATGGGGTAACATGGAATTTTTATAGGAGCCCCGTCACAGGACGCGTTGGACCTGCGCCAGCTCTTGAAAAAGCTTTGTCCGACGCGGGAATCAAAATTAAGGTGCATTGATTATGGAATTTACAACCGCCTATACGCCAGTCACAGATTTTTTTTCATCTATGAATTCGAAAGAGCTAAATTGTTTTTATGAGCTCTTTATGCTTAATAAACCCTACTGTTTAGATGAGTTGATTCAAGCTGTTTGGCAGACGCCGGGATATGAAAGCTGGAACGTGGATTTTTCCCCGGAGTCTTTAGATGGTGTGGCTGAGTGGTTAGCTTCACGTATTCATAAAGAGCAACTGCCATCAACGGTTAACGAAACAGGAAATGATTCAATTGCCGGCACGGCTGATTTGAACACACCTGTTCTATCCGAAGATGCAATGTCTTTGGCTGTTTTAGTCGGAATGTATTATGGTGAAGTGGCGGTCCGATGTAACCCTGAGCTGAGCTGGAGTCAGTTAAAAGGCAGTAGAAAACAGGCAGATTACGGGCAGCCTGTGATATCGGCATCTGGCATGTTGCCTACCAATCCAATCAGGGTTGCTCACGCATTTGCATCCGCTATTCTTGATGGATCAAAAAAAATCGGTCGACTTCGAGAAACATATGAATACTGGATGCAGTTAATACAGGATAAAAGAAAATAGGGGCAGACTACGGTTCGGTAAAGCGGTAAAGCGGTAAAGCGGTAAAGCGGTAAAGCGGTAAAGCGGTAAAGGGGGCAGCGGTAAAGGGGACAGATCTATTTAACTACTAAATAGATCTGTCCCCTTTACCGTTTACAATGAGGCGGTCGATGCGAGCAAGTAAATTTATAAATACCCTGCTGCTGATAGTTTCATTGTTGGCGGTGGTGTGTGGGGTGAGTACGTTTTTCGGCATGATGGTCTCCATAGTGTTTGGTATACTGCTTCGCACAGATTCGAACTGGGTGTTCATGTGGATTGGATTTCCCTTGTCAGGAATATTTGCTGTGTACTGGATAGTTACACGGTGGGATTATGTGAAATCTTTTATATCCGGACGTGGTGGGTGGTAGAGCGGGTAATTGAGGTCAGATAACGTTTGTTTGAGTGTCTGTGGAGCTGATCTTGAAATATTGCGATCTTTAAAAATTAGTTTTTTATTTTTATCTATTTGAAGTGCTTTAAATAAGGCGGTTATGAAAATAGCCGTCCATTTTTATTTGTGAATTCAACTTCCGCCCAATCACGTCGCGAGATAAAGGGGACAGATTTATTTAGGTGTAGCGTTGATCGCGAAGCTATTAAATAAATCTGTCCCCTTTACCGCAAAATTGCAACCTCTATCGAATCCTCCTCAGAGGAAATAGGGGTTAGACCACGATTAGTGTACCAATGTATATTGGTGGTCTGACCCCTATTTTTACACACTGGTAAAAATGAGTAGAGAATATATATGAAGTATCAGCCCGGAGCATATGAAGCAGTTCATCAAGCGCCTGTTTGGCGTGATCGTGCCAATTTCATATTTGTCGCTCACCTTGGGACCAAGGATGGAAATAACGAGTGGGAGCAATTATGGGGTCAAAAAACAGCCGCCCACCGATTCATCCTTTGCTGTATTCCATTTTTTGCTCAAGACATCGCTTTAGGCGACGAAGTGGAAACGGATGTTGACTTTGTAGTCCAGCGAGTTATTCAGCATGCTGGGCAAACCACTTTCAGGGTGTGGTTTGGTGCCCACGATAAGACTACACGCGAAGCATTGATGCTAGAGATTGAGACCATGGACCCATTAATGGAATGGCCTTCAGAGAACCTACTTGCACTTAGCCTTTCTGATGGAGTCGAAGCGCAGCGTATGGCTAATTATTTACAGGCGCGTGAGGAGCAAGGTTTGCTTAAATACGAAACTGGGCGGCGTTGAAATTAGGGAGCAACCGGGTAATCGGGGTCAGTCCACACTTTTATAAAACCCCCAAATAAGCGGGGCGAATTTCTCTTGGTTGCGTGGCGCACGTAATAGGGTAAAGGGGATAGATCTATTTAACTACTAAATAGATCTGTCCCCTTTACCCTGCTTTACCCTGTGGATTGTCCGATGGTGAGAAAGTCAGAATTAAGGTGGTGGACTAATGGCTAGGTTTAACGGAAGTATATATTTGTCTTATTCGCAGTTTTGCGTATTTTTGAGTTCACTTGATCAGCCGTATAACGATTGGAGCGATCGTAGTTTTCCGCAAGGATTTGCGTGGAGATTGGGGAGTGTCTCTTTTAGGGCTTTAGTTGATGAAGGAGATCATATAATAAATTTCTTTGTTAATGAAAAAGTACCAGCCATGAGCGCGGAGGTAGTTAGGGCCTTTAAAGTTCCCTTCACGGTGAGAGACAGAAATGTTGAAGTTGGTAGTGTCTCGGATTCAGTTCCTCTAGAGCTGTGTGAAGGAAATTATTCACTTCAGGTTGAATTTATAATGCCCTCTTCAAGTGGGGTACATGCGATAAATGTTCGTTTGAATTTGGGAGGCTGCGATTTTAAAGTGTTGAGAGCAGACTCTGAAATTGACGGGCAAGGTGAGTTTGATATCAATGCGGTTCCTGCGGGGTAAAAGAAAAATAGGGGTCAGACCACGATTAGTGCACCAATGTATATTGGTGGTCTGACTCCTATTTCTGCTATTTCTGTGACCCCTATTTCTTCATAAGGTGGAAAAGAAACCGTGTATTTACATAGCAAGGAGTGGCCATGAGAAAAAATGAACCCTGGTGGGTAGCTGTTTATCTGCCTTGCGCCTCGGCGTTAGCGCTAGTGTCTATGTGTGCATTTTTTCAGATAGCGGGTTATTGGCTGAGTGGTGGTGAGGATATTATTAGCCTCTTGGAGGCGCATGCATTGTTCTATCTGCAAATGGCCGTGGCTGGATTTGCTTTAGGTCTCGTGCTTTGGTTTTTTAATGTCCGTTAGTGTTCCTGCAATAAAAGAGACATCTTTGTTAGGGTGTGGCGCTGATCGGTGATCTATTAATTTAAACTGGTTCACTGTTGTGTAGTGCATGGGACTGGCTACCACAACCCGGATAATCGGCGCGCTGAGTTATTTTCTCTCTTCAAGGATGATCAATGAATCCCCGTATTCCAACACCACTGGCGCGCACGTTGAGTATCGGCTGTCGAGTCGCGCAAGGGTTGTGCCTGCTGGTAATGGCCGTCAGTGCCACTGCGTTCATGCTGGTCTGGGTCTACTTCGATAGGCGTGCGTCAATGTTGGGCTCGGCGGCGGCCGGTGTTTTGTGGTGCGCCATCGGGCTGTTGTTCGCTTTTGTGTTTGAACAGCCTCGTACGCCGCGGGCAACGGTACGATTTATGGTCAGTCGGGTTGCTGCGGTGGTGGTGCTCGCAGCAGCGGCCGCCTATGTGGTCGGCCGGTTTTGGATTGAGCCCTAGCCCATTGCGAGGCGCCCGGGTCGTCGGCACGCCTTGCAGGCAATGACGGGATGGGCGGCACAGGCCGCCCGGTTTAACTCACGCCGGGTTGGCGTTGAGCCTGCGACTGATCGCATCCAACAAATCACAACCGTCACGCAACGGAATCGCCAGCAGATGGGCGAAGTCCTGCAACACTACGGCGTCGCTGCTGAGCTGTTCGCGAAAGGCCAGGTTTTCCAGCAGTTGGGTGACGGCTTGGATGCGGTGCACAGCGGCGTCATGAAGCACGTCGAGGGGCGCCTGGGTGTCGATAAGCAGGGCGGGAACGGTGCAGTCGTGGCCGGTCAGGGGCATGTAGCGGTTCATAATTGGCACTCTGTTAAGTGGTTGAGGCCACCACTCAATCGTCGCCAAACGAATGGGTGACAGCTGTACGCAGGTTGGCGAACCGGCAACAGAGTAAACCGGCAGACCCGAGGGTCTCCCGCGCACAGCTGCCATAAAACGCACAGCTTTGCGGGTGCAAAAACACCTGCAAGAAAGCAGATCGCTTTTGCACTCTGTTGTCAGGTCGCCAAACCCGGTCGCCATTTGGACGACGGCCGGACTATAAGCCCCCCGCCCAAACCCACGCAAGGCATAGCCCCCCCGCCGACCCGGGCCCGCTCCCCGCTAACACCGCCGTATTGTGATCGACTACACATCTTTCCGACACAATCCCGAACCTTTTCGTACATTCGAAGGTCTGTAACCCCGCCCACCCGCACGCGGTCGGGCTGCATGGACTGCAGCGTTTTCAAAAACATTAAGGATTGATGTGAGCTTTTTCCCCTTATTCCCTTCTTCGCCACTGCCTTGTGCGGTGCGAATAGTCGCGCCTGTGTATTTCGCAAACGCGCCGAGGGCATGCCTCTGGGTCCTTTGACCCCTCACTCGATACACCTACTGCCGCCGGGCCTGTTGGCGGCTTTGACCTGTAGTTCATGGAGTTTGAAATGAAGCGTAAGCAGTTCCAGAAAAGCCTGTTGGCAATCATGGTCGGCGCCATCAGCACGCAGGTGCTCGCGGTGGAAGTGGACCTTGGCGCGGGCAAGACCCAGTTTGTCAGCGAGACCTACAACGAGTCGCTGATCCTCACCGGGCAAACCACCCAGGTGACCACACCGACCAGTGCGCCCCCTGCCGGGCTGGGTGTCGCTGATACCCACATCCAGGGTTCGTTGATCAACCGCGCTGACATCACGCTGAATGCCGACGGCTACACCGTGCGAGGCTTTGCCTTGGACCCGATGTACTGGACCGGCCCGCCCAACCTCAGCCCGGGCTCTGTCACCGGTGACGTGGTGCAGGCTGGCAACATCCTGATGAACAACGGTGGCGACGAAGGCCTGGAAATCGGCAAGACCAATATCGGCGGCAGCGTGATCAACTCCGGCACGATCATTTCAACGGCACCGTCGGCGCCTGCACCGCCGCCGTTCTACATTGGCGGGGGCGAGGGCATTTACCTGCACGGCACCACCATCGGCGGCGACGTGTCCAACACCGGCCTGATCGACATGGCTGGCGAAGGCGCGATTGGCATCGTGCTGGACCGCGACAACAACACCCCGACCACCATCGGCGGCAAGATCCTCAACTCCGGCACTGTCCGGGCAACAGGGGAAGGTGCCTGGGGCATCGAAGTGGAAACCGATACCAGCCCGCTGCGTATCGAAAACAGCGGCTTGATTTCTGCCAACGGCAATGACGCCAAAGGCATATTTTTTTATAACGGCACCATCGATTACATCCTCAACACCGGCACGCTTGAGGCCAAGGGCACCAATGCCAATGCCTTTGAGTTCCTGGAGGCCACCTTCGCCCAGAACAGCGCGAGCGGTTCGCGTGGCATCGTCAACCGTGGCACGGTCATCGCCGATGGCACGGCGATTCTGGTCGGCCCCGATCAAGTGTCATCGTTTGAGATCAACCAGCAAGCCGGCGAAATCCGCAGCAACGCCGGTACCGCCATCGATGCGCGCAATCTGGCAACCCTGAACTGGACCGGTGGCGACATCATCGGCGACGTGCTCAACCTGAGCGCGGTGAATATCTACGGCCAGGCGGGTTTCACCGGCAACCGCATCATCGCGCCGGTGTCGATCAACTCAGGCTCACTGAACCTCTCGGCCCCTGGCACCGCTATCACCGGCAACCTCAATGTGGCCAGCGGCGCGGGTATTGATATGCACCTGTCCGACAGCGTCGTGCCGACCACGCCGTACCTGACCGTCAACGGTGCCGCCACGTTTGCCCAGGCATCCAAGCTGACCGTCAGCGCCCAGCCAGGCGACTTCGCCAGCACTGATAACGGCACCCAATACACCCTGTTGCAAGCCACCAGCGTGCAAGACAACGGCTTGTCCGTGGGCAGCTCTTCAGCGCTGCTGGACGTGCTCAGCTATTCGTCCGATGCGCAAACGGTCAAGGCCGTGGTGGCGGTGAAAGACAACGTGCAAGTGCAGCAGGACCTGGCCGGTGTCGGTGCCAGTGCGTCGACCGCGACGGTGCTCAATACCTTCAAGAACGGCGTGCTGAGCCGACTCAGCGCGGACGATCAAGTCTTCCAGGCCCTGGCCAACGCCGGCACTGCGGAGCAACTGGCGCAGATCGGCGACCAGCTCAAGCCGGACGTCAACCGCGGTGCCCTCGACGTGGCGTTGTCCGGCCAAACCGTGGTCAACGGTGCGATCTTCAATCGCCTCACCGAGCAACGCGCCGCCAAAAAAGCCGGCGGCGTGTGGGTGCAGGGCCTGAGCAGCAACATGGACCAGGATGGTCGCGGCGGCAACAACGGCTACTCGGCCAATAGCAGCGGCATGGCGGTGGGTGTGGACAGCCGTGTGAGCGACACCACCACCCTGGGCGTGGCCTACAGCTACCTCAATTCGAATATCCATTCGGACCTGGGCAACAAGACCGACGTCGAAGGCCACGCGCTGTCGCTGTACGGTAACTGGTCGCTGCAAGACTGGTTTGTCGACGGCAGCCTCAGCTATGGCCACAACGAGAACGACAGCAAGCGCCACATCGCCGGCACCACGGCCAAGGGCAGTTACGACAGCAATGTGTTGTCGGCCAGCGTGATCGGCGGTTACAGCTTCAAGCCGTCGCAAGCGGTGGTGATCGAGCCTCGCGTTGCCGCGCGTTACTCCAACGTGCGCATGGACGGCTACGACGAGAAAGGCTCCTCGGCCGCACTGAGCACCCAGTCGCAGCGTTATGAAGTGGGTGAGTTGGGCGCGGGCGTACGCCTGGCCGGCAACCTGCCGATGGGCGCTGGCAGCTTGCAGCCGGAAGCTACCTTGATGGCCTATCACGACCTGATGGGTGACCGCGTGGCGCAAACCTCCAGCTTCGTGGCCGGTGGTTCGGCGTTTACCGTGACCGGTGCGTCGGTGGCGCGTGACAGCTACGAGGCCAGTGTGGGTGTGAACTACCAGGTGTCGGACTTCAGCGTGGGCGCTGCCTACACGCGTCAGGCACGCAGTGGCTTTGATGCTGACGGCGTGATGCTCAAAGCGCGCTACGCCTTCTAAACGCAGCACTTCTGTAGTGAGCGGGCGGTGCGACGATTCGACAAGCCCGCTCACCACAAAAGCCCCTGTGGGCTGGTTGCCTTGGGTTGATCAGAGCAACTTGCGCTGCACCGCCTCATCCAGCGTACTGCGCGTCAGCGCCTCGACCACTTCCCGCGTGTCGCTCTGGAACGGGAGGCCCACGATCAGCACCAGATGCATCCAGGTGCGCACCGATTCGCTCTTTTTGACGCGGCCCAGTTCCTTGCCATCCTTGTCCTTGAACACCGTCTCCAGGGTGAAGATGTTTTTCGCCGTGGTCGGGATAACGAAGAACGTGAAACCGGTGATGAACGCCGACACCGGGCTATATTCCTCGTTGTTGTGCAGCGTGGCATCCACGTAGATGTCCGAGTCGACCTTGTCGGTGCTCACCCGCGAAAAACGCTGGGAGTCACGATACGAATCGGCCACGGCTTTTTCCCACAGCACCACCGGTGCGCCGACGGCTGCGTTGCCCGGGCCGCCGTTGACGTGGTTCTGCGCGGTGGTGTGCACATACGCCGTGGGCTTTTGCTCCGGTGCGTTGGCGGTCGGTGGCCAGGTCTGTACGGCGGGCAGTTCGTGCTGCGAGTAGGACACGCAACCGGTCAGCAAGACCGCTGCGAGTACCAGGCTGTGTTTGATCAATCCTTTCATGCTTCGCTCCTTGAAATTACGGTTTGGCCAGGTTGGCAGTGGCGGTGTCGAGCAGTTGCCCGACCAGTTTGGTCAGCTGTTGGCCGCCCATTGAAGGCGCCCAATATTGGCCGCTGTACAGCCCGACGTTGTGCTCGAACTTGATCGAGTCCTTGGCCTTGGCCAGCTCTTTACCAGTGCGGTCGACAATCACCAGGTCGCCGGCCAACTCGAAGCTGTCGACGTAGATCGGGCCGTTGACCCAGATCCAGATGGTCAGCGTCAGCAGCGCGCCGGGCACGTACGCCGGGTGCGGTGCGCGATGGCCTTTGAGGGCGGTCATGTTGAATTTCAGCGTCACGTCCTGCTCGCCCAGGCGTACCGGGTACTCGGTGACTTGCTTGAAGTAACCCGCCGTGCGCACGTACTGGGTGATCTGGGCCGTCAGGGAGCTGCTGATGGCAGCCTTGTTGGCCTCGTTGACGTCGGCGGCGCTCACCGCCACATCAGCAATTTGCGCACTGCGCGTGCTGCTGACAGCTACGGGGTGGAGCGGGGCGGCGATAGGGCCGGTGACGGTGTAGGAAACGCAGCCGGTCATCGACAGCGCGGCGAGCAGGGCCGAAGCCCGGAGGAAAACTTTAAACACGCAATATCCCTATTAATAAACAGACCCAACACAGTGTCTCGACCGGATGGTACACAACTTGAGAAATGTGCGGCGGCGCACGCAGGCGACCAAAAGCCCTTGAGAAGCCCTCTCAACTCCGTAAAATGCGCCGATTGTTTAAAGCACGATACTTTTCAGGGACGAATTCAGACATGCGCGCGTTTGCCGTATTCCTCGTTGCCTGCCTGATGGCAGGCTGCGCCTCCAAGCCGGATTACTATATTTCTCCGGCGCCGGTGACTATTCCCAAGACTGCCACTTACTGGCTCGATACCTTCGATGTTGAGGTGGTGGGCAAAAACGAGCGCTTTTTGCCGGATGACAAGGTGCGCCAGCAACTGGGCGTCGATCTGGTCGACCGCCTGCTCAGCGCCAAGCGTTATGCGACCAGCAAGGAAAAAGCTGACTACCTGCTGGATGTGAGCATCGTCTATACGCGCCATATCCCGGACTCCAAAGGCGGTCTCTCGACATTGATTGTCGATGACAACACCATTTTGGCCGCTGTCGATTTCAGCTATCAGGTCAAGGTCAAGAAGGGCGGCGGCGAGGTGCTGCATTTTGCCAAGACGCGTAACAACCTTGTGCCGGCTGGCGTAATGGGTGAAGCGCAAAAATGGAGGACCATGGGCGGTATCATCACCAACTCCGGTAACTCCAGCGTCGAGCGTTTTTATACCGGCGTTTTGAGTCGCGACATCGTCGATGACCTGCGCGCCATTCCTTCTCGTTAATGCTGTCTACACCGATTTCTCACTCCAGGAGCACTACGTGAAAACACTCTCCAAAATCCTGCTGTCAGGCCTCACCGCCGCAGCGCTGCTGACCGTGGCCGGTTGCGCCACCGAAAGCAATCGCGCCATGCCGGTGGAGCAAGTTGCCAGCGCCCACGTTGCCTATTCCGGCGTGCGCGTGCCGATTGCCGTAGGCAAGTTCGACAACCGCTCCAGCTACATGCGCGGCATCTTCTCCGATGGCGTCGACCGTCTCGGTGGCCAGGCCAAGACCATCCTCATCACCCACCTGCAGCAAACCAACCGCTTCAGCGTGCTGGACCGCGACAACATGGGCGAAATCTCCCAGGAAGCCGCGATCAAAGGCACCGCGCAGAAGCTCAAGGGCGCTGACTATGTGGTAACCGGCGACGTGACCGAATTCGGCCGCAAAGAAACCGGCGACCGCCAGCTGTTCGGCATCCTCGGCCGTGGCAAGACCCAAGTGGCCTACGCCAAAGTTGCACTGAATATCGTCAACATCAGCACCTCCGAAGTGGTGTATTCCACCCAGGGCGCCGGTGAATACGCGCTGTCCAACCGTGAAGTGGTCGGCTTCGGCGGCACCGCCAGCTACGACTCAACCCTCAATGGCAAGGTCCTGGACCTGGCCATGCGCGAAGCGATCAACCGCCTGGTCGACGGCATCAACGCCGGCGCCTGGAACCCGCGCAACTGATCAGCAACACCTCAAGGAGCAGTACACGGATGAGCAAGGCAGTGAAGTTGGCGCTGATGCTGACAGCAATCGCGGCAGTCGCCGGGTGCCACACGGCGCCCCAACCCCTGTATCAATGGGAAAGCTACCAGCCGCAGGTTTATGAGTACTTCAAGGGCGAGCCCAAGGAAGCGCAGGTCGAGGCACTGGAACGCGATCTGCAAAAGATCAACGCCAGTGGCCGCAAGGCGCCACCGGGTTACCACGCGCACCTGGGCATGCTGTACCTGAGCATGGGCAAGGATGACCAGATGGTGCAGGAATTTCGCACCGAGAAAGCCCTGTTTCCTGAGTCCGCCGCCTACATGGACTTTCTGCTGAAAAACGCCAAGACCGGAGTGGCCACCAAATGAGCCTGTTAAAACTCACTGGCGCCCTGCTGGCCCTGGCTTTGCTCGGCGGTTGTGCGACGCCCAAGACCGTGGATTACACGGCGTATAAACAGGCGCGGCCGAAGTCGATCCTGGTGCTGCCACCGATCAACGAATCCCCGGAAGTGCAGGCCTCGTACAGCCTGGTCTCGCAAGTGACCTACCCGCTGGCCGAAGCCGGTTACTACGTGTTGCCGATTGCTCTGGTGGACGAAACCTTCCGCCAGAACGGTCTGACCACCGCCAACGATATCCAGGGCCTGGCGCCGACCAAGCTGCATGACATCTTTGGCGCGGACGCGGCGCTGTACATCACCGTCAGCGAGTACGGCACCAAGTACATGCTGATTACCAGCGACACCGCCGTGACCGCCTCGGCCAAACTGGTCGACCTGCGCACCGGCACCACCTTGTGGACCGGCACCGCACGCGCGTCCAGCGAGGAAGGCAACAACAATGGCGGTGGCTTGGTGGGCATGTTGATTACGGCGGCGGTCAAGCAGGTGATCAACAGTTCCACCGATGCAGCGCACCCGATTGCCGGTATCACCAGTGCGCGCCTGCTGTCGCCGGGGCAACGTGCGGGGATTTTGTACGGGCCGCGTAATCCGAAGTACGGTACGGACTGAGCATGCGGCATCGCTTGGAATAGGGCCCTCCTCAACCTCGCGGTCGGGGAGGGCCGTTTTCAATACCTTGTGCGAATGCCGTTATGCCAGGCCATCGATATCTGTGGGTCTTATCGGTCGGGTGCTCTTCACCAGGAAGTCGGTCTTGCGATTCCCGGTTAGATCCACGCCTATAAAGTAGCGACCCGTTCGCGTGTTGTACTTCACTACCGTATCGCCGATACGGCCGGTGTAGGCCTCGACCAATGTAAAGGGTGAATTGGCTTCTTTACTCACTCCCGTCAGGTCGATCCTGTCCTTTGCGCTGACGAAATCCTTGAGCACTTGAGCATTGGAATAGGTCGACTCACTGGCCTTTTCAAAGAAGAAGCGTGCCTTCGGCGGTGTCGGCGTGACGGGCGGGGTCACCGGTGGGGTGATATCTGTACGGGTGTCGCGACGATGGTGAATCAGCGGTGGGGTGCTGACAACATCCCCAGGCTTGACCTGTCCGTGAGTCTTGATCAGCAAGTCGGCTGTCCCATTGCCATTCAGGTCGATGGACACCGATCCAGTGCCGCTTTTGGCATCGTAGGACAGCAGAGTGTCGCCGGCTTTGCCGGTTAACCTGTCGACAAAGTTCAGTGTCGTCGCTTTGGCGTTTTTTAAGGCAGCATGCACGTTGATGGTGTCGGTGCCACTGGTGAAGTCCATGATGATATCGGGGGCTTGGGGGGTGGAGTCGCTCGCCTGGTTGTAGATGAAGGTGTTCGCACCGCCTCCTCCGCGTAATCGATCCGCGCCGCCCCCTCCTGTGAGTTGGTTATTGGCCGTGTTGCCGATCAGCGTATCCTGGCCTGAACCACCAATGGCATTTTCGATGGTGCAGTCCCTGGCGATGGAAAGATTGCCCTGGAACCCGCCGACATCGGAAAACGAGCCCGCCCTGAGGTTTATGACTTGATTGGCGCTGTAGCCCGATACATCCACGGTGTCGTTGCCTGCGCCGTCCCAAATGCAACCGACGAATTTGTCCTGGCTGGAACGCAGCGTGTAGTAATCACGCTGGGTGTTGGAGTTGAAACCGTAGGTGTTGTCTTCTTTGCGAGTCTCGCGATTGACACCGTATTTTTGCTGGATGGCAGAGATGTCATCCATCATGGGGGCCTTGGGTTTGGCACCCAGGTTTTTGCCGCTGCTGCGGTCATTGAAATAGCTCATCGCCGTGTGCGCGCTTGAATCTTGAGCATAGACGCGTTGGTTCTCGTTGGCCGTGAAGGCATAGACACCAGGGTGGCTTAACCCCAGGGCGTGCCCAATTTCATGGGTAATGACCACTCGTGTTGCCATCCGCGGGTTATAACGGGTTCTGCCACCCCCACCGCCATTGGGTGTTGGGTATGCGCCGTCCGCGCTCGGGACGTTGGCGATCTCAAACGTCAGCCTGCCTTCTGCTGCGCCACCGTTTTCGGTGAAGGCCAGATTGGCGACATCTCCCCAGGACTCAATGGAGCGCCGCGCTTCTTGTTTTTGCGTTTCGGTGAAGCGGCTATTGTTGAAAGAGTAAGAAATTTCTATCTTGTTATTTCTATTCTTGTCCTGCCAGGACGGCGTTCTGTGAGTGAGCTGCGCTATGGTTTGCTGTTTATCAAAAGCCCGCTTCCTTATCTTGGCGATGTGAGGATCGTCTGGGCGCAGTGAGGTGTCGTTGGCATCGCTGTCGCGGTAAGAGGGTGGGCTCTGTGGCCCACTGGGGTGAGAGTAATCGACCGTTCCCGAGTGCCGATGCGGTGTGGCCACTGCTGCGGGCGAAGCGGTGTTTTGTGTGATCGGCGAAATCACCTCGGGAGAGGGAAACAGGGAGACGCTGGCGGGTACTTTCATTGTAGTAATGACCTATGAATGGCTTGGCTTGGTCCTTTTTCAATGCATGTAGGCAATATCCATTTGCGGGCCGTTAAATTGGCATTGGCGTTATTGCGCTGCCAACCGTTTATGTGTCGCTGAATCAGCGTTTCCTGATGTTGCTCACATGGTGTTGCGCCCATTAATGTGTTTGCTTTTGTGTGGTTTCCATCCGAGGGCTGAGCCAGCGCCAGCGTGGTTATTTCCAGGTTGCGATTGGTTTCGAAAGCGCCGGGCAGACATAAAAAGTTAGATATATGGAGTGACACGGAGAAACACTTTCATAGGGCTTGCAGAAAAAGTACGGCGCTAAACCCGAAACCTGCATGCGTTGCGTCTGAAGGTATGAACGTAACATTCATGTCCGAGGTTCAGCCCAATGCTCCGTCCTGATCCGCTGCTTATGCGTCATGTCATTCAAGGCGTCGCACTCACCGCACTCGCGACGCTGGCTGGCTGCGAGCCGGACTCGCCGCGCGATAACGCCAGCTCCGTCGCCCTGGCGCCTGAGTCGCAATACCTGCCCGCCAGCACCGAAGGTGCCTTGGTGAAGCGAGCGGTAGCCCCTGCACCCAGAGTGTCTGGTTTGATGCGCAGTGATGCAGTGGCCATGGACTACCGCAGCGAACCCCGTGAGCAATACGCCAACCTGCCGGACAACCCGGTGCACCGCGTGGCCGAAACACCGGTCTCCACCTTCAGCGTCGATGTCGACACCGGCAGCTACGCCAACGTACGGCGTTTCCTCAACCAAGGCAGTCTGCCGCCCGAAGGCGCTGTGCGATTGGAGGAAATGGTCAACTACTTCCCCTACCGCTACGCACTGCCCAGCGACGGCTCACCGTTTGGCGTAACCACCGAACTCGCTGCCACACCGTGGAACCCGCACACTCAACTGCTGCGCATCGGCATCAAGGCGTCCGACCGTGCCGTGGCGGAACTGGCGCCGGCCAACCTGGTGTTCCTGGTGGACGTGTCCGGTTCCATGGACCGCCGCGAAGGCTTGCCGTTGGTGCAAGGCACGCTGAAATTGCTGGTGGATCAGTTGCGTGATCAGGACCGGGTTGCATTGGTGGTGTATGCCGGTGAGTCCCGCGTGGTGCTCAAGCCCACCTCGGGGCGCGACAAGGCCAAGATCCGCAATGCCATTGATCAACTCACCGCTGGCGGCTCCACCGCCGGTGCGTCCGGTATCCAATTGGCTTACCAGATGGCCCGCGAAGGCTTTATCGACAAGGGCATCAACCGCATCCTGCTGGCTACCGACGGTGACTTCAACGTGGGCATCAGCGACTTCGACAGCCTCAAGCAGATGGCCGCCGAGCAGCGTAAAAGCGGCGTCTCGCTGACCACCCTCGGCTTCGGTGTGGATAACTACAACGAACACCTGATGGAACAACTGGCCGATGCGGGCGACGGCAACTACGCCTACATCGACACCCTGCGCGAAGCCCGCAAAGCGCTGGTGGACCAACTCAGTTCCACCCTGGCCGTGGTGGCGCGGGATGTGAAACTTCAGGTGGAATTCAACCCGGCCCAGGTCAGCGAATATCGCTTGCTGGGCTATGAAAACCGCGCCTTGAAGCGTGAGGATTTCAACAACGACAAGGTCGACGCCGGCGAAATTGGCGCAGGGCATACCGTGACCGCGCTGTACGAAATCGTACCGAAGGGCGAGAAGGGCTGGTTGGAGCCGTTGCGCTACGCCAGCGCGCCTGCGGCCGAAGCTAAGTCCGATGAACTGGCGATGCTGCGCGTGCGCTACAAGCCTGCGGCAGGCGGTGATAGCCGCTTGATCGAGCGGCCTATCAGCCAAGACACCACCAAGGCCAGTGACGACCTGCGCTTCGCGGCGGCGGTAGCCGCCTTCGCCCAACAGCTCAAGGCCGATGGCCGCTACACTGGCAGCATGAGCTTGAAGGACACCGCCGCCCTGGCCCGCTCGGCGCGGGGCGATGACCCGTTCGGCCTGCGCAATGAATTCGTACAGCTGGTGGAATTGGCCCAAAGCCTCAAGCCCTGATCTCAAACACGATAAAGATCAAATGTGGGAGGGGCTTGCCCCCGATGGCAGTTTATCAGTAACAGATGGGTTGACTGTTCAACTGCTACCGGGGGCAAGCCCTCTCCCACACTTAATCCTGCTTTGACTGACAGAAGGAGCTCTACACGTACATGGCTGTTCCCGATGATCCACCCAGCGACGAATCCCTGCTGGCCCGCTACCGCACCGGCGACGCCGCCGCGTTCGAAGTCTTGTATGCGCGGCATCGCCAGGGCCTTTACCGTTTCCTCGTATCCCTCTGCAACAAGGCCGAACTGGCCGAGGAGATCTACCAGGAAACCTGGCTCAGCCTGATTCGCAGCAACACCCAGCCACAAGGCCGGGCGAGCTTTCGCACGTGGTTGTTCCAGATTGCCCGCAACCGCCTGATCGACCACTGGCGCAAGCAGGGCATCCATAACCCGCTGCACGACAGCTACGACGAGCAACTGCACGCCCAGGCCGACGACAGCGCCGGCCCCGAGCAACAGCTGAGCCTGAGCCGCGATCAGGCGCGCCTCGACACCGCCCTGCAAGCCTTGCCCGAAGACCAGCGCGAAGTCTTCCTGCTCCGCCTGCACGGCGACCTCGAAGTGCCCCAGATCGCCGCGCTCACCAACGCCCCGCTGGAAACCGTAAAAAGCCGCTTGCGCTACGCCTTGCAGAAACTGCGTCGTCTGCTGGCCGAAGAGGTACCTGTATGACCGACTCCCGACACACCCCAGACAATGACGACGAACTGCTCCAGCATTTTCGTCAACACAGCATGGGCGAGCCGCCCGCGTCCCTCGACGCCTTCATCCTCAACACCGCCCGCCGCGAAGCCCCGGCGCCGCAACCGAACCTGTGGCAACGCTGGCTGCAAGCCTGCCAACGCCCGCGCTGGCAAATGGCATTCGCCACCGTGGCAGGCCTGGCGTTGATGATCGGCGTGGTGATGCGCGAGCCGGTGCCGCAACCCGAAATCTCCACGGCGACCTTCTCCGCCTTGCACGAAGAAGCCGCCCGGCCGGCACCTCAGGCGTTATCCGCCCCAGCACCGATGGCCCGCATCGCCGCCGCGCCCAAGGCCGAAAGTGCGCCGGTTCAGGCTGAAATTGCCGGCGCGATGGCGGATCAGTCCATGGCAAAAATGAGCAAGCGCGCACCGGTTGCCCTGCCTTCGTTGGAGGAGGGGCTGCGGGAAATTATCCGGTTGCGTGAAGCGGGGCAAACCAAAGCGGCGGATGAACAGCTGCTGGCGTTGCACAAACGCTTTCCCAAGGAAGATCTGCCGGCACGCCTGGAAGCGCTGCAAAAGCGTTGAGCTGGTGCCCACAAAAAAGCCCCAGGCCTGTCGGCCTGGGGCTTTTTTACACCCCGCCGTACTGCTGGTGCCAAGCCACCGTATCGGTGACGGTCTGCTCCAGCGCGCGAAAGCTCAGGCCAAGCTCCTTTTCACTCTTGCGGTGGTTGAACGAGGTGCGGTGCTCCTCGCGTATCAACAGCCGCAGGGTCGCCATGCTCAGCAAAATGGGTTTACCGGTGAGGTAGGCGTAGGTCTCTTGCACGGCGGCCAACAGGTAGAGCACGGGCAGTGGCAGTTGTCGGGACGGTGTTTTTACATCGGCAATACGTCCCAGCAGCGGGACTAACTGGCGCATGGTCAAGTTGCGGCCGGCCGCCAGATAACGTTCGCCGCGTCGCCCGTACTGGGCGGCAGCAATGTGTGCCAAGGCCACATCGCGGGCGTCGACCAGCGAAAAGGTGCCGGGGATCAGCCCCGGAAGCTTGCCATTGATCACGTCCTTGACCAATTGCCCCGAGGACGTCGGCCCACGGTCGCCCGGCCCCCACATCCAGCCAGGCAGTACCATACACGCGCCCATCCGGGGATGGGTTTGCAGAAACCTCATCACTTCACGCTCAGCGAGGATTTTGCTGCGGTAGTAGTCATCCGCATCGGCTTCGGCGCGCAGGCACGTCTCATCAATGGGCGTACCGGGTGCGCCGTCGAGCACGGCAATCGAAGAGGTGTGCACAAACCGTCTGACCCCTGCGTCGTAGGCATGCTGGAGCAATGCGCGTGTGCCGGTCACGTTGATCCTTTCGAGCGCGTCCCAGTGGCTGCCGCCCTTGTAGTTATCGCGAAAGAACGCCGCGCAGTGAAACACCGTGTCGCAGCCCTGCAGCGCCGACGCAAAGGCGCCGACATCGGCCATGTCGCCCACCACCCATTCCACCCCCGGCAGGTCACTGAACTGCTGTTCAGCCTTGGTTTGCGAGCGCACCAGAGCCTTGACCGCGTAGCCGCGTGCAACCAACTCGCGGACCAGGTTGTTGCCCAGCAAACCGGTGGCGCCGGTCACGAACGTACTGTGCAGACGGTGGGGATTTGAGTTCATTCAGGCCATACCAAGTGTTTAGAAGGCCGCTAGATATACCGCTGAGACCACGCGTGAAAAACGGCGACTGCTGCATAATGGCTTTGCATATTTGCAGACCAGGGATGAGCACGGGTATGGCGTCGCAAGCAAATTGGGATGATCTTCGTCTGCTGTTGGCCGTGTCGCGGCGTGGCAGTTTTCTGCAAGCGGGTCAGTTGCTGGGGGTGGCGGCGTCCACCGTTTCCCGGCGCTTGACCCAATTGGAAGCCGCCCTGGGGGAGCCGCTGGTGGAGCGCGGCGTCGAGGGATGCTGGCTGACCTCGCGCGGGCAATCGTTGGTGGACGTCGCGCTGGCGGCCGAGGCCGGCCTGCGCCGCCAGACGACGGTCGAGGGGGGCGGGACGCAGGCCGCGCTGAGCGGCACGGTACGGGTCAGTGCCGGCGAAGGCTTTTCGGCCTCGATACTGGAAGCGGCCAATCGTTTTACCGCCCTGCACCCTGGCTGTGCCGTGGAATTACTGGTCACCACCGACTTTCACAAGATCGTGCGCGGCGTGGCTGACATCGCCGTGCGCACCGCGCATCTGGGCGAACCTTCGTTGATCTATCGAGCGCTGGGCACACTCGACTACGGCGTGTTCGCGCAGGCTGCTTACCTGCAGCGGTGCCCAGCGCACACCCCGGCCACGGCGGCCAGTATCGCCTTGCTGCCGCCGCTGGACCTGTTGCCGCCCATGCGCGCGGCGAAGGCGGCGGGGCTGGACCATGCCGCGATTCGCGTGAGTTCGTTCAACGTGCAGCTTGAATCGGTGAGGCGCGGCATGGGCGTCGCGGTGCTGCCGCGTCTCCTGGCGGAGGGCCTGAGCGAAATTTTCCCGGAGATTGAACTGCCGTCGCTGGACGTCTACCTCGTCACCCGGCCCCAGGCGTTGAAACAGGCGCATATCCACGGGTTTTTCATCCTGCTGGAGCAGGTGTTGCGCGAGGCCCTGGCAGCATAGATATCGACATAAAGCTCAAACTCCTCACTACAACAGCCCGTCTCAACGCCGCGCATCGATGGCCATGCGCACCGCCAGGCCGGCCAGCACCGTGCCCATCAGCCAGCGCTGCACCAACTGCCATACCGGCTTGCCCGCCAGGAACGCCGCGATGGAACCCGCCATGATCGCGATCACCGCGTTGACGCTCACGCTGATCATGATCTGGGTACAACCCAGCACGATGGACTGCATCAGCACACTGCCGTGGCCGGTGGGGGTGATGAACTGGGGCAGCAACGACAGGTACATCACCGCAACTTTCGGGTTCAACAGGTTGGTCACAAAACCCATCGTGAACAATTTGCGTGGCCCGTCGCGCGGCAGCTCACGCACATGAAACGCCGAGCGCCCGCCCGGCTTGAGCGCTTGCCAGGCCAGGTACAACAGGTAGAGCGCGCCGCCGAGCCTGAGCGCGTCATACGCATACGGCACCGTCATCATCAGCGCGGTGATACCCAGCGCCGCACACAGCATGTACACGACAAAACCCAACGCCACACCGCCCAGCGAAATCAGCCCGGCCAGCGGCCCCTGGCAGATCGATCGCGAGATCAGGTAGATCATGTTCGGGCCGGGCGTGAGCACCATCCCGAGCGAAATCAGTCCATACGCCAGCAGGTTTGACAGTTCGGGCATGGGTTAACTCCTGTAGGTACTTCGCTGCGCGGGTTGGATGCGCCTGATGGTAGGGCGGTCGGAGGGCGCGCGTTAGATACAGATGGAAGGACAAAACGTCATACAGGCGCGGTGGGCTGATTTAAACCGCGAGACGCAACGTCTCAGCGTCTCGTCGCGGCCTCGTGCGGTCTGACATGGCGCGTCTCATTAGACGGCGATAACGGCCATCCCCGGATACCCATCGGCGCGCTCTAAAAAACGCCTGTCCAGGGTTTTTTGCGGACCTGGCACCGGCCTTGCTCTGGCTCTGGCAACCCGCCCGATGCGCCGGTACCCACCGTTTCAAGGAGACTTCGCGATGAGCCTTTCGAACAACCCGCAACGCAGCATGCGTGCCGCTGTCTGGCACGGCCGTCACGATATCCGCGTCGAAGACGTTCCCCTGCCCGTTTCGCCGCCTGCCGGTTGGGTGCAGATCCGCGTGCAAGGCTTCAGCGTCGGCGAACCGGTGGCGGCCGATGCCTGCCAGCATTGCGGCATCTGCTACTACTGCACCCACGGGCTGTACAACATCTGCGAGAACCTGGCCTTCACCGGCCTGATGAACAATGGCGCCTTCGCCGAGCTCGTCAACGTGCCGGCCAACCTGCTGTACAAATTGCCGGCGAACTTCCCGGCCGAAGCCGGGGCACTCATCAAGCCGTTGGCGGTGGGCATGCACGCGGTGAAAAAAGCCGGCAGCCTGCTCGGGCAAAACGTCGTGGTGGTCGGCGCCGGCACCATCGGCCTGTGCACCATCATGTGCGCCAAGGCGGCGGGCGCGGCGCAGGTGATCGCCCTGGAAATGTCCGGCGCGCGCAAAACCAAGGCCCATGAAGTGGGCGCGACCCACGTGCTCGATCCCAACCAATGCGACGCCTTGGCCGAAGTCCGCCGCCTCACGGGCGGGCTCGGTGCCGATGTCAGTTTTGAATGCATCGGCAACAAGCACACGGCCAAACTCGCCATCGACCTGATCCGCAAGGCCGGCAAATGCGTGCTGGTGGGGATCTTCGAAGAGCCCAGCGAATTCAACTTTTTCGAACTGGTGGCGACGGAAAAACAGGTGCTGGGGGCGCTGGCCTACAACGGCGAGTTCGCCGACGTGATGGCGTTTATTGCCGATGGCCGGCTGGATATCACGCCGCTGGTGACGGGGCGTATTCAGTTGGAGCAGATCGTCGGCCAGGGCTTCGAGGAACTGGTCAAAAACAAGGAACACAATGTGAAGATCATTGTGTCGCCGGCTCGGGTCTGAGGGGCGCAAGTGAGGCAGGATTCATTGTCTGCCTCCTTTGCCCGTCGAAATCACCCTGAGGTCGCGCGTGAGCGTGAAGTGGCGATGACCGCACCGCTGATGATCAACACCGCGGGAATCATCAGGATCGGCCTGGCATCGCTTTGCCCCATGGCAATCAGCAGCAGCGTGGAGAACAGCGGCGCCAGGTAAGACAGCGCGCCAAGCATCGACAGGTTGCCGTGCTTGGTCGCGTGGTCCCAGGCGAAAAAAGCCAGGCCGACCGGGCCCAGCCCCAGGCCGATGATTGCTCCCCACTGGCCTGGGTCCGGCCGCACCGTGGTTTCGAAAGCCAGATGGCAGAGCCCTCCGGCTACCGCCACCAGCCCGCAAATCCCCCCGATGATGCTGCTCGGAACATGGCTGAAGCGCCGATTGAACACCGAATAGATCGCCCAGACCCAGGCGCAGGCAAAGGCAGCGGCGTAACCCATCACCGGCATCGACGCACTGTCATTCCGCGCCCGCAACTGCATGATGAAGGCCGTCCCCGCTAAGCCGAGCAAAGCGCCGAGCAACTGGCGCTTGCGCAACGATTCGCCGGTGGCAAAGCTCGACAACAGCACGATCAACAGCGGCCACAAAAAAGCAATCAGACTGGCTTCAGCCGCAGGTGCGGCTTTCAGGGCAAAGAAATACAACGCGTGATAAACGAAGATACCCGCAAACCCCGTTGCCCACACCGGCCAGGGCTGGCGCCAACTGCTGAACCCGGCAGCGCCACGCAGCCCCAGCATGCACAGGCTGGCCACGAACGCGACCGCGAAGCTCGACGCCAACAACTGAAAGGCCGGGATCCCGGCGGTCAAGGTGGTCAGGAGCGCCAAAGACGCCCACAAAAACACGGCAATCACCCCAATCAGCGTCGCACCGACGGCGCCCTTGGCAAGAGTGATGGATGAGTTGGAAGTGCTCATGCAAACCCCTCTGCGGATAAACCTCAAGCGGGAACAATAGAAAGCTCAGGCGAGCGAGTATTGATCAGACCCGCCAAAAAATTGTTCAGGGCTGCTATTTTTTTTCAGTGGTGTCGCGCTTGTTTACGCACAGCGGCCGGCGTCATGCCGCGCGCTTTCTTCAGCGCATGGGTTAACGCACTCTGGTCGGCGTATCCGGCGCGATGCGCAATATCAATGATCGACAAAGACGTCTGGCGCAGCAGGTCAACGGCCAGATTCAAGCGCAAATTCGCGATATGCGCGAACGGGGTTGTATGCAGATGCTGCCCAAACAACACATATAATCGCCGTTCGCTGGTGCCCGCATAGCGCGCAATATCACGCACTGTCAGAGCGTTGCCCAGGTGCTGCTCAATATAGGCCAACGCCTTCGCGAGAATGAGCTGCCCAAGGTCATTCGGCGCCACGTCGGGCTGTAGCAAAGAGCCCAACAGCAACCGACTCCATGACTCGGCCATCGCTAGTGAACCGATCAACCGTGCCCCGTTGCTGCTGGCGTAATCGAGCAAATGCCGTATATCCGGCCTGACCGCAAAAAAGCGCTTGTCATTGAGCAGGTCAAATTCCGCGGCAGTGCTTTTATGCGCTTCGCCACGGCCGGTGGGCACATCCACTACCAGGAAACTGTTATGGGTGTCGGCCAGAAAGGTATGCCGGGAGCCCGCAGAAATCACCACGCCCTGGCTGGCATCAACCTTGCCACCTCGCCCGTCGACTTCAATCTCCATCGACCCGGATTGGGAGAGCACTATTTGATGGAAGTCGTGCTGGTGAAGCTCGACCTGACCGGAGTAGGAGCGTAGCCAGAGAGCGAAGGGTTGGGGGGTGGGGGTGCTCATCCGTGGGGGCTCCGGAGGGTGAGGGGGTATCGTACGTTAGTGGTTTGTTTGGATGCCAGGCTATCGTTGGGTGGGATTTGTGGAGGGGAGGTAGTGGGGAGCTGCAGAAACAAGAAAGCCCGCACGGGGCGGGCTTCTTTGGGTGTTTCGTAGACTGTCTGAGACAGCCAGAAACTAGTATATGGTGCCCCGGCGTCGTTTGAACTGGGCAGTGAGAGCCCCGTATTCATTAGGTATGTTTGGTGATGCTTCGGTTAGGCATACACGTGGGCATACACGGCGCTTCCCTCTGACCACTTTTTTCGTGGTATCCCCATAGGGTAAAGCAACACCAAATGGTTGCTGATGTGGTGCTTTCCAGTTGAGTAGTTACTTATTCGTTCGACCTTCTGCCGCCAGTGAGGCGAGCGCAAGAGTGATGAATCCTGCATTTTCATCCAGGGTATCCAGTGCCCCTCGAATGTTCTGTGCCACTTCCGTAGATCCTCTTTGCTCAACCCAGGTTGACAGCTCCTCGATAGCTGCCCCCAGCGCCAGTTGGTTTTCATTCATGCGCTTGAGCATTGATGCGAGCAGCGAGACGTCTTGCATGAGCGTTCTCCACGGTCTATAGGACGATCATGTCTGCGATCTGATACCCAAGATTTGTGACCTGATAGATCTCACCTTTGTAACCTTGGCCGACGATGAGACCTTCGTGGGTCAGCTCGGCAATAGCCTGCTCCCATTTTGCGACTTCTCTTCGATCACTCTTTTCAGCGATGAGATTTTTGCCGTTTGTTTGCACGTCCGTTCCTTCCATGTATTCGACGTGAATAATTGTTCCGTGGGAATCCAAGCTCGCCTCCTTCAGCAGGATCCTAGCCTCACCTGATAGTTTTGGGATCGATGTATTGGACTCTAATATTTCACCCACGCCGCTGTTTTCCGCATTGTTGAACAGGGGGTGCTCGTTGACCTTCAACTGAAGGTGCCGATAGAGATTCGTACGGAAGTCGCTGAGGCTGTCATAGCTCTCATACAGTCCACGACTTTGGCAGTCGGTCTTGAATTTCTTAACCGCGGCAGCCTGATCAAGATCGACAGTGTCCATGGCAACGGGTTGAGATGAGAAATAGAGCATTGCCGGTTTACCCGACTGAATATGCTTTTCTAGCTCTTCAACGGTGCCGCTTGCGTATTCATCGGTAGGGGTACCAATCCGTGTCCAAAATACCCCTATAAGAAGATCGCATTTTCCTAGGATTTGCTTGTTGATGATGGCCTGGGGGGAAGCCCCCATTTCTGGAGATGAGTGGGACTCCCACCCAATGGGTAGCAAGACGATCTTCCGAGCATTTGAATTGACCGCGTTCCACTCATAGATGACGTCACGAACGATGGTGCGCTCAGAGGCAACATCACCTGGTGAGGCGATCATCACGTTGAAAGTTTCAGCTGTATAGCTCATTGCACATCCTCTGTGTTGGAAGATCGATCTGTAGGTAAATGGCCTATAGCATTGGAGGCAATTAACTTCGCTTTCGGATCACGTTAAGGCTTCCATCAGCAACGGTATCGATCACGAATGAACTGGTTGTAATAGGAGCCTTTTGATCCCGCTAACATCAGGCCTTGATGTATCGCTGGCGGGACGTTACAGAAGTCATAGGAGTGACCCTGTTGAAAGCGGATACACATTTTCCTCGTGTCCGGATCGTAGCCCACGGAGGTCATTGCACCAGAGCGAACGGCAATCATGTCCATAGCATTTTCCCAAACGTGCGGCCTTTCAGTAGGCCAACCCGTCTGATACTAGCTGAGCCGCGCTCGTCTGGAGCCTTCTCTCCCAAACGTGCCGGGGCCCCTGGAGCTATCTTGAGGGTACGGGGTAGGAAACCCGCGGGATCGAGTTAGTGGGAGGCATTGGAAGTTACTGAAATTTCAATCGTTGAAATTGAAAGGATCTTGAAGAAAAAGGGCCATCGTTACAGCTTCGGTAAAGGTGGCTGTATCTGTTGCTGATAGTGAACACCTGCATAGCGTCAACCTCGGTAATGGGTGTCAACCACGTCAACCTGTCAACCAACTTAAAAAATCCAGCCGCTAACACGAACGCGCGGGTTTTATGCCCCGTGTCTATCTGAAATGCCCAGGGTCCCCCAGCGACATTCCGATTCATAGTGCAAATGCACTGGTGAACCGCAGTTCACCTGGTTCACCTGTTCACCTGTTCACTAAGCTGGGCATTTTTCCGCTAACACGATCACGCGGGTTTTATGCCCCGTACCTAGAAGAGTTCTCCAGGGTCCCCACAATCGAGCCCAAGCCAAGAGCATGATCCACCTCGCTTCGCTGAAGGAGCAATACCACAGGGGATAGGGGGCTACCCTGATAAAACCGTGTTACCGGTGTTACGCGTGTTACATAAGTATCTAACTATATGATTTTAATATGTTTATGTGGCGTTACACGGCTGGGTTTGGTCTGCCGATATGCGTGTTACATCGCGAAGAGGTGTTACATCAATTAACGCCTTGGCAGGAGCTGACTGTGATGATTGCGGCGGGTGCCATCGACCTAGGGGCTGCATTTAGAAGGGCCACTACCGGCCAGAAGCGGACGCTCGTCTTGGTCCGATTTCGACCCAAAGTTGACGGTGGCGACATTCGAAAACCACCCCAAATGGTTGGTAAACCGAGCTAAGGTAAGCGAGCGAGGGGCTGCGCAGACCATACTGTCGTGAGGCCAGGGCGAAGGCCGCCGTTTACTCACAATGTGCTATCACTAAAAAACGGAAATTCAACCATGAGTGAAGAGTGGATTCTGCAAACCAAGGAAACCCGTAGGGCCTTTTCTAACGCGGCGTGGGTTCCTTTGAGAGCGTCAGTTGAGAGAAAGAAAAGGGATGTAAAAGACGTAGGTCATGTCAGTGAATATTTCGGCTGCGGCTCCGTTGCATTCCCGCCAGAGCATCGCCAGCTGGTTGAAGAACGTCTTGGATGGAGCGATATAGGCATTGGGCACACTGTCGCGCCATATGCATACGAAGATGGGTATTATGCGTCTATAGATCAGTATCAATACAACGATAAAGAACCAATAGGCATTAACTTAATTTATGAACACCCGCAACTTGTTGTCGGTGGTAGGAAATGGATTTTGAGCCCTGACCTAGTGGTTGCGTTGCGCCTGATCAAAGAAGGTGACAATTGGGTTAGACCTGAAGAAAATTTCGTTTTAGTGGCCCGCGAGACCGTGAGTGAAGATGGCGAACACCGTCAGATAGAAATCAAAAGGGAGTTTCTACTTGATTATCTAGCAGCCAGGAACCTTTCGCTTCGCCTTGCATACTACCGGCAGAGGGTAGAAAACGTCCCTGTATTAGAAGACAGCGCATATTCAAATCTTCAGCCTCACAATGAGGAAAGAGATAATGGCAAATTCACCTTAATCATTCGCAAGCTTGATGACGTCTTTGGGGGAAGCTGGGCGATGTTTCGAGCCTGGCGAACTGACGTAGATGAGGATGAAGACGCCCCTGTGATGGGGCCTGAGAATGACTCGAACACTGACCATGAGAGTTCAAAGGGGCACCGTGGAGGCTATGAAGGTGTACGGGTAGAGGGGGAGTTTTGGCGTGAGGAGTGGATAGACCACCAATCCAAAAGTCAGCGCGTTCGTGGAGATGCGGATCCAAATCTACCGCAATTTATCGTGGAAACAGATGGAACGCGAATGAGGTCAGCAGAGCTTGATAACGAGGACGTGGGTCGCTGGCTGTGGTTTCGGTCCAGCGTTGTTACCGAGCTTCTAAACAATCGAGGATTCAAGCTGGCATGGTACACCGCTGAAACTGGAGCTATTCAATCCACGTCAGGATATAAAACTCACTTCGGAATCAACAGCTCTGATCTGATCACCGTATATGCTTATGACATCGCTCGCCTCGCCTCATGGGAGCAGCATGTTTGGGCAGCGCATAATGTAGCTCCTGAAGGTAAAGTATCAAGTGAGTTGCTTGAAGCACAAATGAAAGCGCAACCAGCATCTACACATGCTGTTGAAGAAATGTTTTTTGGAAGCATGAGACTTCTGGAAGACAGTTTTAGAGATAAATATAATGTATCTCTGTTCAGCCACGACATTGATGACTTCGAGGCAGGTCAGCAAATATCCAGATTTGCCAGCAAAGACAGAGCGTCCCTGCTCAGGCTAGCCAAGGACATCATTCGCGTATTCTCGGACAGGCTTAACATAACCGAGCTACGCAAACTTTCTACACACGAAGAAAAAGCCAAGCTCGGCTCAAACAAATTACTCCAAAGTATTTTAGCGGAGAAAATTGGAGACGCCAAAGCCAAGCGAGTGTTTGCTGAGATTGCCGGTGCTTATGATATGCGAGTGGGAGATGCACACCCGACTGGCTCAAAGGTCACTGACGCTATCAAGCTGGCGGGCATCGATGAAGAAACCTCGCCCTTACGGCAAGGAGAACAGCTTATCCACAACGTTGGGCGGTCTGTTTGGCACATCGGAAAATTCTTGTTCGCCGAGACAGATGGCTCGGACGAGTAGCAGTTATGCGATCCGGGGGTGTAACCCTGCTTCCCTCGGATCACTCGGCGATGGCACCCAGAGCCGCTGGCCAATTCGCGCAGCGGCTCTGTTCCCAGCATGCTTGGGTTCGGGTAGGTTGAGTTGTGTCCACACCAGGTAGATGAACTTTCGAAAATCCTCCTGGGCGGAGTGGACGTTAACGCGGTCAGCCATGCTGCAAAGTAACTCATTTGGCCCACGCAGCGGCGAGCCAATGCACAGCCGTAGGGCTGCCTAGGACGCGCCTGGGGGCACCTATTTTTGTTGTAATGGGATTAGGGTATTGTGCGTCCCCTATAGCGCCAAGGGGTGCTCAGGGAGAAAAGGTCGATGTCGGGTAAGGGCGTACCTACGCTGGATAGAGCGAAGGTTCTGGAAAATGCTGTAACGTCCATTCAGCTAGGGATTGAGGATTACCAGCTCACGCAGGGTGATGACGGGAACCCCCTCCGAGCCGTTTCATCCGCTCGTAACCTCTTCGCAGGGGTTTTGCTTCTGTTCAAGTACAGGATTGCAATGCTCGCGGACTCTCCCGAACATGCGGCCAGCCTCATCTACAAGGCAAGGAAATTCAAACCCTGCCGTGACCAAGATGGCGTAATCGAGTGGCGTCCCGAGCTTGAACGAAACAAGACAATCGACGTAGCAGACATTGAACTGCACTTTGAGGGTCTTGGCATCCGCACCGATTGGACAGCCGTGAATACCCTGCAACGGTGCCGGAACGATCTGGAACACCTCCACCCCAAGCATCCCCTGGAGGAGATCAATAAATTCTTGCTCGATCTGTTCCCACTCCTGCGGGACTTCATTACACACGAGCTATCAGAGAATCCGGCAGCCTTGCTAGGCGAGACCTGGGAGGTCATGCTGAGAAATCACCAGTTCTTTGCCCACAATCTGGAGGAGGTACAGCGCCAGTGGGAAGACCTGGGCGTCATGGCGCATACCCGCGAGTTGTTCAAGGCTTGCTCATGCCCTGCCTGCGGTTCCCCGCTGCTTGAGCCTAACCGGGAAGACCTCCAGGCTAGTGTGCCCTTCGACTACTCGGAGTTCCGATACAACTGCCTCGCATGCAACCAGTCAGATTCGTTCATTGAGTTGATGGAAGAGGAGTTGCGAACCACCCGAGAGAACCCGTTCGACGAAGAGGAAATCATCACGGACTGCGGTAGTTGCGGCGCGCCGATGTTCGATCTATCAGAAGGGCATTGCCATCTCTGTGGCTACACTTATCAGCCGCCGAAGTGCTCCGGGTGCCACACCTCCCTAGAGGGCTACGAAGCGGAGAATGGGGCTCTATGTGATAGGTGCTCGGAGTACGCACACTACGATGATGAGTACGAGCCTCACATAAGCTAACCATTGTTCCGCACTAAAGCGCTTCTGAGTTTCCTCTGGCAAGAGCCGCTTTGGGTGAAAAACTGTCACCAGAGATATGCTGGAGTGGGATGGAAGCTCACCCATTAGCACAGAGAGGCCTGTCACTTATGAATGCATCCGTGCGGACAATCGTGAAATTCCAGGACCCAGGTGACAATGAGTCGATTGCAGCCGTTCACGACTGACCGCTATCGGCCATTAGCCGCCATTTACTAAAAGCCGCTTTCGACGCAAAGCTGGCAATGGCGATACCCCAGACTGATTCCGGCCCGATACGATAGAAGCATTTACAACACTTGGTCGTGCCCAGCCCCATTGTTCGGGAACCTTCTGGCCACTTAATAAGAACTAATGCTGATCGTCTGGAGGGACGGTAACGGGATTAAGAAAAGAGTTCCAGGCCTTGTATGCTTCATGATGCTTTTTGACTTCCTCATCCCAATCAGGCCCTGAAACTCTCTTCGAGACCACCATCATCATCATTTTGGTGTTGGCGGCATCAAGCTCAACTAGTAGCTCGTGGCATCTAAATCTAAAATCATCTATGTCTTCCATATACTCACCTTGCGACAGGTCTAGCCGGATATACCGGGTCATGCCCATTTTCGTAATGACAAGTCCCCAAAGACAAAGGTTCATTGAGCAGCCGAGTTTCTATTCGGCATGTTTTGAACAGACTGCATCGCACAGCAGCTCCAACAACTCATTCGCCAGGACCGCCGCTTCTTGTCGATAGTCGGTGTTCCAGCGGCACGACCAGTTATCAGGTTTTCCCTCATCCTCCCATTGCGCCAATGCAAGCCCGTTGAGTATTTCCAGCTCGAACCAAACACGCTGCCAAGCGACGGCGTCCTGGACTGACGCCGTGTCTTGCCATAGGAATTCTGTTTGCACGACAAATGCCGACCATGCAAACAGATCCTCTGAGGCTCGCTCACCGATCATTCGGAAGTATTTTGCGCTAGCCAATCAACGATTCCTTGTAGTCGTTTACCTGTTTAGTAAACGTCTATCCCCGGATAGAGATCCGCGGGTGGACGATAATTGGGGTTCTCAAAGCGGCTGTTCTCGTAATGGGTTTTGGCCGTCGGTCCATCGCCGTTATAGGTCACCTGCGGGTTTGGCGTGAGATGCCAACCGCTTCCTTCCTTGTCGCGCTCGATCAGTGATGCGTACAAGCTACAGTTGCCTGATGAGCCGGATGTCAGCCTGAACTGGTAATAGCGTCCGGCTTGGGGCGTGAACTTCGTCGAGACATAGCAGGAACGAGTGCGTGTCCCCTCCCAGAATAGATCCACTTGCGTTTCGATACCGGGTCGGATCTGCGTTTCGTAATAGTCCCATGTAAGGTCTTGCCCTGCCTTTGGCATGCCCACGTCCTGTGTGTGGGTGAACGGCAGGGGGCCGGTGCGAACGGCGCCGCCCGAACGTTTGCCGTTTTCGTATTGGTAAATTTCGGCGTGCTGCGTGTAGTCGACGATACGTACCCAGGCAGGGTTAGGCTCGTTTTCGGGCGCGGTAAAGTAGTTGGTATGGGGCAAAAACTGGCAGCCTGCGAACAACGGCAATACAAGCAGGCAGAGCAGAGGGCGTATCGACATGAAGCCTTTCCTTTTGCGGAGTCAGGGTTACAGACCGCAAAAGAGGAGGCGCATTGCGTAAAGGCTGAAAATTTTGTGGCTGAATCGTCGCGACGATATCGGTTTCAACCGGTCGCGACAGGCAGAAATCGGCCAATAGCTGACGGAGGTAACAGGCAAAAATTGGCCAAAGGCAGATGGTGGACACGATTGCCATGTATCCGTAATGTACCTAAAGGTCACGACGCTTTTCCTGATCGCAATGTAGCGCTTCTAACTCGACTTCCAGCCCGGAAAAAGGAGCTACGTATAAACATGGAGTGTTATCCTGCATCAATTTCGTATAATAGTAGTTAGAGGCCTTTAACAATATGAACCTAGCCGACCTATCAATATCTGAGTTGCTCAAGCTACACGCTGCCGCGATTGATGAGCTTAAAAATCGTGGCATACTTAGAACGAAAAATAATCCTGTTGGCGATTACGCAGAATGGTTGGTCTCATCGGCACTTAACCTAACCCTTGCAAACAATTCAGCCGCAGGTCACGACGCCGAATCCAGTGATGGAAAAAAGATTCAAATCAAATCTCGTCGCATAACCGCAAATAACCGTTCAAAGCAGTTAGGGGTCATACGAAACCTCGAAAAAAATGATTTTGATGAGCTTATAGCTGTTATTTTTAATGAGTCGTATGAAATCATTGAGGCGTATTCAATTCCACACTCTGCAATCTCCAAGTATAGCGTGCATAGAGCACATGTTAACGGCCACATTTTGCACCTGCGCGGTGCCTTGCTGCTAGACACCAGCGTTCAGAGTATTAGTGACAAGTTGCACGTTTCTACCACTGCTCTAAAATCACGAATTTCAATCGCTGGGACTGGCGAAGCCGATCCCTTAGCTTAATGGTTAGACATCAGAGTCATAAAATGGAATTCACTGACCCAAAAGTTCAATCGGCACTGATAGCGGCAGCCGTTACAATAGCCACGCTTCTCTTGCGCGCCATAACAAAGCCGATATGGGAGCGTAGTTTCCATAAATTCAAACTAGAAAGCGATTACACATATGATCAGCGCAAAAAAGTTAAAGAAGCAATTTCGAGGTATAAGGTGCCACTGCTGAACTCAGCTGAGTCACTGAATCATCGGTTATGGAATTTTTCTAAAAATGCACCAGAAGCATGGCACATTCAAAGGGATGGGGAAAACATTACAGACAGATACTACCTACTGTCGTTTTGTTATAGATTTTTATTGTTTTTTTCACTTTGTCGCAAAATCGACCTAGAGCTTGTATATCTTGACAGCACAGTCAGCACAAAAAAAGATCTAGAGTTTCTAAAGTATCTAAAACTCTTCCCACAATTTTTTAGCGATACTGAAATTTTTAAAGGTACGGGCTACAACCAGTCAGTAACCACTGATCATTTTTTTAGCGATGACTTCCGAGAGCTTATTGGAAAAATGAGCAGCAACGACAAAATGCTAAGCTATTCCGAGTTCAAGAAAAAAGTCGAAGAAAAAGAATTCATAAATGTGATCAATTATTTTTCAGGTATTTCAGTCGACCACAGCTGCCTTCGCTGGCAAGTTATAAATAGCTTTCACTTCATACTTATGGCATTCCTAAATGACTATGGCTATGATTTTCAAAAAACATCTAAAGAAAAAATTTCAGGCTTGGCCAAAGGCTTACCCAAAAATGGTCTTATTAAAAACGCTTATACATTCATCGAACGAGCATGCCTCAACAATAACAAAGAAGTACGTAAAGCTATGTCCGCGTTACTTGGCGTCTAATAATCGGTTCAAACCGTTTGCTTCGCTCACTGGGGGGCTCACCCCTGCCCCTTGACCATAGGTTATGACCAAAGGAATAAAAATGCGCAAAGTAATAAAGATCGACTCCGTTGACACTCTGAAAAGCCCTGTTCTTTTCGAGCGAGCCAAACGAGCTCATGGAGGTAGGTCGCAAGAATTTGTCATATTAGAAAATGGGCATGAAGCGGGCTTGCTGTCATACGAAGATTGGAGCCACCAAGCTGTTGGTTTCATTTATGAAATTTTTGTTCTTCCAGAATTTAGACAGCAAAGCATTGGAGCACTACTACTCTCATATGCCGAAAACCACGCGTTACAGCTTCGCTGTACTCATATTCGGCTTAAGCCATATCCCTTAGACCAAGAAACAGACCCAGATCGTTTGGTAGCTTGGTATAAAAAAAATAGTTATTTTCAGAAATCTGATGAACCAGAAATAATGGAAAAAGCCCTACCTACGATGCAGGCCTAACAAATGCTTAAAATCGTTCGCTTCGCTCAGTGAGACGGGGATAAAGCCCTCCTTAGCCAAACGTTAGCCAGCGTCTGAAATTGGCCGGAAGCGGTCATAAGCTCGCAGCCACCACAGACCGAAAGCCGAAAAATCTGGAGTATTCTTTGTAATGGAAGGATCTAGCAAAGCGGAAGCCGTTAAAGCTTCCGCTTCTTTCTCACCCTCCCTTTTTTTTTAGTTGGACGTCAATGAAATCAAGCTCTGCCTTGATTGCATCAATCGTGAGCGTCTCAACCTTGGTGTTTTCGTTTGCTCTTGCGTTGAGCTTTTTCACTCCAGCCATGCCGACGATTATCCCGTTTAAATGCAACTGTCGGGCCTTTAGGTCATCAGGCATCTGAGCGCTGTTCTGTGGTGTTTGGTTCATGGTTAGACCGATGGTAGGCCCGAAGCAACCGACCCTCGCCGGTTGCTTCGGGAAGGGGTGAGGTTAGGCCGCCAACAGGTCAAGCAGGCTGTGTTGGTGTGAGCGTTCTGCAAGTTCTCGGAAGGTCCAGCTTCCGAAGTTTTCACCTTGCTCAGGGATGTCCAGATTCAGCAGCGCAACCGGATCACGATTAATCAGTTTTCGTGCAGCCCACAGTTTGCCGCCGGTCTCCAGCAGTGCTTTCGCAGCCTCGTTCCATTGTTCTTCCAGCACAGTGTTTGCCAGGTGAGCCGCTTTATTCTCGATCTCGGTGCGTTCCTTTTGTGCCTCTGTGATGTGCAGATCAATCGTCACCAGCTCTTGTTCCAGGGCGGTGATAAGCAGTTGTTGACGGCGGTGATGCTCAACCGCGGCGGTTAGGTTCTTTGCTGCCTTTTGAGCTTCTGCGTTAGCTGCTTTCTCGCCCTCCACATCGCCCCAGGCGACGGCCTGCGCATAAGCGGTGGCAGCGTCCGTTTCAGCTTGTCGGGCCTTTGCCATGTCTTCCTGATCGTTTTGACGGACCTGCTGCAACCGGGTCTCGATGCTGCTGCGCTTTTCGTTAAGTTCTATCTCGTCGGCTTTCCAGTTCGCCATATCGCTGAGATACCCCGCAGCCAAGCTCTCACGGTTTGCCAATGTCTCAAGGCGATGAATCTTTTGATTCAGGTTGCTGATCTCCAGATTTCGCGAGTCGATGCGTCTTTTGTGATCGTTGATTTCATCCTGCACGGCTCGTTGACGGCCCTGCTGGATGACCTCTGGGTTTTCCAGCGCCTCTTCAAAGGGAGCCAGGTCACCCTGAATGCTCTCCACTTCGAGGGTCAGTTGGTCGCGGCGGTCTTTCAGTTCTTGGATAGTGTTCATATGTATTTTCTCTGGGGTAATGCGGTTGATAGGGATGGTTGTCGAATGGCTGGCGAGGCCGGGAATGAGCCGGCGCTACCTTGATCAGCAGGCATGCCGTCAGGCGGCCTTGGCCTCGCCTTCATCCGTTCCTGAAACCGTCTTCACCACGTAGCAGCGTTGAGGCCCTAACCCGGGCAGGCGAATCAAGCTGTAGGCCTTGCCGTCACTACCCGGCTCAAGCACGCCGCGTTGCAGCAGCTCCTTGTTCACCGCACTGATGTTCATGCCTTTGAAGATCTCAGCCCTCCAGGCTTCAGGCAGTACGTAATAGGTGTTGGTGGTGTGCAGGGCGTCGCCCATGCCGTGTTCCATCGTCTTGCGAAAGCCCAACCGATCAATCGTGCGTGGGCCGTGTTCATCGATCTTGGCGGCGGCGGATTCCCAGCGGGTAAAGCGGCTTTCTCCAAACCGCTCGATCACCTGGCGCAGTCGCGCCAATATCGCATCGCCCTCGAAATTTCCGGCGCCGCCACGCTCGGCCAGCCACGCATGCAGACACACCCGAGCGGCCGTTGTGGCTGTGCCATCCGGCCAGCCGGTTACACCAAAGGCGGTGGCCAACTCTCCAGCGGCGGCGGCGAGGCCGAAGCGAAGGGCGGCACGTTGCGCCTGACCACTGGCCGACGCGGGCAGGTTTTGGGTGATGAACTGTTCCACCGTTCGGCGAACGATCACCGACCACCTGAGCATTTCTCCAGGCGCACACAGTGCGTGCAGGAAGGCGGTGAGGGGCGTGCCGTAGTATTTGGCTACACGGGCCTTGAGCGCATCGGAGAGGGCAGCAGCATCCTCAAAGCCATTGAGCACATCGAACATGCCGAGGCCTTTGCTGGCATCCGCCGGCACGGCGAGCATGCGCACCTCCATACCGGCTTTCAGCTCCTTGTTGGCATCCGCCATGTGCTGCGCCAACGTCTTCTCGCCGGTCGAGAGAAACAGCAAGCGCCACTCCTGCACCTGTCGGCCCGCTTGTCCTCGATCATTCGCCCGGGCCTTGCCGGTGCCGTTGCCGAGCATGTAGACCGTCTCGCCGATAATGCGCGGATCGCACATGCCGATTTCATCCAGCACCAGGAGACCGTCTGAGTGTGCGGCGGCGATGGACTCCAGCGCGTTGTCTGTCGAGCGCCATGAACGCACCAGGCGAGGCCCGCCATAAACCGATGCAGCGACTTGCAGGTGAGTGGTCTTGCCCCCGGAGCTGTCGCCATACAGGTGGAAACCGCCCGACTCATGCCCCAGCATGTTCAGCAGAGGCCCTGCAAACGCCACAGAGACGACAAACGCCAAGCGATGGTTACCAACGCATAGCGCGCCGATTTGCTGCTGCCATTGTTCCAGAGAGCCCGCTTCGCTGATTGGTGGAAGCTGCGCACCGGCTTCATAGAAATGCAGGTGTTCGGCGTGCGAACCGATTTGCTGTTCGGGCAAAAGGAAGGCGTTGTCGTGCCAGCCCAGGCGCGTCACCAAGCGCGCGCGCTGGGCGCTATCGAAGCCGCCAAGGTAACTCTGCAGGTCATTGCGTGCGTTGCGCCCTGATCGGCTTCCGGCAAGGCGCAGGCCCATGTCTACCAGCGGGCCGAGTACGTCTTTGCCGAAGTCGCCGGTCATGGTCCTGGCCGGAATGTTCCAGCGTTTTTTGGCGCCGTCTGGGTCGTCGAATTCAACAAGCAAGCCCCAGTTGTGGCCCTTGTCGTCGCGAGTGCGGGCGATGATTTCGAGAGGCGAACACACAGGGCGCGCCTCACCATCATCACCGGAATAAAACACCCCTTCAGGCGTCAGGCGAAAGCCGCCCGGCAACAGATCATTTTTCGATTTCGCGGGGCGTTTGGCGGGCGCCTTGGCCGCCTGTTCTTGGGGTTCAGTTGGCTCAGCGGCACCGCCGAAAAACTCACCGCTGCGCACCAGCTCGGCTACGTGCCCAGCGGTCCAGCCTTTGGCTAACGCATCCGCTGCATCATCGCCGTCTGCCCATTTTCCACCCTTGATCAGCGTAGGCTTGCCGCCTTTGCTGCTTGGCTTGAGCTTGAACACGTCGAGCGCAATTCGTTGTACCGAAGCGGCGCCCAGCTCCATCAACTTGAGCTCGATGGCGTCCATGCAGGTCTTGCCGCTGGCATCGTTATCCGGCCACAGCGCCACCGTGCGTCCTTTGAGTGGCGTCAGGTCGGCCTTGTGCCAAGAGTTGGAGCCGTTCGGCCAGCAGGTGGCCACGTGGTCGGGCATCAGTTCGGCGGCGGCGTCAGCGGCCTTTTCACCCTCACACAACACCACAGGCGCACGGGCGCGCTGTGCCAGTTCATCCAGGCGCAGCAAGGGCCGAGGTTCCGGCAACCCTTGCCAGCGCCATTGTGTGGTTTGCCCATCGGAGCGCTTGCACCAGGTCAGCGGTGCAAAGACCTTCCTCGGTTTGCCGTCTTCATCTGGCCCCAGGTCGAAGCGATAAAGCGCCATGACTGGCTGGCCCTGAGCATCGCGATAGATCCACAGCTTGGACGGGGCGCCGTGTTGCCGATGTTTAGCCGGGCACTTGTTCATGGCCTCGGCCGGGATCGGCTGAATCGCGACCCACTCTGGCACTGCGCTTTTCGTCGGTGCGCTTTTGGTGGTTGCAGATCCTGCGGAAACGCTGAGCAGATCCGCCAGCTTTTTGCATGCCTCAACGTCCGTGCCGCCGTCGATGTAACGCACCAGGTCGATCAGGTCGCCGCCCTTATCGCTAGTGGCAAAATCCGCCCAGGTGCCTTTGCTCAAATTGACCTTGAGTGAGCCAGCGTGTTTATCCGTGCGTGTGGGATTCGGTGCGGTGTATTCCTTACCGCCGTCGACGCGTTTGCCGTTCGGCAGCCAGTGAGAAAGTACGCGGTCGATGCTCTTCAGGGCAGCGCTTTTTACGTCGGCAAAGCTGGGGCGTTTTGAGGTGTTGCCGGTGCGCTGAGTCATGGTGCGGTCCTCGACTCAAGCAACGCCTCGTTCACGTCATCGATCAGCGCTTTGGCCATCTCGCCGAGGTAGAACGCAGGCCAACTAAAACGCTCGCCCGCATCGCTGATAGCGGCATCGAGGATCAGTTGGTTTGCGTGGTGCAGAATTTGGGAGACGGCTTCAAGTGCGTCTTCCAGCGGGATACCGGCATTCACACGAAACAGGTTTTGGCCGTTACCGTTGGCAGGGGAGAACTCGGAGCGTCCACGCGTGCTGGAGTGGGTCACAGCGCACCGCCTTTCTGGCCCATCGGCACAGATGAGGCATCACCGTACATGGTGAGTGTTTTGATCAAGCCCAATGTGCCGCGCACGTCCCAAATAACAGACGACAGCACGCGGTTGGAAAGCAGGGGTTTATCGCCGTCTAAGTGATCTTCCAACAGCATGAGAACTGAGTCGGCACGGTCGAGCGCACAGGTAATGGCGTCGATAGGCAGGCCAGCTTCGGCGTCTTGGCTGACGCAGAGTAGGTCCTCGGGCAGTGAAAAGCCTGGGAGCATGCTCATTGGGCACCCCCTGCGGCTTCCAGGGCTCGAGCCTTGGACATGTGGGCGTTGTAGCGGGAAAGGCGTGTAGCGAGGCTGGAGTTTGCGTGTAAAGCGGCGAGAGCCATTGCTCGATGAGCGGCGGCGCGAATTTTGGACGGATTGAGGGCGGGCATAGGTGACACTCCAAGTTTGAAGATGGAGCTGCCACTGATCGTCGCCAAACGATTTAGGGTGGCAGCTGTGCGCAGGTTGGCGAACCGGGAACTTGGAACCCGGCAGACCCGAAGGTCTCCCACGCACAGCTGCCATAACACGAAACGGCGGGCACAAAAAAAGCGCCTGCTGTCGGATGGGGCGCCTGTGCGCCAAGTATCTCGGGTCGCCAAACCCGGTCGCTGAATTTGCAGCGACAGCCAGAGAGTAACGTCCGTTTTTTGAAAGTGCAACTGTGCAGATCTCTTGCGGATTTTTTCGATGCGGCATAAATTGCTCAGGCATGTAGATTTACCTCAACGCCTCCGGTTGCCGCCGGGGGCGTTTTCGTTTCAGGCATTGGCTTCCCAGCGCAGGGAGAGCAGTGGGAGGAAGTCGCCGTCGAGGCAAGATCGTGCATCTTCGTAAGCGTCGATTTGTTGCCCTTCATCCACGATTACTGCACGCGGGGCCTCGTTGGGTACTGACAGTGCGCACCAGGTGCCGTCAGCCCATCGCATGACTAGAACTACTCGATTCAGGCGTTTTTGTTGCGTTCTGTGACGCTCAAAACGTTGCATCCACCGCGACGAGAAACCGACTTTTCTGAGTACAGAGAAGGGCTGCAAAATGGCCTTGTTAGCGACACGATTCGTCATGCCGCCACCCGGTCGCGGGCCGCGATACGCGCCCGTGTCCAATTCAAAATTTCGGCTAATACCCAAGCGACCGGAGCCCCACGCGCATTGCTGTCGGTGAGCTTCACCGCTTGCGGAAAGCCGCTCTCTGGCTGGCTCATAAGTTTGTAAACCGTTGCGCGGCCGATACCTGTCAGGGCTATGACTTGATTGATGCGTATCAGCGTGGCGGCCGGATCGAACTGTCCCAGTTCCGTATGAGGCGCGCTGATCGACAAGCCTGCGGATCCGCTAGGGGCCTTTTGGTGACTTTCTCGTGGATTGGCGGGGGCAAGCCCCACAACTTTTGCAGATTGCTTTGGGGCGCTCATCAGGTCCTTTCTCCAGCGGTTTTTGCAGGTGAGCGCAGTTGGGTTTCAAGCCAGGCGACCACGTCTTGGGAGCGATAACGAACCCGAGACCCGGTTTTGATATAGGGAAGTGAGTTGCTGCGAGAACTTCGCCAGGCGGCAAGCGTTCGGCTGGACAGACCTAGTGCATTAGCGACTTGGTCGGTAGTGAGCAAACAAGCAGGGGTGAGAGAGGTAGTGGAGTGGTGTGAAGTGTCGTGAGGCTGCATAGCGCGTTTCCTGTCGTAGTTCGTACAGGCCCCAGCTATGTAAACGATTTTCTATTTTTTAAAAGTTTTATTTTTATAGTTTTCGACGCGGATTTTATGGATAAGGCAATTTAATTGAGCAAGATCGCAGCAAAGTTTCAGTTTTTTCCGGGGCTGTCCTACCTTGCCCTACTGGTTTTCTATACAGTTAAAAATCGGAAAGTGAGAAATGAAATCCAGTGAAGTCCCGACGAACGGTAGTCCCCTGAGCCCCTTCTGGTAGTCCGATAACAGCGCCTCCGCCTCAACGTGGGGCGACCAATAAGAGATGGCCGCCAGAGGTTTTGGGCGCCTTAGGCGTAACACGCTTTTGACGCGTAACACATGGTGTACGGATCTTTTTTAATGCGTGTTACGCAATAAATATTCAATAAAATCAATTGGTTGGTGGGGGCGTAACGTGCGTAACACCAGTAACACCGATTTTTGATGGGTGTTCGGTTGGCGTATTCACCCCCCCTTGCCAAACTGTCCCTGAATAATGTTGCCATCTACTAGCTCATCCAGATGATCTGCGTACCACTGCATCATCACTCTGCGCTGAGGCAGGTAAACCGCCTTGTTGTACACCCCTGCTATTCCTTCCTTTGCGTGAGAGAGCTGGGCCTCAATGTGATTTTCATCGAAGCCCTGCTCATTGAGTATGGTGCTCGCGATGTGACGAAAGCCGTGACCTGTTTGCCGACCGGCATATCCCAGTCTGCGGAGCGCCATTAGAAAGACTGTATTGCTACGGGGGATTGTCCTGTCTTTCCTGCCTGGAAATAGGAGAGGGTACGCACCTGTCAGTGTTCGTAAGTCAGTGAGCGCTTCAATTGCCTGTCGAGAGAGAGGCACCACATGTTCGCGACGACGTTTCATTCGCTCGGCCGGGATCGTCCATAGCTTTTTGGAGAGATCGATTTCTGACCAGCGTGCTTCTCGGATCTCGCTCGGGCGCGATGCTAATAAGGACAGCAAGCGAAGCCCTAC
>Ga0308161_1000887_pt1 | contig 40988 bp, 65 predicted proteins | sample PhyFR2_FD_201034 | JGI IMG/M metagenome (GOLD analysis project Ga0308161, IMG submission 201034) | Phyllosphere microbial communities from UC Gill Tract Community Farm, Albany, California, United States - DLSLF.R2 | ecosystem: Host-associated > Plants > Phyllosphere > Unclassified | place: USA...
CCGTGCTTAACTGCGTTCAGTGCAGAAAACCGGGATTGCTGGCGGAATGAGCAAACGCGCGGCAACCTGGTGAATTTTCAGGACTGTTTCGCTATACTGCACGCCGCTGTCCTCTTAGTTAAATGGACTAGGGTAAGTACAAATCCAAAACAATGATAATAAAGTATATTTTATCAAAATCATTTAGCTTTATGTACCTAAATATGTACACAACATCCAGCGTCCATTTTGTGAAGTCTATCGCGATATAGCCTAACGATAGTTATTAGCTATAAAGTTAATTCCCCATTAACCGATAAGTATTACCAATTAGATAACGACTCATAGTTCCTGTAGAGTCGCGTGACCTTGACAATGGATGACGTCATACGATGACAACAACAGTATATGACCGTGTCAACAAACTGATTGCAACCGACTCTCGTTGGTCTCGCGAGTTGGATGATTTAGGTTACTTCGGACATGTAGCCTTTGTTGATGACACAGGATTTGGGAAGATGTCGGTCAGAGATGACCACGTTTTGACACTTGCTGGTAACGGACTTCTGATACAACACTGGAAGCAGTGGTGGTCAGGTGACCTTAACGAACCTCGACCTCCGATTCTTCTGAATGGTGAAGAAGCAATCACATTGCACATCGTTAAGATCTCTACCAATGCTATAATCTTCAACATCGGCGAAATGTTGGCTGCACAATTCGTTGATGATGATGGAAGTATCAAAATTAATGCTGTGTTCGCTGGCTCAGGAGCGCCTCATGCAGGCGGTAACTGGCGTCAGTCAGGCTGTGCGCGAACTGCAATTGAATCTGCTAAATCGTTCGATATCAAAACTGGCGGTGATGTCAGATATGTCGACTTTAACAGCGGTAAAGTGAATTTAGAGCAAGATAAACATCTCATCTCAGATGTTGCAGATGCTCTCATACAGAAGGGGATGATTATGGACATGAATAATCCACTGAGTCAGCCAGTTCCGATTACAGAACAAGAAGTAGCTCACATTCGTCAATTGATAGCCAATGGCGATATCACGCCATGTGCGCCAACTGGCGGAAAGCCAGTTAATTGGAATGCTTCAGCTATCAAACGGCTTGATGATGCGATTGACAGCATTCGTCGTGATGAAGCCGCCATGGCTAAGTAGTAAGTGAGCTAACTATCAAGCCCGGGTGACCGGGCTTTTGTTTTTATAAGGTAGGCCTGCACGGCTCATAAACCGAAATTACAGTAGCTGTCACTTTCCCCAAAACGATAAGCCCTTCAAGCCCCTCTCCATCGATTGTCTCACCGTCCGAGGTGATAATTCCTGTTTTGAACAATCTGCCCAACTGCGAATAGTCCCCGAGCTGGAATGCTACTTTGTCGCCCGTCTTTCCCTGCACAGTTCTGTCGACAATAGCGAATCCGTCTGGCGTCTCAATCATCAGCATGTGAGTCGGGTGAGGCATTAGCACTTTGTTCAGGTCTATACGGCCTTCAACATAGTCCGACGCCGGTGATGGAAAGCCCATATCATATTCCCCCGTTCGGGTTGAACTGACGGTAGGTCTTAGACTCACCTTCCTGCGTCGATGTATCGCGGAACGTCGCCGTATTTGCCTTTATCCACTGGTTAGCCTCGCGCAGGCTGAAGTGCCAGTTAACCAGCTCCAGCTGATGGACAAATTCCTGCGTCTTGACGATGACACCCAGCCCCGGCTCTCGCCTCATGGCAGCCATGAATGCCGCCTTAATATCACACTCTCTCGCCATGATAAATCCACCTTACAAATACTGTATTTATAAACAGTAATATCAATCCATATGGTTGATCAAGGCGGACCAGCCCACAGATTTGTAAAGGGCTTGAGCGAAAAGGATTTTTAATCATGCGGGGCTGGCGGCGAGTGACTAATCTCAAATGACCCACCCCGTAGCCTGCTCAGACAGGAGCGACTGAGTCATTGCCCGGTCGCCGGGCTTTTTATTCAAAATCTTTGAGCGCTTGCTGTTGTGCTGCTTTTAGCAATGCGCTTTAATGTTCCCGAGTTTTCAAATGGATTTTTTTATGGGTTTATTAAGACTGGTTCTTGCCTTATCAGTTGTTGCCGGGCACACACGATCAACGGTTTTTGGATTTGACGGCTTGGGTGCCACTTATGTGGTTCCTGTCTTTTTCGCCATATCAGGATTTTACATGGCGATGATATTGAATGAAAAATATGCAAACCTCTCGCCAACTAAATTTTATATCTCACGATCGCTGCGTATATTCCCAATATATTTTATTGGTGCGACGTTGGCTTTATTAATTTCTTATCATGAGATAATAACAACATTTAATGAATTAACTCACCCCTCTAAGCTTTATATGTTAATTTCAAACATTTTCATTTTTGGCTCTGACTTAACAAATCAGTTTTGCTTTCACACTAAAATTGGGTCATGTGAAACGCCAATTAATCTGTCGATAAATCCTCCAGGGTGGTCACTCGCTCCGGAATTGATGTTTTATCTTGCAGCTCCGTTTGTAGTTAAGTCGGCTGGTAAAACAGTAGCAATGCTGTGTGCAGGATGCGTTTACTTCATTATTGCTAATAGGATAAACTACCCGATTAGCGAATTTGGAGTGTATTCTAATAGGAGCGTTCCTTTTGTATACTCTTTTTATGCCGCATCAATAGTTTTCTTTAGCATTGGTTCTTTAGGGTATCATCTTGTAAAAAGAGGCGTGCGACTAAATTATTACATTGCCATGCCACTAATCGTTCTATTGTCATACACCCAGACTACAGTGCCGTCTTGGGTAATCCTATTTCTTGGCCTTTCTGTTCCTGCTTTGTTTGAGATAACTAAAAATATAAAAATAGACAGATTTATAGGAGAGCTGTCTTATCCAGTTTATATACTTCACTTCCCTATTTATATTTTTATGAAAAACAACAATATCAACTCAGGGTTGATTTCGTTAGGTACTATGGTCTCGATATTAACTATAGCTATTTCACTGATAGCACATTTCCTAGTTGATAAAAAAGTTGATTCATTCAGGCATAGTAATAAAGTTATCAATGTTATTGGTGAAAGATCTGAAGATAGCAAGTTGGGGGTCTCATATGCTTTACTTTATGCACTGACCCCCATCATTTGGGTGGCATTGCTGGTGAGCAATCAATGATTGATGTTAATCATCTAGGCTTTTCTGGCCAAGTTATATCTTTAGGTGTGTTTTCATCAATTCTGCTAAGCAACACTCGATACTTTTTCCAAAGAAGAAGAGCTGCGGACTCATCTTTTGTTGCCATCTCCAGATCAACAGCATCCTGCAGGACAGATAGTCTCTGGTTTGCTTCATTCATCAGGCTGGCTTTAAGATTGATATTCCCATCGATTGCGGCAGAGTCAATATTGTCTTGCTGCTCCTGAGTAAGAGGAGGGGCTGAAAACTCCGTTCCACTGTAAAGATAACCTACAGCCACAAGTGAATTATCATCCAAGGCCATTAATTCTGCCTTATCTCCATATCCTGCCTGCTTTACGTCAAATTCTGCTTCACCATCCCATGCAATAGTATTCACCACAACGCCATTAACGATGATTGCGTAACGGTTGCTCATTATGCGTACTCCTCAATAATTACAAGACCATCAGCACCACTACCTGAGCCACGCGGAGTGCCACCTGATGGATACGAAGATCCTGCACTTGCACCGCCAGGATACCCACCGTTATCACCGTTGGAGCCGGTGCGGGCCACACCCGCAAAACTTGCGAATGCTGCACCGCCTTGCACGCCTATGCTGGCAATCGCTGATCCCTGACCATCCTGGCCTTTAACCAGCAGAGAAGCAGTAGACTTTGAAGAAGTCGGGGATCCGCCGATTGCAGTACCGGAACCTCCACCGCCTCCGCCTCTGGCAGTAATTCCAAGCAATGGAATCAATGTATCTCCTCCAGCCACTCCTGCAGCCGCGCTATTTGCCGGTACCGCTGTACCCCCCTTGCCAACAGTAATGGGAATTAATGACAGCCCAACCAGATCGATCGTAACCTCGACATAAGCCCCGCCTGCACCACCTATTGCGCCTACGCCAGAGGTTGCCGTTCCAGCACCAGAGCCTCCTGCGCCCCACGCCCTCACACGAACCTTTTTTGCTCCAGCTACAGGAATGTAATTACCGGTTATTGGAAATGACTGGATATTGAGAAGGCGTCCGGGACCGACCAGCGCTTTCATAGCAGTAAGGAGTTGTGCGTTATTTGCTTTTGCCAGTGTGATACCGGCAGCTTCAATAACGGCTGCAATCTCCTCCTGAACAGAATCAAAAAAATCAGCGTCCAGCGCGGTCGGGAGCTCACCTGTCTGAGGGTTGCCGCCGGTAAATCCATTCTTACCCGAGCCAAACTTATCTTTCTGCGCGGTTGATGTGTCAATACGATGCATGTTTACTCCGGGTATCTGAAGATGACGTAGGTATGTGACGGGGCAAGCTTGTTAAGAACACACTCGGCGGTCGTGTCTCCCCACGTTCTGAGGCTGTCGGTGGCGTTGCTGATTGCCGTCATCGGGTTAATCTGAGTGGCGGCAGGCATGTTTACCCGCCAGTAATAACGCCATTCATCGCTGTAAAGAGAGTCAGTGCAGACTGAAATACAGGTAAACTGGCTCTTTTTGTACCGGGTGATCGTGACGCCTGTGTAACCCAGCGCCTCAAGCTGCTCCAGGTAAAAAGCTTCATTGATGCCACCAGCCAGATTAAGCTTTGCATCAAGCCTTTGCCTGCGCTGCTGGAGAGTCTGAACACCCGGAGGCGCACAGCTGTCAGGTAATCCGCTGATTTCCTCATATCGGTCTATAAGCTCTGTTACAGAACGCGGATCGGTTTCAAGCATCAGCGCATCACCTCGCCCGTGCAGCTCTGCAAGCGAGGGAGCCAGTCCGGTCAGCAGCAGATCATCTGCATCCCATGCCGGGCCACGCGGCAGGAGTGCGCCCAGCATCTGCCGGTACTGCGCCGCTAAGTCCATGAGATAGCCCCCACAACACCCAGCTCCCCCTTGCCGATAGTGATGTCAGCAGAAGGGCTGACCAGCGTATGGCTGTACTCGCCGGTTGCGATACTGATCGCCTCGCTGATGCGCGATGGCTTCAGCACGCTTTCCGGGCCACCGTCGCGCAGCATCATCGAACGCAACTCTGCCTCAACGGCATAGCGAACCGCCGTGGTATCGGGGCTTAGGCGAATCTGGAAGTTAACCGTGTGCGGCGTAGCTGCAAACACATAGATATCGGCACCGGCCACAGGGGCCAGCGGTTCGATGTAAGCCTGTGCGGCTGCTACGGTTGTGGCATCAGGAACAGGATTAATCAGGTCGCTGTTTGCCACCATCACCCCCACCGTTCCGCGCCCGCTCCAGTGGCGGTAAGTCCACGCACGCGTAATGCCCGCCACCTCTTTAGCCCAGACCTCGTAGTCACCGTCAGCGCCACCCTGCGGCGTCCAGTACCAGCGCTCAATGACGCGTGACCGCCAGAGCTCTAAATCCTCAACGTCAGCACCACCCTGAATGCTGTCCGCCACGCCAGCTGAGGTAAGGCCCGTAATCGGGCTGACCAGACGCATAGCAAGACCGTCATCCGTGTTACCGGTTGCCCCCGCCGTGTCGCAGACAACAGGCACACGAAGCACGCCACCCGCTGATGTGGCAGCTGCTGAGGTGGTGAACGACACAAGATCGTCACGCTGAATGGTCACCCCTGCGGGTATGGTGATGTCGGCTGTGGCGACCGCCCAGCGCGCATAACCTGCTGCTGTCGTGGCTGCTTTGCGCGGGCATCGCTTCATATTGGCATGACGTGTCAGCCACTCCTCATCGGCAAGGTCCGGCAGCAGGTTACGTGCCAGATAGTCTATATAGCCGTAGACGGTATGCACGGCTGCTGCCTGAACGCGCCCGTATACCTCAGCATCAGTGCGTCTCAGCGCTGCCAGCGTCGTATCTGCTGCAAGGCGGGTAAGAATATCGCTGCGAACGGCGGTGATTAACTGAGGGAGTGTCGGGCGGGTAAATCCACTGTCAGCCATTTAGCTCACTCCATAGATCGTTAAATGAATAAGTTGCCCGGTTGCCATCTTTCTGACTGATGACGATAGCGGCGCTAAGAGTGCTGATACCTGTGCGCTCTGCTGTCACGTCCACGCGCACTGCGACGCCGTCATCGACAAGCCATTGCAGCGCCTGGCTGATGTATTCGCGGGCTTTGAGCGCTGTCTTGTTGGTGAGCTTTTCACGACTAAGGAGATAAAGGCGCGATCCGATGCGGTCATTCTGAGTTGTCGGAAAGCTGTCGCCCCACCACCCGTTATCCTGTGTGGGATTATCATCAGCCTCGGCTTTTCGCCAGGAGAAAAGCGAAACAATTACGGCTCTGGTAAGCGGGTCAGTCGGCCAGGTTGCATCCTGCTCAGAGCCATTTACGACGATTATCATGATGCCACCATTTTCTGGGTTGTAGCGTCGGTAGTGCCGCCGCCAGAGCCGTTTTCTTTATGCGTGTGGACGTTGTAAGAAACGCGCATTGCTGACATGGTCAGGCCGGAAGAATCACACTTATCCTTGATTTCACCTGTCGCCTCGATATCCATTTCGAACCGGGCTTTGGGCGCATTGGTAAAGGTGATTGGCTTTCCTGCACCGTTGACGATTATCCCTTCGCGCGTGAGCGTGACCGACTGCCCCTGATCGTCATACACCGCCACCTCACCGGACGTCAGGTTTTTGATGCGGTAGCGACGGTCAGAAACGACCAGCACCACACCATGAGAACGGTCACCGTCGAAATAGGCGGCCACGGCCTCTGCTCCGGTCAGGGGCGCTGCGGTAAAGCCGTAAGGCTCCATGTGCTCGATATCGCTTTTCCCCTCCCCCCCGGCCATTTCAACCTGAAGCATCTGGCACTTTGTCGCCGTGTTCAGTCCGCGAACTACGGCGCGGGCCAGCAGGTTAGATAGTGCACGGCCCATACCTGACATCGGGTTTGCCATCAGAAATCATCCTCTTCAGTCTTTTTCTTTTTGCGCTTACCGGGCTTAGTCGGTTCAGGGAGGTAAGCATCCGGCGGTCCGACCCGGATTTCCGTGATAGTGCCGTTCTCATCCTGCTGATAGGTGACCTCAGCGATGACCATCTGGCGATTGTTAAAGCCGAGGATGGGATCGAAGACGATTACCTGCAGGTTAGGCAGCCAGAGTGAGCCGTCACCCTGTCGCCAGCCCTGCACGGTGTAGGTCACTTCATCGGTCCGGGCGGCACGCTGACGCATCTCAAACTCTGCGAGCGCAGTGCAGGTTGCCGTGGTGGCGTTGCCGGTCTGACGGATAATCATCGGGCGGTAACGCTTCAGTCCGCCATCAATGGTCTTTGAGCGAATTGCAGTGGTTGTCGCCTCGCCAAAGTCATCGTCATTTCCCTTTCGCTGACCGGACACCTGATAGTCGCTGAACCGGTCGCGGATGCTCTTTTCGGTATCGCATGAAAGAATGTTCTCACCCAGAACCAGAGCGGTGTGGGCCTGCTGACTGCCGATGCCTCCGATAACCAGATTGCCTTCTGCGTTGTCGTAGGCCAGAGCCTGCTGCAGGCCCAGCATCTTATTCAGCACGTCCATAACCGTTTCACCTTGGTCAGCCTGCACGCCCTGTAAAGCACCCGATGCACCGCCTGCATCCACCACGGTAATGCTGAACGGCTTCGCCAGCTCTGCGGTTACCTGTGCAAGCGAACGTCCGGCATACTGTGAAGGCGTGGCTGAGCAGTCGATGAGGTCAGCGGTTTTACTGCGCCCTGAGATTCCTACGCTGATGCTGCGTGCGTCATACCGGACCGGCGTCGCCTCTACGTAACCGGTCAGCACCTTGTCGGTGCCGATGAGCACCTCAACAAGGTTTCCGTTTTTAATTCTGTTACTCCGGTTTGCCTGGTCGGTATCACCCGGCCAGCTGCGGGTAATCTCAACGGTGAAGTCGCGCGCGATACGCTCAATGCCGGCGGCGATCCGGACCGATGTCCAGCCGCCCCACTCCTGCCCGTTAACGCGAAGAATAACGGTGTTGTTCATCGTACCGGCACCCTCAGTGTCTGAACCGGCACGAAGCCGGGATGGCGGATGCCGTTGCGTGCGGTAATGTCACCGGTGCGGGATGCGGAGTCGTACCAGTCAGCGGCCAGCACCAGTGCAGGCATCACCTGCGACGGCGTGCGCTCTGTCATGCGCTCGACCTGCTCAAGCCGGGCTGAGATATCCCGGTTAAGGTCAGTCCGCACGGTAACCAGCGCCTGATACAGGCCGTCATCGGAAACGCGCTCCATCTCACGATCGATAGCCCCGTTGAGGCTGTCACGCACCTGATCCAGGTCATCCCATGTAATGACGGCACCGCTGTCGGTTGATGATGTGACTCCTGATGAGGCAGAGGCGGTGATGACAGACGCCGATGAAGCTGCATCTGTAGTCGTCGCTGCATTGGATGCTGACACTGCGGAGGTGACGCCAGATACCGGCTGGATGTTGGTGACGGCAGGATGCGAAACTCTGACCGGCTGCAACGGGTCCTGCTGGCGCGTGACGGTGCGGTTTGCTGGCTGAGGCAGGTTTGTTACCGCTGCGGCCGCTTCACTGATTGCCGTGGTTCGCACCGCCTGCGCCACATAGTTTCGCTGGATGGTCTGCGTCTGAGCCGTTTTGCTGTCGGTATTCCAGACGCCGCGCGGGGCGAGTCCTGAATCGACGGTGACACCGGTCAGCCCCTTAATCATCGACATCAGATCGGAGGCGTTGCCGGTCAGCCGTGAGCCCGCCCGCCACATGGTCTGCAGCCGGTTGACGAAACTCATGCCGCTGGATGGCGGGCTGAGCAGCACTGATAAATCTCCCTGCATCAGGCGCGATGCCGAGCTGACTCCAGAATCCACATACTGAAAAGCGCTCGTTACGGTACTGAACATACCGCTGGCCTCATCCAGAACGCCGTCCTGCAGAAAATCAGGCATGCCATCCATACCAAAGGCACCGAAAGCCGATGAAATTGCGTCATCCAGAAATGAAACCGAAGAAGACAATTTCTGGCCGGTTGCCAGACCTGCTGTCGGGAAGGATAGCTCGCCCGACTCAATGAAGCTGAAACTGACGCGGCACATGCGGCCTTCATTCTGGGAATGACTGATGCGCACAGCATCGTCCACAACTACGGTCATCTCGCCATAGTAAGGATGAACCAGCGTACAGGAACCCGGCTTTTCAATAGCCTCAATCAGCCGATTGCGCTGCTCAAAATAGTCATCACCAATCAGGTAGGCCTGCACACTGAACCGGCGCGTTGCACGCCCTAAATCTTCTGCCCATGGCTTGTCACGGTTCGGGTACTCATGCACCTGTACGCGTCGGCCAAAGGTGGCCTCATCTTCATCTACCTTAAACGGGATGCCCCGCAGCGAGGCATCCTGCAGATTGTCTTTCCAGCTCATGGGTTACTCCGGGCAATAAAAAACCCGCCGAAGCGGGTTAATGTTTATCTCAGGTGTATCTGTATCGAATAGGAGTCGCCTAATTTTGCGAAGACAGAATCAGCTTTTTCATCATAAGAATCAAATCTCTGAACGCCTTTGAACTTCTCCAGCTTATTTTTGAAGATCACCGGACTGTTTCCGGTAAGGTATTCAAAAGCTTTACCGGCCAAAGCCACGTTAATCTCATTCATTGATTTGTCTTCATTCGCGTAGAAATGAATGCTTATCTTGTCAGCACATGGGGGGTTGTAAACGGTAATGTAAATCTGAGGTTCATAATCTACCTCGCTATTATCGTTAAATGCTTCGTCATCCATGTGCTCCTTCCTAAATGAGTACTGGTGCCTTAGCGTGCCGCCATCTTTGAAAACCTGCAATTTCTCAGGTTTTTTGCCGATGGAGTCAATAAATTCCTTTTCGCTAAATGCGGGATAACATTCACTTGCAGATACTAAGCCACTAAATAAAAGAGCCAATAATATTGCAAATAATCGCATTTCTTCATCCTTAACCTATGGGTTTGAAAACCGATTATAACCCACATCAAGATCAAGCCAGGGAAGATTCCCACCTACAGGGGTCACGCGCATTCCTTGCGGAGCATCTTCAAAACTTACTTTGAGCTCCCCCTGTCTTGCAGGCTCCTTAAGCAATGTCGGCATAGAAAGATTTTGGTTTGCCATTTGCGGATTGCTTGTTGAGTTCTGCCTCTGGATTTTAAACCAGTCTCCAGCCCCCCATTCATTTGCAATCGAGTCCCAGAACGGCTTCGATTCGCCACTCTTGGTTACCATCTCAGATGGTGCGGATGGAACTTTACCTGGCAATTTGAGGCTACCAGCGTCGAGATCTTTCTGGTTGTTATACCAGCCGCCAGCTTTCCACCTCTTTTTGAATGACTCCCAGAAAGATTCAGTGCCGTCCTTCTGTGTAGCCGCATCAGAAATTTCTTCCAGTTTCTTGAACATATAGAGGGCAACAGCTATTGAAACTGTTAGAGCGCTAAGCTTACTTATTTTGCTCAGGACCGCCAGAAGCCCGCTTGCTTTGGTTGTTGCTTTGGTAAGCGATCCGATAACCTGAAGCGTGAATGCCCCAGCCATCACTCCGCCGATTCCAATAATGATTCCGTTCATCCCCCCCAGAGCCTCAGTAAGGTCATCGATTTTAGTCCATACTTTCTCAACAACAGGCCCAAACTTGTCCCAATCAGAAATCAAAAGGCCGATTCCCAGTGCTGCAAGCCTAAGGAATATGCCCATCGGAGAAAGCTTCAGTCCTTGCCCCAATATACCCAGTGCAAAGTTGATTCCCAGCAGCCCCAACTTCATTCCAACAAAACCGGCCGCGATGCCAAATGCACCACGAATCACTTTCGGGTTTTTGTCAGCAAACTCAGTAAAGCGCTCTGACATGTCACCCAGCCAGCTAACAATCCTTTTAGCATCACCTGAAAATGCACCACCGATTGCCGCAAGACCATTGACTGCTGTACCGGTCAGTGACTCCCAGATATTCGAAAGGGTGTTTAACTGAGCATTGACGCGCTTATTAAGGTCTGCCTGCTTCCCCATTTTCTCCTGAATCTGGTCATAGCCGGTTTTGCCTTTGTCAATTAGTGCATTTAACACCTGAAGTGTTTCAGCGTCATCACCAAATATCTGCTTAATGATGGTGGTTTTTTGTTTAGTTGTTAATGACTGAAGCTTATTTAATTGCTTGAAGAGATTATCAAGTCCGCCGAACTCTCCCTTGCCATCAGTGAAATCTAAATGAATTCCTTTTCGACTAAGCAGCTTATTGGCTGCCTTCATCTTTTTACCGTCAAATCCTGCCTGGAATACCTTTCTCAGGGCGTTACCGGATGCCTCACCTTCCATTCCCATCTGATCCATCATTACGGAAATTGGTGCCAAAGCACGCGCCGCCGTCAGGCCATCTTTACTGACCATCTTCATTATGGAGCTGGTTTTAGAGAAAAATGACAGCATGTTGGTATCATCAACGCCCAGATAAAAAGCCTTCTGGATGGTGTCGAATAATCCCATCATATCTTCTGAGGCTGTGCCGGTAGCATCCTGCATTTTTGCAGCAAACTCTGCAGCCGCTTCGGGCGTTTTCTTAAGCTGAACCGCCAGATAAGCGGATGCCTCACCAACACCACTTAAGATGTTCTGAGCCGGAATACCCTGCCTGACAAGCATCTGCATCATGTTCTGAAAGTCTGCAGTGGTGCCAGGCAGTTTATTGCCGAGGCCAATAGCCAGCTTATTAATCTTCTCAAAGTCAGCCCCCACTGCGCCACTGGCGTCCATCATGGCAACTTTCAGGCCTGTCGCGGCGTCTTCCTGCTTGGCAAAAGCAACCAGCGAGCCCGTCAGTCCGGCAGCAAGACCGCCTGCCATAGCCATGCCACCCCTGCCTGCTTCCTCTGCATCTTTACGGAACCGGCGCAGGTTCTTTTGCATGCGGCCAAGTGCAGGTGAAAGTCTGTCAACGCCAGTAATAAGCGCTTTCAGTTCAAATTCAGCCATTGGCTTTTCGCTCCCGTTCTATCCGGTTCGCCTGGTCGATAAGTAATTGCAGGCTTTTTAAGTCCTCGCTCAGGACTTCCAGAGGATTTATGCGCCAGTAACTGGCGCAATCGAAGTACAGATTTAGCAGCTCTTTAGCTGTCAGGCCTGAAGGAAAAAACCTGCAACCACCCAGCCAGCAGCATTCAGGTCTGATGGCGACATGTCATCAACTGAGCTGGGTGGAATGCCGCCCAGCTGGCTGATGTATTTAGCCACAACGTGAGCCAGCAGCTTCACTGACTCATCCTGATTCATTTGGTATGGATAGCCCAGCTCGCGGACATCCTTGCCTGTTGGATCGCGCAGCTCCAGCACATGAATAGTCTCACCGTGTGCTGTAATGGGTTTTGAAAGCTGAAGTTCACTCACTGATAGAATCCTTCTGTGCCGTGGAATTCGAGGTCAACCGTACCCTCTTCCGCATTGTGGTTTGCTTCACCGAACTGGAAAGCTTCAGACAGCACGTAAACCATGCCGTTAGCCAGTTCGGCGGTGATGGTCATCTGGTCTGAGTCCATCAGTTTGGTGACCGGAAACGCCTTTGGCACCTTAAAGGTGCCTTTGACGTAAGGTGCACGGTGCGTCTCTTTGTAATCCACGTCACCGGCCAGGCCGATCACGTCATCACGCACTTTGGTGTTCATCGGCACCTCAATGCCGCCGGTCAGCGACAGCTGCTGGCCGTCCACCTTCACGTATGCTGTACCCGCAATCTTTGCCATTACGCGGTCTCCTCGCTGTATTGCAGACGGAACTGGTTAAGCAGCGCAAAGACGCGCAGCTGGTTGACGTAATCCGGCGGGAACAGGACATCCACGCGGGTCGGGTCACTGACGTTGCGCTCTACCACGAGATGCTGCTTGAAAAGATCGAAGTTCTCCACGATCCCAGCCCGCTCCATCGTGCGATAGCTGGCGCACATCTCCCCCTTCAGCACTGCAGGCGTCACGATGGCCTGACCCGGACCGAAGCGTGTCCCGTCATTCGCCAGCTTATGACGCGGGTACTTACTGGTAATGATGCTCTTCAGCTGACGGATAACGTAGGCGCTTGTATGCAGAGTCTCACTGTCCAGGTAGCTGTTGTCCGCCACGCCGTAGGCGTTTTCCTGATAGGTAGTGATGTCGCGCTGAATGCGCAGCACACCGCTTTCGGCGTAAGCCGTCGCGATGCCATGCTTCAGAAGCGACTGCTGCTCGGTCAGGGTAAAGCGGCTGCCTGCCGGTGCCGGTAATGCGCCGGTCAGCTCACCGGTCTGTGTCGGGCGGGCCGGGTCAACGCGGATAAACACTGCATTGCGTGCGGTGCGCAGTGCGACCAGCTCATCGGCAGCAGTCTGAACAGCAGGTTCATAACCGGCAACGGTAATGTGCTGGTTGTTCATGGTGTCGCCAAAGGCCACCAGTTCGGAGAGCGTCCCGATTTTCGCCGTATAAACGTGACCGTAAAGCTGACGCGCATAGCCCCAGCGACCGGAGGAATCGTTCATCTCCAGCGCCAGTGTTGCGAGCGAGGCGGAATCACTGAACGGTGTGCCGATGAAGTCAAACGGCTCATCACCCATCGCGGCCACGGTTGCAGCCAGTGACGGTGAACCCGCACCTCCCGCCATGGCATCAATCACAGCGTTAACGCCGTCAGGCGTGGTTTCGCTGCCCACGGTGCCGTAGTAGTTCAGCGCCAGCGGAATACTGTTGCCGGTAAGTCCCTTATGTCGAGCAGTCAACGTAACCACACCCGCAGCGGAAGCGGCAGTCACCGGCAGGTCATCATCAGCGTTAATGGCAGCGGCCAGCGTCGCGGCCACGGCTGGCGGTGCATCCCCGGTCACGACTGCAGCCTGAACGCGTACCGCACCGATATACAGACTGAGCGAACCTGACGCCTGAGCATTGCCGGTCAGCGTCACGGTGCCTTTGGCTGCTTCGCCGTCAGGCTCGGTCACCGCGATAACCCACAGCTCACCAAACGGATCGACAGTGCGATAACGCGCCACCATGCGGGCCAGCTGGCTGCCACGCCCTGCAACCTTACCCGCCAGCGCGGCAGACGGCATGATGGTGAGCTTATTTTTAACAATGGTGCTATCGGCTGAGGCGAAGCCAACCAGCAGTGATGGGCCGCTGCTCTGCGTGGTGTTCGCTTCGCTGTTGTCCATTTCGGCCCAGAACAGCGGCACGCGGAGGTCTGACGGAATAGTGGGGAACGATACTGACATTATTCACCGCCCTTTTTCTTGGCGTCAGCAGCAGGCTTTTCTACTTCCGCGCTGACTTCTTCGACATCACCATCCGCAATGCGGCGGTGCCAGTAGCTGCTCTCTTCGACGTTCCGGCCTTCTGAAGGCAGCAGATCGCCCCGGACAGGGTCAGGAACTGACCGCCCGCGCTTGGGTCTAAGTTGCATGATTTACTCGCTGAGGTTGATTTTGATGTGGTGTTCGATAATGCCGTCAGGGCCGTTACCCGGATCGATGTAGTCAACTTTGATATCGACCGATTTCAGCTCGTCCAGAGTGTCAAGATCATCCTGCTGGCGCGTGTCCTCTTCGGTGATTTCCCGCGTCAGCATGAATTCAAACTGGTAATAAAGGCGGCCCCGGTCCATGTCCAGAAGCTGACCGCCAGAATAGGCCACCGGGCCTGCGTCGGAATCAGGCTCCCAGCCCAGAAGCGCCTTCCAGATTTGCTGCCGGACATCATGCACGGCGTCATACCCTGCTGCCTGACCGCGCTCGTCGCGCGTATTATCCAGCACCACGACCACCGCAAAGCCTTCGGTTACGTTCTGCCAGTAGTCAGTGAGAGACTTCTGCTCAGCGGTGACGTCTTCGGTCGGCACTACATACGCCGCCGGCAGGCGCATCTTTCCTGTTTCAGGAATGGCTTTAAATTCAGCCGCCCCGGCGACGTTGCCCGCGAACATCGGACATCGCACCCGGAGTGCAGCGATCACCAGTGATAGCTTCATTTCTTTTTCCTTTCAGGGCGCAGGGAGGTTCGCAGCGCACGACTAAGGACGTAGCGCGTCCACGTTTTGCGCGCCTCCAGTACCTCGGTCATGTAGTTTTTACGCGGGGCAACGCGCCAGCCATTACCGCCGGATTTTCCTTTGTGGTGACTCTTTTTGCGTTTAGCGCCACGTTTCACGCCGTAGAACAGAAATGTCGGGTAGAAATCACCCTCAATGAGGCGGTTGCCTTCGCCCCGCTTCTGATTTGGCGCGATGCGCACCATCAGGCCCGGACGGCTTTTTGATGCGCGGGGAACGTAATAGCCAATAGACCGCGCCAGCCTGCCAGTTCTGAAACCCGGATACTCATCCGGAGCAGAGCGACCGCGACGCATAACCAGACGCCGGGCATCACGCATATGCACCTGACCAATCTTAATGAAGGCGCGGCGCATTTTTGCCCGGTTAAAAACGAGGTCTTTAGGCTGCTGAAAATCAATGTGCAGAAGCGGCTTAGCCATACATCACCTCATCGCTTTCCACAGCCCTAAGCTCCTCGCACTCCATCAGCAGGTAACGACCGGCAGAGTTGAGGTCGCGCAGGCGCTTGACGCGATACACATAACCGCCGTAAACAATCTCAAAATCTGATGTTATGCCATGGCGGTAACGGATGGTCATGTAGTGGGTTATGGTGTCATCAGCCTGAACGGATTCGTGATAGGTGGTGGCGCCCACCTGCCGGACCTTCGCCCACGCGTCCTTTTCATTCTGATAGACCGGCTCTGTGCCGTAATCCCCTGCTGCCTGGTCAATGCGCTGGCGCAGGTGAATGCGCTTATTCAGCTCGCCGGGATCGGGCAGCGTGTAAACGGCACTGGTGTTTGATGAGCGTCGCTGCATGCTAATACCCCGATACCGGCAGACGCCGCGAATAGAGCAGGAACTCAAACGCCTGCGGCGTCTCCGTCATCTCCAGCTCTGACACTGAACTGCGATGCTCATACCAGTGACTGACCAGCATCAGCAGGGCAAGCCGGATATCTTCAGTAATGACCATGCCGTCCGTATCAAGCGGTGCAATATCTGCCACCGTTTTATAAAGATTGCGATTGAGGTAGGTCACCGCTTTTGCCTCAGCAGCCAGCGCAAAAAGCTCAAGCAGCCGATCCTCTTCCGTGAAGTCGCTATCAAGACGGCACTGCTGTTTAATTTCTTCAAGTGTCAGCAGCATGACAACGCCTTATTTTTTAGCTTTTTCCTTCGCCTCAGCTGCCGCTTTCGCGCTGGCTTCAGCGTCCGCTTTTTCCTGAGCTTCAGCAGCGGCCTTTGCTTTGGCCTCTTCTTCAGCCTTCGCAAGCGCTTCGGCTTCGGCTTTTTCCTTCGCCTCAGCTGCCGCTTTCTCCTCTGCGCTGTCATCCACCTTACTGGCATAGCCCAGCTTTATCAGCTCACGACCGTGCTGCTCGGTCGTCTCGATGGTGTTGCCTTCAGACACGACTGTGCCGCCAAAATAATTCGGTTTAATCAGAAGCAGTTTCATATGTAACTCCCGGAAAGGCGGCCCGGAGGCCGCCGTTGCTGTTACGCTGCAGCAGCAGGTGCGGTGAAGGAACCGTAAACGAACGCTTCAGGGCGCTTAACGGCCAGCGCCAGACGCTCTTCACAACGGATTGAGATCATGTTTTTCTCAAAGTCGTCGGCGTTTTCGGTAGAGATAACCACGTTGGCATCTTCGCGGTCGAAAATCTGCGCACCGGCATTAAATGCGCCGGTCAGGAATTTACCCTGGAAAGCAGCCGCTTCGGTTGCGACAACCGGCAGACCCCACAGGGTAGGACCGGTCAGAGCTGCCGGGTTAGCCAGAATGTAACGACCCAGCGAATCCTTAGTCAGCTCGATCTTCGCCCAATCAATGAAGTGGAGAACATGGCCGGACGCCGGGAAGCGTGCCAGTTGCGCCTGCAGCATAGCCAGTCGCAGATCATCAATACCACTTTGATTCGCCACGCTGAAGGCAGCAGCGTATGCAGATGCCTGCGGAACGATACCGTTAAGATGCGTGCCGGTGCCGTCGCCGAACAGAATCTCCTGCTCTTCAACGTATTTCAGGCCGTAGCGCAGCTCGGCGTCAATTGTCGACTGAAGCTGCGGCATGTCGTCCAGAATCTGCTTCGCGGCTTTGAACAGGTGCGCAATGGTACGAACCGGCGTGATTTTTTCCGCGAAGGTGATACCGCTGTACGGTTTAGTGGTGTTCTCAGCGACGGTCGCTGCATTATTGGTAAAGCCGGTCTGCTGAACCCAATAGATGGTATTAGACTCAGTACGGCCCGGTGCGATCAGGTCGCGGATAAACAGGCGCTGTTTTGGCTGCTGATCGATGCCCGGCTGGCGGTCTGGCGCTACGATCTGACCCGGCACGTTAACGGACAGTAGCGCGGCCTTAACCGGAATGCTAAGACGCTTGTTACCTTCGATACTCGCCGAAAAAGCTTTCAACGCTTCGGAAGAAATAACCTGGCTACCCACGGTTTCGATAACGCCTTTAGCATTTGCCAGCGGCATCTGCGCTACATGCTGCTCCAGATCACCCAGCGCCGCCTTCAGCGTTTTCTCTGCTTCACGCATGGCGTTAAGCTCACTTGCCATCTTATCGACTGCCGCTTTGGTTTCTGTTGACAGCGAGCCTGACTTTTTCGCTTCGGTCAGCGCTTCTTCAGCCTTTGCGTTGAACTTGCCGCTGGCTTCGTTGATGCTGGCAGTAACCTGCTTCAGAACTTCATTTACTTCAGACATTGTTAATCCTTATTTGCCGAACGCGGCCAGCGCGTTTTTAAGTTGTGCAATATTTTCGGGGTTGATTTCGTCGGTAGCGCCCGGCATACCTTCAGGGGTGGCAGCAGCGCCTGGCTTGCCGCCGGTTAATGCTTTAAGAAGTTTTCGGCGCTCAGAGCGTGGCATATCAGTTTTTGCCAGTGTCGCGTCCAGCTTGCGCAGTGCGGCGGCAGGGCTGTCGTCGCCGTCAGCAATCTCATCCGCCGCCAGCAGGCGATCTGCAAAACCTTTTTCAACGGCATCACTGCCGCCGATATAGGTTTCCGCATCCATCATCGCGTCGATGGTGGCAGCATCCAGTCCGGTTCGTGCGCCATAGATATCGTTCATCGCCTTGTCGAAAGGCACCATATCAGCCGCAATCTGCTGCAGGTCGTGACGATTCCCCATCGCATAAACCCAGCAGTTATGGATCATCAGGAAAGCACCGCGGCCAATCTGAACCTCGTCCCCTGCCATCGCGATAATCGACGCTGCAGAGGCTGCAAGTCCCAGCACCTTAACGGTGACTTTCCCTTCGTATTCACGCAGAAGGTTATAAATCGCCAGGCCTTCAAACATATCGCCGCCTGGCGAATTGATATTCACGGTCACATCAGCACCTCCGATTGAGCGGAGTGCCGCCGCGATGCGGCTGGCGGTAACGCCGTCTCCGTACCAGTCAGCGCCAATGACGTCGAACACGGAAATGCTGTTGTCATCACTCTTTGCGGCTTTGATACCGCCGTTCCAGCGCTCCATTGCAGAGGACGGCAGATCGCGATTTTCGCGCGCAAAAGGCCGCCCCTCCGGCGCTGCCGGAAGACTTTTTACTGTCATTGGGGGTGCTCCTAAGCCGCCTGTTTAAGCGGTGATTGTTCGAAAGGAATGTCCGGGAAAACGGCGTTGTGAACTTCGCGCAACAGTGTTGCCCTTGCGGCAGTGCTGTTTTTTCGCAGGTCTTCAAGCGGTGTCAGGTTCAGCTGTACGGTGTAGATATCACCACCTTCAATCGGCGGCAGATTCTCCAGGCGGCGAACGTCATTACGGGACATCCAGCCGTTCTGCAGCGCGGTGGTGTAATAAGCAGAGCGTCCGGCGCTGTCAGCACGAAGCAGGCCTTCAACCGAGAACTCAGCAAACAGGTCTTCATCACCGTTCAGCAGACAGCGTGAAATCTCCTGCTCAATGTTTACCAGCATCGGCCGAAGCGTATTTGTCAGGAAAAGCAGGTTCATGCCTTCAACGCTCGACGCCCAACTACTCTGCTTATCAACGTGACCCACCATGAACGGAGGTACGCGGAACCAGCGGCAGATTTCCTCAATGCTAAACGAGCGTGACTCCAGCATCTGAGCATCTTCAGGGTTGAGGGTAATGCCCTGATAGGACATGTCACCCTCAAGTACCATCACCTTGCCCGCATTTTTCGAGCCAACGAAGCGGTTGAGGTTCTCGCGGTTTTTTTGTCGCTGTTCTTTTGTCAGCAGATTCTTTGAAAGAAAGAAACCTGACGTCTGAATACCGTTTTCAAAAATTTTTGCGGCTGATTCTTCGACCGCCATCGCTGCGCCAAACACGTCTCGCCCGGTGCGCATCGGCATCATTCCGCATACACCATCCAGACCAAAGCCCCGGATATGCATCATGTTTTTAATCGGAATGATGCGCTTCACGCCCTTCTCGGTGTAGGTATACTGCAGTTCGCCGCTGTCCAGTCGCTCCACCTTCATGCTCTGGGGAAGCAACGGAATCAGCGAGACTAGCTTGGTGCCGATCATCTTTTTCTCAACGTAGGCATTACCCCGCAGACAGATACTGGCAACGACCATCAGCATGAAGCGCGACGGCGTCATTTCGCTGTTCGGACGGCGGCACAGCAGTTGATAGGCCGGATGATTAAGCGCCAGCTTGCGCGAACCGTCAGCGGCACGTTCGTAAACCTTCATCGGCAGGGTTGAAACTGACTCACTCAGCAGGCGCACGCAGGCCCAGACAGAGGCCAGCGCCAGCGCTTTCTCTGCTGTCACGACCTTGCCGCTGCTGCTTGTGCCGTACCACTCCTGCCAGAACGCAGCGTCATTAAGCCCAATCGACTCACCGAGCCAGTTCACAATCGCGCTCTTGATGCGACCCGGCTGTTTTTTTTCCTTCATCAGATACCTACCATGATCGGGTCATCAAAAAAGTCATCAGGATCACCGTTGTCCACCAGCACCGCATCCTCTGCTGCACCGATTGCCATAGCTGAAGCCACCACGCCGTCGATACGGCCGGTGCTTTTCTTTTTGGCAAATATGCGGTTGTCCTTCTGGTCAGCCTCAAGCACCGCAGAGGCGGCATTCCAGCGAAGACAGGGATTAGGCCGGATAACAAGCACCCGATTATTAAGGTGCTCTTCAAACAGCTCAATTGATCGTGGCATCCACAGCCCGGACTCCTGCGCCTTATAAAAACCCTGACCATGCGGAACAAGGTCAACACTCACAGACTCGCTTTCGAGCTCTGGCTCCAGATACTTGATGCGGTACTGGTCAAACGCGATGCACTTAATATCGTATCTGGCCGCAAGCTCACCGATGCGTACTGCCACAAAACCGTAGTTGACCGCCTTACCCGGCGGCGCGTGAATAAAACCATTACGCAGCCAGGCGTCATAAGGAACGTGGTCAGTTTTGGATCGCTCCAGCAGAGAATCTTTCGGCGTCCAGAACTCAACTAAAAGCTTTTTGAATTTCGGAAAGTAAAGCGCAAGCGCCGTCAGGTCACGTGATCCAGACAGGTCCAAACCGCCATAACACTCTTCACCCGCTAAATCCTCCGGGTCAAAATCCTGTTCGCAGTTCATCCAGGTGTCGCTGTCAATCCATGGATCGGACGCTTCCACCCACTGGCAGAAGTTCAGGCGGCGTACAATGCTCTCTTTTGACGGCATGCCGCGCGCCTGCGTCACCTGCTCTCGCAGGTACTTGTCCGTGAAGGTCTGACCCAGAGATGGGTTAGCTTTGCCCCAGCAGGTTTCATCCTTAAACGGGTCGTCTCCCTCATCCAGTGAACAGATGAAGCTGAAAAAACTGTCATCAACCAGGTCACCGGCAGCAACCTTGCGCCCGTACTCGTGATACTCATAACAGACGCTGGTTTTATCGTGGCCGCTGTTGGTGATCAGGAACATCAGCGCCTGACGTCGGCCTTTTGTACCGGCACGCATCATCTCAACCACGGCATTTGTTTTGTGCTCATGCACTTCGTCAATCAGTGCGCCGTGCGGACGCGGCCCTGACTGACCATCATCGGAACTGATCGGCTTGAAGAATGAGCCCGTCTGCAGAAACGCAAGGTTCCACACGTTCAGGCCGGTGCCGGATTTGGTGATGCGCTGTGCCAGCGCGGGCGACTGATCGACCATCGTTACCGCATCGCGGAACAGAATCATCGCCTGGTCTTTTTTCGTTGCCGCCGCGTAAACTTCCGCGCGGGGCTCTTTGTCTGCCATCAGCAGGTAAAGACCAACTCCGCCCGCCAATGGCGATTTACCCGAGCCCTTACCGGACTCGATATAGCTCATTCGAAAGCGGCGCGTTCCGTCTTCTGCCTTCCAGCCGAACAGGGAGCCAACAATGAAACACTGCCACGGCAGCAGGATGAAAGGTTTACCCTCATGCTCACCGCCATTCAGCTTCAGAACCTGAGCAAAAAAGTTAACAACGCGCGTTACAGCTTCAACATCCCAGAACAAACCACGCTTCGGACCCTCTTCCAGATCGCGAAGGTGACGGGCGCATGCCGCGCGGATGTCTGGTCCGGCAATAACCGCACCGCTGGTAACGTCCATTGCATACTGCGTTGCCGGGTCAACCGAAGAACTGGTTGAGCGGGTCTTCTTCTTTTTCTCCACCATTCACGTTCACCTTTGACCGGGCAGCCGGTGTCAGGCCGAACTCTACCAGGTAGCTTTTAAACCGCCGGTCTGCATCAGCAAGCATTGAAACAGCCGGGTTGGCCTTTATCAGAAATCCACCCTCGGTCTGGACCGTATAAGTTCTGCCTTCATCAGCAATCGTGATTCGCAACTGAAGAATGTCGGCGTAAATATCGCAGAGCCTTTCCAGTGCCAGCACATCGGCAACGGTCAGCACGCCCATTCCATCAAGTAGAACGGTCAGCTTTCCCCACGCAACCTTTCCCCAATCAGTGAGGTGTGATGGCGGGCTGGGGATTTCTCTCGCAGGTGCAGGCTCTTTGTCGTTGAGTTTTCGCTTACCCGGATTGCCGGTAACGACCTTAAGATGGGTCGGTTTTGGTCGTCTTCCGGCCATAAAAACCTCCCAGAAAAAAACTTTTCATTTCGCGGTTGTGCATACAAATGGGGGCGGGCGGTCAGGAGGTCGTTAACCCCTGAACTCTGCTCCCACCCTCCCAGATGGTGTTGATAATCGTTATCATCTTACCGTACCCCTCTCACTCTCAATGGTAAATGATATTCACTCTCATTTGTTGAGGTTGCAGGCGGCATGGTTTTACCTGGTCATATGTTCTCACGCTTCGCATTGCAGTTCGGCACCAACCAGGCCAAGAGCAATCGTCGCTTCTCCTTCGGGGTAATCAGTCAGGAGCTGGCGAATAACCGCTTCAGCCTGTTTAACCTTCGCCTGGCTTTCTTCAGGCAGTGAGGCAATCAGCCCCTTGAACATCAGAACGGTTTGTTGGTCTTGGGTCATTACTTTCTCCAATGGGATGACGGGTCGAGGGGCAGACCGTTCTCATCGCACCCTATGACGTGACCGCGCTTCTCTTCGCGCTGCTTGGTTGAGTCGTGGTGCTGTTTGCAGAGGGGCTGCCAGTTGGCCTTGTCCCAGAAGAGCTTCTGAGCCTTTGCAATCTCATCCTGTTTGCCGCCGTTAATGGCTTCCTTCAGCCTGTGTGGTTTGATGTGGTCAACAACAGCAGCCGCCACTGCTCTGCCCTGCCGGTGGCACATGGCGCAGAGAGGATGTGACTTAAGGAATGACAGTCTGGCTTTATCCCAGCGACTGTTATAGATGCGTGGTTCGGACATATTTATTCCAAAAAAAACCGCCCGGAGGCGGCTATTTTTTTATGTTTTCAAATGTTGCTTCGACCATCTCTTTACCAAAGTCGCCCATGCCTTTGTACATCGTTCGCAGAAACTGGAGAGTGTTGGCAGCTGAGCCCTCGAGCTTCCAAGAGCAATCATAAAACTTGCAACCAACGATATTTATCCCGCTAGTTCCTTTGTAAATAATGTCGCAATTCCTGAATATACAGTTTTCATAGGATTGATTATCCAGAATGACTACTGTGCTTTCGTATGTCGAGCCAATACTTTTGTTCATCAGATACTAAACCCTTGAGCTGGAGTGCTGCTTTCTACTTCATTGTTAACAACTACACCATTTGCACGCATGAAGCCATTGTCATCACTGTAGTCACTTGGCGCATACAAGGCGACGTGGTTACAATTCAATGTAATAAAAAAAATCAGTACCAAGCCAGAAGGGAAAAGCATTAAAAACCATATATATAGACCCTGCTGCGGCTCATTCAAAAATGGCAAAACAAAGTTAGCTGACACCTCAACGATGCCCGCAAATATCCCGATTATGGTTAGTGGGTTTTTGATATGACTGATACTAGGCACTTGTTTACTCCCTCATTATTTGAGGGATGTTAAATGGAAGTCTTCAATTTGTCATCATCAGGCACACTCGCAAATGCGCCTTGTGATGAACTCAGCAATCTGAGTCTGGTCGGGCTACAGCACGGCACGCAGCCATACAGGCACGCTGCATATCCTTATGTGCTTCGCGTAACCATTCATGCGCTTCCCAGTTTTCCGGCGAGTTCTGCAGGCTTGGGTCGCTCTGCATATCGTTACGGTGCTCCATCAACAGAGCAATGAACTGGCGGCTCAGCTCTTTGAATTGATTCATCTTGCCGATTTCGCCATAAGAGAGCGTACGGTATCCCTTAACGGTGCTGCCGTCCTGCGGTTTTGCTTCGCTCATGCTTTTCCTCTCAGTTAAGTTACCGCTTACGCTTGCAATGAAAATGGATGCTTTTAATATTTAAGCCACAACAATAAATAGTGTTCCTCTTTGAATGGCCCTGCACGGGCCCTTTTTTTTACTTTTTACCTTTAATTGCTGCTTCGATTGGCTTTACATGCGTGAACATGAAGCCTTCATATGGCAATGGCATGTAACAGGCCAGCAGTGTGATCAGGTCAAAGAACCATTCAGGCACACCGTTAGCAGCGCACACATCAGGTTCGCCTGACTCCATGTTGCGTAAGTACACCGGAACGATATTGGCGAAGAGGCCGGTATGCTCCCATTCGCTTTTGTTAACCCTGCCGAAAAATATTGCCATGGCTACCTCAGGCACTGCTCGTGGATGTACTGTTGCAGTGCAGCTATTTGCTTTCCGGCAACTTCGATTCGCTCTCTGAGGGTGAAATAATCCCGTTGAGCGGCGTCAGTAAGTCGGGCGCTGGCTGCATCATCCATGCCGGAGGTGCCGGTGGCGGATTGCTTCGGACAGGTGGCGTTGAGCTGCAACCGGCGCTTGCCAGTAGCAACATCATCATGCAGCTGATCGATAGTCGCTTTAGCATCTGCTAATTCCTTCGTGTATTTCTCATCGAGGGCAGCCACATCGCGCTGACGTGTTTGCATGTCCGTGATGGTATCTTTTGCCAGCTTGAGGTTACTGGTTGCGGTGTCACGCTGCGCCTTGTAGTTAATGGCGTTACCACGGTAATAAAGTGCGAATCCTACTGATGTGGCTGAGAGCAGCATAATCATCAGGATGAGCGCAGCGAGCACTTTAGCCTTTAAGGTCATCAGCACTCTCCGCCAGACACATTGAGCGCTCCATGTCGCGGCGGTTCATCAGTCCTCGCCACTTCTGTCCTCCTGCATAAATCCAGCGGCGCAGCTCTTCACATGCACCATTAACATCGCCAGAGTTGAGTTTCTTAAGCAGTGACGATTTGGAGAATGCACCCGAGCCAACGTTGTAAGTGAAGCTGTAAAGCGCCGCACGTTGGTATTCTCCAAGTGGGACTTTGACAAGGCTGTCTACAGACTTCTTGACCGGCTGCAGATCGTTCCACAGGAACCGGTCACACTCGCGGTCGGTATACTTTTTGCCTTTGATGATGCCGGTGCCAGTGTGTCCGTCACAGACAGTCCAGACACCTGCAACATCCTTGTAGGGTTCGTAAGCCCTGCCCTCTACACCGTCCTTACCGCCGAGAAATACTGTAGCGATAGCCATAGCTCCGCCACCCGCGACAGCTATAAGCTTATTGCGCAGGCTGTTTGACATAGCCATGAATTATCCCTCGTTGATGTCTGGTGCGGTGGGCCAGCGCTGAAGGGCTTTGATTTGCGCCAGCGTTGCTTTGCGTTTGTAGTACCAGTTGATGCCGAGCGTGAACAGCGCGACCAGAATACCGGCCAGCACGCCTACAGCACTCCATTCATCGGGACTCAGCCGGGTCAGCAGACCATTAGCGATTGTCCCGGCAGATGCGCCGTAAGCTGCGCCTGATGCCAGTTTGCTCATATCGATACTCATATCACCTCCGTGATTACGGGCGGTGCTGTTGGTAGTCAGAAGAAAAATGCGCAACACCACGGCGTCAAAGTGTGTGTGGAGACTGATTGGTGTGCGCAAAAACGAAAAAAGGCCGCTCTATGGCGACCTCTTTGTGTAGGAACCCTGACGCGATAGCGGTAATAGCCTTGCCCGTCGGCAACAGGGTTAATTATTTATACCTTGCAGGAGATGATTAAAAAAATCCACTCAAGGTTATGCTGCCAATAAAAAACGCCTCCAGGCTGGTGAGGCCCGAGGCGCTTTGACATCCACATTTGGAACTGACTTTTAGCAGATAAGCTGCACTGCTTGTAATCGACCTTATCAGATTACTAAGGAAAATGCGGACCGCGTGAGAGGTTTTTTCAATATTTTTTTCGGTGTCAGTTCGGCATCCATATCCAGTCGAACATCAAGCATCGCCAGACAGCCCTCAATAAAGCCTTCAGCCATCTGTATTTCAATTCTCACTATCTTCTCATCCCGCCTGGCCTGCTTTGCCAGGGTGCGCTTTGAGACATTAAAAAAGTAATGCAGCACGATGATCGCATGCTCATCCGGGCGCTTTTCTTTAAGCCGAGCCAGACATCCCTCAATGATTAATCCGTCATTATCGCTGCAGGTGAGCGTTAATTTTGAATCCTGTGACAGCAAGCCTTTAAAGCCTGCCGCAATTGATGAGTAATCCACACCGCTGCTGTCCGATTTTGCCCAGCCAGCCCAGCGCTCTAATACCTGTGACATGTCACGCATATTTAATCCTCTCCACACACTTTATTTTTTATCTGTCCCGATAACGCCGACTGCAATCGCGAAATCCAGGAACCTGAACAGCAGTTCAACCTGACTGCCGTATTTTGCTTCAAACGCTTTCATGTCCCGGTGCAGTTCATCGTGATGCGCCCTGCAAAGCGGTATCACGAATAAATCATGGGCCTTTGTTCCCATTCCTCCCTGGCCATGTCCGATGATGTGATGAGGATCGTCCGCCTGAATGCCGCAACATGCGCAGCTCTGCGACTTAACCCACCGTGTATATCTCTCACTCTCCCAGCGCTTACGCTTGGGCCGCTTCATGAATGATTCTGGTGATTCCGGGTCAGTACGTAAGCTGATTATCTTTTTGACGACCTGAGCAGCATCCTGAATCACTTCGCGTGCGGCACGCGTTGGAACGATTCGCGACTCTTTAAGTTCGCCAGCCTGTATGGCTTCCTTTGGCATGCGCAGAACGCGTCTCGCTGGTGCCTCCGGTATCAATTCAATCAGGTCATTCAGTGAGGCCCACCAGCATAATTCCGGTAGTGTCATCTGGTGATCGCCGCTTAGCGCCATCTGGCTGCATGCAGCTCTGATTATCCAGAGTGCGGTGTTCCCTTTTGCGATGTTTTCCAGGCTACCGGGAATGCCGTTTACCCTGAACTCATTATCGTGGCTGTAGCAAAGAGACACCAGGCCGTTTTCGATTTCTGACACTGTAAATTCATGGTGATGCCACGCTTCCGACTGCTCCCACTGACAGCAACCAAATGACTGAACGAAGGATGCCAGCGCATTAGGACCACCAGCAGCAGCTATCACACGTTCGTGGCCGAAGAAGGGAATCAGTGAGGGTTCATCAAGCAGCGGTTGTGTTCCGTCATTCAGTCGCCCTGATGGCAGGTCTGCCATATCGACTGAAGGGGTGCTGATGACCACGCGGCCACTAAACAACCTCATGAGCTCCGGCCCCGGCTTTAGCAGCACAATCCCTGTGCGCGGCGCTACTTCAGGTGTAAGTAATGCCCTCACTCAGCACCACCAGCAGCTTTATACGCCGTCCATAGCCCGCCAATCCACTGAACGCCCTTTGCGGTGAAGCGGGACTGACTGAACATGTAATTTGATTCGGTAGTGGTTCCGGTTCTAACATCAAACCGGCCAGCCTCGATGTGCTGGCTGTAGGGAGTCAGTACACCATTGAGGCGGTACATAACCCGACTCTCAATCAGGAACAGGCGTAATTCAGGCTCTTTTGCTTCAAGAAGTTTTGCCACCTGCCGGAATGTCATTGAACTGGTGGCCGTGACGTAGCGATCCACGAACGCAACCTTTGGTGCGGCTTCAGTAAGTTGCAGCTGCAGGCGCTCTTTCTCCTCTTCCGCTTCAGCGGCCAGGCGGAGTGCCTCAGCAAAGGTCTGCGGGATTTTGACCGGCTGGCTTTCCTCTAACTCATGCAGTCGCTTGATCACTTTCATGCGGAGAATGGCACTGAAACCGGTGATGAGGCATTCGGTGTGCTCACGATCAAGACGGTATTGCTGATATTCTTGACCATTCTGGGGGTGTACGAACTTTTGCGCACACCCATGAACGTCTTCTTTCAGCTGCTCATACATGCGTTCTATGTCTTTCATGACATCGAAATGGCGTTTGCCAGTCAGCTCGGCAATTTCACGACTGGTCATGGTTGGGAATTGAATAGCATTGGATACAGGCGCGATAGCACCCGCTGATTGATTCAGCATTTTGACCTCTCCACACACTGGAACAACATTTTTAAATGGCCACGCCCCATCACCTGCAAGTGAACGGGACCAACCTTGGTACGGCGACTGCAATCACCAGTACAGCACTCACTATACCTAATTTTACTGGTCATGTAACCAGTTGCGGACCTATGCCGCCACCGGCTGAAAATCGCTGATTACCACCTCAGACTTACCGCCTTTAGTGACCGGACCCCACTCTACAGTGAATCGCTTAATCTGCTTGTCATCGCCCCATATACCGGCATGAGTGAGGCTGTCGAACAGGGCTTTGAGGTAGTTATCAAGGTCGCGCTGGCGCTTGTCTGGCGGGTACAGCAGCACACTTACTTCCACGTTCACTGTAATCGGCTGTGGGCGGCGTTTTAGCTGCTGAATAACGGCGGCAAGTGCGTTGGAGCGGAAACAGCGCCCGGAGGCGCTGATCAATACTCCCTTTCTGGTGTTACGCCAGTACGTGTTAACGCTTGGCGGGAACGGAAGGGTTAACTTCATGCAGCACTCTCTCCCACATCAGGGATAGTCATCTGACCAACCACCTCACGGACTGCCTGACGCAGCATGCGAATGTTTGACCAGCAATCACGGTTAGTCTGCTCCACCAGCTCGATAAACTCCTGAACCGTGCATGGCCTATCTTGGCGAACTTCTATCATCACTGCTGAGAATCGCTGCAGTTGCTCAATCGCCAGCTCGGGATCATCGTACTTCTCGGATACCCAAAGCTTCAGTTCGAGATTATCCTGGTGCTGCTTGATGAGACGAACGGCGCTGGCAATCGTCTCTGCTGGCACTGTCACACAGGTAGGGTTCTCAACGGAGTCTGCCGCCCATGTATGCGCCCACTTGGATTCGCTGTAGGTGTACTCAGCCTTCATTTTGAACGCGGCCTGAACGCAGGCCCATACTTCAACACCGCTCTTCTCAAGGATTTCGTGCTTCAGCAATGGCAGGTCATCGCCATAGTCTTTTTCAGACTGAATGGCTTCCCCGCTATCAGCCTTCAGGTGCTCGCGCGGCTCACCGTCTTTAGGCTCGGGCCAGTTGCGGGCCTTGTTAACGCTAAGCTTCAGTTCCATCGCGGCGTTAAGCTCTTCCTCAGTGATACCGGCGCGGCGCATGGCATCCCACAGCAGAAACTGAAGATCAGCCCACTCGGACAGGTCGTCAGGTGCTTGAGCAGCTTCCATCGCTTCTTTTGCCAGGTGCTTCAGGGGTCCTACCGGTCCAACGTCGCCGAACGTTTCCTGTGACCATGCCGCGTGTTCTGCACGAATTTTTTCACGCAGTTTTACCGGTGATACGATGGCTGCTGAGCGGGTCAGCTTCTTCTTGCCAGCCGCCTTCGCCTTCTGCATCTGTTCCTGTGCCACCGATGATGCTTTCACACCATGCTCACGCTGCAGAGCTACTGCAGTAGTCGCGGCCACTTCGCCAGACTTCACCATCTCAATCAGAGGCTCGCCAACAGTCAGCAACTGGAGGTGCTGTTCAACATCGGTGATCGAACGCTTCACCTTGGCGGCAATCTCAGTTGGTTCCAATCCCTGATTCACGAGGCGCTGGTAGGCTGCGGCACGTTCCAGTGGCAACAGGGCGCGGCCCTGACTACTGGTGACCATGAAAGCAACGCTGTCAGCTTCACTACCCACGAAGTCCTTACATTCAAGGCGCAGCGTATAGCCTGCTTCCTGCGCCAGCTTCGCACCGTAGTAGCGGTGATGGCCGTCGATAATTTTGACTCCCTTATCCGTGACCTTAACAGCCAGCGGAGGCACATGCTCACCAGCGATAAAGGCATCCCGGAATTCCTCGACATGGGTTTGATCGATATCACGAATGTTGTAATTAGTTTCAACATACAGCTCATCAACGCCCAGCAGGTAAGTTTTGCGGGTAGTGATATCGGTATCGCTATTTTTCTTATCGTCGTAAATGCGCGCTAAAGTACTCATGCTGTGGTCAACTCCCATGTCAGGACAATAATCAGGGCGGTAATCATCACGGCTGCGGTTCGGATGGCCCGGTAGAAAATCTCATTTCGCTCGAAGTGGCTCTTCAGGTGCGCTTTCATTGGCGAACCTCACTCAGAAAGCTTTCACCAATACGGCCTGTATCAAGGCCACCATAGCTGCCACAGTTGAGTGAGCCTTTCACGGCGCAGCGGTCGCAGTTCTCTTTGGCTTCGTTGCGTGATGCGTCGAACTTCGCCACCAGCATCGCCTCACGCCATACCTGAGCTGCACGCAGCCAGAACCCTTTGCTTTCCAGTTCGGCGGCCTGCTTAGCTTTGTGGCTGTATCTCTCGCTCTCAACAGGTAACGGGGCGGTGTTGATCGAGTAGCTCCAGTCGCTGGCACGCTTTAGCAGTCCTTTGGTGAACAAAGGTTTGATAAAGCGCTTCACCGATGTCTCATGCAGGCCGGTTAGCTTGCAGAGTTCGCGAACCTTCAGCGGACCATTGCGGGTAATCAGTTCAAGAATTTTTGATTCGTGGTTAATCATCGCTCTATCCCCTTATGCGCCGCGAAAGCCGTGAGGCACTGTGCTGTCAGGTTGCGGAATCACTGTGATATCCCGCTGCATGTTGCGCTTCAGGGCATTCCACTCAGAACGTGGTGGGCGACCGGCCTTATCCCACTTTGTCGCTGACTGCAGATAGCCAGGCAGATTGCCGGGGATGAACAGCGTTTTGGGACGCATGTACTGATATTCCTCAGTGCCTTCCCAGTGCGCGTGTTTGTAATCCACCACCAGACAAAGCTCTTCCACCGTAAACGAGTCTTTCAGCCGGGACTTGATGTGGCCCATCGACGACTGAGCCTCAGTGTGCTTAGCGCCGGTAACTTTGTTCAGGTGGCGTAAGACTTCCCGAGAGCGATGAACCAGTGACCACTCATCGTCAGGTTGCGACGCAACCTGACAAGAAGGGGTTGTTGTAATCTCTGTAGTAATCTCTGTTGTATTCTCTGTAACATTGGGACAATTTGACCCGATGGATTGGGACAACTTGTCCTTATCCATAGGGACAGATTGACCTTTTCGATTGCGACAAATTGTCTCTCTCGATAGGGACAATTTGTCCGTATCGGCCAGTAAAGGGCTCGCGTAGTTAATTGCGTAATAATTAGTCTGGTCGTGCTGGCTTTTTTTAAGCTGCTCAACATAAATCAGACCCATCTTTTTCAATGACGAAACCGTTCTTTGTATAGTCTTCGCGGTCCACCATGGAAACTGCTCATTCCAGGCATTTATGCTGTTATAAACCCAGCGTTTGCCGTCATATTCGATGCCAGCAGTGGTGTCTTCCAGCCAGTAACAAATTTGCTGCAGCACAATGGCCTCGTTAATGCCAATACGCAGAGCGAGCATCGGGCTGATAACCAATGGCTTAACTTTCAGAAGTAGGCTCATGACTTACACTGACCTCCCTGAAGTACAGCTTGAACCGTTCGAGAGAGCTGAAGCACTCGCCATGTTCATAGTTGTCACGCAGGTAGATAACCCGGTCGTTCTCTGGCTCCCATCTAATGACCCGCACAGGGATTCCGCGTTTATCACGGAAGATTCTGTCAAGTTCTCGCATTTGACCGCCTTCATTCGCTGACTGGCATCACCCACAGCCCAACTAACAAAGCTGTGGTTAACTTCTTCGCTAACGCCGGGTACATTAAGCACATACCGCAGCGGCTCACTGCTGAAGCGGCCACCAGCTGAAGGCAGGCAACGGAATTGCGGTAAGCCTGATAATCTGGTTAAATTGATCACGCGATTAGTTCTCCACACACGTTGATTTAGTCGCATCGAACGCCGCGGACTGCAATCCTGCGGCGTTCACCTTTTCTGGCGGGCAAAACACGCGATACAGCAGCGTAAGATGCTCCTGCCACTTAGCCATTACCTGATAGCTGTTCTCTTCAATCTGCTCGCGTTCAGCCGCATCAATCACACCGTCAGCGGTTGCCTTGCGAATATAGGCAGAATGCTTACCAATCCACTCAACCGACTCCATCAGACGCTGATTGATATCCGCGTTATCAACATCCTCAATGTCCACCAACGGGACGTTAACGCTGTTTGACTGGCGGGAGACCGCATTCGCAATATGTTTAGTGCCGCCTGCCTGCTGCAGGACCATTGCCCAGCCCATTGGGAAAATCTGATCACCATTAGTGCGAAGGCGGTTGAACAGCGCATCTTCTGTCACGCCCAGCCACTCGGCTGCTTCCACATAACCACCTGGAAGACTTGAAATAGTCTTCTTGATTGCAGCCACCAGCCATGCTGGTTGCTTTTCTACCTGCCAGTGCTTCTGATCCACGGTTGACCTCTGTTTTCTGTGGTTATCTTTACAAAGCGTTTGAAGTAGGCTTGTCGTAAAGGGACGGTTGAAATTTGAGTTTGCCTTTAGTGCGGAAGGCAGCTTCTGCGGCACGGCCTTTTGGAATTAAACCGCCCGGACGCTTTCGCCACTGATAAAAGGCTTCGGGTGAAACATTGAAAAAGGCTGCCGCCTTGTTTGGCGTACCGAAAAACTTCTCTAAATCACTGGTTGTCATAATGGCCTCCCCTAAGAATTCTTAGATAGTATTTTCTAAATTAACTTTGGTCAATAAAAACTAAGATAACTTAGTTACTTTTCATTTAGGGGATTTACTGTGAGCTCTCTTGGGGGGCGCGTTAGGGCGCTACGCATGGAAAAAAGGCTGACGCAGGGTCAGCTTGGTAAGGCAGTAGGCGTTTCGGACGTGACCGTAGGCTATTGGGAGCGCGATCAGAATACACCCGGAGGTTTGAAGCTTTCAAAGTTAGCTTCTGTGTTAGGTGTAAGCGAAACGTATTTATTGTACGGTAAGGAAGATGAATCAAACATTGCGCCAGCGCCTATCGGCAGCATGAAGGTTCCAGTAATAAGCTATGTGCAAGCTGGAGCTTGGAGCCCTGCATGTGATGCGCGCAATTTAGAAGGGAATATCGATTACGTGTTTAGCACTGGTAACTTCTCACAGGGAACGTTTGCCTTAAAAATCAAGGGCAAGTCCATGGAGCCAGATTTTGTTGAGGGTGACCTTATCCTTATCGATCCAGAACTTAGCCCTCAGCCTGGCGATTATGTTGTGGCTAAAAATGGCGAAGATGAAGCGACCTTCAAAAAGTACCGAGCCAGAGGCGTAACTGAAGACGGCAAGGAAATTTTTGAGCTTGTTCCTCTGAATGAAGACTTTGCTGTACGCAGTTCGGCCAAGGAAAAATTTAATATCATTGGCGTTCTCGTCGAACATCGTCGCCTTATGAGGCGTTAAACATCTAAAAAATTTTGAAGCCTAAATTTATTTAGGCTTTTTTCTTGACCTTAAATCTAAGTTATCTTAGATTAATTGCATATTACTTAGCCGCGCTTGCAGGCGCCGTTTTTAAAAGTGTGTGGAGAGGCAATGAAGATGATTAAGAACATGTCGAATACAACGGTGCGGGACCTGGTAACCTTTCTGCGCCTCTTCCCGGATGCCGATGTGATCTGCTGTGGTGATGCAGGAGTGGTGAGTGTGCAGTGTGATGTTGAAGACGTAGTTCAGGGTCCAGCGTTTTAAGAGTACGGAATTGCTGTGTTGGCGGTTACTCAAAGTGTTTTGGTTTAACCGCCCTTTTTCACAACGATAAGGGCATTTGCAAAGCGGGTGTTTTCGAACGCTTTAGAGGCGTGGAGTAAGTGTCCTTTTCGTTGTGGTGAATGCGGCTAGCGCACGCGGAAGACTGACAAAGATTGCATACAGTCTAAGAGTTTCCGCTCTGAGGTTTGTCAGTCTGACCAGAGCACCGGGAGGCACCCGGCACCGCAGCAACCTTTCAAGTGTGTGGAGTAATCGGGCTGTGGGTTATTGCAGTAGCTCACCAGCCAACTTAAACGAATCCCAAAAGTTTTTTATTGCCGTCACTGGCAAGGGATTCATGCAACCAAAAATCGTGTGTGGAGACTGTTATGGGTTACTGGAAGTTTACGAACGCTGAGGCGTTAGCAGCATGGGATAAGACGCGTGCTGATGAAGCGCAGATGCGAAAAGAAGCGGCGGAGCTGACTTCACTGATTGGCGGCAAGCCAGTTTTCAAAAGCGATATAACGCGCTCAACCTTCTACGGCGTGAATTTTGATGCTGCACCTTACCTCGCTAAGGAGCTGTGGACAGTACCAACCGGTAGCACTGGTTATGCCTCATGGCCGAAAGCCAGGCCACCCAAAGGCCTTAAGGAAGAACATGCCGCAGTTAAGAAGCTGTGGAGTGACAACTACCCGAAAACCAAAGTCGATAATGACGAACTTTATGAAGCTATTGGTCTGGATTGGGGAATGCTGGTTCTGTGTGGCCTTACTTTATTCCGTCATGGTGATGCCATTTACATTCAGACCAGTGCGACGCCTAAAGATGGATTTGGCGCGGTTGAGATCGTTGGCAGTGAGTTTGATAAAGCCCGGAGGGATTACAGCGATGCAAAAGCCTAACGATCATATCACCGTTGGCATTATCACCCTGCCCTACAGCCATATCCTCAACGGCTGGGTCATGCCTGACGGCTCAGTAATCACTAATCCGATTAAAGCGCAGAACGAAGCTGAGCGCCTTAACAGCACCATCACCATTCACTGAGGGCGATGACATGCATCATTTCAAGTCGAATAAAGAAGTCGTCGCTGCTGGCCACCAGTTCGCTAAGAACATCAGTATTGAAACGCCCCTGATTGAAATGGCAAAGATGGTGGCTGAGCTGTCATCACGCCTCGACGTTGCCACCGTTCGCGCCAACCTGATGGCTGCAGAGGTGCTGCGTATTAACAGCGTGCTGCCTGACACCATTTCAGCGCTACAGGCGGCAGACGCTGATATGACCCTGATTGATGACCTGAACGTGGCGCTTGCCACTCCAGCTTGTGATCAATGGATTCGCACCCTACGTGGTGAAGCACTTGGGGAAGCACGCCGGGCTGTAACAACGCTGGGTAACCACCAGCAGCTGGGTATCTCACATGCGATCAATATCATTTCGCAGATGGAAATGGATTTGCTCCGCTCACGCACTGTAACGCTGAAGGTGGTGTCATGAAAAAGGTCGCCCAATTCCGGCGCAGCACCGGGGCTAATGCCGGATTCAGTGAAAAGCTGGCCTGGCAGTTATCAAAAGGCCCGGTAACGGGCCGTGAGCTGGCAGAACGTCTCGGTATGACCCTGAGTGAGTTCAACCGTTTAGTTCTGCACATCATGCGCAGAGGTGGCGAAACGCTGCAGGTTGAAGCCTCAAATCAAATCTGTCTCGGCGGCGGCTCTATTGACCGCACTTACACCCTGGCCCGAAATCCGCGCCGTGTTGCTCCCCCACCATCTAAGCCAATGGTAATCAACTACAGCAATGACTGCTCCGAAGAAGCTAAGAAGCGTAACCGTGAAGCAGCTAAACGCCGCGCCCGTCTGATTGCCAGCGGGCTCTATCTGGAATGCATGGGTTAAGGAGACGATAAAATGAGCATAAAGCCCCTAGAAGTTAAACGTGACCAGTATGGCTATTGGTCTCACCCAGATTATCTGGCGTTCTGTGACGGTCGCGAATTTATCCCTACCGCTGAGTTTGATCAGTGGATGTCTGAGCGCGACTTGCAGTGGCTTGTAGCGTATCGTGATGAAAACATGATCGACCCAACTGCAGATGGCTGCGATATCTCTGCCTGGCAACCTGAAAGCCCTGAAGGTGAAGGCTGGTTCGTTGGTTCCATCCATGACACTGAAGACGGTGCGGTTTGTATTTGGCTCCGCGCCGTAAAGGATGGTGAGTAATGGCCCCAGCATTCGATCAACCAATTTTGGATATGTGCTGCGGCTCCCGCATGTTTTGGCTTGATAAAGGCGATTCCCGCGCGATTTTCACTGACGTTCGTAATGAGGACCACATCCTTTGTGATGGTCGCGCCCTGCACATTGCGCCAGACATCGTTGCTAACTTCCGTTCCTTGCCGTTCCCCGATGAAAGCTTTGCCCAAGTAGTTTTCGACCCACCACACCTTGAGCGAGTTGGTGACAAAGCGTGGATGAAAAAGAAGTATGGCGCACTTGACCCTAAGACGTGGCCAGACGATATCCGCGCTGGATTCGCAGAGGCATTTAGGGTACTGCGTCCACACGGTACGCTTATTTTCAAATGGAATGAAACACAGATACCAATTCGTAAGGTAATAGCCTTAACCGATCAAAAGCCAACAATCTGGCAGCGCACCGGGAAGAATGACAAAACTCACTGGATTCTTTTTTTGAAGGATGCTGACCATGCGTGAGCGCCCAATCATCTTTAACGCCGACATGGTTCGTGCAGTACTCGACGGCAGAAAGACGCAGACGCGCCGGATTGTTAAGTGGCGTGGACTCGACGAGGGCTTAAACCTGCAATTCTCAGGATTGAGAGCCAGCAAAGAGACTGGCGGCTGGGTGATTGAATCTAACAGCCGCACCTCAAGCGAGTGGCGTTGCCAGCCAACGCCCTGCCCATTTGGTGCAGTAGGTGATCGCCTGTGGGTGCGTGAGACGTTCGGATTTGAAATCCGCTCTGTTGGCGGCTCGCCTCATGAACAGATCGTTTATCGAGCATCTAAGCCTGATGCGGTGCGTTTGTATGACTGCAACGGCAAGCCTCAACCAATGAAGTGGACGCCTTCTCTTCATATACGCCGCAAGTATTCACGCATAACGCTGGAGATTACCGGCGTTCGTGTGGAGCGTCTTTGGGATATCACCGAGGACGATGCAAAAGCTGAGGGATGTACGTTTGAAGCGCTGAGGTTCAAGCCTGGCACCCGTGAAGTTGAAGAAATGGGACACACTGCCGTATGTCAATTTGGTGGGCTGTGGCAATCCATCTACGGTGCGGACAGCTGGCAGGTTAACCCGTGGGTGTGGGTCATTGAGTTTAAGACCACAACTTGTCACACCAAAGGATCATTAATTTCATCCACCAGGTCGGAACCTTGATTATGGATATTGCCAACCTTTTTAGTTACCGGATGCCAGCTGAAGTCCTTTTCAGGAACAGACGCATCATGAGCAATTTCCTGTGCGCGTTCCGGGCTAGTTTCGACACTGAGCCATTCACGTACAGCGTCGGCGGTCAGTACCAACGGTCGTCGGTCATGAATATCTACCATGCCTTTGTTACTGGCAGCGGTCACAATAACGAAGCCTTCATGGCCGTGATCATTACCGAACGGCGCTTTACCAATAGAGGCGAAGAACAGGGGTTGATCATTCTTGTGGTGAATGAAATAGGGCTGCTTCTTGCTACCCTCTTTCTTCCATTCGAACCAACCATCTGCAGGCACGATTGCACGACCGTGCTCCCAGAGAGGCTTAAACATACGCCCACTGGCAGCAGTTTCGCCGCGAGCGTTAATGAGTGGCTGCTTGTTCCACCATTCTGGGCCATAGCCCCAGTAAACAGGATCGAGGTGCAATTCATCCTCACGTTCGTTAAGCAGCAACACCTTTGTACCGGGAGCCACGTTAAAGCGCCCTATAGGCTCAGGGTCATAGATAATTTCGTCAGGCTTCACACCGAGGGCTTCGAAATATTCATCTCTACTGCTGTACTGCGCAAATCGTCCACACATGTTGTACCTCCTGCAATAAGCATAGTGCAGGATGAGGAGGTGGATACGTGAGCAAGACATCTGCAGAACGCAAAGCAGCGCAGCGTGCCAGACAGGCCGCTGCCGGTGGTAAAAAGCTGGAGCTGGCGCTTGATAGTCAGGAGCTGGAGATGCTGGCGCATAACTGCGCCGTACGCCGCCCCGGTCGTGAACCGTATGAGCTGAACGAGTACATAGCTCTGCTGATTCGAAAGGATGCCGCCGAACTGACACAGCAGCTGGAGGTGCTGGCCCACCAGCAGTGCGGGAAGTGCAAAGAGCAACTGCCAGTGCAGTCCTGCCCCTGCCAGGGTGAGGCTGCATGCTGGACAACTAATGGATGGCATGAGGTAAAGCTGATGTTATAACTGTCGTGACATGTCACGGAGTTAATAAGATGCCATCACATAATCTAGCGGCCCGTAGCCGTGAAGAGCGCGACAGGATTAACGTGGATTTAGCCGCCTCAGGAGTCGCATACAAGGAGCGAATGAATCAGCCTGTTATCCCGCATGAAGTGGAGATGCAGCAGCCTGAAGCGATGAGGGAGTATTTCAAAGAGCGGTTGCAGTATTACAGGAACGTTGCGCTGCAGTTCCCGCGCGGCACTGACCCGGTTTACTTTAAGGAGGAAGGTAAATGATCAACCTTTCAATTGTATCACTGGTAGCCAATAAAGTTAGTAGCTGGCTAAATTTACGGCGAGATATCAGGCTTCGTGCTATCGACGGATTGACGCCAGCCGTAGCAGCGACAGTAAGGTATTGTGAAAGATTAAAAGCGGGAGCCCGTAAAGACCAGGTAGTCGAGGACCAAATTCATGATTTATGGGTAGCCGCCTCTTCAAGGGTTGTTGAGTTTGATAAGCAGCTCGCCCAAGACTGTATGGCCAAAGCTAAATACTGGTTGTTCAGTGAAAATTATACAGATGGAAAAATTGATGAACTCAATATTAGATTGATTAGGATGCAAGCTGAGCTTGAGACCATGAAGTACCAGTGATGATTGGTTACGTGCCAAGTAACCTAAAATTATATCTGCTTCTCACAACTCAATTTCATGTGCAGAGAGTCGATTAGTTTTCTACGGTGCTAGGACCTTGTTTATCAGAAGGAGAAAGAAAAATGGCCTACAAACCCAGAACATGCCCCTTCTGCAACTTTTGGGGCCCGAATAAAAACCCTGGTGGAAAATGGTCCTGTGGTATGTGCGGACTCGAATGGAAGCCAGAGCAAGATAAACGCGATAAAGATAAACAATAAACCATGTCCCGTCGTGGTACTCGGCTAATTTTTATCTTGAAGAGCAGATGAGATTTCCGCGCGGCACTGACCCGGTTTATTTCAAAGAGGAGGATTGATGTCTGCACATTTTAAACCAAAGAAGTGCCCGGAATGCGGCTCAGCGAAGATAATCAAGGACAGGGTTATTGGGCAGCATACCGGTGACTGGAAGTGCGTTGATTGTTGGAAAGTTTTCAATAAGTTTGAAACTGAAGAATGGCTGAGCCGAAATAAGGGGCAAGCCACCTGAGGCTTGCTTAAGCTGAAACTGAATATCAATACGCCGTGACCTGTCGCGGCTTAATTAACCTGTTGCAGCAGGAATGTGTGGAGAAAAATATGCACCACGACTTTATGAGTGAAAAAGAAGTTATGGACCAGATTGGTAAAGCGAGAACGGCGCTCTGGCGGCTGCGTAAGCAACATGGCTTTCCTGCGCCAGTGCTAACCCATCCGGCGCGGTATAGCCGCAGAGCGGTGGAGAAATGGATTTGTGACGGAGGGATTAACCGAGCTGTTTAACGTGCCAGAATATTTTATCTGCGTACAGCTCATAAGCCTTTCTCTGATCTTCCAGCCAGTCGTGTTTGTTGTACACAGCCATGACACCACCAAGTTCATGCCCCAGCATTTTCTCAGTTACATGGGGCATGATTCCTTCGCTTGATAAGTTGGTCACTAAAGAACGGCGGAAGTCGTGGGTGCGCCATTCAGGAATATCAATCGTCTCTCTCAGTTTCTTCATGTACAGATTAGAGGAAGACCGGTCGATAGCCTTATCAAGCTCCTGTCCTGGAAACAAGACCTTATTCCCACTGTTAAGAAGGCGTTCAACCATGGGCTTCATTTGTTCGAAGATCGGACGCCTGATGATGTTGCCCATCTTTGAGTGCTCAGATGGCGTGGTCCATATCCAATCCGTGGTATTGAATTCAGCAGCATTCGCCAGGCGAAGCTCTGACAGGCGAGCCCCCCAAAGCAACAGCATTTGATGCAGCAGTCGGTTAGATGTGACGATCTTACTGTTCTCAAGTGCCAGCCATATCTTTGCCAGCTCGCTGTAGGTCAGAACGCGATCACCAACATCAGGCTTCTTGCCAATATTTTTGACACTCAGCTTAGTGATCTCACATGAAGGAATCAGCTGACGGCTAATGCACCAGTGGATGACTGACCGGAGTTGAAGCAACAGAACGCGGGCTTTCTTTTTATTCAACTTCTCTTGCTTATCAAAAAACTGCACCCAAGCTGATACAGGGATGTTAGCAACGGGCACATCCTCAAACTCGCTGTACATTGTGTTGTACACAACCGATTTGTACAGCACCTGAGTGTTGTGCTTGAGCCCTTTAACGTATTTTTCCCACCAGTTATCGAGACACTCTTTCAGTGTCAGCTCACCGGTGCTACCGGCAAAATAGGTTTTTGGGTTGACCCCCTTCGTGTACAATCCACGCATCTCACCAACGGCAATTCGCGCATCTTTCAATGATGTTGATGGGTAGCGACCAACGGTGAGGCGAACAGGCTTTCCATTCCAGCGGTAGCGGTGCTGAAATGTAATCGTTCCCGATGGAGTGATGCGAACGCTCAAGCCGTCGCCGTCAGTTAGCTCTGCCGGGCCGTTGTAAGCTTTGCCGTTGATGCTTCTTAATTTGGTGTCACTCAGCGCCACTATGATTTCCTGTACACACACTTTGAAAGCATTCTGTACTCAATGTGTACTCAATGGCAAGTGAACGAAACAATGTTAAAGGTGAATAGCGGGAAACCGAGCGAAACAAAATAGAGCATAAAGCTTGTAAAAATCTGAGGTTTTACGATAGGATGCGAACCGTCGGAACAACTTCAAAACCTCCGCGAACAACGTCCTCTTAGTTAAATGGATATAACGAGCCCCTCCTAAGGGCTAGTTGCAGGTTCGATTCCTGCAGGGGACACCATATGCCTGTCTCTCAACGTCAACTTTATCCATTCCATTCAGTAAGTTAATTC